>Ga0308171_1000501_pt1 | contig 81968 bp, 73 predicted proteins | sample PhyGR1_FD_202135 | JGI IMG/M metagenome (GOLD analysis project Ga0308171, IMG submission 202135) | Phyllosphere microbial communities from UC Gill Tract Community Farm, Albany, California, United States - DLSLSG.R1 | ecosystem: Host-associated > Plants > Phyllosphere > Unclassified | place: USA...
GATCGGGAACGGTCAGCTTGTCGGAGATCTTCGCGAACGAGAGGCGAGATGCGCCGCGTCCGCTCTTCGGGGTGGTGGTGGATGCGTTGCTCGCAGCAGCCAAGGGAATAACCTCCAGAAGCCCGGGCGAGGGGCTCGTGATTCCTTGTCGTCAGGTGGAGTGCGTTCCTGCCCCGATAACCTGCTCGTCGCACACCGCGGTGAAGCGGGGACGGACAGGCTCAGCCGACCACCATATGAGGGCAGGGGGAATCGAGGAGCGCAAAGTCCAAGCATACGCGGGAGGACGCGCCGTGTCCAGTCCAATTCTTGACGCGTTTGCGCACCTGCGGTATAACCGCGCACGCCCGTCCGTCATTCCCCTCCGTGCGGGCGATCAGACGCGCCGGAACCTCACGCGATCGCCGGGTCGGGCCTGTCCCAGAGCGTCGAGCGTGGCATCCGTCACCACCGCGATGACCGGGTATCCGCCGGTCACCGGCCCATCCGCCAGCAGCACGACCGGACGCCCGTGCGGCGGCACCTGTATGGCGCCCGGACGCATGCCCTCGCTCGGCAGCTCGCCGAGGCGAACCCGCGGCAGCTCGGGACCATCGAGCCGGATGCCGACGCGGTCGGCGCGCGCGGACACGCTCCAGGTCGTGCCGGTCAGCGCACGAAGCGCCGAGGCAGCGAACCAGTCGGCCCGGGGTCCCGCGGTCAGGCACACGTCGATCACCGCCGGGGGCACCGTCCACGGGAAGGAGTCGACGACGGGGACGGGTGCGGAGGGCTCCCCGCCCTGCAGGAGGTCGCCCGCGCGGATCGGCGCGGGACCGAGCCCGGCGAGGACGTCGGTCGCGCACGAGCCGAGCGCCGGGGACGCGGCGACACCGCCGCGCACCGCGAGGGAGATCCGCAGCCCCGCGTGGGCGGACCCGATCCAGAGCTCTGCGCCGGCCGGAACGAGGAGAGGGGAGTAGAGGTCGCGGGCGCGGCCGTCGACCCGGACCTCGCAGAGCGCGCCGGTGACGCTCACCCAGGTGTCCGTCTCGGCCCGGGCGCGGAAACCCCCCAGAGCGATCTCCACGGCGGCAGCCTCCTCGCTGTTGCCGACGAGACGGTTGGCGATGCGCAGAGAGCTGCGATCCAGCGCGCCCGAGCGCGCGACGCCGAGAGCCGCCTTTCCGGGCCGACCCAGGTCCTGAATCGACGAGGACGGCCCGGGCTGAACGACACGCAGCGCTCCGGGAGGCCTTCCGGTCGGGACCGCCGACACCGGTTCAGCGCAGGGCTGGGCGCGGAGGGACGATGACGCCGCGGCATCCGGCCCCCCGTCCGCCGGCGAGGTCCCCGGAAGCATCACGGCCCGCTCCCGCTCCGGCACGAACCGGACGCGCGCGCGGGGAGGCAACAGCACCGGGTCGGCGGCATCCGGATCGAACAGGACCGCGTCCGTCGTCCCGATGAGGCGCCAGCCGCCGGGTGTCTCGCGGGGATACGCGCCGCTGAAGCTGCCCGCGAGCGCGACCGCCCCCGCCGGCACGCGCGTGCGCGGCTCGGCGAGCCGGGGCACGTCGAAAGGCCAGTCATCGCTGACGAGATAGGCGAAGCCGGGCGCGAAGCCGGTGAAGGCCACCGTCCATTCGGCGGCGCGGTGACGGGCGACGAGGTCGGCGACGGGGATGCCGAGGAGGTCGGCCGTGGTGTCGAGGTCGGCACCGCCGTAGCGCACGGGCACCTCGACGAGGGGGCCGCGCGCAGCGGCATCCGGAGTCTGGCGCGCGGCGGTGAGGATCCAGGCCCGGACGGCGTCGAGGGAGAGACGGGACGGATCGAAACCGACGAGCACGGTCCGCGCGGCGGGCACGAGGTCGACGACACCATCCGGCGGCGCGGCGGCGAGCGCGGCGTGCAGGGTCAGGACGGCGTCGAGGTCGGCGACCTCGACGAGTACCGCCCGCTCCCCCATGGGCAGCAGCCTCGGCGGCGAGGCATCGACGGCGGTGGCGGGAGTCACCACGGCGCGCGGACCTCGACGTCCGCGGAGTCCAGGGCCGCGCGAACCGCCCGCGCCATCGCGACCGCCGACGGCGTATCGCCGTGCAGGCAGAGGGATGCCGCGTGCACGGTGATGCGCGTGCCGTCGACGGCCTCGACCTCGCCGTCGCGCACGAGGCGCAGGGCCCGTTCCGCGACGCGGGCCGGGTCCTCGACGAGCGCGCCCGGTTCGCCGCGCGGCACGAGCCCTCCCGCCGGCGTGTATCCGCGGTCCAGGAACGCCTCGTGCACGAAGGGCAGTCCCACGGATGCCGCGGCCTCCGCGATCACGCCGGGCAGACCGAGGACGGGCAGCGGTCGGCCGAGCCGCACGGAAAGGTCGGCGACCGCCGCGGCGACGGCGCCCGCCTGCGCGGCGTCGTCGCGGATCGCGTGGTAGAGCGCGCCGTGGGGCTTGACGTAGCGGATGTCGGCTCCCGCCGCGGCGAGCGCGGTGAGCTGCGCGCTGACGCCGGCGCGCAGCTCGGCGGGCGCGGGGTCGCGGCGGACCCGGCCGAAGTTCTCGCGGTCGTTGTACGAGGGGTGTGCCCCAACGGCGACGCCGAAGCGCGCGGCCCGCTCGACCGCCTCGCGCATCGAGGCCTCGTCGCCGGCGTGTCCGCCACAGGCGACGTTGGCGCTGGAGACGACGGCGAACATCGCCTCGTCGTCGGCGGTCGGCATCCCGTCGACGGTCTCGCCCAGGTCGGCGTTGAGGTCCACGCGCATGCTGCCACGCTAGCGCCGCGGCGCGCGCTTGCGCGCCGCTGTTCCGCGCCGTGTGGACCACGCCGGGGCGCTTTGTGCATCAGCCCCGAAGTCGGCGTTTGGGGCACGCGCGCCCAAACTCAGGGCGCACGCGCGACGGAGAGCGTTACGGGGGTGTGACGATCGGGCGGGAGGGGTGGGCAGGACGGGGGCGACGGGTGAGGATGGGGAGATGACCTCCGATGTCGCCGGTCCCCCCGCTCCGGCATCCCCCCATCCCCTCCTCTCCGTCCGTGATCTCGCGGTCGATTTCGCCACCATGGACGGTCCCGTGCGCGCCGTCGACGGGGTGAACCTCGACATCCACGCGGGTGAGACGATCGCCATCGTCGGTGAGTCGGGCTCCGGCAAGTCGACGACCGCCATGGCGATCATCGGCCTGCTGGCCTCCGGCGGCCGCGTCGCCCGCGGGCAGATCCTCCTCGACGGCGACGACCTGACGACCTTCGGCGAAGCCCGCATGCGTCAGGTGCGCGGCCGACAGATCGGTCTCGTCCCGCAGGATCCGATGTCCAACCTCAACCCCGTCGCCAGAATCGGCACACAGGTCGCCGAGACGTTGCTCGCGCACGGCCTCGCCGATCGCTCGAGCGTGAAGGGCAAGGTCGTCGAGGCGCTCGAAGCCGCCGGGCTCCCGGATGCCGAGAAGCGGGCGACGCAGTACCCGCACGAGTTCTCCGGCGGGATGCGCCAGCGTGCCCTCATCGCGATCGGCCTCGCGTGCCGGCCGCGCCTGCTCATCGCCGACGAACCCACCAGCGCCCTCGACGTCACCGTGCAGCAGACAATCCTCGACCAGATCGACAAGCAGACGAACGAGCTGGGCGCCGCCGTCCTGCTCATCACCCACGACCTGGGCCTCGCCGCCGAACGCGCGTCGCGCGTCGTCGTGATGCACCGCGGACGCGTCGTCGAGCAGGGACCCGCCCGCCAGATCCTGGAAGACCCTCAGCACGCGTACACGAAATCGCTCGTCGCGGCGGCTCCCTCGGTGGCGGCGGTACGCCTCCGGCCCGAGGACTTCCGCGGCGACCGTGCCGCCGAACCGGCGCGCGACAACATCGTCGAGATCGCGAACCTGACGAAGGTGTACCCCGCGCGCGGCAAGGCCGAGGACTTCCGCGCCGTCGACGACGTGTCGCTGTCGATCCCGCGCGGGCAGACGGTCGCCATCGTCGGCGAGTCGGGCTCGGGCAAGACGACGACCGCCCGCATGCTGCTCAACGTCGTGGAACCGACCAGTGGCTCGATCACCTTCGACGGCCAGGATGTCGCCGCGCTGAAGGGCAACGCGCTCCGGCAGTTCCGCCAGAAGGTGCAACCGATCTTCCAAGACCCGTACTCGAGCCTGAACCCCATGTTCACCATCGAGCGGATCGTCGAGGAGCCCCTCTCCTTCTACAAGCGCGGGTCCAAGGCCGACCGCACGAAGCGGGTGCGGCAGCTGATGGACGACGTCGCGCTGCCGGCATCCATGCTCCGCCGCTATCCGTCGGAGTTGTCCGGCGGGCAGCGGCAGCGCGTCGCGATCGCCCGCGCCCTGGCGCTCTCGCCCGAACTCATCGTGTGCGACGAGCCGGTGTCGGCGCTCGACGTGCTCGTGCAGGCGCAGATCCTCGACCTGCTCAGCGACCTGCAACGCGAGTACGGGCTGAGCTACCTGTTCATCTCGCACGACCTCGCGGTGGTGCGCCTGATCAGCGACTTCGTGTGCGTGATGAAGGACGGGCGACTGGTCGAGGCGGCGTCGAGCGAAGAGGTGTTCACCAACCCTCGGGATCCGTACACGCGGCGCCTGCTGGCGTCGATCCCCGGCAACGAGTTGGGGCTCGCCGGCTGACGCGCGCCCGGCCTCTCTGCCCTCGCGGAGGGTGCGTCGCCAGGCGGCGACGAGGCGCGATGCGACGTACTGGATGCGGTGACGCAGCTCATCGACGGTGCTGTCGAACGCCACCTCGGTCGCGGCCGTGGCGGGATCGGGGATGGACCAGTGGACGTCGTCGACACCGCCCAGCTTCTCGTGCGCGCGGTCGCAGACGCTGATGAGGTAATCGCCGGGTCGTGCCACGGCGTCGAGCCGGCGCGGGCGGGCGTCGTCCGGAAGCAGGATGCCGTGGCGCCGTGCGGCGGCGACCGCTCCCGGGTTGACCCTCGTGCCCGGGTCGGTACCGGCAGAGACGGCGCGGATGTCGCTTCCCGCGTTCCACAGGGCCTCCGCGAGCTGGGACCGCGCGGAGTTGGCCGTGCACACGAACACCACCCGACCGTGCACGCGGATCGGGTCGGAGGCCAGCGTCCCGAAGACCTCGGGGAGCAAGCGGACGTAGCTGCGCCGACGGTCGGACTCCGACTTGGTCTTACGCACGATCCCCCGGTCCGCCAGGACGCCGAGGTGGAACGCGACCAGGTTGGACGCCATGCCGAGCGCCCGCGAGATCTCACTCGGAGCGAGGTCACCGTGGACCAGCAGGTCGACGATGCGGAGGCGACCCGGGTCCGCGAGCGCAGCGAAAGCGTCGGCTCGTCGCTGCAACTGGTCCACTACCACCTCCGGGGGATTCGCACCAGGCTCGATCGAGCGAGCAACTCGCTCAATATCGTTTGAGTCAGGTGGCGACCCGCCTCGCGCGGTTAGGCGATCCTAACAGCGTTGTTCGTCTGCGAACGGAGCATTCCATGCGACCCGGCGGCACGCTCCGATGACGTCGTCGAGCTTTTCCCACGCCGTCGACATGCCGCAGACCGGCGACGTCCTCGACGGGCGCTACCGGCTCACCGAGCGCCTGGGCGCAGGGGCCATGGGACGCGTCTTCCGTGCTCGCGACGAGGTGCTGCACCGAGACGTCGCCGTCAAGATCTACGACGCCGAGCCGCGCGAGGACCTCGATCCGGCCCGGCGCTCCGCCGAGGCGACAGCCCTGGCCCATCTGGACCACCCCTCTCTCGTCACGCTCTACGACGCCCGCGTCACCGGGGACGGCCCCGCGTATCTGGTCATGGAGCTGATTTCCGGGCCCACGCTCCAGCACCGCATCGAGAAGGGCCCCCTGACCTCCACGGAGGTCGCGGCCATCGTGCGCGACCTCGCCGGAGCGCTCTGCGTCGTGCACCGCGCCGGGATCGTGCACCGCGACATCAAGCCCTCGAACGTGCTGCTGCGCGCAACGGCGCGACGCTCGGACCGGCCGGCCGCGGTCCTCGCCGACTTCGGCGTCGCTCACCTGCTCGACGCCCCGCGCCTGACCGCGCCGGGCACGATCCTCGGAACCGCGGCGTACCTGGCACCGGAGCAGCTCCGCGGCGAAGCGCCGCAGGCGGCGTCCGACATCTACGCGCTCGGGCTCCTGAGCATCGAGATGCTCACACGCTTGCACCCCTTCCCCGGCATCACCATGGAGGAGACGATCGTCGCGCGTCTGCACCATCAGCCCACCGTGCCCGGCGACCGGGGGTATGCGTGGAGGTCGCTGCTGACCGCGATGACCGCGCCCGATCCGCGCGACCGCCCCACCGCGGAGGACGTCGCCGCGCGAGCCGCGGCGATCACCGCCGCCGGAGCCGCGGAGCGTTCGTCGCCGCGTCGTGAGGCCCGCGCCCGCCTGCTGGCCGAGGCGGTGGCCACGATGCCGTCGCTCACGCTCGCCGAGGTGGCCGCGATGGATACCCCGCCCGCGTCACCCGCCGCGCCCCGTCCGCTCCGGCGCGACCGCGAGCGGGCACGCGCCGCATCGCGACGCACCCCGTTCGTCGGAGCCGCCGCCCTGAGGTCCGGCATCCACGCCCTCCTGGCGCTGCTGCGCCCGACGGCGCGCATCGACGCGCCCCGCTGAGCGCGACCGGCCGCGCGGCGCCGCACCCGTGAGGGTCGCGGGCGCAGCGCCCGCGGGGATCGCGGCTACCGCGCGCGCGTGCGCGGGTCCATGGCCTCGCGCAGCGACTCGCCGAGGAGCGTGAACCCCAGGGCGGTGACGGCGATGCAGATGCCCGGGAAGAAGGCCAGCCATGGCGCGATCGCGAGCTCGGCCTGCGCGTAGGTGAGCATGCGGCCCCACTCGGCGGTCTGCGGGAGGCCCCCGCCCAGGCCCAGGAACGACAGCGCGGCGGCGTCGATCACGGCGGTCGCGAGCGTGAGCGTGCCCTGCACGATCACGGGTCCGACGCTGTTGGGCAGCACGTGGGTCATGGTGATCGAGCGGCGGCTGAGACCCAGCGTCTGCGCCGACAGCACGTAGTCGGCCCCGCGCTGCTGCAGCATCGAGGCCCGCAAGAGGCGTGCGAACACCGGCACCTGCGAGGCGCCGATCGCGATCATGATCGCGAGCTGGCTCTGCCCGAGGATCGCGGCGATCGACACGGCGAGCAGCAGGTTCGGCACCGACAGCAGGATGTCGACGAACCGCATGACGAGCGCGTCGACCCACCCGCCGAACATCCCGGCGACAAGGCCCAGCAGCATGCCGCCGATGAGGCCGAGAGCGGTCGAGATCACGCCGATCTGCAGCGACGCCTGCGCGCCCCAGATGAGCTTGGACAGCACGTCGCCGCCGAAGCGGTCCAGGCCCAGCGGGAACTCGGCCATCTCGCCCGGCCCGGGGATGTCGGTGGGCGTGATGAAGCGCTGGCCGGGCAGCGACTCCGCCGGATACGGCGCGAGCAGCGGCGCGAGGGCCGCGACGAGCAGGAACGCGAGCACGATGATCGCGCCGATCCAGGCGACCGGGCTGCGCCGCAGTCGCTGGAAGACGTCGTGCCAGAACCCGCCGCGCGCCTGGGCGGCGAGCAGCTGCGCATCGACCACGGCGTTGTCGTCGACGGGGCCGCCGCTGGGGGCGGGAGGGAGGATCGAAGAGCTCACTGGACTCTCACTCTCGGGTCGATGACGCTGTAGGACAGGTCGACCAGCAGGTTGATGAGGGCGTACGCGATCGCGATGAAGATGATGAAGCCCTGCAGCACGGGGAAGTCGCGCGTGAAGATCGCCCGCGCGAGGAACTGCCCGATGCCCGGGAAGGCGAACACCGTCTCGGTGAGCACGGCTCCGGAGATGAGCAGACCCGCCTGCAGACCCACGGTCGTGACCACCGGCAGCATGGCGTTTCGCAGGATGAAGCGGTTGCGCAGCGTCCCGATGCCGATACCCTTGGCGCGGCCGGTGCGCACGTAGTCGGCGTTCTGCACCTCGAGAACCGAGGCGCGCGTGATGCGCACGATGATCGCCAGCGGGATCGTGCCGAGCGCGATCGCGGGCAGGATCAGGTGCAGGATGGCATCCCACGACGCGTCGAACTCGCCCGTGATCAGGCCGTCGAAGACGTAGAGGTTCGTGTAGTGGGTGGCGTCGATGCGGGGGTCCTGACGCCCATCCGACGGCAGCCAGCCCAGCTGCACGGCGAAGACGTACTTCAGGATGAACGCCAGGAAGAAGACCGGGATCGTGATGCCGATGAGGCTCAGCACGACGGCGGTGTGATCCCACACTTTCCCATGCCGGCGCGCGGCCCAATAGCCGAGCGGGATGCCGATGCCCACCGCCACGATGAGCGCGGCGATGGAGAGCTCGAGGGTCGCGGGAAATCGGCGCACGAACTCCTCCAGCACGGGTCGGCCCGTCTGGATCGAGGCGCCGAAGTCACCGGTGAGCAAACGCCCGAGCCAGGTGAAGTACTGCACGGAGAGCGGTTCGTTGAAGCCGTAGAGCTCGTTGATGCGCTCGACGGCCTCCGGCGTCGCACGCTCACCCAGCAGGGCGACGGCGGGACCGCCGGGGAGCGCGCGCACCCAGGCGAAGAGGAGGACGGACAGACCGAAGAGGGTCGGGATGAGCAGGAGCAGACGCCTGCCGATGGTGCGGAGCACGGGTTCTCACAGGGTGTCGGGAGCGGGGGACGCGCGAGGCCGCGGGCCCGCGTCGCCGGAAGCGGCGCGGGCTCGCGGCATCCGGAAGCCAGGGGCCGCGCCTTCTCGACGGCGCGGAGCCCGGGGCATCCGGATCACTCGCTCAGCGTGATCTCGTTGTAGACCTCGTCCTGGACGGGGCTGGCCGGGTACGACTTCACGCGGGGCGCGAAGGCCAGCGTCGGCACGGGGTTGGCCAGCGGGATGCCGGGCAGGAACGTCGCGATCTGCTCGTTCACCGCCTGGTAGGCCGGGTCCTGCTCGGCCTCGGTCGCGAGCCCGCGGGCGGAGGTCAGCGCCGAAAAGAGCTCGGTGTTGTCGAAGCCCCACTCGTTGGACGCTGCGCCGAAGAACGTGCCCACGAAGTTGTCGGGGTCGTTGTAATCGCCGGTCCATCCCAGCAGGTGGATGCCGTGGTCACTGCCGCCCTGGATGAGGTCGAGATACTCGCCCCACTCGTTCGACACCGGGTTGACGACGATCCCCACGGCCTGCAGCTGCGACTGCAGGTTGGTGAAGATCTGCTCGGGGTTCGGCATGTAGGGCCGCGAGATGTTGACCGGGTAGTTGAAGGTCAACGTGAGCGGGTTGGCCTCGGTGTAGCCCGCTTCGGCGAGGAGCGCCTTGGCGGCATCCTGATCGAAGTCGTAGGTGGTGACGCCGGAGTTGAAGCCGATGACACTGTCGGGCATGAACTGGGATGCCACGGTCGTGCCCTCGGGAAGGACCTGGGTGACCAGCTGCTCCTTGTCGACGGCGTGGGCGATGGCCTGGCGCACGCGGATGTCGGCGAGCGCCGGGTTCGCCTGGTTCATGCCGAGGTACAGGATGTTGAACGGGTCGCGGTTGGTCAGCATGTAGCCGGCCTCTTCGAGCGCACCGAGGTCGGCGGGGGCGACGAGGTCATAGCCGTCGATCGAGCCCGATTCGAGCGCCTGGCGGCGCGCGGTGGTGTCGCCGATCACGCGGAAGATGACCTGCTGCACCTGGCCCTGCTCGCCCCAATAGCCGTCGTAGGCGCTGACGGTGGCTTCGGCGCCGGGCTCCCACGAATCGAACTGGAACGGGCCGGTGCCGGTGGGGTGCGCCTGCGCGTATTCGCTCAGGGTCGGCGCCTCGGACGTGCCGCCCACGTCGTCGGCGGAGTACTCCTGCAGGGCGGTGGGGCTCTGGATCGCGAAGGCCGGCAACGACAGCGCCGGGATGAAGCCGGCGAAAGGCTCGGTGAGGGTGATCGTGACCTCGGTGGGGCTCGCCGCCTCGCAGCCGCCATAGATCGAGGTGCCGGTGTCGGCGTAGCCGCGCATGATCTTGCCCCAGTAGTAGGACAGGCTCTCGGACTGCGCGATCCCGGTGAAGTTGTTCTGCCGGTCGAAGGTGAAGCAGACGGCGTCGGCGTTGAACTCCGTGCCGTCGTGGAAGGTCACGCCCTCCTTCAGCTGGAAGGTGTACGACAGGCCGTCGGCAGACTGCTCCCAGCTCTCGGCGAGCAGGGGCGCGGGGTCGGCGGTGCCGGACTCGACGCCGACGAGACCTTCGAAGATCTGGCGGGAGATGCGGAACGACTCGCCATCGCTCGCGAAAGCGGGGTCGAGGCTCGACGGGTCGCCGGACGCACCGAAGACGAAGGTGGAGTCGACGTCACCGCCGGCGTCGCCGCCGCCGTTGTCGTCGCGCTGACTCGTGCAGCCCGACAGGGCGAGCGCACCGATGGCGATGGTCGCACCGGCCGCGAGCACGCGGGAACGGAGATTTCCGAGCATTTTTCGTTTATGCCTTCCGGGGGGAGGAAAGGAGCAGAACCGACGGCGCTGTCACGACGTCGTGCCGCGCTCCGCTTGCTGTTCCCCCGACCGTACAGGGCCGGACGCGCGCTGCCCATTGCCCCCGTGTATCGATCGTGTTTCGAGTGGGCGAGCATCTTGATGGAGCAGACGCGCCCGACATGAACAGATCGCACGGAGTATTGCCGCAGAACCGGGCGATGCGCTCGCGGTGAATCGTGCGCTCGCGACATCGGCCGGGCGATGGAGAGGGACTGCACCGCAGGCCGGCCATTATGGCCCGCCGCCCTCTGTCTGTCACCGGTTCGCGGAGAAAGGCTTAGCTCAGTAGTGTTTGAGCGACCGCAACGGGCTGGCCCCCCAACTCTCCGCCCGTTGCGGTCACCTCCGCACGCAGAGCTGTCACGTCGACGCCCTCATGCACGCAGCCACCGGCCGCGAGAGGAGTCACATGCACGACACCCCCGAGCCCCTGCACGGCGATGTGCTGGGCGGGCGCTACCGGCTCATCGAGCCGCTCCGACCGGACGGTGACGGACAGGTCTTCCGCGCCCGGGACGACCTGCTCGCGCGGGACGTCGCCGTGAAGATCTTCCATGCCGACCCCTCGACCACTTCATCCGACGCTCCCCGGCGCCTCGCGGGGGCGCGCGCTCTCGCCGGCCTCGACCACCCGTCCCTGATCACCCTGTACGACGCGCACATCAGCCGCCGGGGTCACGGCTACCTCATCATGGAGCTCATCGGCGGGCCGACGCTCCGGCAGTACCTGGATGACCGCGGACCTCTCACGGCCTCCCACGCGCTCGAGGTCGTGCGGGGCATCGCAGACGGCCTGGCGGCGCTGCATCACGCCGGCATCGTGCACCATCATGTGACGTCGTCGAACGTCCTCCTGCGTCCGCCCCGTCACACCGATGCCCCGTTCGCGGCCGTCCTGGCCGGTTTCACGGTGACCCACCTCGTCGGCGAGAACACCCACCCGGACACACCCGACGCCGAGACGGATGCCGAATACCTGCCGCCGGAGCAGCTGCGCGGGGAAAGCCCGCAGGCCGCGTCGGACATCTACGCGCTCGGCTTGCTCGCCCAGGAGGTCCTCACCGGCGAGCGCCCCTTGACCGGCGGCGCCGTGCAGGAACTCGTCCTCGCTCCCCTCGACTACGACCCGGAGATCCCCACCGGTTTCGGCTACGGGTGGGAGGTCCTGCTCACGGCCATGACCGATCCCGACCCGCGCGCTCGGCCCACCGCCGCCGAGGTGGTGGACCTCGTGACCGAGCTGGACGAGGACCGAGCCCCGGCGCCACCGCCGCCGAGTCCGCCCGCATCGGTCGACATGGTCGACCCCGCGGAAGATGCCGCGCCCGTGACCGCGCTGCGAGCGGTGAACCAGTCGCGGGAGACGGCGACGACCCGGTACCGCCGTCGCGCCGTATGGGCCTGGGTCACGCATTACCGCTGACCCGGCGGGCAGGGGCCCCGAATGGTCGGGACGGAGCCTCGCCGCGTATCAGGCCAGGAGGTCCTCGAAAATGATCGACGTGCGCGTCCGCTCGATCTTCGGCGACGCACGAAGGCCCTCCACGATGTGAGAGATGGCCTCGGCGGAACCGCCGTGGACCACCAGCATCGCGTCGGCGGTACCGGCGACACTCACCGCCAGAGACACGTCTGCGATCGTGCGCACCAGGGCGCGAAGCTCGGGAGCCGTCACGTTACCGCGACAGAAGATCTCGATGATGGCGCTGACCGATGCATCCGTCGCACGCGGCGTCTCGATGGTGAACCGCGAGATCGCCCCCTGTTCGATGAGGGCGTCGATGCGACGTTTGACCGTCGACGCCGGGGCACCGATCCGGCGCGCGATCGCGGCCGCGCTGTCGCGTGAGTTGCTGCGCAGAGCCTCGAGAATGTCGTCGTCCAGAGGGACTCTCACCCGTGCACCCCCTCGCCTCGCGACTCCACCTCGGCGGCGGCGTCGAAGGCTGGACCTCCCTGACGATCGTTCACGGCAGGACCCGTGTGACCACGATGCTGCGGCTCGTGCGACCGCCGTCGCCCTCGACGGTCAGGGTGAACACTTTCCGGTCGGTGTTGCACGCGAACGACAGGTCACCGTAGGCGGACTGCGTCGTCGCCACCTCGGCGAACGGCTGGGCGGACGCATCCGTGGTTCCGACGCCGATCCAGGCACGGACGGCCCCCTCGGACTGCCAGGCGAAGGTCAACGGCACGGTGCCGGCCCTGTCGTCGCGACACTCGGCGGTGGCAGGTGAGACGGAGAACGTCGTGATGGCCGGTGCGTCCCCGGTGTCGGGGAGGGGCGCCGCGGTCACCACCGGCGAGGACTCCGAGCTCGAGGTCGCCCCGGCATCCGCCGTCGGTGACGCCGACGCGGGCGGCGCCGATCCCGAGGAGGACGGCGATGCGAGGGTGGCGGACGGCGATGCCCCGCCGGTGACGGCGACGGGTGTGGACGGCAACGACGTCACCGCCGCGATCAGCGCCCCGATGCCCAGAACAATCAGGAGCGCCCCCACGCCGAGGAGCACGGTGCGACGGGTGTCGCGAGCGGGGAGCGGCGGAATGCGTGACATCAACTTCTCCTGGATCGTGCGGAAGCCTGCGGGGGAGGGACAGGGTCCGCCCCTCCCCCGCAGGGTCTCACTCTGGCCGAACTCGTGCTCGTGCGCGAGAGACGAGCATCAGGCCCGCGCCGATCAAGAGGACTGCCACAGCCCCCCAGACGGCGGGCGCGGGGTCGGGAACACCTGTCGCGGCCAGGCCACTCGTCACCCCCGGGGTCCCACTGGACGGTGCGGGCCCCGACGTTGCGGAACTGGTCGCGCCGGGCACCTGCGTCGGCGGCGTCGTCGACTCCGGCGCCAGCGTGGGCTCCAGCGTCGGCGTCGGGAGCACGACGCGCAGATCGTCCCATCCGACGAGTGAACCGTCACCGCGCACGACCGCGATCCGCACGTCACCCGGCTTGATCCCGGCAGGTACGGTGAGCGTCGCCGACGTCGCCGTCACCGCGCTCAGAGCGAGACGCTCGCCACCCGGGAACAGGAGCGCGGCCGGCTCATCGGCGGTCAGGTCCGACCCGAGCTCGACGGCCACCGTCTCACCCGCGAGAGCAGACGCCGGGAGCGAGACGGACCCGCGCGTGCTGTCGTCGAGGTCCTCCGCGATGACGGGCGCCGGAGGCGTCACCGGTGTCCCCTCTCCCGCGGCCCAGAACACGGCGCGGGCGAGGTCGCTGTACGCGCCGACCGGGTGCGAACGGAAGGTGGGGTTCGTCCCGAAGACGAACGCACGGTTGCCCTTCGAACCCGTGAGCGAGACCGCCGACGGCTTGCCCGCGGCATCCGTGACCGCCTGTCCGCCCCAGGGGCTCCAGTGACCCGCCACGAACATGTCGTTCACGGCGTAGGTCTGCTCCACGGTGATCTCGGGGGCGACGTTCGTGAACCACGCGAACGGGTACCCGAAGACGGTGTCCTGCGGGTAGTCGCCGAGCACGCCACCCTCGGGCGTCTCGACGCGCGCGATCCCGTTCGACGACCACGGACCCTCCGCGGCGGTCAGCGGCGTGATGTAGGCGTTCACCAGGGCCGTCGCGCCGAGACCGTTGCCCACGACAGGCTTCCCCGCGTCGATGTAGTCGCGCAGACGTTTCTCGCCGTCGACCTGGGCGGGATCGTTCGTGTCGAAGCCGAGCCAGCCACCGACGTAGAGCAGGTCGACCGCCGTCAGGTCGGTCGCCCCCGAGACGAGCCCCCACCACGAGACCTCGACGAGGTCCGTGAAACCGAGCTTCGTCAGCGCGTCGCGCTCGAAGGACCCTCCGACGTAGCCGACACGGACCCGCCGCAGGGCCGTGCTCTCCCCGTCGCGGATCGCCCGCCCGTCGACAGCGGTGAAGTCGACGCCGAATGAGGCGGCCAGCTGCTCGGCGACCTCGCGCGTGGCGGCATCCGGGCCGAGCACGATCGTGCCGTCGGGCAGCTGCGAAACCGGGACACCCGCATCCAGCAGGGCGTTCACGGCCTGGTAGTCCGCGACACCGCGCGGCTCGAAGGCGAGGTACGAGGTGCCGTCCGGGATCGACCCGGTCAGTGAGGCCGAGGTGACGGCCTCCACCGCGGTCGTCGGAGCCGGGTCGGTGGTCTCACCGATGCGATCGACGTCGGCGCCCCACAGCCGAGCGAGGCTCCATGCCGAGATGTCGTACATCTCCCCCACCCGCCGGGTGATGTCGTCCCCGTCGTCGAGCAGCACGTTCGCGAGCCCGCGCACCGGTTGGTGCATGTCGACGTAGTACGACCCGGTCGGGTAGGTCGCACCGCCCACCGTGAGCGGCGCGGTCAGCCTCTCGACGCGGACGCCGTTCACCAGGAGCTGCTCGACCAGGGTCTCGGCATCCGAGTCGGAGCGCTGGCCCGGACCGACGGGGATGACGTAGGCCCGCGGGAAATCGGCGTTGTAGATGTCGGTCTCGTCCCAGATGTCGGTCCACTCCGTCGGCACACCCGGCGCGAGGTCGCTCGGGGCGATGTCGGCCGGGATGACGCGGCTCTGCTCGCCGACCAGACCGCGACGGAAGATCTCGATCTGGTTCTCGAGCAGCGCGTTCGCGTGCTCGCCCACGTAGTCGACGACGGTGTCGATGACCACCTTCGCGACCTCGATGTTGACCTTCGAGTGGGCCGGCTCGTCACCCCAGCGGCCGAGCGGGAGCTCGACGGTGTTCGTGACCGCGCCCTGATAGGCGACGTACTGGGGGGCGAAGATCGGGGGCCAATCGTCCCAGCCGGTGCGGTAGTCGCGGTAGGGGATGCGAATGTTGCCCGTGTTCGTGCCGGTCACCCAACCGGTCGAGCGATCCAGGTAGGTGTTGCCGGGGATGTTCGCCTCGGTGACCGCCTTCTCGATCGCCAGAGCCGTGGCGTAGCCGTGCGGGACGAAGAGGTCGTACTCGTAGTTCTCCCCGTGCGGCGGACCACAGGGCTCCACCTGCAGCACATCGGTGTACCCGTGGATGTCGATGAAATACGTCGGCTGGATGATCGCCGACAGGTCGCGGACGACGGATGCCTCCGCCGTCGCGCCCGTGATGAAGTCACGGTTGGGGTCATAACCGTTCCAGGTGCCGCGCCACCCCAGGGCGCGTCCGTCGGGATTGTTCGTGACCGTGAAGTACAGACGCCGTTGCGACAGGATTTCCGTCACGGCGGGATCGGTGCTCGTCGCCAGATCGGCGATGTACGCGAGCGTCGCGTCCGTACCCTCCCACTCGTTGCCGTGGATGTTGGCGTTGAACCACACGGGCACCTTGTAGCCGTCGAGGAGCTCCTCGTCGACGGCGGCATCCAGCGGGCGGTACTTCACTTCGTCACGCCACGCCGTCTGCTGCGCCGTCTCCTCGGCCGTCTCCGGCGCGGTCACGGTGACCAGATAGATGTCCCGTCCCTGCTCGGACTCGGCCACGACCTGCGTCGAGACCCGGTCGCTCTTGCCCATCAGGTCGTTCAGGAACGGCGCGATCTCGTCGTAGGGCAGGACGCCTCGCCTGATCGAGGCATCGTCCGGGTTGTCGGGGAAGACACGGAGCTCCGGCTGAGCCGGGTAGCTCGTGGGCATCTCGATGAGCGGCGACGTCGGTCGGACGATCTCCGCGGGTTGGGCGGACGACGCCGCACCGGCGGGCAGGGGTGCTGCTCCGAAAACCATGGCTGCGGCGAGAGCGGCGACGACGGCGGCACGGGGGGTGCGTATATGCACGAAGAACTCCTCGGGTACGTGCGCGGCAAGCGGAACCTGTCCGGGACGGGGACAGGGGGTGGAGCGGTTCCTGGGAAATTAATGAGAGATCATGACGACCAGATGTCGGAGACGTTCCGAAAAGCGCCGTGTGGGCGTTATGCGCCCCCTGGGGAGACTTCGGAATCGATTCGCCCGCCGAACCGGTCAGCGGCGCGCGAAGCGGGAGGGGATCGCCGGGCGCGGGGCCCCCGCGCCAGCTACCGTGGAAGGCATGGCCCGGATGCGTATCGAACCCGACGACGCCCCGAGCGCCCGGTTGTCGGACGGGTCCATCGCGCGCGTGTCCCCCTCCGGATTCGTCTCCGGATCCGAACTCGTCGTGGACGGCACCCCGCAGTCGCACGTCGACCTCGACGACCCCACGCACCTGCACTTCGAGTACATCGCGCGCATGGGCGCGGTCATCGACCGACTCCGGATGCCGGGGCAACCCCTCACCGCCGTGCATCTGGGCGCGGGCGCTCTGACCCTCCCCCGCTACGTCGAGGCCACCAGGCCCGGCTCACGGCAGCAGGTGATCGAGCTCGAGCCCGCACTGTGGGACCTCGTGCGCGAGCACCTTCCCCTTCCGCGGGGCGCGGCGATCCGGGTGCGCATCGGAGACGCACGCGCCGGTCTCGCGAGGCTCCCGGGCGCGCTCGCGGGCGCCGTCGACCTCCTCGTCAGCGACGTGTACTCGGGGGCTCAGACGCCGGCCCACCTGACGACCGTGGAGTTCTACCGCGAGGCTGCCGGCTTGCTGGCCCCGGACGGGGTGCTGCTGGTCAACGTCTCCGACGGCCCCGGGCTGGCATTCGCCCGCCGCCAGGTCGCCACGGTGCGAGAAGTCCTCCCGGAGGTCATCCTGCTCGCCGAGGTGCAGGTGCTGAAGGGACGTCGTTTCGGCAATCTCGTCATCGCCGCGTCCGCCGCGCGGCTGCCCGTGGAGTGGCTCCCGCGCCTCATGGCGGCAGGTCCGCACCCCGCGAAGGTCTCGCAGGGAGCGGAGATCGAGGAGTTCGTGCGCGGGGCGCGCCCGGCGACCGATTCCGACGCGACGCCGTCGCCCAAGCCCTCGGCATCCCTCTTCGAACGCTGACCGCGTGGCGAGTGGGCACATCGGCGTCCACATCGCAGACTGGAAGACATCGGCCATTCGAAAGGAGCGACGGTGAGCTATATCCGCGGGTACGACCCCGACACGTTGCGCGAGATCACCGACTCTCGTGAGTGCGCGGAGCGTCTCGATGAGATCGGCTCCCAGCGCAGCCTTCCGGCGCTGCTCGAACGCGTCTGGCTCCTGAAGGTGCTCGACCGTTTCGACGAGGCCCTGACGATCTCGGAGCAATCCGTGCGCGTCGCCCGGATGGCCGGCACGCGCCGCGATCTGCTGCGCGCTCGCATCCTGCACGCGACGATCATGCAGTGCCGCGGCGCTTTCGCGGCGGCCGAGCAGGAGCTGACGATGTGCGCGGAAGAGGCCGAGGGACAGAACTGGGCGAGTATCGCCGCGTTCGCCCTGCAGCACCGCGGCAAGGTGCACTACGACGAGGGCGACTACGACTCCGCGCGCCGCGACTTCAAGCGCGCTCTCTTCCTGCGGCAGAACGCCGGAGCCACCGATGCCCAGCTCGAATCGACGTTGCTCGCGATCGACGCCGCGGACCGACGGCGGTCGCGCGAGGTCGTCGCGAGCTGACCGGCCCGCCGACGTCGGAGCCCCCGTCTAGCCTTCCGTTCATGTCCGATCTGCAGCGTGTGCGCGTGTGGGCCGAGGCGCTGATCGCCCTCCACCTCGACGACTCGTGGTCGTTCGCCTTCGACAACGCCAAGCGGCGCGCGGGACTGTGCGACTACGGTCGTCGGCGCATCAGCGTGTCGCGGTATCTCGCCGCCCGCTACGACGACGACACGAACCATCAGACGCTCCTGCACGAGGTGGCGCACGCAATGGCGGGCGCGTCCGCCGGGCACGGGGCGACGTGGAAACGCACGGCACGCGAGCTCGGCTACGTCGGCGGGACGACCCACGCCGGCGAGACCGCCAACGAACTCGCCCCCTGGGTCGGCACCTGCCCCGCAGGGCATGTCGCCTATCGTCATCGTCGTGCCACGCGTCCCACCTCGTGCGCGAAGTGCGCGCCGCGGTTCGACCCGCGCTTCGCACTGTCATGGGTCCGACGCGAGATCACCCCGGCCACGCGACTGGCCGCGGCGACGCCACGCTGACGGCGGCCATGCCGTGAGCGGCGGTGTGCGCCCGATGCGGCGTCAGCCCGCGCGCAGCTCGCCGTCCACCAGGACGGGCACGACGGATGCCGCATCCCGCGCGGCCGCGTCCTGGACGACGTGGGACCGACCGGCGGCGGCGAGCTCCCGCCCCGTCCCGCTCGCCGAGAGCAGATGACGCGCGGCGCCGCGGAGGGCACGATATCCCTCTCCCGCGACGGCGGCGTCGGGTGAGGCATGGTCGATGCCGAGGTCACCGAGCGCCGCGACGACGGCGCCGACCCCGAGGAGGTCCTCGACGGCGAAGCGGAGGGCCCCGGCATCCGTGTCGTCGGAAGAGCCGACCGCGATGATCGCGATGCTCGTGCGGGCCGCACGTGCGCGCTGGAGCTCGAGGACGTGGTCCGCCACGGCTCGGGCGTTGCGGATGCCGCCGACCAGGACGGGCGCCCCGCCCTCGGCCGCCGCGCGGAGGACGGGCTCGGCCGGGAGGTGCGCGCTGGCGAGGGACCCGCCCGGCTCGACGGCCAGAGCAGCGGCGGTCAGCCCCAGCGTCTGCACGACGATCACGACGTCGGCGGGGGCGAGCCGACGCAGGCCCTCGACACCCCAGTCGAATCGCACCTGATAGTTCGCTTGGGCGTGCGGGGCGAGGTCGTGCGGCATCCCTCGAGCCTAGGCCGCGGGCACCACGGGGGGGCGTCGTCAACCCGCGTGCGACGACCGTGTCGTGGGGCAGAATTCCGACATGCGCATTCTTCTGAAGTTCGTCGTCGATTGCGATCCGGATGCCGCCTGGCGTGCGCTGCACTCTCCGCGTGCGGTGGCGGAGTTGTACGGGCCGTTCCTCGACGTCGACGGGCTCGGCGACATGCCCTCGGCGTTCTCCTCCGGGGATGACATTCCGGTACAGATGAGCCTGGCCGGCGCCCTCCCCCTGGGCCGGCAGCTCATCTCGGTCGCCGACCGTGAGACCGCCGACGGCCACGGGCGGGTGCGCGTGTTCCGCGATTGGGGGGTGCCGCTGACCGGTCCGCTCGCGACGCTGGACGTGTGGGATCACCAGATGGCGGTCTCGGCGGCCCCCGGCGAGCCCGGACGAACGCTCTGGCGAGAACGCCTCACCATCGGTGGCGCCGCAGCTCCCCTGCTGTGGCCCGGTCTCTGGGCGATGTGGCAGTGGCGCGCCGCCCGCATCCGCGCGCTCGCCCCGACGTGGGCGTACGACCCGGAGTCTGCGAAGGACGCGGGTTCCGCGGACGACCTGAAGGGCTGAGATCTGGGCGGGCGGCAGGAGTCCGCGTCAGGCCAGCCCGTGTCGATACGCGAACACGACCAGCTGCACCCGGTCGCGGAGTGACAGCTTGGCCAGGATGCGGCTGATGTGCGTCTTCACGGTCGCCTCGGAGAGGTATTCCCGGGTGGCGATCTCGCTGTTGCTGAGGCCCGCCGCCGCGAGGACGAAGATCTCACGCTCGCGGTCCGTGAGATCGGCGTAACTGGCGGGAACGGCTTCGGCAGTGCCGTTCTCGGCGATGTGCGCGAACAGCTCACGTGTCGCCGCGGCGGTGATCACCGCGGAGCCCGCGTGCACCGTGCGGATCGCGGACAGCAGGAACTCCGGCTCGGAGTCCTTCAACAGGAACCCGCTCGCTCCGCGCTGGATCGCCCGCGCCGCCGCCTCGTCGAGATCGAACGTGGTCAGTACCACCACGCGGGGCGGATCGGCATCGCGGAGGATCTCGGCGGTCGCGGTGAGGCCGTCCATGACCGGCATCCGGACATCCATGAGGACGAGGTCGGGCCGAGTCGCGCGGACGAGCTCGATGCCTTCCCGACCGTCGGAGGCCTCGCCGACGACCTCGAGGTCGGGCTGCGAGTCGATCACCATGCGGATGCCGGCACGGAAGAGGGCCTGGTCATCGACCAGGACGATCCGGATGGGAGGGGTCACGCCGTCTGCTCCTCTCGGTGGTCAGCGCGCGGGGTGCGCCGCGGGCCCGGACGATTCATACCGACACTCCCACGGGGAGACGGCCTCGCACCACGAAGGACGCGCCCTCCGGCTCCGCCGTCACCTGGCCGCCGACGAGCTGCGCCCGCTCCCGCATACCGATGAGGCCGTGCCCACCGGACGGGGAGACGGCCGACGCCTCCGGGGAACGCGCGTTGCGGACCGTCAGCTCGACGCGGTCAGGGAGCCACGCGAGGTGCACGTCGACACGACGGTCGGCGCCGTGACGCAGGGCATTGGTCAGGGCCTCCTGCAGGATGCGGTACACCGCGAGCTGGATCGCGGCGGGGGGCTCACCGGGCGGAACCGGGTCGACGTTCACCGTCAGCTCGAGTCCCGCGGCCCGGACGTGTGCGTAGAGTGCGTCGAGATCCACGAGTTGCGGCTGCGGGCCGTCCGCCTGGGTGTGGCGCAGCTGCGTCAGCAGCTGTCGGACGTCGGTCAAGGCAGAGCGTGCGGTGGTCGAGATCGTCGCGAGAGCGGCGGTGGCCGCCTGCGGATCGGCGGCGGCCGCGTACCGGGCGCCGTCTGCCTGCGCGATCACCACGGCGAGCGAATGGGCCACCACATCGTGCATATCACGGGCGATCCGCACGCGTTGCTGCTCGGCGATCATCTCGGCTTCCGCCAGACGCTGGGCGCGGCTGTTGGCGGTCGCGCGCATGGCCGTTCGGACGAGCGCTCCCGTCACCCAGGCGAGCAGGAGCGCGAACGCCGCAGCCAGGAGCACAGCGACGACCGCGAAGAGGTCGTTCGGCCCGACGGGGGACGACAGCGTTCGCACGCCCAGATAGAGGCTCACGATGACGGCACCACCCACCGCCGAGGCGAAGCCCGCCCAGAACACGCGTCGGGAGCCGTAGGCCGCAGCCGTGTAGAGCACGGCGAAGACAGCCACGTCGGTCGGCGAAGGCATGCGGCTGAACGCCATCTGCACCACGGCCCCCAGCCAGGCAAGGGCGAGAGCCGCACCGGGGCTCATCCGCCGCAGCGCCACGGCACCCGCGAACGCGAGCACCATGACGGAGGCGCCCACGCCGTCCACGAGGGAGGACCCATCCGACGCGAGCTCGAAAGAGAACGCGAGCAGGCCGAAGAGGCTGGCGACCACGAGATCGGTCACCAGCTGGAAACGGCGGAGGGAGCGGAAGACCAGCATCGCGGCAACGCTACAAGTCGCCCGGGGGCTTGGCATCCGTCTCACGATGTATTCGTGGACGACGCGCGAAACCCGTCTCCTGTGGAGGAGGGGCCCCGACGTCTGGGCTTATGACGTCTGGACTTCGGCGGGGAAGTCGGCCGGTTCGATCGGGCGCGCTTCGAAGAAGGTCTGCAGCACGATCGTGGTTCGCGTGTTGACGTGGGCGGCCGCGCGGATGTCGCGGATCAACGCCTCGAGGTCCCGCGGGGTGGGGACACGGACGAAGAGCATGTAGGCCGCCTCTCCCGCGATGGAGTGGCACGCCTCGATCGCCGTCAGATGGGCGAGCAGTTCGGGGGCGTTGTCGGGCTGCGCCGGATCGAGGGGCGTGATCTCGACGAAGGCCGCAAGCGGTCGGCCGAGGGCCTCGGCATCCAGGACGGGGCGATAGCCGCGAACGATTCCCCGCGACTCGAGTCGACGCAGCCGCGACTGCACGGCGGAGACGGACAGACCCACGCGCTCGGACAGGTGGGACAGCGTCGCGCGCGCGTCCAGCGAGATCTCACGGACGATCGCGGCGTCGACGGAGTCCTCGAGTCGCGCGGCGCGGGCGGGGGCCTCGGTCATGCGCTCGACAGTACCAGGACGGCACAACGCCGCTCTGGCGGCCTCCGTAAGTTTTCCGTTATCATGGCTTCTGCACCGGAATATTTACAGCTTGGATCGGAGGATGCCATGACCATCGCGACGCCTTCCCGTACCGCCCACGATCTGCTCGACGGACACTCCGTCGACGAGGTCGAGCACACCCCTGCGTGGGCGCAGCTCAAGCACGCGGCCGTCGCGCTGCAGGGACTGCAGGCGATCGACGGGTCGATCGCCGACACGGCCGCGGCCGCCCCGCTGCTCGACGACGTCATCGAGGCCATCGACGCGCTCACCCCGCTCTTCCCCCACGATGAGGCCTACCTGCGAGCCGCCGTCGCCGACTTCCGCCGCTGGCGCGAAGAGGGCTTCGGCGTTCCGGACTTCCTCGACTCCCTCGTGGCGTTCCAGCCGCAGGAACACCGGATCGACGGCATCCGGCACCTCGTCGTCTTCCCGATGTACACCCAGAACGGCTCGCGCGACCGGCACGTCGAGGCGCTCCTCGTCGAAGCGATCTGGCCCGAGTTCATCGCGCGCCTCGAGACCGAGTACACCAACCGACTGTTCGTGTCGCTGCGGCTGATCGACTTCACCCCCGGCTACGACACCAACTCGGCGGTGCTGTTCCCCGAGACGGTCGCGATGCGCGAGATCCCGACCTTCACCTGGGGCGCGATCTTCCAGGACCGCGAGGCCGCGCGGTACCGTCGCGTCACGCGGGCGGCGGCCGACATCACCAAGCTCGCGCTGCCGGCCGAGGCCGCGCGCCTTCTCGACGACCAGGTCCTCGCCGAGCAGACCTTCGTGATGTGGGACCTCATTCACGACCGCACCCACATGCGCGGCGACCTGCCGTTCGACCCGTTCATGATCAAGCAGCGGATGCCGTTCTTCCTGTACTCCCTCGAGGAGCTTCGCTGTGACCTCACGGCCTTCCGCGAGTGCGTCGCGCTGCAGGCGCGCCTCTCGGCACGCGAAGACCTGGATGCCACGGAGAAGGCGATGCTCGAGCACGCCGGTCTCGTGCAGTATGCGGTGATCTTCGACCGCATCTTCCGCTTCGCCATCACGGGTTCCCGCGTCCGCAACTACGACGGGCTGGGCGGGCAGCTGCTGTTCGCCTGGCTGCACCAGCGTCGGGTCCTGCACTGGACCGACACGTCGCTGGCCTTCGACTGGGACGAGGTGCCTGCCGCCGTCATCGCCCTGGCCGACGCGATCGACGAGCTCTACTGGCGCTCGATCGACCGACCGAAGACGGCGCACTGGCTCGCCGCCTATGACCTCGTGCGTTCTGTCGTGACCCCGCACCCGGCCTCCGTCTGGGCCCGTGGCCTGCCGGACGACGTGCTCGCCGGACTGCCGAAGGGATACACCGACGCCGTGCTCGACGACGAGTTCCCCCTGTCGATGTTCTTCGAGGCCCTCGAGAAGAAGATGCGGCCCGTGATCGCCTCGACCGAGGGCATTCGCGGCACCGACTGACGCGGCCGGCCGGGCCCGGGCGAGGCGCGAGAGGCGTGCGGGCGGCGAAACGAGAGGACGGTGAAGACGTGGCAGAGGTGACGGAAGCCGCCGGAGTGCGCGGGCGGTGCGTGGTCCTTGCCGGCGGAACGAGTGCCGCGGGGCGCGCGTGCGCACGCGTCCTCGTCGCCGCGGGGGCGCGCGTGGTGGTCGTCGGCAGCACCTCTGAACGGCTGAAGGCGATCGCATCCGAGATCCCGGGCGTCGCGGTCGAGCAGTGCGACCTCACCGACGCGGATGCCGTGGACGCCCTCCGCGAGCGGGTGCACGCGGCCCACGGCAGCGTCGACGGGGTGCTGCACCTCGTCGGGGGCTGGCGAGGGGGCGGCGGGCTGGCGGGGCAGAGCGACGACGACTTCGCGTTCCTGCTGCGCTCGCTCACCGCCCTGCGCCACGTGAGCCGAGCGTTCGACGCCGACCTGCGAGCCTCCAGCGCAGGGCGATTGACGATCGTCTCGTCGACCTCCGTCGTCCGTCCCCTGGCGGGCGGGGCGAACTACGCCGCGGTCAAGGCGGCCTCGGAGACGTGGGTCCGCGCGGTGGGGCAGGGATATGCGAAGCACGCCCGGGACGCGGGTCTGGCCGTGTCTGCGGCGGCTGTGATCTTCCGCGTGAAGGGTCTCGCAGGACGGGAGGAGGCTCTCGCCTCCGCATTCCTCTCCCTGTGGGACGACGACGCCGCCATCTGGAACGACTCCGTCGTCGGGCTGGACGACCCGGCCTGAACGCGGGGCGGGTCAGCGCTCCGGGTGACCGACCCCGGCGTCGCCGGCCGGCGACCCCTCGGCGATCGGGGCCGCGGGCGCCGGCATCCGGTTATCCGCGGGTGGCGCGGCATCGCCCGCGGTGTCCTGTTCTGCCACCTCGGCGTTGACCCCCGCGGTGCGGTACTGCCGCGACAGGGTCCGGTAGGAGCGCGTGAAGAACGCGAGCGACGCGGCGACGACCATGAACAGGCCCGCGAAGACGAAGACGAGCGCGATGCCCCTGGACTCGCCGCCTCCGAGCAGCCAGCCCCAGGTGGCGCGGCCTGTCTCGCCGTCCATGTAGGGGATGATCGCGAACTGTGCGATGGGGGCGATGAGGAAGGACGTGATCGGAGCGGCCGCGGACTCGAACGCGGCGGCGAACCCGAAGACGCGGCCCTGGGTGGAAAAAGGCACGACCTTCTGGATGACGGTCTGCTCCGCCGCCTCGACTGGCGGGATGAGCGCCATGTACACCCAGATACCCGCGGCGTAGAGCCACCACCAGTCACGGAGCGTGAAGATCGCGCCGAGCATCCCCATCGCGATGACGATCCACAGCATGGTCCGGATGGGGTTCCGGCCGAGGCCGAGCTTCGCCACCAAGCCGCCGCCGATGATGAAACCGGTCGCCGTGACACCCAGCACGACTCCCCACACCTTCACGTCAAACATCTCGAGTCCGTAGGGGTCCATCAACGCCATGTACACGCCGCCGATGAGGTTGTTGAAGGTCGAGAAGACGATGAGCGCGAAGAGTCCGGGGGCCGCCCGGACGGCGCGGATCGCACCCCGCAGGTCGACCATCGATTCGTTGTCGGCCGCGGCTTTCGGCTGCTCCTCGGGAATGCGGATGGTCAGCAGATGCAGCAGAGCGGCAAGAGTGAGGGCGATGGCGATCGCCAGGGTCCATCCCATGCCGAGGAACCCGACCGAGAGGCCGCTGAAGACGCTCGTGACCACGAAGGCGAGGCCCTGCACCGTGCCGACGAGACCGTTCGCGTTGGCATGCCGTTCGACGGGCACGAGGAGCGTGACGGTGGTCGACAGGGCGATGTTGCGCATGTTCTCGACCACGGCGCCGGCGAGGATGACGCCCGAGAAGAGCCAGAACCACGGACCGCCCAGATCCAGCAGTGCCGCCTCGGGGAATGCCACCCACAGTCCCCCCGCCACCAGGAAGGCCGTGAGCGTGATGAGGCCCGAGAACAGCATGACCCGGTGTTTGCGATGGCGGTCCACGATGGACCCGAAAACCATGGCGAAAATGGCCAGGAGCAGCATGTACGCCCCGCCGACGATGCCCGTGGCGAGGACCGAGCGCGTCTCGAGGTAGACCCAGAACGTGAGCGCGAACCACAGGAAGCTCGTGGTCACATTGGCGGCAGCGGTGTTGACGAGCACGGCCAGGAACGTGCGGTGCCCACCCGCGGGGACGGCGACGCGGGCGGTCTCGGAGGACGACTCGGCTGACATAGCCGCCACGGTAGACCCGACCTCCGACATCGACCAGGCCTCACCGCCTCGACCACCGCGCTGATCGCGGCGCGCGGCCGCCGACCGCAATCCGCGGCCTCGGACCGCACTGCGGCCGCGCCCGCGCCGCTCAGTCCAGGAGGCTGCGGATGTCCTCGGCCGTGAGACGCGGCCCGCTCGCGAACGAGTCGCCCTCGTCGACGCCGCCGTCGAGCACACGCGAGAACAGGGTGGCCTTGGCCTCCCGGAGGGCGATGACCTTCTGCTCGATGGTGTCCGCGGCCACCAGCCGGTAGACGATGACCGGACGCGTCTGCCCGATGCGGTGCGCCCTGTCGATCGCCTGGTCCTCCACCGCCGGATTCCACCACGGGTCGAGCAGCACCACGTAGTCGGCCTCGACGAGGTTCAGGCCGACGCCACCCGCCTTGAGCGAGACGAAGAACGCGGGGTCGTCGCCGTCTCGGAAGCGGTCGATCTCCTCCTGGCGGTTGGTCGTCGTCCCGTCCAGGTATCCCGAAGCCAGCCCCGCGTCGGTGCAGCGCTGACGGGCAGCGCGCAAGAACCGCGTGAACTGGCTGAGGACGAGGACGCGGTGTCCCTCGGCGGCGGCTTCGACCAAGAGCTCTTCGAGCGCGTCGAGCTTCGCCGACGGCGCCTCCCCCTCGTCGACCAGGCCGGGGTCCAGTGCGAGCTGGCGGAGCATCGTCAAGGAACGGAAGATGGCGAAGCGGTTGGCGTCGGCGTCGTCGAGGAGCCCGAGGAGCCGCTGCCGTTCGCGGTGGAAGCGACGGTCGTACAGCTTGCGGTGGACCGGGTGCAGGGCCACCTCCACGATCGTCTCCTGCTTGGGCGGCAGCTCTGCCGCGACGAGCTCCTTCGTGCGCCGCACGAGGAACGGGCGGATCCTCCGCCGCAGGAGGTCGAGCCGGGCGCCGTCGGAGTGCTTCTCGATCGGGGTGCGATAGAGGGCGGTGAAGGATTCGCGCGTGCCGAGAAGCCCGGGGGCGACGAGCGAGATGAGTGCCCAGAGCTCCAGCAGGTTGTTCTCCATGGGCGTGCCCGTGATCACGAGGGTGAACGGGACCGACAGGGCGCGGGCCGCTCGGTACCCGCGCGACGCCGCGTTCTTGATCTGCTGAGCCTCGTCGAGCACCAGTCCCGACCACGAGACGTCGGCGTACTGCTCCTGCTCGAGGCGGAACAGCGCGTAGCTGGTGACCACGACGTGCGCGCCCGCGGCCTCCTCGGCGATGCTCGTCGATCGCCGCGACCGTGTCGAGGTGATGACCCGCACGACGAGATCGGGGGCGAAGACCGCGCATTCCCGCGCCCAATTGCCGACCACGCTGGTCGGCGCGACGATGAGGAACGGCGCCATCGACGGCTCGGCCTCCCGCGCAGCCTCCATCATCGCAATGGTCTGGATCGTCTTACCGAGGCCCATGTCGTCGGCCAAGACGCCGCCGAGGCCCCGCGTCCGCAGGAAGTGCAGCCAGTCCAGGCCCGTTCGCTGGTAGTCGCGCAGCGTCGCACGCAGGCCGGCGGGCGGTTCGATCGACGGCAGAGACCCCTCGTCGGTGAGCCCGCGTACCCGGAGCCACCACTCCGCCTCGTGCGCAGCGATCATGCCGAGCTCGGTCAGGTCGTCCCACAAGCCGACGTTGTAGCGGTTCAGGGTCAGCTGGGCGCCCGGGCGATCGGCAAGGGCACGGGCTTCGTCGATCACCGTGCGCAGGCGATCGAACTCGGGGGTGTCCAGGCGAACGTACGCGTCGTCGTCGAGGAAGAACACCCGGTCCCCGAGTGCGAGTGCGGTGTAGAGCTGCGCGAACTCGACCTCGCGGTCTCCCACGGTGACGCGCGCGTTCAGATCGAACCAATCGCTGCCGTCGTCGCTCGAAGTGCTCAGCTGAACCACCGGCGCCTCGGGCGACGCGCGGAATGCGGGAGCCGCACCACGGGCGATCACGCGGACGTGTTCCATACCGCGCAGGCGCGGGACCACCTCGACGGTGAAGAGGGCTGCCGTGGCGCGATCGAGCGTGCGCGGCGGCGTGGCGCCCCCGGAGAACGGCGGCGGCAGATCGAGCCGCGCCTCCCCTGCCGCAGCCGAAACGGCCTCCCACACCGCCCTCTCATGCTCCTCGTGGCGACGACCCCGCGTCGACGAGCGGTCCCAGCGCGTCGAGATGGTCGTCGCGCCGTCATCATCCCCGTGGTCGACGATCAGCTCGAGCACGGGTCGAGGAGGGGGCGGAACCTCGACCGTGCCCCGCGGCGACACGACGGCGGCCTCCATCTGGAGCCGCGGCAGATAGTCGTGCAGGAAGGTCCCGGCGCTCGCGTCGTCGACGGCCAAGGCCTTCGGACGGGCGAGCAGCCCTCGCACGGCACCCGAGACGGGCGCCGACAGGCGTGCCAGCGTGATCCGTTCGTCGTCGCCGTCGCGATCGGCGACGAACGCCACCGCGACGGCGGGGTCGCCCACGACCCATGACGGGCGAGCGGCGATGTCGTCATCGATGCCCTCGACGATGCCCCGCACCTGCAGGGTCGCACCCCGCCGATCGAGCGAGACGGCGGGGGTCACCGCGTCGGCCGGGACATGGACGGGGTGGTGGGCGCCGGCCCCGGAGACGAGGGGCACGCCGGCGGCGACGATGGTCTCGAGCTGCATCCACAGCGCGTGCGGGGGGACGGCGGAGAGTGGCATCCATTCGTCGGACAGGGAGGCGCCGGGCCCCGAGCGTCCCAGCCGGCCGAGACTGTCGAGGGCTGCACGAGCCCGCGGGTCGGCCGGCAGCGAGGACAGCGCCGACCACCCCGCTCGCCCCTTGATCCAGGTCCCGCGGGTGCCGCGCACGCCCGGGCGCGCGGTGAGGGTGAGCGCCGTGCCGCGGCCGTGCCCGCCGCCGCGACGGATGGCCAGGAACAGGCAGAGCTCGTAGGCGACCTCCTGTTCCCCCTCGGGGGCGGCGAGGAACAGCTCGTCGAGCGAGCGCTGCCACTCGGGGCGCGGGGGCCGCCCGGCCGCGATCATGCGGTCGAAAAGGACCAGCGCGGCCGCGCAGGAATGCTCGCACTCGGGACCTCGCCCGCAGGAGCACCAGCCCGACACGCGCGCGAGATCGGTGGGCACGCGCAGTTCGAGATGCTCGTACCCCGCGGCACCGAAGGACTGCGCCGTGACGACGAGGACCCCGCCGATCGACTTCACGTCGCCGACTTCGACCGACCCGTAGACGAGGAGCCGGTCTGCGCGCGCCATCGCCGACGAGGAGAACATCTCCCCGGCGATGCTGAGCGCTTCGGGATCCAGCTGCATACCTTCATTCTCGCCGCGCCCTCCGACACGGAGAGCCGCGGGGAGCCGGAAGTGGGGAGCAATCCTGCACAACGCTCGTTGGGGAGGAACGGGAAAAGTTACGCTGGATGCGTGACTTCCCTCCACGACACGTCGGTGCGCGGCTTCGCGTCCGACAATTACTCCGGCATCCACCCCGACGTCCTCGCAGCGATCTCCGCAACGAACGAGGGGCATCAGGTGGCATACGGCGAAGACGTCTACACCGCTCGCCTGCAGGAGCTGTTCGTGGAGCTCCTCGGGGACGGCGTGGAGGCGTACCCGGTCTTCAACGGCACGGGCGCGAACGTCGTCGGCCTGCAGTCGATGCTCCCCCGCTGGGGCGCCGTGATCTCGGCATCCACCGCCCACATCAACGTCGACGAAGGCGGCGCCCCCGAACGCGTCGGCGGGATCAAGCTGCTCACCGTCCCCACCGACGACGGCAAGCTCACCCCCGAACTCGTCGACCGCGAGGCGTGGGGCTGGGGCGACGAGCACCGCGCGCAGCCGTTGGTCGTGTCGATCACGCAGTCCACGGAGCTGGGGACGCTGTACACGGTCGAGGAGATCCGCGCCCTCGCCGATCACGCCCACGGGCACGGCATGCGGCTGCACATGGACGGCGCGCGGATCTCGAACGCGGCGGCCGCGCTCGACGTGCCGCTACGCGCCTTCACCCGCGACGCCGGTGTCGACGTGCTCAGCTTCGGCGGCACGAAGAACGGCGCGATGATCGGCGAGGCCATCGTGGTGCTGGACCCCGCGGCATCCACGGGTCTCACCTACCTGCGCAAACTCGACATGCAGCTGTCGAGCAAGATGCGCTTCGTCTCCGCGCAGCTCGTGGCCCTGCTCGAGAACGATCTGTGGCTCCGCAACGCCCGCCACTCCAACGCCATGGCGCAGCGGCTGCGCGCCGGCGTGGAGGCAGGGCTCGCCGACGGATCCATCCACGGGGTCGAGTTCACGCAGCCCACGCAGGCGAACGGCGTCTTCGCGACCCTGCCCGCGGGCGTCGCGGATCGTCTGCGGCAGAGCTTCCGGTTCTACGATTGGGACGAACTGCGTCGCGAGGTGCGCTGGATGTGCTCGTTCGACACGACCGAGGACGACATCGACGCGTTCGTCGCGGCGATCGCCCGCGAGACCACGGCCTGATCGCCGCCGCGGGTCGCTGGCGACCTCACTCCCCGGCAAGCCAGTCGCGGTAGGCGTCGAACGAGGTCGGGCGCCCGAGGAACGCCTGAACCAGATCGACCGCGTCCCGCACCCCGCCGCGTTCGAGGATCCCGGTGCGGTAGCGGCGCGCGACCTCGGCATCCATGAGGTCGCCGTCGAAGGCCGTGAGCAGATCTCGCGCGATCACGAGACTCCACTGGTAGGTGTAGTAGCAGGCGCCGTACCCCGTGAGGTGGCCGAATCCGGCGTAGGAGTGCGATCCCTCCAGCGGCGCGACGGGGCTCGCGGCACGGTAGTACCCCTCGACCGCGGTCTGCAGCTGCGCGGGACGGTCGACGTGCAGACGGTAGGACGTCGTGGCGTGGCCGAGCTGACGGGTGACCTCGAGCCCGCGGCCGAAGGCGTCGGCCGTGCGCATCCGCGCGACGAGGTCGGCGGGGATCGGCTCGCCCGCATCGTTCACGGCGAAGGATGCCAGCACGTCGGCGTCCCACGCCCACTCCTCCAGCAGCTGACTCGGCGCCTCGACGAAGTCCCACTCCGTCGCGATGCCGGTGAATCGGGCCCACCGCTGGTGTCCGCCGACGATCTCGTGCACGAGGTGGCCGAACTCGTGGAAGAACGTGACCACCTCGTCGTGCTCGAGCAGACCCCGCGAGAAGTTGCACAGCAGCACGCCCTCGGGAAGCGAGCGTCCCGCGATGCCCGGCGCGAGGCCGAAGCACGCGGCGTGGTTGTACTTGCCGTCGCGCGGGTGCAGGTCGAGATGGATGCGGCCGAGCCGCTCCTCGCCGCGGACGACGTCGTAGGTGCGCACGTCGTCATGCCAGGAGGGCGCGTCGACCGGCACGTAGGCGACGTCGAGCAGACGAGCCGTCGTCGCCAGCACTCCGTCGAGTACGCGATCGAAGCGGAAGTACGAGCGCACCAGCTGCGCGTCGACGTCGTACTCCTCGCGCTTGAGGGTGCTGAGGAGGTACCAGAAGTCCGCGATCGTCACGGCGTCGGCCATCGGGTCGTCGCGGCGGAGCCGCTCGAGGACGCGGCTGTACTCCGCGGCCGCGGCCGGCGCCGCGACCTCCGCGACGCGCGTCAGGAAGCCGGCGACCGCCGCACTCGACCCGATCATGCGGGTCTCGGTCTCGTAGTCGGCCCAGTCGCCGTACCCGAGCAGCGCGGCGCGCTCGGCCCGCACGGCCAGCAGCTCGGTGAGCACCGGCTCATTCTCGGGCCAGGCCAGGTCGTTGTAGGCCGCGACGAGAGCGTGGCGGGTCGCCCGATCCCGGGCGTACTCACGCACCGGCATCAGATCGGTGTACTCGGTGGTCAGCGTCACCTCGCCGTTCTCGTCGGCCGGATGCGCGGCGAGGAAGTCGTCGGGCAATCCCGCGAGCGCGGCTGCCGGCACGCGGATCTCACGCCTGCCCTCCCGGATGTGCCGTGAGAACGCGAGGGACAGCTCGGTGTCGCGGTCCGTCAGCTGGCGCACGCGCTCTCGCGCGTCGTCGTCGAGGTCGACGCCCCCGCGGCGGAAGTCGCGGCGGATGTGGTCGAGCAACCGACGCTGCTCGCCGTCGAGACCCGTCTCGTCGGCGTCCGCGAAAGCGCTCCACAGGCCGCGGTCCAGCAGCCGGCGCGCCTGCAACGCCTCGAACTGCTGCACCTGCTCCTCGGCGAGGCGACGGATCTCGGCATCCGGATGCGACTCGCTCAGCAGGTGCGAGGCGGACAGGGCCTCGGCGAACGCGATGTCGGCGTCGTTCCAGAGTTCGAGGCGCTCCGCCGTCGACAGCTCCGTCGCCTGGGACAGGCGCGCGTCGACGGCCTCGATGCGTGCTCGTCTGCCAGCGGGCCGCTCCGTGACGAAGCTCGTCCAGCCGGCGGAATCCGTGGGCAGAGTCAGCGGAGCGGGTGCGGTGTTCGGCATCCTCCGACCCTAGACAGGGCCACCGACACCGGCAACGCTCAGCGCAGCGCGCCCACCGAGGCCAGTCCCAGACGCACCAGCGTGCCGCGGCCGCCCTCCATCTCGGCCGCCAGAGCGTCGGATGCCGCCTCCTGCGGCGACAGCCACGTCACCTCGAGCGCATCCTGACGCGGTTCGCAGGTGCCGGTCACCGGCACGATGAAGGCGAGCGACACGGCGTGCTGACGGTCGTCGTGGAAGGCGCTCACGCCCGGGAGCGGGAAGTACTCGGCCACCGTGAAGGGGGTGGGCTGCGGGGGCAGCAACGGGAACGCCATCGGGCCGAGGTCGTTCTCGACGTGGCGGAACAGCGCGTCGCGGACGGTCTCGCCGTAGCGGACACGGCCCGACACGAGGGTGCGCGTGATCTCTCCCAGCGGCGTCGCCCGCAGCAGGATGCCGACCTGGGTCACCATGCCCATTCCGTCGGTGCGCACCGGCAGCGCCTCGACGTAGAGCATCGGAAGCCGCCGACGCGCCTCGGCGAGTTCGACCTCGCTGAGCCAGCCCGGGTTCGTCTGCGAGTTGCTGGGGGTACCCGTGAAGGGGCCGGAGAGGGGCTCGCGCTCCTCGCCGTTGTCGCCGGGCTCGGGATCGGGTGTGCGGACAGGCATGCTCCCTGTATATCAACGCTCCGACCCGGATGCCGCGTGTCCGGGTGCGCTCGGGTGCCGACGGAGCGGTCTGCGGCCCGCCGCACCGAGGCATGAGCGAGCGATGTCGGACCCCTTTGCCACAATGGCGGCATGAGCGCGCATCTCTCCCTCGATCCCGACGTCGTGCGCTGGTCGGTGCCCCCGGAGGAACGCGGCGACCGCCCCGTGCTGCTGCTCCTGCACGGCTACGGCTCCGACGAGCACGACCTCTTCGGGCTCGTTCCGTACCTCCCCGCCGCGTTCGTGATGGCCAGCGTGCGGGCTCCGCTGGCCCCGCCGTGGCCCATGCCCGGCGCGTCGTGGTACACCATCGAGGGGCTCGACGGGCGCGACCCGGCGGCCATCACGCTGGCGGCGCGCGCCGTGCTGTCGTTCGTGCAGGATGCCGTGGGCGAGACGCCCGTGGGCCTGCTCGGCTTCTCGCAGGGCGGCGCCGTTGCGTTGCAGGCGCTGCGCGTCGATCCCGAGGCGGTGGCGTTCGCGGTGGTCTTGGCGGGATACGCGTCCGGCGGGGAGCTTCCGGGCGACGCGGTGCTCGCCGAGCGGCGTCCGCCGGTGTTCTGGGGGCGAGGGGCTGCGGACGACGTCATCCCCGCGCACCTCATCGACGTGACGGCGCAGTGGCTCCCTGTCCACAGCGAGTTGAGCGGGCGCGTCTATCCCGGCCTGACGCACTCGATCTCGCAGGACGAGCTCGACGACGTCCGGGCCTTCCTCGACGCGCGCCTGGCCGATCCCCCGAGATGAGGGGTGTCGCGCACGCCTCATCTCGGCTAACGTAAGCAGCCCTGTCCCCGAGAACGAGGTCTCCTCCGGTGAAGAACGTCGACGCTTCCGCGCCCCTGTCCGCGCGCTGACCCGTCGACCCGCCGTTTCTCGGCCGCCCTCCGCTGATGCGGACGGGTCCGGTGTCCGCGCACCCCGCGTTCCCGGAGTCCGTCTTGTCTTTCTCTTCCCCCTCCCTCGTCTTCGACCGCGTCCGTCTCACGTGGCCCGACGGCAGCGTGGCCCTCGACGACGTGTCCGGCGCCCTCGGCCGAGGGCGCACGGGCCTCGTCGGTCGTAACGGTGCCGGCAAGTCCACGCTGCTGCGTATCGCCGCCGGCCAAATCGCGCCGACCTCCGGCCACGTGACGGCGTCCGGCGAGGTCGCGATGCTCCCGCAGCGCCTCGCCGCGGACCCGCGACGTCCGGTCTCCTCGCTCCTCGGAGTCGCGGAGGCCCTCGCGGCCGTCCGCGCCATCGCGTCGGGCGACGTGGATCCCCGTCATTTCGACGCCGTCGGCGACGACTGGGACGTCGAGGCGCGTGCCCACGCCCTCCTCGCCGACGCGGGACTGCCGCCCGAGGCCCTCGACCGCACCGTCGGCCAGTTGTCCGGCGGCGAGACCGTGCTCGCCGCGCTCGTCGGGCTGCGCGCGCGTCGCGCCGAGATTACCCTGCTCGATGAGCCCACCAACGACCTGGACCGCGTTGCCCGCGACCGTGTGAGCGACCTCGTCGGCTCGTGGCCCGGGACCCTCGTCGTCGTAAGTCACGACACCGGCCTCCTGGAACGAATGGATGCCACCGCCGAGCTCTACGGACGCACCTTGAGCGTGGTCGGGGGCCCGTACAGCGTCTGGCGCGCCCAGCGAGACGCGGAGCAGGAGGCAGCGCTGCGCGACGAGCGCGACGCCGCGCAGACCCTCCGCCGCGAGCGCCGGCAGCGCATCGAGGCATCCGACAAGCTCGCCACGCGCGCCCGTATCGCCCAGAAGGCGCAGGTCGAGAAGCGCGTCCCCAAGATCGTCGCGCGAGGACGCGCCCACGCGGCGCAAGTGAGCGCCGGGCGGTTGCGCACCGAGATGGGCGCGAAGGAGGATGCGGCGCGTGCGGCGCTCGACGAGGCGTCGACCCGAGTGCGCGACGACCCCACGGTCCGCATCGACCTCCCCGACCCGGGCAACGCCGCCGGCAAACGGATCTTGTCGCTCGGCGACGACGAGCGCGAATGGATCGTGACCGGTCGCGAGCGCGTGGCACTGGTCGGGCGCAACGGCAGCGGGAAGACGACGCTGCTGGACTCCCTCGCCCGGGGTGCGGAGCCGACGGCGTCCGTTCACGCCCGGGCGAGCGTCGATCGCCTCGGGTACCTGCCGCAACATCTCGACGGCCTCGACGACGCGGCATCCGTCCTCGAGGTGGTGTGCGCGGCCGCGCCGACCGTCCCCGTCCCGCTGGTGCGCGACCGGCTCGCGCGCTTCCTCGTGCGCGGTGATGCCGTCACCCGCCCCCTTGGATCCCTGTCCGGCGGCGAGCGCTTTCGCGTCGCTCTCGCGCGGCTGCTCCTCGCGGATCCGCCGCCGCAGCTCCTCGTGCTCGACGAACCGACCAACAACCTCGACCTCGACACGGTCGATCAGCTCGTCGACGCGCTGCGGGCCTACCGGGGTGCGGTGCTGGTGGTCAGTCACGACGACGCGTTCCTCGCGCGGGTCGATCTCGACCTCCGACTCGAGCTGGAGGAGGGGCGGCTGACGGAGCGCGCGCCCTGAGGTCAGCAGCCGTCGCCGCCGGCGCCGTCGCCGCAGCCGCCCGCTCCGCCGAATCCGCCGACGATCGCGGCGTCGGCACCGCTGCCCGCCTCAGGGCGACCGGCAAGACCGGCGCGCAGCGCGAACACCGCGAAGCCGCCGAAGAGCAGGGCCAGGATGCCGCCGATCGTGGCACCCATCACCAGGTTCTGCGAACCGAACCAGAGGGCCGCACCGATGGCCAGACCGAGGAGAACGGAGGCGGACACGACCGCGACGGCGGCCCGCGGGGACGACTCTGCACTGTTCATGAGGTCACGCTAGGCACGTGGTGCCCGTCGCGCCTCCCTCTCACGGCGGAACGCCCTCCGCCCGCGTGTGGAGGAGGGGCCGTTCCGCGGCGGGCGAACGTCAACCCCGAGCCGATGTCGGAGGTCCGAGAGAGGATGTCGGCATGGCCGACGTGTTGGAGAGATTCGGTCCTGCCACGCAGGACTGGTTCCGTGGCGCCTTCTCGGCCCCGACCACCGCGCAGAAGGGCGCGTGGGAGTCCGTGTCATCGGGGCGGAACGCCCTCGTCGTCGCGCCGACCGGCTCCGGAAAGACGTTGTCGGCGTTCCTCTTCGCCATCGACCGCATCTTCCGCGAGAAAAACCCCGAGGCCCCGGATGCCGAGCCCCCGCGCCGGGGCAAGAAGGCGGCCGCGAAGACCCCGGCGACGAACACCCGCGTCCTCTACATCTCGCCCCTGAAAGCGCTGGGCGTCGACGTCGAGCGCAACCTCCGCTCACCGCTCGTCGGCATCGGGCAGTCCGCCCGCCGTCTCGGCATCCAGGTCCCCGCCGTCACGGTCGGTGTCCGTTCGGGCGACACGAGCTCGAGCGATCGGCGCAAGCTCGTCACCGATCCGCCCGACATCCTCATCACGACGCCCGAGTCGCTGTATCTGATGCTGACGAGCCAGGCAGCCGAGACGCTGCGGGGCGTGCACACCGTGATCATCGACGAGGTACACGCGGTCGCGGCGACCAAGCGCGGCGCGCACCTCGCGGTGAGCCTCGAGCGCCTCGACGCCCTGCTCGACGCGCCCGCGCAGCGCATCGGCCTCTCGGCCACCGTCCGGCCCATCGACGAGGTGGCCCGCTTCCTCGGCGGGGCGCAGCCGGTCGACATCGTCGCACCCAAAGCCACCAAGGCGTTCGACCTGTCGGTCGTGGTGCCCATCGAGGACATGCTCAACCCGCCCCCGCCGCCGGGGTCGCCGGATCCCGACGAGGCGACCGACGGCGAGTGGTTCTCGGAGCGCCCCGAGAGCACCGAGATGGCCGGCTCCGTCTGGCCCCACGTGGAGGAGGCCATCGTCGACCGCATCCTCGAAAGACGCTCGACGATCGTCTTCGCGAACTCACGGCGTCTCGCCGAGCGCCTCACCGGGCGACTCAATGAAATCTATGCCGAGCGGGTGGGCATCGATGTGCCCGAGCCGACGGTGCCCGCCGTGCAGATGGCTCAGGCAGGGTCGTCGGCCGGGGTCTCAGCGATCCTCGCCAAGGCCCACCACGGCTCCGTCTCCAAAGAGCAGCGCGCCCAGGTCGAAGACGAGCTGAAGTCCGGCGCGCTGCGCTGCGTCGTCGCCACCAGCAGCCTCGAGCTCGGCATCGACATGGGTGCTGTCGACCTCGTGATCCAGGTCGAGGCGCCGCCCAGCGCGGCATCCGGACTCCAGCGCGTCGGACGCGCCGGACACCAGGTGGGCGAGGTGAGCCGCGCGGCGCTCTTCCCCAAGCACCGCAGCGACGTCCTCCACACCGCGGTGGTCACCGAGCGCATGCTCGCCGGGCGGATCGAGGCCATCTCGGTGCCGCAGAACCCGCTCGACATCCTCGCGCAGCAGACCGTCGCGGCCTCGGCGCTTGGCTCGATCGACGTCGAGGAGTGGTTCGAGACCGTCAAGCGCAGCGCGCCCTTCCGCTCGCTCCCCCGCTCGGCGTACGAGGCGACGCTCGATCTCCTCGCCGGACGGTACCCGTCCGACGAGTTCGCCGAACTGCGCCCGCGCCTGGTGTGGGACCGCGACGCGGGCACGCTCACCGGACGACCGGGCGCCCAGCGCGTCGCCGTGACCAGCGGCGGCACGATCCCCGACCGCGGCCTGTTCGGCGTCTTCGTGGCGGGCGAGTCCCAGAACGCCCGCGTCGGCGAACTCGACGAGGAGATGGTCTACGAGTCGCGGGTCAACGACGTGTTCACGCTCGGCACCACCAGTTGGCGCATCGTGGAGATCACCCACGACCGCGTGAACGTGCTCCCCGCCTTCGGTCAGCCCGGCAAGCTGCCGTTCTGGCACGGCGACGGCATCGGCCGCCCCGCCGAACTCGGTGAGGCCCTGGGAAAGTTCTCCCGGGATCTGGCGGGCGCCGACCGCGAGAAGGCGACGGAGCGCCTGCGCGAGTCCGGGCTCGACGACAACGCCATCACCAACCTGCTGTCGTACCTCGCTGAGCAGCGCGAGGCCACCGGGAGCCTGCCGACTGACCGCACCCTGACCGTCGAGCGCAGCCGCGACGAGGTCGGCGACTGGCGCATCATCCTCCACTCGCCCTACGGCATGCAGGTCCACTCGCCGTGGGCTCTGGCGGTGAACGCGCGCATCCGCGAGCGCCTCGGGGTCGAAGGGGCCGCGGTCGCGAGCGACGACGGCATCATCGCCCGCGTTCCGGATGCCGCCGCCGAACCTCCCGGAGCCGATCTCTTCGTCTTCGAGCCCGAAGAGCTCGAGCAGATCGTCACCGACGAGGTGGGCGGCTCCGCGCTGTTCGCATCCCGCTTCCGGGAGTGCGCGGCCCGCGCCCTGCTGCTGCCCCGCCTGAACCCGAACCGTCGCTCGCCGCTCTGGCAGCAGCGGCAACGGTCCGCGCAGTTGCTCGAGGTCGCCAAGCGTCACCCCGCGTTCCCGATCATCCTCGAGACGCTGCGCGAGGTCCTGCAGGACGTCTATGACCTGCCCGCTCTCCTCCGGGTGACCCGCCAGATCGGCGAGCGCCGCATCCGCCTCGTCGAGATCACGACATCGCAGCCCTCGCCGTACGCGCGCGACCTGCTCTTCGGGTACGTGGGCGCCTTCATGTACGAGGGCGACTCGCCGCTGGCCGAGCGTCGGGCGGCCGCGCTGTCGGTCGACCCGGCCCTGCTGAGCGAGCTGCTCGGCAAGGTCGAGATGCGCGAGCTGCTCGACCCCGAGGTGATCGCGCAGTTCGAGCGCGAGGCGCAGCGCCTCGACCCCGACCGCCGCGCACGCGGCGTCGAGGGCGTGGCCGACCTGCTGCGCATCCTCGGCCCGCTCGACGCGAGCGAGGTGGCCGCGCGCCTCGACGCCGAGGGCGATGCCCGGGCTGAGGCCGAACAGCACCTCGCCACCCTCGTCGACGATCGTCGCGCGATCCGTGTCACGATCGCCGGCGTCGCCCGTGTCGCCGGGATCGAAGACGCCGGACGCCTGCGCGACGCCCTGGGTGTGGCGCTGCCCGTCGGCATCCCGAACGCCTTCCTCGAGCCCCTCGCCGACCCTCTGGGCGACCTCGTCGCCCGCTACGCACGCACGCACGCGCCGTTCACGACCAACGCGGTCGCCGAGCGGCTCGGGGTCGGTGTCGCCGTAGCACGACTGACACTGCAGCGCCTCGAGTCGCAGGGGCGGCTGGCGAGCGGCTTCTTCCTCCCCGAGAGCGCGGGTCGCGGAGACGACACGGAGTGGTGCGACGTCGAGGTGCTGCGCCGCCTGCGGATGCGCTCGCTCGCGGCCATTCGCGGCAGCGTCGAGCCGGTCTCCCCGTCTGCGTATGCTCGTTTCCTGCCCGTCTGGCAACACCTCGGCCGACCGCTCGAGGGGATCGACGGCGTCCTGGCGGTCATCGAGCAGCTCGCGGGCGTTCCGATCCCGGCGAGTGCGTGGGAATCCCTGGTGCTCCCCTCCCGCGTCCGCGACTACAGCCCCGCGCTGCTCGACGAGCTGACGGCGACCGGCGAGGTGGTGTGGTCCGGCCACGGAACCCTGCCGGGCCGCGACGGCTGGATCGCCCTGCATCCGGCTGAGGCGGCCCCGTTCACCCTGCAAGACCCCGACGATCCGGACGACCCGGCCCCCGACTCCCTCGAGGCACGCCTGCTCGCGGCGCTCGCGGGAGGCGGCGCCTATTTCGCCGGACAGCTCAAGCAACTCGCGGGCGCCGAGAACGAGCAGTCCGTGAACGACGCGCTCTGGGCGCTCACGTGGGCGGGGCGCGTCACGAACGACACCTTCGCGCCGGTGCGGACCCTGCTCAGCGGCGGCGGGCAGTCCCATCGCGTCGCCCGACGCGCTCCCCGGGCACGCATGTACCGCGGCGCCGTGATGCCCCGCGCGACCTCCGCACCGCGACCCTCGACGTTGGGCGGGCGCTGGTCGCTCCTGCCGGAACGCGAGCCGGATGCCGCCGCGCGCGCGACCGCGACGGCGAGTCTGCTGCTCGACCGGTACGGCGTCGTGACGCGCGGTGCCGTGCAGTCGGAGGGCGTGCCCGGTGGATTCGCGCAGGTGTACCGCATCCTCGCGGGCTTCGAGGAGGCGGGGCACTGCCGCCGCGGCTACGTGATCGAGAAGCTCGGCGCAGCCCAGTTCGCCGCCTCGGCGACCGTCGACCGGCTGCGCGAGTTCGCCGCGGTCGCCGATCCCCCGCCCCTGCGCGCCGTGACCCTCGCGGCCACCGACCCCGCCAATCCGTACGGCGCCGCCCTGGGCTGGCCGTCGATCGAAGGCGTCACCCACCGACCCGGCCGAAAGGCGGGCGGAGTCGTCGTGATGGTCGACGGGGAGCTGACGCTCTACCTCGAGCGCGGCGGACGCACCGCGCTGGCGTTCACCGATGACGAGGCCCGCCTGGCCGCCGCCGCCACCGACCTCGCCGAGACGTCGAAGCGTCGACGCCTCGAGACACTGACGATCGAGCAGGTCAACGGGGCCTTCGTCTACGGCACGGCGGTCGGCCGCGCGCTGCGCAGCGCCGGCTTCGTCGAGTCGCCGAAGGGCCTGACGTTGCGCAAGCTCACGGCCGGCGACACGCTCCGCGAGGCTGCCCGTGCCTGACCACCTGCCTTCCTCACCGAGCACAGAGCAGACGTCCTGTCCGCGCGCCACCGCCGCCGTGCGACCCCGCACCCCGCGGGAGGTTCCGCATGCCCGAGGGTGACACCGTCTACCGCGCCGCCGCCAAACTCACCGCCGCCCTCACGGGGAAGGTCGTCACGCGCTTCGACATCCGCGTGCCGGGCAGCGCCACCGCCGACCTCCGCGGCGAGACGGTGCACGAGGTCGCCGCGCGCGGCAAACACCTCTTGCACCGCATCGGCGGCTACACGCTGCACTCGCATCTGAAGATGGAGGGCCGGTGGGACGTCTACCGCCCGGGCGAGCGCTGGCGACGCGCCGCGTACAAGGCACGCGCGATCGTCGGGGTCGCCGGTGCGGAGGCCGTCGGCTTCGATCTCGCGATGGTCGAGGTGCTGCGCACCGTCGACGAGCACACGGTGATCGGTCACCTGGGGCCCGATCTGCTCGCCGACGACTGGGACGAGGCCGAGGCGGTCCGCCGCGTCGCGGCCGACACCCGGGAAGCGCACGTCGCCCTTCTCGATCAGCGCAACGTCGCCGGGTTCGGAAACGTCTACGCGAACGAGTTGCTGTTCGTGCGGGGCATCGCCCCGACCACCCCCGCGAACGAGATCGACGTGCAGCCCACCATCGCGCTCGGCGAGCGCATGATCCGCGCCAACCTCCCCCGCCCCGAGCGCACCTTCACGGGCGACACGCGTCCCGGTCGGCGCTTCTGGGTCTACGGCCGCGAGGGGGCACCCTGCCGACGCTGCGGCACCCCGATCCGCGCCACCACACTGGGCGCGTCGGCGACGAGCGAGCGCAACGTCTACTGGTGCCCCACCTGTCAGCCCGGGTGAACCGACCCCGCGGATCTGCGTCCTCTTCTCGGCGTCCTGTCAACCCGGCACTCCGTCCGGGCCGGACGTGCGAGAACAGGAGGACGCAACAGGGTCGGGAGCGCACGCCGCAGTTCTCTCGATATCGAGCAAACCGATGGCGGCACGGGCGACGAAGAACCATTCGAGGGAATGAAGGTCATTCCGCACCCGTTGTCATACATGTCGACCGCATCCGAGGGTCGACCGGAGGGGATCGTGGGTAAGAACTACATCGACATCGAGAACGACCACGGCGAGACGCTGCGTTATCGCAAGCACGTCAACGGTCGGGGCCTCGTCGCGCACGGCGCGAAGGTCCACCCGTCGGCGCTGGTCGAGAACGGCGCCTACGTCGAACCCGGCGTGCAGATCGCCGCGGGTGTTCGTGTCGGCCGCGGGGCGTGGATCGAGTCCGACGCCGTCATCGGACCCGAGGCGCGCATCGAGCCGCACGCGCACATCTGCGCGGGCGCGGTGATCGGCGCGGGGGCTCACATCGGCGTGCGGACGCAGGTCGGGCACAACGCGCGCGTCGCGGTGGGCTCGCTCATCGGCGACGACGAGATCATCAACGACGGCGAAGCCGTCGCCACCGATCAGCGGGGCCTGCGATTGGCCGCCTGATCCGGTCGTCCCGGACGGCATACGACCCGCACGACTCCCCGGAGCGTGCGGGTTTTCGTTTCCCCGCGTGCGCCGCCGCGCGCGGGTCGGCGCCAGGCCAGAAGGGTCGGAGTCAGGCCAGGAGGGTCAGGATCAGACCGATGAGCGGGAGCGTTCCCTGAATGCTCGCGGGCCGCAGGTACTTCCGGCCCGACGTCAGAAGCACGAGGGCCGCCGCGAGCATCGAGCCGAGCGAGAAGACGAGCAGCGTCCGCCCCGCGGCATCCCCCACCCCGTTGACGATCCAGAACAGGATGCCGACGAGGGCACCGATCGCGAGGAACAGGTTGTAGAAGCCCTGGTTGTAAGCCATCGGCTTCGTCACGTCAGCGGTCTGCTGATCGGCGATGCCGAACACCTTCCACGTCTTCGGCTGCGACCAGCGCACGCTCTCCAGCACGAAGATGTAGACGTGCAGAAGGGCCGCGAGGCCGGCGAACACGAGCGCGAGGATGCCGAGCATGCTTTCACGGTACTCGCGGATAGCCTGGAACCATGGCGAACGGCGGTAACTCCCGGGGACGAGGCTCGGGCGGAGGACGCAAACGCCCCGCTGCCCGTCCGCAGGGCGCGAAGCGGCCCGCCGCGTCCGCGGCCCGTTCCCGACCGGCGCCCGCCGCGTCTACCGAGCCTCCTCGCACCTTCGTGCTCGGGGCCGTCCCGGGGGCGACACCCGGGAAGTGGATCGGCGTCTGGCGAGATCGCATGCCCCACGTCCCCCTGGAGCTGCGCGAGATCGCGGTCGCCGAACAACGGGCTCAGCTCTCCGAGGTCGACGCCGCGCTCGTCCGCCTTCCCGTGGCGGCATCCGACGACCTCCATGTGATCGAGCTCTACGACGAGCAGCCCGTGGTCGTGATCTCCGTCGACTCCCACCTCGCGGCCGCTGAGGAGCTCGAGACCGCGGATCTGGCGGGCGAGGTCGTGATCGTCCCCACGGACGACGTGCTCGGTGCGCAGGTCCCGGATGCCGTGCCCCCGGCGTTCGCGCCTCCGGCCGACACCGCCGAGGCGATCGCGACGGTGGCCGCGGGGGTCGGCGTGGTGATCGTGCCGATGTCGTTGGCCCGCGCCCACCAGCGGCGCGACGTCGAGTACCGGGTGCTGCGTGACGGGCCGGTGTCCACGGTGGCCCTCTCCTGGCTCCGCGAGCGCACCACGGCGGACGTCGAGACGTTCGTCGGCATCGTGCGCGGGCGCACCGCACGCTCCTCCCGCTGACGCGACCGGCCGCGTCCGGAGGGCGGAACGGTCATGTCGGTGTGGGTCGACCCCGGGCCCCGCTCCCCGTGCAGACGCATAGAATCCCTGGGTGACCGCACGCCTGCTCTACGTCTGCGCCCGGCCGCAGCGGAAAGCGGCTGTGGCCGAATGGGCGTCCTTCCGGGACGGTCTCGGCGTCGCCGACGACGAGCTCGTCCACCACGACCTGGTCCGCCACCCTCTTCCCTCCGACATCGATCGCTTCGCCGCCGTCGTCGTCGGCGGCAGTCCGTTCAACGTCACCGACCCGGACAAGACCGAGGAGCAGCGTCGTCTCGAGCGCGATCTCGAACGGCTGGCGGCCACGGCGATCGAGGGGCGCACGCGCGCGCTCTTCACGTGTTTCGGCATCGGGGTGGTTACTCGGCTCCTCGGCGGCGAGGTCACGCTCCGCCACCCCGAGGGCACCGGCCCCGCCGACATCACGGTGACCGACGCCGGACGCGACGACGAGCTGTTCGGCATCCTGAACCCTCGTTTCCAGGCGCTCACCGCGCACAAGGAGGGCACCGCGACGGTGCCGCCCACCGCGACGCTGCTCGCCGAGAACGACGCCTGCCCGGTGCAGGCGTATCGCGCGGGCGCCGGGCTGTGGGCGACGCAGTTCCACCCCGAGCCCACCGCTGAGGCCTTCGTGGCGCGCATGGAGGTGTACCGCGACGCCGGGTACTTCGACGCGGAGGCCTTCGACCAGGTCTCGGCCCATGTGCGCACCGTCTCGGTCGAACAGCCCACGTTGCTGCTGCGATCCTTCGCGGCGCGCGCCGTCGCCGTCTGAGACGCCGACCCACGCAGGCCCCCACGCCGTCGAGGTCCCGACCGCTGCTCGGACGGCGGCGCGGGTGAGTGGATGCCGCGATGTCAAGCCCACGACCCGTATTTAGCTAGCTTTTCTAGGCTTTGGGCATGAACACCACATCTCCGTCGCGAGGGGTCGACCTCGCCCGCCAGATCGTCGTCCTCTCCACGGTGTCGTTCATGCTCATCGCGGCCGTCATCGGAGCCGGCGCTTTCGGTAATTCCGCGGTGCAGGACCAGCAGGGCGGCGCCCTCGACACCGACGGCTCGTACCTGGCCCCCGCCGGGCCCGCCTTCTCGATCTGGTCGGTGATCTACCTCGGCCTCATCGCCTACGCGATCTGGCAGGCCCTCCCCCGCCAGCGTGCGAACCCGCGGCAGCGCGCGCTCGGATGGCTGATCGCCCTCACGATGGTCCTGAACGGCTCCTGGCTCATCGCGGCGCGCTTCGGCACCCTGTTCTCGACCGTCGTGGTCATCGTGCTGCTGCTTGCGGCTCTCGGGTGGGCGTTCCGCGTCGCCGTGCGCACGCGGGACCCCCGCGACGGAGTCGTGGACGCGATGCTCGTCGACGGCGTCACGGGTCTGCACCTCGGCTGGGTCACCCTGGCCACCGTGGCGAACGTCTCTGCCTGGCTGACCACCGTGGTCCCGCCGACGTGGGAGGACGCCGCGGGAGCCATCGGGGTCACCGTCCTCGTCGTGGTCGGCCTCATCGGCCTGGCCATCGCCTGGCGCAGCTCGTGGCGTATCGCGCCCGCGCTCGCCCTCGCGTGGGGTCTGAGCTGGCTCGCGGTCGAGCGATTCACCGGCGAGCCGCGCAGCACCGCCATCGGCGTGGCAGCCGTCATCGTCGCCGCGGTGGTCCTGCTTCCCCCGGTGCTGGTGAGCGGGCTACGGCTGCTGCGTCCCGCGGTCGACTGACCCCGGCCGGGCACGGACGCGCGCCGTTGCGGAGCATCCGCCGCGAACGACGGAGCCTCCGCAGGGCTCAGAGCGCTGGACCCACGATCGCGCTTGCGCCGGCGGGCACCGCCACGGTGCCGTCGGCGAGCGTCACGCCCTCGGCGGTCGCGAGCAGCACGCCGGCACCGGATGCCACGGACGCGGACGTCTCGGCATCCGAGAGGTTCACCACGACGACGAGGTCACCGCGCCGCAGCTCGTAGACGCGACCACCCTCGGCCTCGTGCGCGGCCGCCGAGAGGCCTTCGCGCGACGGATCGGTGAGTTCGGGCCGCTCGCGGCGGAGCTTCGCCAGTTCGCGGTACAGGCCGAGCAACTGAGCGTGGTCACCCTCGCCGACCTCGTCCCAGTCGAGCTTCGAGTTCTCGAACGTCGACGGGTCCTGCGGGTCGGGAACCGTGGACTCGTCCCAGCCCATCTTGGCGAACTCCGCGATGCGGCCTTCGGCGGTGGCCTTGCCGAGCTCCGGCTCGGGGTGCGAGGTGAAGAACTGCCACGGCGTGGTCGCTCCCCACTCCTCGCCCATGAACAGCATCGGCGTGCCGGGGGCGGTGAGGGTCAGCACGGCGGCCGCGGCGAGACGGTCGTACCCCAGGGTCTGCGAGAGGCGGTCGCCGGCGGCGCGGTTGCCGATCTGGTCGTGGTCTTGCGCGAACGTCACCAGGCGCCAGTTCGGCACGGCATCCGGGATGGGCTTGCCGTGCTTCTCCTCGCGGAACGACGAGTACGTGCCGTCATGGAAGAAGCCGCCCTCGCTGACCTTGCGGAACGCGTCGAGGTCGGCGAAGTCCTCGTAGTAGCCGATGGTCTCGCCGGTCAGGGCGACGTGCGCGGTGTGGTGCCAGTCGTCCGACCACTGCGCCGTCAGACCGTAGCCGCCGGCCTCGCGCGGGAGGATGAGCTTCGGGTCGTTCATGTCGGATTCGGCGATGGTGGTCAGCGGGATGCCGCGGTGCGCCGACAGGGCGTCGGTGCGCTCGGCGATCTCCTGGAGCAGGTGCGGCTCCCGGTGGTCGAGCAGCGCGTGCACGGCATCCAGTCGCAGGCCGTCGACGTGGTAGTCGCTCATCCACATCAGGGCGTTGTCGAGGATGTACGCGCGCACCGCGTCCTCGTCGAGGTTGACCGAGTCGCCCCACGTGTTGCGGCTGCCCTCGCGCAGGTACTCGCCGAACTCGGGGAGGTAGTTGCCCGACGGCCCGAGGTGGTTGTACACGACGTCCTGGATGACGGCGAGGCCGGCCGCGTGCGCCGCATCGACGAAGCGCTGGTACGCCTCGGGCCCGCCGTACGCCTCGTGCACGGTGTACCAGAGCACGCCGTCGTAGCCCCAGTTCCAGGTGCCGTTGAAGCCGTTCACCGGCAGCAGCTCGACGTGCGTCACGCCCAGGTCGACGAGGTGTTCGAGGCGGCCGATCGCGGCATCCAGGGTCCCCTCGGGGGTGAAGGTGCCCAGGTGCAGTTCGTAGATGAGACCGCCCGCGAGCTGCTTGCCCGTCCACGCAGCGTCGTTCCACGCGTACACGCTCGGGTCGAACCACGCCGAGGCCTCGTGCACTCCGCCGGGCTGGCGCCTCGAGCGCGGATCGGGGCGCAGGTCGTCCCCGTCGCCGAGCACGAAGCCGTACCGCTCGCCGTCGGCGAGGTCGACGGGCGCGGTCCACCACCCGTCGGCCGCGCCGACCATCTCGATGTCTTCCCTGACGGCATCCCCGCTGTCGTCGAGCCGGCGCAGCCGTACCCGCTCGGCCTTGGGTGCCCAAACATCGATGGTCATGTTCTTTCCTTACGCGTGAGTCGCCAAGATATGTCGCTTCGGGAGCACGTGAGGCGACAATTCTTGGCGACTCACGCGCCTTGGGGGTCAGAAGATCAGCAGGGCCACCGGGTAGACCGAGAGGAGATCGGCCAGCGGCGTCGGGCCGCCGGGGAACGAGCGGCCGGTCAGCACGTCGATGACCGGCGTGTCCGGCAGCAGCAGCACCGTGTCGCGCCATCCGCCGGCGGCCCGAAGGCCGTGCGGCAGTCGCGTCGCCACGGCGAACACGCCGCCGCGATCGAACGCCACGACATGGTCGGATGCCACACCCGCGGCCTCCAGCGGACGGTAGATCTCGAGCGGGTGCTCGCGCCGCACCCGCAACGCCCGCGAGGTCACGAGCAATTTCGCCGCGCCCGAGGCATCCACCCGCGGAGCAGCAGCCCCGGGGGCATCGATCTGGGCGAGCAGTTGCCGACGCTCGTCGAAGTCGACCGCGCGACGGTTGTCGGGGTCGACGAGCGACTGCTCCCAGAGTTCCGAGCCCTGGTACACGTCGGGGACGCCCGGGCCCATGATCTGCAGGAGCTTCGCCGACAGGCCGTTCGACCAGCCGTCGGCCGAGATCTCGTCGGCGAACGCGCGCACACGCTCGGCGGCGGGACCGGTGGCCGCGTCGACGACCGCGTGCATGCGCTTCTCGAACGCCTCGTCCTGCTCCCACCAACCGGTGACTTCGCTCGCCTCGCGCGCCGCCTTCTCGGCGTACGCGTGTAGGCGCTCGCGATAGACCTTCAGGCCCTCCGGAGTGGATGCCGAAGCCGGCCACGCGCCCACGATCGCCTGCCACAGCAGGGCGTCGAAGGGGCCGTGCCCGGTCGAGGCGATCCCGCGGAACTCCTCCAGACGCGCAGCCCAGCGGTCGGGGATCTCCGCCAGCACGGCGATGCGGGCGCGGGTGTCCTCGCCACGCTTGGTGTCGTGCGTCGACAGGGTCGTCATGGCGGTGGGCCACGACGCGTGACGGAGGGCCTGCGCGGTGTGGAAGCCCGGCACGTCGAGGGCGAACTCCCCCGGGTCGCCGCCCACCTCGGTGAGCGAGCCCAGCCGCGTGAAGCGGTAGAACGCGGTGTCCTCGACGCCCTTGGCCATCACGGGCCCAGTCGTCTGCTGGAAGCGCCAGGCGACCTCGAGGCTCGTGTCGGCGAGCACCGGCACGAGCTTCTCGATCACGTCGGCCAGCTCGGGCCGGCGCATCTCCGCCTCGCCGGCGGCGGCGTCGAGGTGGGCGCGACCGGCGGGGAGGTAAGAGCGGTAGACGGGGAAGCACGCGAGGATCTCGGCGAGCGCGTCCTGCAGCACCTCGGCCTCGAAGTCCTCGCGGAGCGTCGAGGGAAGGCCCCGGACGATGCGCCGGATCTCCGACACCTGGATGGAGTCGGCGATCTTGCGCTTGGTGTCGTGGATGAGGTCGTGCCAGCCGGTCAGCGGTTCCAGTCCGCTGTCGACGCGCAGCCGCGCGTCGAGCGCATCGAGCGCGGCCTCTCCCGCGGGGTCGGTGAGCACGCGGTCGATCTCGGCGAGCGCGTCGTAGCCCGTCGTCCCGGCGGTCTTCCACCACGAGGGCAGCGCCTCGCCGTGCTCCAGGATCTTCTCCCCGAGCACGTACCCCACGTCACCGTCGCCCGCTTTCTCGAGCGCCACGGCGAGGCGGTCGAAGTAACCGCCCGGGTCGACGAGTCCGTCGGGGTGATCCACGCGCAGGCCGTCGGCGAGACCCTCGCGCACCCAGCGGAGGATCTCGGCGTGCGTGGCGTCGAAGACCTCGGGCAGCTCGACGCGCACGCCCGCGAGCGTGGTCACGGCGAAGAAGCGACGGTAGTTCAGGTCGGCCGCCTCGTCCTGCCAGAACCGCAGCTCGAAGTTCTGCGCGTCCAGCAGTGCGACCAGGGCATCGCGCGAGCCCGAGACCGCGGCATCCGTCCCCGTCCCCGGGGCCACCGGGAAGACGTGGTCGTAGTAGCGGATCAGCCCGTCAGGGGCGTCGGCCGCCGGCGTCGGATCGTACGAGATCTCGTCGATCACGGCGTCGAGGTGGTCGCCCAGCACGGGCACCCGCACCTTGCCGGCCCCGAACTCCCAGTCGATGTCGAACGCCGTCGCGTGCGCCGAGGCGCGCCCCTGGCGCAGCACGTCCCACCACCAGCCGTTCGTCCGCGGCTCCGACACGCCCATGTGGTTGGGAACGATGTCGACCAGGATGCCGAGACCCGCCGCCCGCGCCGCTGCAGCGAAGCGGTCGAGACCCGCGGCACCGCCGCGAGCGGGATCGACACGCGTCACGTCGACGACGTCGTACCCGTGGTCGGAGCCGGGGGTCGCCTCGAGGATCGGCGACAGGTACGCCCACGAGACCCCGAGATCACGGAGGTAGTCCGTGACTTCGGCGGCCTCATCGAGCGTGAACGATTCGCGGATCTGCAGGCGATAGGTCGAAAGCGGATGCCGCATGTCGGTCACAGCTCCGGCTTGGGCGCTTGCCCCGGCAGGTCGTCGGTGCCGACCACCTGGATCTGCGCCGTGAGCGAGGCGGCCACCGAATGGTCGACCTCGGGCTCGGGAAGGTGGTGCTCGCGCAGCACGATGAGCGACTTGGGCTCGATCGGCAGCGTCTCACCCGGGTTCAGCGGCTCCGTGTTCGCCCGCTCGCCCGCGGTGTCGACGTAGGCGTCCCACTTGGGGGCGTACTCGAACTCGGGGAGCTGGAAGTCGACGGGCTCGTCACCGGCGTTGAACAGCACGAGGAAGTGGTCGTCGCTGATCGACTGTCCGCGCCGGTCGCGCTCGCGGATGCCCTGACCGTTGAGGAACACGCCCACGGCACGGCCGAACCCGTTGTCCCAGTCCTCCGGCTGCATGACCGAGCCGTCGGGCCGCAACCACACCACGTCGGGGATGGGCGCGCCCTCCTCCATCTTCACCGGGCGGCCGTCGAAGAACCGACTGCGGCGGAAGGTGGGGTGCTGCTTGCGCAGTCGTGCGAGGGCAGCGGTGAACTCGATGAGCGGGTGGTCGACGTTGGACCAGTCCACCCACGTGATCTCGTTGTCCTGGGCGTAGCCGTTGTTGTTGCCGCCCTGCGTGCGTCCGAGCTCGTCGCCATGCAGCAGCATCGGAACGCCCTGGCTGAGCAGCAGCGTGGCGATGAAGTTGCGCTGCTGCTGGGCCCGACGCGTGAGGACCTCGGGGTCGTCGGTGAGACCTTCGACGCCCATGTTGCTCGAGCGGTTGTGCGATTCGCCGTCGTTGTTGTCCTCGCCGTTGGCCTCGTTGTGCTTCTCGTTGTAGGACACGAGGTCGCGGAGCGTGAAGCCATCGTGGGCGGTGACGAAGTTGATGGATGCCACCGGGAACCGGCCGGAGTGCTCGTACAGGTCGGCGGAGCCGGTGAGGCGCGAGGCGAACTCGGCGAGCGCCTGCGGCTCACCGCGCCAGAAATCGCGGACGGTGTCGCGGTACTTGCCGTTCCACTCGGTCCACTGGGGCGGGAAGTTACCGACCTGGTATCCGCCGGGCCCGACGTCCCACGGCTCGGCGATGAGCTTGACCTGCGAGACGATCGGGTCCTGCTGCACGAGCTCGAAGAAGGCCGCAAGACGGTCGACCTCGTAGAACTCACGGGCGAGCGTGGAGGCCAGGTCGAAACGGAAACCGTCGACGTGCATCTCCAGCACCCAGTACCGCAGCGAGTCCATGATCAGCTGCAGCGTGTGGGGGTTGCCCACGTTCATGCTGTTGCCGGTGCCGGTGTAGTCGGTGTAGTACCGCTTGTCCTTGTCCTCGAGGCGGTAGTACGCCTCGTTGTCGATGCCACGCATCGACAGGGTGGGGCCCATGTGGTTGCCCTCTGCGGTGTGGTTGTAGACCACGTCGAGGATGACTTCGATGCCGGCCGCGTGCAGCGCCTTGACCATCGCCTTGAACTCCTGCACCTGCTGACCGTGGTCGCCGGTCGAGGAGTAGGTGTTCTGCGGGGCGAGGAACGCGATGGTGTTGTAGCCCCAGTAGTTCGACAGTCCCTTCTCGATAAGGGTGGAGTCGTTGACGAACTGGTGCACGGGCATCAGCTCGATGGCGGTGACGCCGAGCTTCTTGAGGTGGTCGATGACGGCCGGGTGCGCGATGCCGGCGTAGGTGCCGCGCAGCTCTTCGGGCACGTCGGGGTGCAGCTGCGTGAGGCCCTTCACGTGGGCTTCATAGATGAAGGTCTCAGAGTAGGGCGTCTTCGGCTGGCGGTCGCCCGACCAGTCGAAGAACGGGTTCACGACCACGCCCTTCATCATGTGCGGGGCCGAGTCCTCGTCGTTGAACGAGTCGGGGTCGCCGAACTGGTAGCTGAAGACGGGCTGTCCCCAATCGACCTGGCCCTCGACCGCTTTGGCGTAGGGGTCGAGCAGGAGCTTGCTCGCGTTGAAGCGCTTGCCGCTCGCGGGGTCGTACTCGCCGTGGACGCGGTAGCCGTACCGCTGCCCCGGGAGGATGTTCGGAAGGTAGGCGTGCCAGACGAACGCGTCGACGTCGATCAGCTCGTAGCACGTCTCCGTGCCGTCCTCGTCGAAGAGGCAGAGCTCGACCTTTTCCGCTCCTTCACTGAACAGGGCGAAGTTCGTCCCGTTACCGTCGTAAGTGGCCCCGAGGGGATAACTGGATCCTGGCCATACCTGCTGCACGTCGCTCACGATAGACCAGCGTTGTTTCCGGAAAGGACCGGGGTCATCGCTGTTGACACCCGACCCACCCGCGACTATGCGCGAGGGTCTTCACGCACGTTCGGGCGGGTGTCGGAGCAGATCGATCCGCTCCGCCAGATACCGCTCGAGCGGCAGGTAGCCACCGACGGCGCTCCACCGCACCCGCACCTGACCGTCGCGCAGGGCGAGTGGATCGGATCGCGCATCGAGGGCATCGAGATCGATCGGATGCCATCCGATGTGCACGGTCTCCCCCTCGGGCACGCCGCCGCGGGCCGCGGCGGCCGCCAGCTCCGCACGACGCCGCTGCGACTCGGCCGCAAACCCGCGGCGCACCTCGGCGCGGGACCGCACGATGTCGCCGGTGGCGAGAACGCCGTCGTCGGTGATGAGCAGCACGCCCAGGTGCCAGGCGGTACCCCGCGCCACGATGCGCGCGGGGCGAGGGATGCCGAGCAGGCGGCGTCCTTCCTGCAGGTCGCCGAGTCGCTCCCGGGGCACATCGACGAGACGGACCCGCACGTCCGCGAGCATTCCCCGCACGTCGGTGGAGGTCATTCGGCGTTCCCGTCCTCGTGGGTCGCCCGCGCTCTCGCGAGAGCACGCTCGGCCTCTTCGGCCTTCGCGGCCGCCTCGGCGCGGGCGTCCTCCCGTGTCCGCACGACGGCATCGGCCTCCGCAGCGTCGGCCTCGGCGCGGGCCAGCTCCGCCCGCACGGTGTCCACGCGCTCGTGCGACCGGTCGGCGCGCTCGCGCGCGGTGGCGAGTGCCTTCTCCGCCGAGGACCTGTCCCGCTCGGCCTCGGACCGGGCCCGCTCCGCGTCGCGGACCGCGCGCTCCGCCGCCCTGCGTCGCCGCCGGTCGGCCAGGTCGTCGCGGGGCGCCGCCGCGGTCGGCACGCTCGCCGGGATCGTGCCCGCCACGGCCGCGCCGAGCTGGTCGCGATCCAGATCCGCCAGGTCGACGGGCGAGACGAGACGTCCCGTGAGCACGGCCGCGGCGACGGCATCGTCGACCACCGCGGCGTTGACGGTCTTCTCCACGGCGTCCGACATCGCCGCGCTCAACGGTGTCCCGGCCGCGTCCGCCAGTTCGCGGGCGCGCCGCGCCAGCGCCGCGACCAGCTGGCGGCGTTGCTTTCCCAGGCGCGCGAGCTCCGCGGCATCCAGATCGTCCTGCGCCTCGTGGAGCGCGCGCGAGAGCTCGACGGCCTCGCCCAGCTGTCCGTCACGCACGAGCAGGTTCACCGCCCACGCGGCCGCGGTGGGTTTGCGCAGCTTCGCGATCCTGCGCCCGGTGGCTCCGCCGACCTCTGCCGCGCGGGCATTGCGGGCGGCGGTGAAGAGAGAGGGTGGCAGGGCGAGAAGATCGGTGGCGACCTCGTCGAGGAGGCCGCCGTCTTCGCTCATCGCCCTATTCTGACGGGCGCGTCAGATCGAGACCACCCCGGGCCGCCCACCGCGGATCTCGCGGTGCAGCCTCTCCATGCGCGTGTCCAGCTCGGACGCGGTGTCGGCGGCGTCCTTCAACTGGTCCAGGAGCTCGGCCGGCACGAGCCGGTCGTACTTGTAGTAGATCTTGTGCTCGAGGCTGGCCCAGAAATCCATCGCGATCGTGCGGAACTGCACCTCGACCGGGACCTGCACACGTCCCGTCGAGAGGAAGACGGGCACCTCCACGATGACATGCAGACTCTTGTACCCGTTCGCCTTCGGATGGGCGATGTAGTCCTTGACGACGCGGACGGTGATGTCGTCCTGCTGCGTGAGCAGGTCGGACAGCCGGTAGGCGTCGTCGATGAAGCTGCACGTGACTCGGATACCCGCGATGTCGGTGATAGAGGCGCGAATCGAGTCGAAGTCGGTGTCGATGCCCTTCCGGCGCACCTTCTCGACGAGACTGTCGGGCGTCTTGACGCGGCTGGAGACGTGCTCGATCGGGTTGTAATCGTGGATCTCCTGGAACTCCTCGCGCAGGATCGCGATCTTCGTGTCGACCTCGGCGAGGCCGAAACGGTACTCCATGAGGAAGCGTTGAAACTCGTCGCGCATCGCACGCAACGCGGCTCCCGACACGGTGATCTGCTGCTCGTCCAGCGGGTCTGCCATGCCGGCGAGGCTAGCGAGACCGTTTACGAGGGTGCTGTGAGGCGTCAGGAACGCGGCGGCTTGGTTTCTCTCGGGACGAGTTCGCCGTCGACGACGTCAATCGCCACGAGCCCGTCGAAGACGCTGGGGAGATCGGAGGAGTCGTCTGCGGGTCCGAGCGGTGTCGGGGGATGACTGTCGTTCACGCCTCGCTCCTTCTCTGGGATGCCTCCACGGTGACAGGCTCGTTCGAGGCGACGAGGTGGCTTGACACTGTCGGACACGCGACGTATCGCCCCCCGGGGGCGCACCGTTATCCTGGGTGCATGGGGACGATCATCTACGGCAGCGCGACGACGGTGCACATCGAGGATCGCGCGCTCGCGCACCTCAAGGTCGTGATCTCGACCAAGCTCCGCCGGGGCGAGAGCTTCACACTGTCGTGGCGGCACCCCGACGACGAGCCCCGCGGTCGCAGCACGCTCTGGCTGCACCCCGCCATCCCTCTGCGCTTCGTCTTCGACGACGCCGAGCCGGCCCGGTTGAGCCGGGAGTGGATCGAGCGCCTGTCCGAGTCGGCGAACTCCTCGGGCGGCATCATGCTCGTCGCCGAGGACATCGCCCCGTCACACGAGACGCGCGACAAGACGGCTCGCTGAGGGTCAGCCCTCTTCGACGAGCGTGTCCTCGGAGGGCTCGGGTGTGATCGCCAGGCCGTTCGGGCCGGATGCCGCGAGCATGAGGTCTTCGACCCAGACGCGGTTGATGCGCGGCTGACGGCTGCCGTAGAAGTGGAACTGGATCGGCACCGAGGGGTGCATCCAGAAGCTGCGCCGACCGCTGCCGTCGCCCACCTCAACGTCGAACATGAACGACTCGGAGCGCCGCAACTTGTTCATCACGACAATGCGCAGATGCGCCAGCGTGCGGTCATCGATATCGACAGCGTTGGCGACCGTGTCGTAGATGAATCTCCCCATGACGTCGAGCCTATCCGAGGAACGCAGTTCGATCCGATTGCCGCGTGCCACGGCGGCGGGGTCGGAAGCAACCCCCGCTGACCGGTCGCTGAGGTGCGGGTAGCGTTCGAGTGTGGGAACGCTCTACTACGGCGACGCGGCGACGCCGATCGAACTCGAGGATCGCGCGCTGGCACATGTCAAGGTCGTCATCGCCACCAAGCTCCGTCGCGGCGAGAGCTTCACGCTGTCCTGGACGCACGGCCCCGGCCAGGAGGTGGGCCGCAGCACCGTCTGGCTGCACCCCTCCATCCCTCTGCGCTTCGTCTTCGACGAGCCCGAGCCTGCGCTGCTCAGCCGCGCGTGGGTGGAGGAACTGGCGAACTCGGCGAACTCCTCCGGGGGCTTGCTCATCGTGCCCGAACCCGAGAACGACCGGCCGCCGCGCCCCTGACGGCCCGGTTTCAGACCGCCGCCTCGTCCGCGTGGGCAGCCGGCTCCGGGTCGACCTGATCGACGGCGTCCTGCAGCCGGCCGAGGCAGGCGATGACGACCTCGCACTCCTCGGGAGTCATGTCGACGACGGCCGCCATCATGCGACGGTGCATCGTGCCGAGAGTGGCGCGCACCTCCTCGTCGCTGGCGGCGGTGGCGATCACGCGGATGCTGCGGCGATCAGTCGGGTGCGGAACGCGGGTGACGTGCCCCGACTTCTCGAGCCGGTCGATGATGGCCGTCGTCGACGCGGTCGAGACGCCGAGGTAGCGCGTCAGCTCGGCGGGCGACACGTGGCGATCCTCTCCGGCAGCACGCAGCAGGTAGCGCAGGACCAGGAGGTCGTTCTCGCCCATGGACATCGCCTCGCGGGTCCGCCGCCGCATCGCGACCTCGGCGGCCCGGTAGACCCGGAACGCCTGCAGCACGTCGACGGCGCGTCGCCGCCGATCCTCCTCGGTCGCGCCGTACCAGTAGCGCGACGACTGCGAGGCGTTCTCCACTCGGGCATCTTACGTCAGTGCCCCCGCGCAGAGGCCCCTGCCGATATCCCCCGCGGGCGGGTACCATGGAAAAGTACATCGGCTGTCTAGTTGATAGGACAACAAGAGAGTAGATGGTCGAGTTTTTCGGGAGGTGACATGCGGCACACAGCCACAGCTGACGATGTGGTGAAGGCCCTCAACGACCTCACCGATTCCAGTGCCGTCTCGGAGCGCACGGCCTTGCAGTCCTTGGGCATCGGACCCAACGATGCCAAAGTGCTCCGCTTCCTCCTCGACCGCAGCCAGAATGACGACCCCGTGACCCCGCGCATGCTCGCCGACATGTTGGGGATCTCGTCCGCGGCCACGACCGCACTCATCGACCGTCTCGCCGAGGCGGGGTGGGTCGAGCGAGAGCCGTACCCTGGCGACCGTCGCTCCATCGTGGTGCGCGAGACCATCGACCCGGCATCGCCCGCGCGTCGCGTGCTCGCGGTGCGCCGGGCATCCGTGACCGAGGCGGCGTCGCGACTCGGCGCTGACGAGCGCCGCGTGGTCGCCGACTTCCTCGACGAGATCGCCCGCGTGCAGAAGCAGCACGTCGACGGCCTCAACGCGAACAACGCCGCCTCCCGCTCGAAGTGAGTGCACAGTTCGCGCGGAAGACGGCGTCGAGACGCGTGAGGTCAGGCTGAATCGCGTCCGGTCTCGGACTGCAGACGGTCGATCTGCTCCGACGCCTCCGCCTTGGTGAGGTCGGCGGGAATCTCCTCGCCGGCCTCGCGCGCGAGGGTGTCGAGATAACTGCGCTGCGGGGCTGTCATCGGCTCATCACCGGTGACCCAGTCCGACGGGTCCTTCTCGGCGGGGTTGCCACCGTCGCGGGCGGCGCCCAGGGTTTCTTCTTCTCGGGAGGAATCGCTCATGGGCCGAGGCTAGGCGGGGCATCCGACACGGGCCCCGGGATTGACAGAGCCCGCAGCCGAGTACGGCATCCTGGGTCGATGACGACCGATCCGCCTCCCATCGACGTCCAGGTCGAGACGTTCCGGCGCGGCGCGGTGCGCACGCGCGTGACGCGGGTGTCGACGGGGTCCGACTCCCCTCGCGCGTTCGTCTTGATCGCCGGTATCGGCGTCGCCTCGACGTACTTCGAATTCCTGGCGCCGCTGCTGGCGTCCGAGGGCGAGGTGTTCGCGCTCGACCTCCCGGGATTCGCCGGGGTCCCGGCATCCGGAGATCATCCGACGGCGGCGTTCTTCGCCGACCAGGTCGAGGGGGTGCTCGATCACTACGGTCTGGACGACCCCGTGCTCATCGGACATTCCATGGGCACGCAGGTCGTGACCGAGGTGCTCGCCCGCCGCCCTGCGCTCTCGCACGCCGTCCTGGTCAGTCCCGTCGTGGACGAGGCGGAGGCCCGTCCGGTGGTGCAGGCGGTGCGGTTCCTCCAATCCACGGTGCGCGAGTCGCCGCACATCGCGCTGCTCGCCGTGTCGGCATACCTGCTGTGCGGCTTCCTCTATTTCTTCGAGACGTTGCCGCACATGCTGCGCTACCGCATCTCCGACCGCATCGGCGCCGGGCGGGCCACGCTGCTGCTCATCCGCGGCGAATACGACCGGCCCTCCCCGCGCCGCCTGCACTCACGCCTCGTCGCCCGGGCGCACAGCGCGCGGCGATGGGAGATCGACGGCGCCGCGCACTGCGTCGTCAACAGCCACGCGGTCGGCGTCGCACGCCTGACGCTACGACACGTCCGTGACGAGCTGTCGGCGAAGGGGCGGATGCCGGCCGATGAGGCAGCCGTCCCCCCGGCGCACCACGCCGACGTGCGGATGGTCCTCGGCGCCATCGCGAGCAGGGCAGCCGAGTGGGTCAGCGCCGCCCGCCACGACGAGACCGGAGTCGAGCGCGCCAAAGCCCGTCACGCGCGCGTGCTGTGGGAGGCGTACCGGCCACGCGGCTGACCTACCGCCCCGCGTCCGGGGCGGCAACCCCCGCGACTCATCGGGTGCGGCCGTCGAGCATGGGACGGTGAGGATCCCCCCGTCCCTCGACCCGCGGCGGTGGTGGCGCGATGCCGTCGCGGCCGACCGCCTGCTTCTCGCTGCCAAGACCGCCAGCGCCGCAGCCCTCGCGTGGTGGCTCGCTCCGTCCGTGCCCTTCGCGCACAGCGAGTACTCGTACTACGCGCCGCTCGGCGTGCTCGTGAGCATGTACCCCACGGTCGCCCGTTCGGCGTCCCGGGGCGTGCAGGCGCTGATCGGGCTGGCTCTGGGCATCGGCCTCGGGCTTGCGACCCTTCTCGCCGTGGACAGCGGCCTCCCCCGCATCCTGGCGGTGGCTGCCGTCATCCTCGTCGGCGTCGTGCTCGCCGGCGTGCGCGCCCTCGGCGTCGGGCGCGACTGGGTGGCGATCGCCGGGCTGTTCGTGCTGCTACTGGGCGGCGCCGACCCCGATGGCTATTCGTCGTCGTACCTCATCACGATGGCGTTCGGGGTACTCGTCGGGGTGGTGGTGAACCTCGTCGTCGTGCCGCCCTTGCGGGTCAAACGGGCCGATGACCGACTCCTCCACCTCCGCGACGCGCTCGGCGAGGCGCTGCACGCCTTCGCCGGCACCCTCGCCGGCCACGTGTTCACGCCGCGCGCTGCCGAGGCGGCCGCGGCGCGCCTCGCGGACACCCTCGCCGATGTCGCGGAAGAGGTCGACTTGGCCGACGAGAGCCGCCGCTACAACCCCCGGAGCAGACGCCTGCACGCTCCGCGCGACCTGCATCGCCGTCGCCTCGACGCCCTCGCGGGCACCGCTGACGCAACCCGCGCGCTGACGGCATCCCTGACCCGGCTCACCGATCCCGCGGCACACGCGCGGTTCCCCGACGACCTCCGGGGCGCTCTCGTCGACGTTCTCGACGCCGTTTCGCACCTCGTCACGGCAGTCCCCGACCCCGAGGAGACGGCGGCGCAGCTGCGCGAGGCCGACGACGCCCTCACGCGATACACCGATCGACTGCGCACCCACACGGCTCTCGAGGAACCGATGGATGCCTGGGGCGCGGCGGGGAGCATGCGACGGATGATCGCGGCGTGCCGAGCACTGACGGAACGGGACACCGACGCGACGGTCTCCGTGCGCTGAGGCGCGACGAGCTCACGCCGGGGGAGGAACGGAGGGGCGGTGGACGTTGCGGGCTCACCCCGTCGCCAGCGGCAGCCGAATCGCGTCGCCACCGGGGTGCGGTGACCGAGACGTCAGAACCCGGTCGAGAGCGCGCGATCGAGCATGTCGACGAAGAAGTCGGCCGACGCCGTCGACAGGCACAGCGGCGGCTTGATCTTCAGCACGTTCTGGTGGTCACCGGTGGGCTGCATGATCACGCCGAGCTCGAGGAGGCGGTCGCAGATCGCGGCCGTCTCCTGCGTGGCCGGAAGCAGGCTTTCGCGGTCGCGGACGAACTCCAGGCCCAGGTACAAGCCCGCCCCGTGCACGGTGCCGACGAGCGGATGCCGTTCGCCCAGGGCCTCGAGACGCGTCTTGAGGTGGGCGCCCACGACCCGCGCGTTCTCCTGCAGGCGCTCCTCGTCGATGATGTCGAGGACGGTCTCGCCGACGACGCACGACAGGGGCGACCCGCCGGTGGAGGAGAAGAAGTAGCCCTGCGTGCGGTAGCGGTCGGCGATCTCGCGGCGCGTGATCACCGCTCCGAGCGGGAAGCCCGCCCCGATCGACTTCGCGACGGCGACGATGTCGGGCACCACGCCCTGCTGACGGAACCCCCAGAACCACGAGCCCAGCCGTCCGAAACCCACCTGCACCTCGTCGGCGACGACGAGTCCGCCGAGCTCGCGCACCGTGGCGTAGACCTCACGCAGGTAGCCGTCCGGCAGAGCCACGCCGCCGGCGTTGCCGTAGAACGTCTCGCTCACGAAGGCGGCGGGTGGGCGGCCCTCGGCGGCGAGCGCGCGCAGCCGAGCCACCGCCTCGGGGGCGTAGGCCGTGGCATCCCGGCCCCGATGGCGACCGCGGTAAGAGTTCGCCGCGTCCACCGTGTGCACCCAGTCGGGGCGGGTCTCGAGGGCGTTCGGGTTGTCAGCGATCGAGGTCGAGACGGCGTCGCTGGCGTAGGTCCAACCGTGATACGCCTCGGCCATCGCGACGACGTCGCGACGGCCCGTCGCGGCCAGGGCGAGACGGAGGGAGAGGTCGACGGCCTCCGACCCGGAGTTGACGAAGAACACGGTGTCGAGCTCATCGGGGAGGGTGGCCGCGAGGCGCTCCGCGTAGCGGGTGATCGCGGCGTAGTGGAAGCGGGAGTTGGTATTCAGCAGCCGCGTCTGCCGTGAGACGGCGGCGGCGATGCGGGGATGCGCGTGGCCGACGGAGGCGACGTTGTTGACCATGTCGAGATAGACGCGGCCGTCCACGTCGGCGAGGTACTCCCGCCATCCGCGTTCGATGCGCGGCGGACGGGCGTAATAGTGCTCCTGCACCTCGGCGACGACGGCCTCGCGGCGATCGAGCAGGTCGTCCTGGGTCCCGATCGCGGCCGGGAGGCCGAGGGCGACCGTGGCATCGCCGACGACCGCGAGCCAGCCCGGCAGATCGTCGGCCGGGATCAGAGCGGGCACCTCCGCCGAGTCCAGCGTTGCGAAGAGGACGTCGACGCGCTCGCGCGCGGCCACCTCTCCGGCCACGTCAGCGCCTGCACACCGCACACGGAGCCCTTCCGGCACCCGCAGCGCGGTGGGGCGGGCGAACCACACCCCCGCCGCCGTCGGCACGGTCGCCGGGCGGTCCGGCATCCGCGCGGGAGCCCCCAGCAGCACCGGCCGCAGGGCGGGGAGCACGACGACCTCCGCGCCGGAGTCGAGGAGGTGCTGTGCGGCTCGTTCGACGGCATCCGTCTCGAGCCAGGCGCCCTCGTCGGCCAGCGGCGACAGGGTGCCGGCATCCAGGAGCACCGCCCGCTCGGGCGCGGGCAGCAGCGCATCGCCTGTCCAGGTCGGTGCGGCGGGAGCGGGCCGTCCGAGCGCGTGGCGGATGTGCGCCGTCGCCACCTCGAGGGGCACCGCGATGGCGCGCCGCAGGATGGTGAACTCGCGGTCCAGCGCGCTGTCGGCGTAGTCGTTGGCCTCGTCGAGCCGCACCTGCTGGCGGCCGCTCAGCACGAGCACGACACCGCGCAGCACGACGAGCGGCCAGAGCGCCGTGATCTCGGCGTCCGACAGCGGACGTCGACGGTCGAACGCTGCGATCGCGGGCAGGGTCGTGCGGTACGACGCCCCCTCGTGATGCAGCACCGACGACACCGTCACGGCGATCTCCCCCACCGCCCACGAGTCGATCACGTCACCGAAGTCGATGACGGCGTCCGGCAGGGTCAGGATGCCGTGCGGGCGCAGGACGTTGTCGTCGGTGACGTCGAAGTGGCCGAGCTGGCGGGGCAGCTCCCCGGCAACCGGCGCCAGCGCGGCGATCGCGCGGGCGGTGGCTCCCGCGGCGAGCGCGCGGATCTCGGCGTCGGGCTCGGTTGCCGCGATCTCGGCGATCACGCGTTCGGCGTGACGGAGGTCCCACTGCAGCACGCGCCCTGAGGCGGGGTGCGTCTCGCGCGCCAGTGCCACGCTCACCGCGGCCGACAGCTCGCCGAGACGCTCCACGACCCGCGGCGACAGGTAGCCCGAGCCGGTCAGCGTCTCTCCCGGCACGAAGGAGATGACGCGGGCGTGCAGTCGCCCCTGGGAGGTGTCCCACCACGCGGACATGACTCCGCGGGGTCCGGTGACGACCTCGGGGATGCGCAGCGTCGGTTCGGCGCGGGCGACCGTGGCCGCCGCGGCATCCTGCATCTCGATCTCGGACTCACTGAACACGGGGTTGCTGATCTTCAGCACGCCGAGGGGCTCGGCGTCGCCCGTGCGCGTGACGAGGAAGTTCTGGTCCTGCTGGCTGCCGAGGGAGCGGAGGTCGGCGTCGACGCCGTAGACCTCGCGCAGCAGTGTGCGCGCCTCCTCGGTCGCGAGGGTCGGGGTGGGCAGCTCGCCGTGGGCGAAGTAGTCGAACGAGGTCATGGGGACTTCCTGGGCGCGGAACGCGGGCGAAAAGGCCGGGTTGTCAGAAACATACAGCGTAGGTTTATAGAACTCCAGAACCCGTCGTCGACGTCGCAGCGCACACATCGCGTCGCGTGGTCGGCCCCGCCCGAAAGGTCCCCGTGCCCCGGCCGTCGCACCCCAAACTGTCGCGCGAGGCGATCGCCCGCGCCGCCCTGGCGCTCATCGATCGCGACGGAAGCGACGGCGCGAGCATCCGCCGTGTCGCGGACCGTCTCGGCGTGCACCCGACCTCGCTCTACAACCACGTGCCGAATCTCGCGGCCCTCATCGAAGACGTCCGCGCGCTCGTCTCGGCGCGCATCGATGCCTCCGCGCTGCGGGACGACGGCTGGGAGGCGGGCCTGCGCCGCTGGGCGCGCTCGTATCGAGACGCCTTCCGACGGCATCCGAGAACCATCCCGCTGCTGATGTCGCACCGCTCCTCCGCGCCGTCGCTGATGTCGCAGTACGAGGACTTCGCCGTCGCCGCCGAACGCGTCGGGTGGACCAGCGACGACATCCTGCCGCTGCTGACCGCCTTCGAGTCCTTCATCCTGGGCAGCGTGCTGGACATGTCCGGCCCGACGGTGATGTTCGATCCCACGGGTCAGGAAGAGAGCGTCCCCCGCTTCGCCGCGGCCTACGGCACGCTCAGCGCGCACGACCCGGCGGACCCCGTCGCCACGCGGGCCTTCGAGCTCGGTTTGTCTCTGCTCATCGCGGGTTCGCGGCCCGCCCCGCGGTGACGCCGTCGCGTCCTCCAGGGTTCGCCGCCGCGCGGTGACGCCGTCGGGTCACAGACCGTCCGGCCGCGGCGAGGCCCAGTCGGCGAACCGACGCGCGATCTCGTCACGGGTCGCGGCGTCGGAAAGGAACACGTCCATCCCGCCGTCGTAGGGCGACAGCGCCCACCGCAGTCCCGTGTCGGTGAACAGCAGGGCCGCACGGTCGTCGCCGACCGCGTCGATCAGCGCGGCGGTTTCGTCCGGGGATGCCACCCAGAAGTACGACGGCGCGTCGTCGCCGTGGGCGATGCGCCACGGCCGCGCTCCGGGGAGGAGGTCGCGCGTCCACCCACCGGCCCCGTCGCCGGCACCCCAGTCCTCACCCACCACGAGCGATGTGCCCGCACCGGCGAGCGCGGCGCGCACGGCGTCCACTCGGCGTCGGACCTCCGCCCGGTCGTCGGCCGTCCGCGCGGGGCGCCGCCCCTCGGGCAAGGTGTACAGCCGAACCCACCGGTCGGGGAACGCCGCCCGGAGCGAGGGCCCCGAGGGCTCGGCATCCGGCCATCGATGCTCCCATCGCGCGCTCATGTCCGCTGCTGTCGCGTCGAGGTCGCCAGCCGCGAAGGCACCGGCGTCGAAATCGTGCACGCCAGCACTCTCCCACGCGGGCCGCGTGTGACGCGACCAGCGGTCAGGTCACATGTGCGCGTAGCGTGCCCGTGCGAAGCAGAAGAGGCCGTAGACGATGAGCCCGGCACCGACGAGCCAGAGGACGACCTGTCCGAACGGAAGGCCCGCCAGCGAGCGCAGGGCGGAATCGAGCCCGCCGGCGTTGGAGGGATCGTGCGTGAGCGCGGCGACGACGAACAGCACGCCGGCCACCCCCACGGCCACGCCCTTCGCGACATACCCGACCATGCCGAAGACCCGGATGCCACGACCGGCCACCCCGCCGGGGATCGACATGTGCTTCTCGAACGCCTTCGTGATCCCCCGCACGACGAAGGCGGCGCCCACCGCGGCGACCCCGAGGCCGATGACCACCAGCAGCACGACGCCGGCCGGGTGGGACAAGAGCTGAGCGCTCATCGTCTGCGACGACTGCGACGAGCTCGAGCTGCCGCCCAGCGCGAGGGTGAGGGCCGTGAACGCGATCGCGGCATAGGCGACCGCGGTGCCGATGAACTTCGCACGGTGGGCCCAGCGCTTCTTGACGTCGGAATCCTGCTCCACGATCGCCTCGGCGAGCTGCCAGACGGCGAGGGCGGCCAGGCCGATGACGATCACCCACAGCAGCAGGATGCCCGCGGGGGCACTGGCCACCTGCTGCAGAGCGCCGCTCTGGTCGGCGTTGCCACCGCCGGCTCCGGTGGCGATCGAGACCGCAATCGCCCCGATGAGCAGGTGCAGCAAGCCGAGCACGACGTAGCCGGCGCGAGCGGCGATCTCAAAAGCGGCGGAGTCCTGTGCCTTGTTCGCGGCGGCGGAGGGAGTGGTCATCGGGGAAAAATAGCGCTCATTCGCCGACGGAGGCGGACCGTTGCGCCCGACGCTCGCGTAGTACTTGAATGAGCGCCCACACGAACGTCGAGACCGCGATGCCCTCGAGCGCTCCCGCCACGACATCCGAGAGCCAGTGCGCGTGCAGGTACGTCCGACTCCACATCATCAGCACCACCCATGCCACGCCGACGATCCACACCCACCGCCGTCGGAGGATGAGCCCGAGGACGATGGCGATCGTCGTCGCGACCGCGGTATGACCGGAGGGGAACGAGGTCGCCATCGTCTCGGCGAGCGAGCCCGACGGCCGCTGACGCGCGATGATCGCCGCCATCGGCGCCCCGATGGCGACGACGAGGGCGATGGACCCGCCGACCGCCAGCGCATCCCACGGTCGCCGCCGCACGGCGAACACGATCGTGGTGGCCACACCGATGATGATCATGCCGATCGTGCCGCCGACGATCGCCGGCACCCAGGCGACGAGCACGCCGACCGGCGACGCGATCGCCGCCATCGCCGCGTCCCACCACACGTCGACGTCGAGCGCGGTGTGCCCGTTGAGCGCGACCGCGAGGCGCAGGGCGACGAAGGCGACGGTGGCCGCGACACCGACGACGAGGGCGACGGTGCGGCGGGCGTCCGGTTCGACGACGGGCGGGACCGCAGCCGAGGTGGGGGTGGCATCCATTCTGAAATGGTGGCAGGACCGGATGCCACGGGGCGAGGGATTGCATCGGGTGCGCGGAGCCGTCCGTCCGCGCTGTGCCGTCGGCCGGAAGCGCGCCCAGGACAGTCCGCCCCCGCGCGCGAGCGAGTACGGTGGAAGCGGCGCGGCCGCTTCCGGCGTCATCGCCCCACGATCATGACGACCACGCCCTCCTCCTCTCTTCTCCGCCTCGCCGGCCCCGTCCTCGTCGTCGGCGACGGCCGCATGGGTCGCGCCCTCGTCGCGGCGCTCGAGGCCGCCGGCATCCCTGCTCTGGGACCGGCCGGTCGGGGCGAGTCGGGAGCGGATGCCGGCGTCGTCCTCCTCGCCGTGCCGGATGCCGCGATCGCGTCCGCCGCGCGCGCCATCGCGCCGGGCCGCACGGTCGGTCACCTCTCCGGGGCACTCGATCTCTCCGTCCTGGAGCCGCACGAGGCGTTCAGTATCCACCCCCTCATGACGGTCACGGGTGCCGGCGCGTCCTTCGCGGGTGTCACGGCGGCCCTCGCGGCGACGACGCCGGCGGCGTTCGCTCTCGCGTCGACCCTCGCGGACGCCCTGGGCATGACCGGTGTCGAGGTCCGGGACGAGAATCGCGCGGCGTACCACGCGGCCGCCTCCATCGCCGCGAACTTCCTCGTCACGCTCGAGGCAATGGCGGAGGACCTCGCCGCCACGGCGGGGATCGAGCGCGACGCCCTGGTCCCGCTCGTCAGAGCGGCGGTCGACAACTGGGCCGAGCGGGGCGCGGCATCCGCGCTCACCGGTCCCATCTCCCGCGGCGACGAGGCCACGATCGCACGGCAGCGTCAGGCGATCATCGAGCGCCTGCCCGACCGCGCGGGTCTGTTCGATGCGCTGGTCGACGCGACGCGCGAGCTCGCCGCCACCCAACGGACCGGAATCGAGGCCACCCCGTGAGCGCTCGCATCGTGCGCACCCTCGCCGACCTGCGCGAGGCGCTCGCCCCGCGCCGCGCCGCCGGGATCGGATTCGTGCCCACCATGGGGGCCCTGCACGAAGGGCACCTCTCGCTGCTGCGAACCGCCCGCGCCGAGAACGACACGGTGGTGCTGTCGATCTTCGTGAACCCCACCCAGTTCGGCGAAGCCGCCGACCTCGCCGCGTACCCGCGGACGGAGGACGCCGACATCGCCCTGGCCGAGGAGGCCGGCACCGACCTCGTCTTCGCGCCGTCACCGGCCGAGATGTACCCGGCAGGCTTCGCGACCACGGTCTCGGTCGGCGGAGCCATCACCGACACGCTCGAGGGCGCCCTCCGAGGTCGGTCCCACTTCGACGGCGTCGCCACGGTCGTGTCCAAGCTGCTCCTCGCCGTGCAGCCCGACCGCGCCTACTTCGGCGCGAAGGACGCTCAGCAGGTCGTCGTCGTGCGGCGCATGGTGGCCGACCTCGGCATCCCGGTCGACATCGTGACGTGCCCGACCTCGCGCGACCACGACGGACTCGCCCGCTCCAGCCGCAACACCCGCCTCTCCGCTGAGGAGCGGGAGGTCGCGGCCGTCATTCCACGGTCGCTGCGAGCGGCGCAGGATGCCTTCGCCTCCGGCATCCGGGATCCTCACCGCCTCGCCGACATCGTGCGCGACGGCCTCACCGCCGCGGGCTTAGAACCCGAGTACGTGGAGATCGTGGACACCGACAGCCTCGAGCCGATCGGCGCGGTCGTGCGCTCGGCACTGCTGGCCCTGGCCGTGCGCGTGGGCGCGGTGCGGCTGATCGACAACGTGGTCCTCGGCGTCGACGACCGCATCTCCCTCGGTGAGAGCCCTTCATGACGCGGCCGAAGGTCACTCTCCGCCGTCTCCGTGAGCTCGCCGCAGCCGGCACACCCGTCGTGATGGTCACGGCGTACGACTTCGCGTCGGGCCGCGTGGCCGAGCGCGCGGGGGTCGACATCGTGCTGGTCGGCGACTCCGGCGCCCAGGTGGTGCTGGGGCATCCCGACACCACATCTGTGACGCTCGACGAGATGCTCATGCTCGCCAAAGCCGTGCGCCGCGGGGTGCAGACCCCCCTGGTGCTGTGCGACCTGCCCTTCGGCTCCACCGAGCTGAGCGACGAGCAGGCCGTGGCGACGGCGATCCGCTTCGTCCACGAAGCCGGGGCCGAGGCGGTCAAGATCGAGGGGGCGAACCCGTCCCGGCTGTCGCGCCTGCGAGCGATCGTCGAGGCGGGCGTCCCGGTCGTGGGCCACGTCGGCCTCACCCCGCAGACCGCGACGGCGCTGGGCGGATTACGTGCTCAGGGGCGCACCGTCGACGAGGCGGTGCGCGTCGCGCGCGACGCGCTCGCGGTCCAGGATGCCGGAGCCTTCGCGCTCGTCATCGAAGCCGTCCCCGCCGACGTCGTCGCCGAGATCCGCCGCGCGCTGGCCATCCCCGTCATCGGCATCGGCGCGGGCGCTGCCGACGGCCAGGTGCTCGTGCAGCACGACCTGCTCGGGATCACCGAGGGTCGGGCCCCCACCTTCGTCAAGCGCTACGCCGGCATCGGCGACGCGATGGTCGAGGGCGTCGAAGCGTACGCGCGCGAGGTCCGCGAGGGCGTCTTCCCGGCGGCGGAGCACACGTATCCGGCGTCGGGCGAGGTCGTGGCGGCCGTGCGGGAGTTCGTCGACGGGCTCTGAACGCCCGTCGTCCCGCACGATCGCATCAGTGTCACGTGCGTCGGTCTGTCCTTCTGGGGCGCGCCGGGAACGCCCGTGTGGGGCAGACTGTCACGAGCGAGAGGAGAACGTCATGCGCCGTGCAGATCGCTTCCGCACCTACCTCGTGACGGTCGTCGTGGTCGCTGTCCTGAGCGTCGCCCTCGGCTTGCTCATCGGAGGTCTGACCGGTCAGTACGTGACCGTCTTCTTCGTACAGCTCCTCGTGGCCGGTCTGCTCGCTGCCTGGTACGTGAGCATCAAGAAGAGAGTTGACGCGCCCAAGTAGCGGCACGTCGATCGAGGGCGCCTCGGGCGACGGTTCGGGGCCCCTGGCGTGCTCACGAACCACGACGAGAACAGACAGGCCCGCGCCTCCTCCGCAACGCAGATCAGCCCCGCTCGGAAGCGGGGCTGATCTGGTGAAAGTGGCGGTGACGGTGGGATTTGAACCCACGGTAGGGGGTTACCCTACACAACTTTTCGAGAGTTGCACCTTCGGCCGCTCGGACACGTCACCGCCGACCAGCTTACGACAGATGGGCGGATGCCGCGAATCCGGGCTTCGCCAGCGCCTCGGCGCGGGCCGAACTCCTGAGAAATCGCATCCGGGAGCCCCCGTTGCCCTCCCTCGGCCCCACCTCAGACGAAAACTCAGGAGTTCGGCCCACCCCCGTCCAGCGACGCCACGACCGCGCCCCCGGCATCCATTCGTCCACCGTCGAATCACCCCACTGGAAGCCGCCGGAGGCCGCTGCCAGGATCGAGCCATGAGCGTGATCGAGAACTCCAAGCTGACGGTTGTGGGCGCGGGAAGCGTGGGCGCGAGCGTGGCATACGCGGCCCTCATCCGGGGATCGGCGCGGCACGTCGCCCTCTACGACATCGCCGAGGCGAAGGTCGAGGCCGAGACCCTCGACCTCGCCCACGGCACGCAGTTCACGGGCTCGAGCGACATCGTCGGCGGCAGCGACGTCGCCGTCGCCGAGGGCTCTCACGTGGTCGTGATCACCGCGGGCGCGAAGCAGAACCCCGGTCAGACACGCACCGAGCTCGCCGCAACGAACGCCCGCATCATCCGCGACATGATGCCGAAGCTGCTCGAGGTCGCCCCGAACGCGGTCTACGTCATCGTCACCAACCCGTGCGATGTGCTGACCGTGCTCGCGCGGGAGGCCACCGGCCTGCCGACGCGCCGGATCTTCGCCTCCGGCACCGTGCTCGACACCTCCCGCCTGCGCTGGAAGCTCGCCCAACGCGCAGGGGTCGCCACCTCGAGCGTGCACGCGTGGATCGTCGGCGAGCACGGCGACACCGAGTTCCCCCTGTGGTCGACCGCGACGATCGGCTCGGTCCCGATCACCGAGTTCGACCTCCCCGACGGCGGACGGTTCACGACCGAGGAACTGGATGCCATCGCCGTCGACGTCCGCGATGCCGCCTACAAGGTCATCCAGGGCAAGGGCGCCACGAACTACGCGATCGGGCTGTCGAGCGCCCGCATCGTCGAGGCGATCCTGCGCGACGAGCGCGTGATCCTGCCCGTCAGCACCGTGCTCGAGGACTTCCACGGCATCAGCGGGATGGCCCTGTCGGTCCCCTCGATCGTGAGCGCGAGAGGCGCCGTTCCTCTGGCCGGCACCCCGTTCTCCGAGAACGAGCTGGCCCTCCTGCGACGCTCCGCGGACGCCCTCACAACGGTCGCCGACTCGCTGCGCGACTGACGGTCTCCGCTAGCCTCCTGGGATGACCGATCTCGAGGAACGTTTCACCGAGGCCGTCGCGGCGATCGGCGGAGTGCTCAAGCGCCACGGGTTCCGCAAGAAGCGATACGTCTGGACGCGCATCGGCGACGGCGTCGTGCACGAGGTCGACGTGCAGCGCAGCCACGGCAACAGCCCCCAGAGCGTCCGTTTCTACGTCAACGCGTCGGCGTACGTGGCGGACTTCGCTCGCGCGATCGGTGACCGCGTGCCCGAGAACCTCGCCGCGGCGACCGCACAGTACTCGACGCGTTTCGAGACGATCAGCGCGTGGCCGACCGATCGTGTCGACGTGGAACGGGATGCCGACGCCCTCGGCTCCGCGCTTCCGGCGGCGATCGAGCAGGTCGTGGCGCACCTCGACCGGATCACCGACGACGTGTCGCTCGCGCGGACGCTCTTCGACGGCGGATACGTCCTCGACGACGAGCTGTTCGCCTGGTTCTGCGCGACCGGCCGCACGACCGAAGCCGCAGCCCAGTTCGCGGCCGCGCGCGAGCGGTTCGGCGACGAGGACCGCTGGCCCCGCCTCGCCGCGCTCTTCGACGAGACGGCGCAGAAGTACGGCGTGCCTCTGTCCTGAGGCGGAGGATTCCGGATGCCACGGCCTCGCCGCGGGCGATGTCGGAGGGCCCGCGTAGCCTGAGCACATGGCATCCCGACGTCCCGCTGCAGCCCCCGCTCCGTATCGCTGCACCGAGTGCGGGTGGACGACGCTGAAGTGGGTCGGGCGCTGCGGCGAGTGCCAGTCGTGGGGAACCGTCGTCGAGGCGGCGGAGCAGACCGGGATCGTGCGTTCGATCGTGCCGGTAGCGCCCGGGGCGGCGCGAGCGGCCCGGCGCATCACCGAGATCGACACGCAAGACGCACCGCGCCGCACGAGCGGGGTGGGCGAGTTCGATCGCGTGCTCGGCGGCGGCATCGTGCCGGGAGCAGCGATCCTGCTCAGCGGCGAGCCGGGTGTGGGCAAGTCCACGCTGCTTCTCGAGGTGGCTGCGAAGAGCGCCCACGCCGGCCGACGCGTGCTCTACGCGAGCGGCGAGGAGTCCGCGGCGCAGGTGCGGCTTCGCGCCGAGCGCACGGGAGCCCTGCACGACGAGCTGTTCCTGGCATCCGAGACCGACCTCGCGACCATCCTCGGCCACGTGGATCAGGTCGAGCCGGGGTTGCTCATCGTCGACTCGGTGCAGACGATCTCGTCCGCCCACAGCGACGGGGCCGCGGGCCAGCCCGCGCAGGTACGGGAGGTGGCATCCGCCCTCATCCGCGTCGCGAAGGAGCGCGGCCTGCCGATCATCCTGGTCGGCCATGTGACCAAGGACGGGTCGATCGCCGGGCCCCGAATCCTCGAGCACCTCGTGGACGTCGTCTGTCATTTCGAGGGCGACCGGCAGACCTCCCTCCGGTTCGTCCGGGCGCTCAAGAACCGCTTCGGCCCGACCGACGAAGTGGGCTGCTTCGACATGACCGGTACGGGCATCGCCGAGGTCGCCGATCCCAGCGCCCTCTTCCTCGGTCACGGAGAACCCGAGCCGGGCACCTGCGTGACCATCGCGATGGAGGGCCGGCGCGCGCTACCCGTCGAGATCCAGGCGCTCGCCGTACGGCAGACCGCCCCGAACCCGCGCCGCATCGTCAACGGGGTCGATTCGTCGCGCGTCGCGATGGTGCTCGCCGTTCTCGAGAGCCGCATGGGTCTGACACTGTCCGACCGCGACGTCTATGTGTCGACCGTGGGCGGGGTGCGCCTGGTCGAGCCCGCGGCCGACCTCGCGATCGCGATCGCCGTGGCCAACGCCGTGAAGAACCGCAAGGTGTCGAAGCGGCTCGCCGCGATCGGTGAGCTGACGCTGACGGGCGAGATCCGCAACGTCACGCAGGCCGCGCAGCGCGCTTCCGAGGCGAAGCGGCTCGGCTACCACACGGTGCTCGACGCCTCATCCCGCAAGCTCGCGCAGGCGCTCAATGAGCTGCAGGTGCGCGGCATGCCCCGCGACGACAGCGAACCGGGGTTCTGAGGCGGGGCTGCGCGTCCCGGGCGGGGCGGGTCAGCGGCCGGGAGGAGCGGACCGGCGGCGACGGTGCGGCGACGTCATGCCGAGCACCACGGGGATGACGAGTCCGGCGGCGCACACGGCCGCGGTGATCACGTACTCCATGCCCCGAGTCTTGCACTCTGTTCTCACCCGCGCGACTTCGGATCTTCATCCTCGAAGTGATGGCGCCGGCGCCCGCCCGCGCTCCGTCTCCCGTCCCGGCTCCGCGTGGGCCCCGGCCCACGTCCCGCGCTCCGGACTTACGCCCGCCCACCCGCCCCGGCGCCCCGCCCGCCCCAGCGGCCGGCCGTTCCGCAGCCCCACACCGCGATACCGGACGCAGGCGGGCCGAACTCCTGAGAAATGGCCGCTCCCGCCGGTGTCCACGGGGCCACACGGGCCGACCGCACGAAAACTCAGGAGTTTCGCACGCCATCGACCGGCATCCGACGCCGACGACGGGCCCTGGCTGTCCGCTGCCGTTCCGCGCCCCGGCACCCGGCCCAGGCGGGCCGAACTCCTGAGAGATGTCCACTCCCGCCCGGGCCCCCGCGGCGACACGGGCGTACCGCACGAAAACTCAGGAGTTGAGCACGCCATCGACCGGCACCCGACCGAAACGGCGCGCGACTCAGGCGTCGAGCGCGGCGATCAGGTCGGCCGGGCTGGCCTGGATGGGATGAGGACCGGCGATGTCGATGAACACCGTCGTCAGCTCTTCCTCGTGCATCCCGAGGAAGGTGCGCAGCCACTGCGGCGACTGCAGGGCCACGTGCGGAGGCAGCGTCTGCGGCTTGTGTGCCGCGTCGCTGAAGAGCAGCAGGGCGACCTGGCCCGTGTTCGGGTCCCGGTAGGTCCAGACCTCGCCCATGTCGAGTGGGTTGTCGGCGTCGCCCGCCCGCATGAGCGGGACGACCGTGGGCCCGTGCCGCAGGGCAAAGGCGATCGCGGCCATGTCCTGCGTCTGCAGCGCGTCGGTCAGCGCGGTGTTCCTGAACTCCACGTCGACTCTCTTTCCCTTGCGCTTCTTGCCGCCGGCCATCCCCCGAGCCTATCCGCGCCGCCACGCCACGCCGCCGGGGTTTGGGGCGTGATGTACGGGCTGGGGCGCGAATGTCGCGCCCCAACCGCAGAAACGCGCCCCAAACCCCACCCTCGCCCGCCCCGCGGGCCCCGCGGCAGACACCGAGACCTACGCCAGGAACCCCCGCAGCAGCGCCTCCGACCCGGCGAGGTGATCGCGCATGGCCGCGTGGGCGGCATCCGGTCTCCCGGCGAGGATGGCCGAGACGATCGCGGCGTGCTGCGACGTCGAGTGGTCGATGTTGCGCGGCAGGAGCGGGAACGTGTCGAGCCACGCGTTCACGCGCGCGCGGTTGTCGGCGACGAGCGGCACGAGGGACGGGATGCCAGAGGCTTCCGCGATCGTCAAGTGCAGCAGCGTGTCGAGTCGGCGGTAGTCGGCCGCCTCCGCGAGGGCGGCGGACTCGTGCCGCGCCCACAGCACGTCGCGGTCCTCGGCCGACAGCGTGCGTTCGGCAGCGGCGCGGGCCGCGCCCGCCTCGAGCACGCCGCGCAGAGCGATCACGTCGTCGAGCTCGGCGGGCGAGACCGCCGCGGGCTCCGCGGGCCGCGGCACCGGGTCGACGACGAACGTGCCGCCGTATCGGCCGCGCCGGGTCTCGAGCCAGCCGGCGTCGGCGAGCTCGCGGATCGCCTCGCGCACCGTGTCGCGGCTCACGCCGTACAGGGCGGCGAGCTCGCGCTCCGCCGGCAGCGACTCCCCCGGCGCGACGAGGCCGAGACGGACCGTCTGCACGATCCGCGCCGTGGTGTCCTCGAGCGCGTTGCCGCTGCGCACGGGCCGGTACACGGCCCGGCGCAGGTCGTCGAGCGGCGCGTCGGTCATCGTCTCAGCCTGTCACGACCGGCCGCCGCGGGGCCGCGCGACAGCAAAGCTGAGCCGCGTGCTCACAGCGGGGTGACGTAGGCGTTGGTGATCCCGCCGTCGACCACGAACGCGGTCGCCGTGATGAACGACGCGTCATCGGATGCCAAAAAGGCGACCGCCGCAGCCATCTCCTCCGGCTCCGCGAACCGCCCCATCGGCACGTGCACGAGGCGGCGCTGCGCGCGCTCAGGGTCCTTGGCGAAGAGCTCCTGCAGCAGCGGCGTGTTGACCGGTCCCGGGCAGAGGGCGTTCACGCGGATACCCTGGCGAGCGAACTGCACACCGAGCTCACGGGTCATCGCGAGCACGCCGCCCTTGGAGGCGGTGTACGAGATCTGCGAGGTCGCCGAGCCCAGCAGCGCCACGAACGAGGCGGTGTTGATGATCGAGCCCTTGCCCGCGGGGACCATGTGCCGCAGCGCCGCGCGCGAGCACAGGTACACGCTCTTGAGGTTGACGTCCTGCACGCGGTCCCACGCGGGCAGCTCGGTCGTCTCGATCGAGTCGTCGTCGGCGGGCGAGATGCCGGCGTTGTTGAAGGCGATGTCGACGCTGCCGAGGTCGGCGGCGACGCCGTCGAAGAGCGCGTCAACGGATGCCTCGTCGGCGACGTTCACCTGACGGAACACTCCGCCCACCTCGGTGGCGGCGGCGGTGCCGGTCGTCTCGTCGAGGTCGGCGATGACGACGCGGGCGCCCTCGGCGGCGAAACGGCGAGCGGTGGCGAGGCCGATGCCGCTCGCGCCGCCGGTGACGATGGCGACGCGGTCGCGCAGGCGCTGGGTGAGGTCGATGGTCATGTGCGGTGGTTCCTTCTGCGTGTGCGGGTCGGGGAAGAGGGTGACGTCACTCGGTGGCGTAGAAGACGTTCTTCGTCTCGGTGAAGTGCTCGGCGGCATCCGGTCCGAGCTCGCGGCCGAGGCCCGAGGCCTTCATGCCGCCGAAGGGGGTCGAGTACCGCACCGACGAGTGCGAGTTCACCGACAGCACGCCGCTGCGCACCCCGCGCGACACCCGGATGCCACGGCCCAGGCTCTCGGTCCAGATCGAGCCCGCGAGGCCGTAGGCGGTGTCGTTGGCGAGGCGGATGGCATCCGCTTCGTCGTCGAACGGCAGCACGGCCAGCACGGGGCCGAAGACTTCGTCGCGCACGAGTCGGTCGCCCGGCTGCGCGAGCACGACCGCCGGCGCGAACCAGAAGCCATCGCCCTCGGGAGCCGAGCCGCGGAAGGCGACGTCGACCCCGTCGAGGAAGCCCTGCACGGTGGAGCGATGGGATGCCGAGATGAGCGGGCCCATCTGCGTGTCCTCGCTCGTCGGGTCACCGACTCTCCACGCGGCCACGGCGGGTTCGAGCAGCTCGAGGAAGCGGTCGTAGACGCTCCGCTGGACGAGCAGGCGGCTGCGGGCGCAGCAGTCTTGCCCCGCGTTGTCGAAGACCGAGCCGGGGACTCCCGCTGCGGCTTTCTCGAGATCGGCATCCGCGAAGACGATGTTGGCGCTCTTGCCGCCGAGTTCGAGGGTCACGGGCTTCAGCATTCGCGCGCAGCCCGCGGCGACCTCGGTGCCGACCTCGGTGGAGCCGGTGAAGACGACCTTGTGCACGTCGGGGTGCGACACGAACCGCTGGCCCACGACCGAGCCCGAACCGACGATGACCTGGAACAGGCCTTCCGGGAGCCCCGCCTCGAGCGCGAGTTCGCCCAGGCGGATGGCCGTGAGCGGGGTGAGCTCGGCGGGCTTGAGCACGACCGCGTTGCCCGCGGCGAGCGCCGGCGCGAAGCCCCACGCGGCGATCGTCATCGGGAAGTTCCACGGCACGATGATCCCGACCACGCCGTAGGGCTCGTGGTACGTGACGTCGAGGCCGCCGGCGACCGGGATCTGCGACCCGATCAGGCGTTCCGGAGAGCCGGCGTAGTAGTTGAGCACCTGGGCGACGTGCTGCGCCTCCCACCGGGCCGACCCGATCGGGTGGCCGGAGTTCTTCACTTCGAGGGCTGCGAGCTCCTCGACGTGCGCCTCGACGACGCGGGCGAAGGCGCGCAGCGCGTCGGCGCGGACGACGGGGGCGAGAGCTGCCCAGGCGCGCTGCGCGCGCACGGCGTCGGCGACGGCGGCATCCACCTGGTCGACCTCGGCGCGTTCGAACGTGGTGATGGGCGACCCGGTCGAGGGGTCGATGACGGTGAAGGTGCTCATGCGGGAACTCCCTGATGCTCGGAGAAACGTGCGGCCCGGTACGCCGCCGCCGCGGCCACGAGACCGAGGAACAGCCGCCGGTCCTCGGCGTTCTCCTCGGGATGCCACTGCACGGCCACGACGTAGTCGTCGCCCTCGGTCTCGACGGCCTGCACGAGCCCGTCGTCGGTCCGTGCGGTGACGCGCAGACCCGCGCCGACCCGGTCGACGCCCTGGTGGTGGTAGCTGTGCACGGTGAGCGCTCCGGCACCGACGAGGCCTGCGAGCCGGGTGTCGGCATCCACCTCGACGACGTTCTCGGCGAAGACCCCGCCGCCGATGCGGTACCGCTCGGTGCCGAGCGCCTCGGGCAGGTGCTGGTGCAGCGTGCCGCCGAGGGCGACGTTGAGCAGCTGCAGACCGCGGCAGATGCCGAACACCGGGATGCCGCGCTCCCGCGCCCCCGCGAGCAGCGCAAGCTCCCACGCGTCACGGTCGGCGCGCGCAGGGTCGGTGAGCGGGTGGCGCTCGGCGCCGTAGAGCTCGGGCTGCACGTCGAGGCCGCCGGTGAGGATGAGGCCGTCGAGGCCGTCGAGCACGGCCGCGGCGGCCTGCTCGGGCCGGGGCTGCGGGGGCAGCAGCACGGCGGTGGCGCCCGAGGCGGTCACCGCGTCGAAGTACTGCTGGGGCAGGAACGAGGCACGCACGTCCCAGACGCCCTGCTTCGCCCGCTCCAGATAGGTCGTCAGCCCCACAACGGGGGTCCTGCTCGGATCAGAGGCGCTCGAAACCACGCACCCGCTCCCAATCGGTCACGGCGGCGTCGAAGGCCTCGACCTCGATGCGCGCCTGGTTCAGATAGTGCTCGACGACGTCGTCGCCGAAGGCTGCGCGCGCGATCGTCGACTCGCTGAAGAGTCGCGCCGCCTCGCGCAGGGTCGTGGGGAGCGTGTCGACGCCGGCGTCGTACGCGTTGCCGGTGAGAGGTGCGGGAAGCTCCAGCTCGTTCTCGATGCCGTACAGACCACCCGCGATGATCGCCGAAATGGCCAGGTAGGGGTTCACATCTCCCCCGGGCACGCGGTTCTCCACTCGCAGCGACCCGCCGTGGCCGACCACGCGCAGCGCGCACGTGCGGTTGTCGACGCCCCACGCGACGCCGGTCGGAGCGAAAGAGCCCTTCGCGTAGCGCTTGTACGAGTTGATGGTGGGCGCGTACAGCAGCGTGAACTCGCGGAGGGTCGCCAGGATGCCGGCGATCCAGTGCCCCATGAGGGGGCTGAAACCGTACTCGCCGTCGCCGGCCATCACCGCCGACCCGTCGTCGCCGCGCACGGAGAGGTGGATGTGACAGCTGTTGCCCTCGCGCTCGTTGAACTTGGCCATGAAGGTGAGCGACTTGCCGTGGCGATCGGCGATCTCCTTCGCGCCGTTCTTGTAGATCGTGTGGTTGTCGGCGGTCTCGAGGGCCTCGGCGTAGCGGAACGAGATCTCCTGCTGGCCGTAATTGCACTCGCCCTTCACGCCCTCGCAGTACATCCCGGCGCCATCCATGCCGAGGCGGATGTCGCGCAGCAGCGGCTCGAGACGGGTCGTGGCGAGCAGGTTGTAGTCGACGTTGTAGTCGGTCGACGCCGTCAGCCCGGTGTACTTCTTCGCCCATGCCTCGCGGAACGAATCGTCGAAGACGATGAACTCGAGCTCCGTGCCCGCGTACGCGGTGAGACCCCGTTCGGCCAGACGGGCGCGCTGGGCGTTCAGGATGCCGCGCGGCGACTGCGCGACGTGCGCCCGGTACTCCCATGCGAGGTCGGCCACGACGAGAGCCGTTGCCGGCTGCCAGGGGATGCGGCGCAGGGTGTCGAGGTCGGGCACGAGCAGCATGTCGCCGTAGCCCTTCTCCCAGCTCGACATGGCGTAGCCGTCGACGGTGTTGAGGTCGACGTCGACCGAGAGGAGGTAGTTGCAGGCCTCGGCGCCATGGGGCAGCACCTCGTCGCGCCAGAAGCGTGCGGCCACGCGCTTGCCAACGAGACGTCCCTGGGCGTCGGGGAAGGCCACGACGACCGTGTCGATCTCTCCCGCCTCGATCGCGGCATCCAATTCTGCGGTGGTGAGATTGCCCGCCATGGTCTCCCTCTCACGTGCTGAGCCGCCCTTCGATTGAAGGACGTAACGAGGAACTTACACGTCAAAGGTAGACAGGTCGACCATTAGACGCCATGATCTTGCGCAAAGGCGAGCCCGACGCCTGCCCGCATCCCTCTGGAGGTCTCATGTCCACCTCGAGCAGTTCATCCAAAAAGGTCGCCGGCGCCACCTATACCGCGACCGACTCGTCGTACTTCGAGAAACGCACCCTGAAACGCTCGGCCGGCGTCTGGGGCCTGTGGGGCCTCGCGGTCGCCGCCGTCATCTCGGGAGACTTCTCGGGGTGGAACTTCGGCATCGGCTTCGCCGGCTTCGGCGGCATGCTGATCGCCTTCGTCATCCTCGTGGTCATGTACTACGGCCTGACGTTCTCGATCGGCGAGATGGCGGCCGCGATGCCGCACACCGGAGGCGCCTACTCCTTCGCGCGATCGGCGATGGGACCCTGGGGCGGCCTGGCGACGGGCCTCGCCGAGACCATCGAGTACGTCGCCACCACAGCCGTGGTGGTCTACTTCTCGGGCCAGTACGCCGACTCCGCGCTCGAACTCCTGACGGGGGTGAGCCTGCCCGCGTTCGTCTGGTGGATCATCCTCTACGCGCTGTTCATCGCCCTCAACGCCGCCGGCGCGAACATCTCCTTCGGCTTCGCGATCGTCGTCTCCGTGATCTCGATCGGCATCATCGTCGTGTTCGGCGCCATGGCGGTGTTCTCCGGCGCCTTCGATGGGGGCTCGCTGTGGAACATCGCCCCGACCGACGGCAACACCGAGTTCCTCCCCTTCGGTGTCGGCTCGATCCTGCTGGCCCTCCCCTTCGCGATGTGGTTCTTCCTCGGCATCGAGGAGCTGCCGCTCGCGGCCGAGGAGTCGCACGACCCGGCCCGCGACATCCCCCGCGCCGGCCTGTGGGCCCGCGGCACCCTCATCGTCACCGGCCTCATCGTGCTGTTCCTGAACACCGGCGTCCTCGGCGCCGAAGAGACCGGCGGCTCGCTCGAGCCCCTGCTCGACGGCTTCCGCGCGATGGTCGGCGATCAGGCCGCGGCCCTCCTGTCGCTGCTCGCGCTCGTCGGGCTCCTGGCATCCCTCATGGGCATCATGTTCGCCTACGGCCGCAACATGTACTCGCTGTCGCGCGCCGGCTACTACCCGCGCTGGCTCTCACTCACCGGCGCCCGCAAGACGCCGTGGGTCGCCCTCGTCTTCGGTGCCGTCCTCGGCTTCCTCGCCCTGGTGATCGTGCAGGCGGCGGGTGGCGATGCGAGCCCCGCCGGCGCGATCGTGCTGAACATCGCCGTGTGGGGCGCGGTGCTGGCGTACTTCCTGCAGATGGTCGCGTTCATCGTGCTGCGCAAGAAGTTCCCGAACGCGGTGCGCCCGTACAAAAGCCCGTGGGGCCTCTTCGGGGCCTACTCCGCCGCGATCATCGCCGCGGTGGTGTTCTTCGGCCTGCTGCTGAACCCGGCGTACCTGCTGGCGATCGTCGCGATCATCGTGGTCTACGCCGTGATCTTCATCGCCTTCGCCGTCTACGGCCGCCACCGCCTGGTGCTCTCCCCCGAGGAGGAGTACGCCCTGTCCGGCGGGCTGCACGGCGACCCGCAGAAGGAGGGCTACGACGCCATGGAGGGCGAGGTCTTCGGCGACAAGCGCCCCTGACAGAGTCGAGAGAGGGGCGGATGCCGTGGCATCCGCCCCTCTCTTCCTGCCCGCGCTCGGCGTGGGGCGCGTTCTTGACGTTCGGGGCGGTTATTCCGCGCCCCACACGGAAGAATGCGCCCCGAACCGCGTCATGTCACGCGCGTCACTGGAGGATGAAGGACGCCGTTCCGGCGCTGGGGATGCCGCCGATCGACACGCTCAGGTGGTACGTCGCTCCGCCGCCGGGGGCGAACGGGCGTTCGCCGCCGCACGAGCTGACGGATGAGCGCGTCCGGTCCCACGCCAGGGGCGCGGAGCTGGTCACCGTCTGGCCGGCGGCGAGGGTGACCACCATGTCGCTCGGCTCGGACTGGCAGTCGGTCGAGCGCCACCAGACGTCGGAGCCACTCGTGACCGTGAACGACTGCGCGCTCGTGCCGACGTTCATCGTGCAGGGGTTGGCGCTCGTATTCGTCAGCCGGATCGACAGCTGGGGGTTCTCCCCCTGCGCGTACTCGGTCTTGTCCGAGAGCGCCTCGACGGTGATGTCCGCCGGCGTGCACTCGGTCGGGCCACCCGAGGCGGTGGAGCTGGGGCTCGCGGAAGGCGTCGCGGACGGCTCCGGTGTCGTCGGGGCAGACGCCGAGGCGGACGGTGCCGCGGTGTCGCTGGCGACGGGAGCGGGAGCAGTGTCCGCGGTGGGAGCGGAGCGCCACGGCGGGGCCGCGACGAGCCACACGACGAGGCCGATCACGATCAACGCGAGAAGTGCGGCGGCAAGACGGCGACGACGGTAGACCGCCGGGGACTGCCGCCGCCTGCGGGGGGCATCGGTCATCGTTCCAGCGTAGGCGGCGTCGCTGTGCCCTCACTCCACGGCCGCTCCGTGTCGCGCGCCTCTCGCGCCGCCATCCCGACCGATCGACTGGTCTCCGCGCGCCGCCGCGCCTCAGAGGTGCTTGAGCATGCGCGTGTTGCCGAGCGTGTTCGGCTTCACATGCGCGAGGTCGAGGAATTCTGCGACACCCTCGTCGGGACTGCGCACCAGCTGCGAGTAGACGTCGGGATCGACGACCTGCTCACCGATCGGCGAGAAGCCCCGCCGCGTGAAGAAGTCGACCTCGAAGGTGAGGCAGAACAGTCGCGAGACACCGAGCTCGCGTGCCCGTTCCTCGAGCGTCTCGACGATCGAGCGTCCGACCCCGTGGTGCAGCCATTCGTCGTGCACGATGAGCGTGCGGATCTCACCCAGGTCCTCCCACATCACGTGCAGGGCGCCGCAGCCGATCACCTCGCCGTCGGCTTCGGCGACGACGAACTGCTGCACCGAGCCGTAGAGCACGACGAGGTCCTTGCCCAGCAGGATGCGCTTCTGCACGAACGGTTCCAGCAGCTCGTGGATACGTCGGACGTCGGCGGTACCGGCGGGGCGGACGACGAACGACGCGGGAGAACTCATCCTCCCAGGGTACGACGAGGGGCCCGGATGCCATGGCATCCGAGCCCCTCATACGCTCTGTCGTCAGCTACCCGCGAGCGTGTCGGGCGTGGCGGCGATCTCGCCGACCGTGCCCACGCCGATCGCGACCTTCTCGCCGCGCGGGGCGGTCTCGAAGGTGAACCGGCCGTTCTCGACGCCGACCTTCACGTGGTCGCCCGACTCGAGCTCGCCGTGGAGGATCTTTTCGCTGAGACGGTCCTCGACCTCGCGCTGCATGGCGCGACGCAGCGGACGCGCACCGAGCGTCGGGTCGAAGCCGATCTCGATGAGCTTGTCCTTCGCGTCGTCCGACAGCTCGACCGTCATGTCGCGGTCCAGCAGACGGTCGGCGAGACGCTTGACGAACAGACCGACGATCTGGCGCAGCTCGTCCTTGTTCAGCTGCGGGAAGACGATGACGTCGTCGACGCGGTTGAGGAACTCGGGCTTGAAGTGACGCTTGAGCTCCTCGTCGACCTTGCCCTTCATCCGCTCGTAGGACGTCTGCGCGCTGCCTTCGACCTGGAAACCGACCGGGCCGCCGGCGATCGCCGACGAACCGAGGTTGGTCGTCATGATGATGACGGTGTTCTTGAAGTCGATGACGCGGCCCTGACCGTCGGTCAGGCGCCCCTCTTCGAGGATCTGCAGCAGCGAGTTGAAGATGTCGGGGTGCGCCTTCTCGATCTCGTCGAAGAGCACGACCGAGAACGGCTTGCGACGCACCTTCTCGGTGAGCTGGCCGCCCTCTTCGAACCCGACGAATCCGGGAGGGGCACCGAACAGACGCGAGACGGTGTGCTTCTCACCGAACTCCGACATGTCGAGCGAGATCAGCGCGCCCTCGTCGTCGAAGAGGAACTCCGCGAGCGCCTTGGCCAGCTCGGTCTTTCCGACGCCCGTGGGGCCGGCGAAGATGAACGAACCGCTCGGGCGCTTCGGGTCCTTCAGGCCGGCGCGCTGACGACGGATCGTCCGCGACAGGGCCGCGATCGCCTCTTCCTGGCCGATGACGCGCTGGTGCAGCGCCTTCTCCATGAACATGAGGCGGCTGGACTCCTCCTCGGTGAGCTTGAACACCGGGATGCCGGTCGCCTG
>Ga0308171_1000502_pt1 | contig 81786 bp, 82 predicted proteins | sample PhyGR1_FD_202135 | JGI IMG/M metagenome (GOLD analysis project Ga0308171, IMG submission 202135) | Phyllosphere microbial communities from UC Gill Tract Community Farm, Albany, California, United States - DLSLSG.R1 | ecosystem: Host-associated > Plants > Phyllosphere > Unclassified | place: USA...
AAAACTGGAATATAACCATTAAAATCAATGGAAATTTGATCTGCAATCAGTCTTTTGCTCCTTCAGGCTCTGCTGCCGGCATGACTGTAGGATATTTCGGATTTTCTGCGTCTACAGGAGGAAACAGATCGAGACATTCTATTAAAAATGTAAAAGTTTTTGTAGATAAAATCCCATTGCTTACAAGTACGATTACTAAATCTATCTGTCCGGACGTAACAGGAATTTCAACGATTGATTTAACGACTTTAAATTCTCAGTATACAGCAACCCCTGCTAATTACACTTTCGCCTATTACATTACAGGAAGCGGAACTCCGATTGCCAATCCGACGAATTTCCAATATACTTCAGACACCAATATTTCTGTCGTCATAAAAGATCCTTCATCGGTATTATGTGATAATAATGATGCAAAATTAATTCTGAAAGTTGCTCCTGTCGTTACCGTAACCGATACAACACTGAGAACCTGTTTCATTGAAACAAAACCATCAACAGGACTGTTTAATCTTGTATTAGCTCCTGTCACTTCTAATACAGGAATTACTAAAGATTATTATCCATCTTTAACGGACGCTCAAAACGGAACTAATGAAATTCCAAATCCGTCAAATTACATTGCGCCCAACGGAGTTGTTTATATTAAAGTAACCAATTCCAACGGATGTTTTAATATTGCAAAAGTAACTCTTATCGTAATCCCTCCTGTTTTTTCGAGTATTCTTGAAGATAAAATCATTTGTATTGAAGACAGGACCACTCTGGATGCAGGTCCTGGATTTACAACTTATGAATGGAGCACTGGTGCCACGACACAAGCAATCAGCAATGTAGGAGTAGGTACGTATTGGGTTAAATTAAAAACAGGAAACTGTATTGCAACTCAGAAAGTAAAAGTATATCCATCTGAACAACCCGTGATTACAAGTGTCGACATCAACAATAATGTTGTTACAGTTTACGCAGCAGGCGGAACAGCACCTTACAAATATTCTTTGGACGGTATTACTTGGCAGGATTCTAATGAATTTAAGAATGTAGCAAGAGGTGACAGCAAAATTTTTGTTAAAGACGCTTATGACTGTGATCCGATCGATATCACGATTGTTGTTCCGAATTTGATTAACGTAATTACTCCAAACGGAGATGGCGTCAACGACGGAATTGATTATTCAGCACTTGCTGGCAAGAAAAATCTTGTGTTTAATGTATTTGACAGATACGGAGCACAAATTCACAGAGCCGACAAATCTAATAAATACAGATGGGACGGAACCGCAGGTGGGAGAAAAGTTCCTACGGGAAGCTACTGGTATTCCATCTCATGGAATGAAAACGACAAGAAAAGCACACCAATCAAATATGCAGGTTGGGTTCTTGTTAAAAACAGAGATTAAGTCTAAAATCTTTTTAATACAAAATACAGATCACTTCATTTTTGGAGTGATCTTTTTTTAACCTAATTTGGGAAGAGATATTTTGTTTTAAATATCCTTTATTCGCATTCAATTCTTAAATTTGTGTTATGAATTATTTAGAGGCTTTAAGCAGACGATATTCTGTAAAGAAATTCAACAACGAAATTATCCCTCAGGAAACATTGCACAATATTCTTGAATCAGGAAAATTAGCGGCAAGCTCTCTTGGTCTCCAGCCTTACAAAATAATCGTGGTAGAAAGTGAGGAAATGAAGCAAAAACTAATTCCTGCTTTTTATAATCCTTCACAAATTTCCACATGCTCTCATTTAATTGTTATTGTTTCAAAAAAAATAGTGGATGAAAGCTATATTAATGGATATTTCAGACATATTTCTGAAGTAAGGGATACAGAAATTGAGACATTGGAACCCTTCAGAAACAGCATCAATCAGCACATTACACAAAAAACTCAAGACGAAATTTTCAACTGGGCAGAAAAACAGTCTTATATTGTTCTGGCAAACCTCATGTATGCCGCAGCAATAGAAAATATAGATACCTGCCCCATGGAAGGCTTCCGCCAGGAACTTATTGAAGAAATTTTAGAAATAAATCCTGACACCGAAAAAGTAACCGTAACCCTTGCATTAGGCTACCGATCGGAAGAAGATCATTTCCAGCACATGAAAAAAGTAAGAAAACCAAACGAAAAATTGTTTAAATTTATTTAATTATTTAGACAATTGTCTTAAACTAAGGATATGATAAAAGCGGATGTATTAGTAATCGGTTCCGGGATCTCGGGACTTTCTTATGCCATAAAAGTTTCTGAGCAACTTCCTGATGCCAAAATAATCATTGTAACAAAGTCTGACGAAGACGAAAGCAACACCAAATATGCACAAGGCGGTCTAGCTGTAGTTACAGATTCTAAAAACGATAATTTCAACAAACATATTGAAGACACCATGCGTGCCGGAGACGGCGAAAACAAACGTGATGTTGTAGAAATGGTAGTAAAAGAAGCTCCTGCAAGATTCAATGAGATTGTGGAATGGGGTGCCAATTTCGATATGAAAAACGGCGAATTCGCTTTAGGGAGAGAAGGCGGTCATACCGAGAACAGAATAGTACATCACAAAGATATTACAGGTTTTGAGATTGAAAGAGCTCTTTTGCAAACCGTTAAAAACAGCCCAAATATCGAAATTCTTGACCATCATTATGTCATCGATATTATTACACAGCACCATGTTCCCGGAAAGGAATTGAACGAAGGCGATATTCATTGCTATGGTGCCTATATTTTAGATGAAAAGTCTAAAACAATTAAGAAAATCACATCAAAAATAGCATTGGTTGCAACCGGAGGGGCCGGTCATGTTTATAAAAATACAACAAATCCTAAAATTGCAACAGGTGACGGAATTGCTTTCGTGGCTCGTGCGAAAGGAAATGTTTCCAATATGCAGTATTATCAGTTTCACCCAACCGCTTTGTACAGCAAAATGGATGGAATGTTGTTTTTAATTTCAGAAGCCGTACGTGGAGATGGTGCAAAATTAAGAACAAAAAGAGGTGAAAAATTCATGCAGAAATATGATGAGCGTGAAGAATTAGCATCCAGAGACATTGTTGCAAGAGCAATCGACGCCGAAATGAAAATTACGGGAGACGAATACGTAGGACTAGATTGTAAGGAAATGAATCATGAAAAATTCTTAGAGCATTTCCCGAATATTTATAAAAAATGTAAAGACGAGGGGATTGATCCTTTTACACAACTGATTCCTGTGGTTCCGGCTTGTCATTATTTAATGGGTGGAATTGAAGTAGATAAAGACGGACAGTCATCTATCAGAAATCTTTTTGCTGTCGGAGAATGTACGAATTCCGGACTTCACGGTGCGAATAGATTAGCTTCAAATTCTTTATTGGAAGGTTTGGTTTTCGGGCACAATGCCGCGATGAAAACTGTAGATCTTTTAAATGAAAATAATTTTAACTTCGATGATTTAAAAGCCGTTCCGGAATGGAATGAAGAAGGCATGAAAATCATGGATGAAATGGTAATTATCTCTTATTTAAGAAAACAATTACAGGAAATGATGAGTGACTTGGTCGGAATTGTAAGAAGCAATCGCCGTCTGAATATGGCTTTACAAAAGCATCAGGAAATTGCTGCCGCCGTAAATGAAATCTACCACTACTCTATTCTTTCGCCACAATTATCAGAACTAAGAAATTTAACAACCGTTGCTTATCTAATCATTACCCAATCCATGGAAATGACCGAAAATAAGGGAGCGTTTTACAATAAAGATTTAGCTTAAAAACATAGAAAATGAAAAGACCAGTATACGCCACAGATAAAGTATTAAAACAATTCATCAAGAATGCTTTGGAAGAAGATATTCAGGATGGAGACCACTCTACTCTTTCCACAATTCCGAAAGAATTGCAGCAAAGTGCAAAATTGCTTGTAAAACAAGACTGTATTTTGGCAGGTGTGGAACTGGCTGAAATTATTTTCAAAACTTTCGATAAAAACTTAAAAGTTGAAACTTTCGTAAAAGACGGTGATGCTGTGAAAGTTGGAGACGTTGCTTTTATTGTAACGGGAAGTGCAAGATCTATCCTTTCGACTGAAAGATTAGTTTTAAATTGTATGCAAAGAATGAGTGGCATCGCAACGCTTACTCACGATTGGGATTCAAGATTGATCGGGACTAAAACTAAACTTTTAGATACCAGAAAAACAACCCCGAATTTCAGAGTTTGTGAAAAATGGGCAGTTGCCATCGGAGGTGGAACCAATCACAGATACGGACTTTATGATATGATCATGCTTAAAGATAATCACATTGATTACAACGGAAGTATTACGAATGCTGTAAAAATGGCTAAAGATTATATTAAAAAGAATAAAAAGAAACTTAAAATAGAGGTCGAAACCAGAAACCTTGAAGAAGTGGAGGAAGCCATCAAAGCGAAAGTCGATAGAATCATGCTTGATAACATGAATGTGAAAACAATGAAAAAAGCGGTTAAGATGATTAACGGCACTTGCGAATCTGAAGCATCCGGCGGAATTACCCGTGAACAACTGAAAGAAATAGCTTCTACAGGCGTCACCTACATCTCGGCAGGCGCATTAACACATTCTGCAGAGAATATGGATCTGAGTCTTAAAGCTGTAAAATAGCGTTGAATATTTAATAAAAATGATCGCATTTTGTTAAATATTCAATAATGTGATTTTTTTCATATGAATTATCAATTATTATTCAATACATTGTAAATCAACATTTTAAACCTTATTAAGATCGATTAAAAATTAACATACAGTTAATATTAGTTAAAATTTATTTTCCGAATTTTGCAGAAAATTAAATCTAACTATTACTAACGATTATGAAATTAATCAACAAATCGATTCTAACTGCGGTAATTACCTTATCAACTGCTAGTGTCTATTATGCTCAACAAGTTCAGGATACGGCTTCAAAATCCAAAGACATTGAAGAGGTAATCCTAAGAGGTGTTACAGATATCGCTAAAGATAGAAAAACACCCGTTGCAGTGTCAACAATTAAAGCTGCACAGATTTTAGAAAGACAAGGAAACCAAGAGCTTGTTGAATTGCTAAATACAACACCTTCTGTATATGCTACAAAAGGTGGTGGTGGTTTCGGAGACTCTCAGATTACTATGCGTGGGTTTGAATCAAGAAACATTGCAGTAATGGTAAACGGTATGCCTGTAAATGATATGGAGGGTGGTACTGTTTATTTCTCAAACTGGACTGGATTATCTGACGTAACAAGTTTCATGCAGGTACAAAGAGGACTTGGTTCTTCTAAGTTAGCTATTGCTTCTGTTGGAGGTACGATGAACTTCATCACGAAATCAGCAGATATGAAAAAAGGAGGTATCGTAAGATTAGGAGTTGGTAACAATGATTATTTAAAAACTTCATTTGCGTATAATACTGGAAAATCTGACAAAGGTTGGTCTTCATCATTTTTAATGAGCAGACAAGCTGGTAGTACTTATATAGAAAATACAGATTACGAATCTTATGCTTACTATTTTGCATTAGGATGGGAGCCCAATAAAAAACATAATTTCCAATTTACTTTAACTTCTGCACCTCAGTGGCATAACCAAAGAACATATTCACCTACAATCAAAAGTTACTTAGATTATAATCCTGACCATGACGGAACACCATACAGACAGTACAATTCTGATTATGGTTATTATACAGATGCGAGTGGAAATAAAGTAGCGCTGGCTAACAGAGCTAACTATTATTCTAAGCCGGTAATGATGTTTAACTGGGATTGGAGTATTAATGATAAATCAAAATTAAGTACTGTAGCGTACATGTCTAATGGTAGAGGTGGTGGAACTGGTGAGATAGGCAGAGTTGGAGGAAAAGGAATCACTGGTTATTATGATGCACAAGGACATTTCGATTATGATGCTATTTTTGCAGCAAACAAAGCTGTTAATGTAAACACTGCAGCAGCTGGAAGCACTTTAGTTCGTAGATCAAGTATTAATTCTCATAACTGGTATGGAGTTTTAGCAAACTTCCAACACAAAATCAATGACAATTGGAACTTCTCGGTAGGTACAGATGACAGATATTATTATGGATATCACTATCAGGTTGTTTCAGATTTATACGGAGCATCAGGATATAAGGATAGCAATAATAAAAATGTTGCTCCAAACGTCGTAAGTAAGACTTATGATTATCAAAAATTAACTTGGAATCCATTCGGAGGAAAAACAGCTCCAATTGAAGATCAAATTGGTTACAGCAATGACGGAGAAGTTATTTGGTATAGTGGTTTTGGTCAAGTTGAATATTCTAAAGACAACTTATCAGCATTCGTACAAGGATCAGTCTCTAACCAAGGTTATCAAAGAATAGACAACTTTGTTCAGGATGGTATAACAAAACAACCAAACGCAGTAACAGGGCAGGTCGTTAATACAAAAACAGGATTTAAAAACCTTTTTGGATATAACATTAAAGGGGGTGCTAACTACAACATCAATGAAAACCACAATGTTTTCGCAAACGTAGGATATTATAGCAAACAACCTTTCTTTAATTCAGTCTATCCAAGTAACTATCAAATAGTTAACCCAACTTTAACAAATGAGAAAATCTTCTCTGCTGAAGTTGGTTATGGTTTCAGATCTTCAAATTTTAGTGCTAACGTTAACATTTATAGAACTTCATGGGGAGACAGATGGCTGAGAAGAACAAACCAGACATTTACTTTACCTGATAACACAACAACTACAGGATATGCTGAAATCAGTGGTATTACTGAGATCCACCAAGGAGTTGAAGTAGACGCAACTTACAGACCAACTAAATTCTTAGAAATTCAAGGTATGTTCTCTTGGGGAGATTATTATTACAAAGGTAATGCTACAGGAGCTGCATTTGATGACAACAATAACCCACTTACTTTAGCTGGAACTTCTACATCTACAACTCTTTATTTAGATAAAGTAAAAGTTGGAGGAACAAGTAACAACAGTATTCCACAAATGACAGCGTCATTGGGAGCTACTGTAAAACCAGTAAAAGATCTTAGTATTTTCAGTACTTGGAGATATGTAGGTAAACTTTACTCTTCAATTGATATTGCTACTTTCTCTAATGAAACTGCTCAGCAAAAAGGGGTAATGAAATTACCGGATTTCAATCTATTCGATCTGGGAGTATCTTATAAAATCAGATTAAGAGATCAAAATCAGTATTTTACTATTGGTGCTAATGTTTATAATTTGTTTGATACTACTTATATTTCTGATGCGTCAACAAACGTATTCACAAAAACCAGTGATCAATTTACGACAGCAGCTCAGTATGAAGCATATCAATCTACATTATATAAAGGTATTGATCCTTCAAACCGTGTACTGTTCGGATTTGGAAGAACATGGGCAGCAAACCTTTCATTCAACTTCTAATTAATTAAAACATTAGATTTTATATATACCAATCCCGGCTTTTCGCCGGGATTTTTGTTATATTTGCCTTTAGAAAAAAGAAAAAATAGGATTATGGATTTTTACAAAGTGTTTCTTAGCGCCCATAAAGGATTCGGGTATTTAGAATTGGTTTTAGTCGCAGTATTTGTTATTGCTCTTCTAACGACGATGTTCGGTTACAGTGGTAAAGTGAACAAGTTTTTAAAGAAAATTACCCTTTTTACAATGATCTTCTTCCACGTTCAGTTTTTGGTAGGAATATGTTTGTTATTCATCTTCTCTCCAGGATTTAAAGCTGCTTTGGATGCGGGAACTTTAATGAAAGATCCTTACACAAGATTCCAGTTTGTAGAACATCCATTTTCTATGTTGATTGCTGCTGTTTTAATGACTATTATTAATAAAAAAGTAAAAGTAAATCCTACCATTTCTTTAGGAATCGTGGTAATGGGATTACTTGCAGCAGGTTTATTCGCATTCGCATTCCCTTGGGCAAGAGTCTTTGGGGCATAAATATATTAACTTAAAATTTTAACTAAATCAATGAAAGTAGCTGTAGTCGGTTCAACAGGAATGGTTGGACAAGTTATGCTTAAAGTTCTCGAAGAGAGAAACTTCCCTATCACAGAATTAATCCCGGTAGCATCAGAAAGATCTATTGGTAAAAAGGTAAAGTATAAACAGGAAGAATTTACAATTGTAAGCATGAAAGACGCTATAGCTGCCAAACCGGATATTGCAATCTTCTCAGCTGGCGGTAATACTTCTCTTGAATTCGCACCCCTTTTTGCAGAAGTAGGAACAACAGTGATCGACAATTCTTCGGCTTGGAGAATGGATCCTGATAAGAAATTGATCGTTCCGGAAATCAATGCAGATGTATTGACGAAAGAAGACAAGATCATCGCAAATCCGAACTGTTCTACGATTCAGTTGGTAATGGTTTTAGGACCTTTAAATAAAAAATACGACTTAAAAAGAGTAATCGTTTCTACTTACCAGTCTGTAACAGGAACGGGGAAAGCTGCCGTAGATCAATTAAACGGAGAAATCAGCGGAGATGATTCTATTGCTAAAGTTTATCCTTATCAGATCTTCAAAAACGCATTGCCACACTGTGATGTATTTTCAGATGATGATTATACCAAAGAAGAGATTAAATTAATGAAAGAGCCTAAGAAAATTTTAGGGGACGATACATTTAATTTAACGGCTACAGCCGTGAGAGTTCCCGTTCAGGGAGGTCACTCTGAAAGTGTAAATATTGAGTTTGAAAACGAATTCGAACTCGATGAAGTAAGAAAAATCTTGTCTGAAACTCCCGGAGTTGTGGTAATGGATAACGTGAAAAACAACGAATATCCAATGCCTTTATATTCTGAAGGAAAAGACGAAGTTTTTGTGGGAAGAATCCGACGAGACCTTTCCCAGCCAAAGACTCTGAATCTCTGGATTGTAGCAGACAATCTGCGAAAAGGAGCTGCAACCAACGCAGTACAGATCGCAGAATACATCGTAGCAAATAACTTAGTGTAAACTAACAAAATAAAAAAGAGTCTCAAAATTGAGATTCTTTTTTTTATCAAACCTATGAACGTTCAGACAAATAATAAAAAAGATAAATTATCCTTTCAAAAGCTTATTGCAGCTTTTGGAGTTATTCTTTTTATAGGAAAAATCATCGCATGGAAGCTGACGAATTCCGATGCCGTTTTTTCTGATGCCATGGAAAGTATCGTGAATGTCATCAGTGCATTTATGGGATTGTATTCTCTTTATCTCGCCGCAAAACCCAAAGATGAAGACCATCCTTACGGACACGGAAAGGTAGAATTCGTCACTTCCGGAATTGAGGGTGCTTTAATTGCCATTGCCGGAATTATGATTATTTACGAAGGCATCAACAGTTTGGTTGTAGGTAAAGTTTTGAATAAGCTGGATTGGGGAATCTGGATTATCGCTGCCACCGCAATTGTTAATTATTTTTTAGGATATATTTCCATTAAAAAAGGTGAACAGGAAAATTCTTTGGTCTTAATTTCTTCCGGGAAACATTTGCAGTCGGATACCATTACCACGCTTGGCGTTGTGATAAGCTTAGTTGTGGTTTATTTCACTAAAATTTATTGGATCGATTCTGTCGTAGCTTTGATTTTTGGAGGTTACATTATCGTTGTCGGCTACAAGATCGTGCGCAAGTCTTTGAGCGGGATTATGGACGAGCAGGATCCTGATCTTCTCAACCAAATCATTAAAGTTCTGGAAGACAACCGAAAAACCGAATGGATTGACGTACACAATATGAAAATCCAGCAGTTTGGGGCCCATCTTCACATCGATGCACATATTACACTGCCCTGGTATTACAGCCTGCGTGATGCCCATAACGAAATGGAAAAAGTAATTCTCTTATTGGCAAAAAATATCAACAGAACAGTAGAGTTTAATTTTCACATGGATGATTGTAAACCTATCTCCTGCTCTATTTGCCAAATTGCCGACTGCCCCGTTCGCGAAAAAGACTTTGTAAAAAGAGTGACTTGGACACCGGAAAATGTTACTTGCGTAGATAAGCACACCGCAGAATAACAAAAAAATATTACATTTGCTAAAAATAACAAATATGGGAGTTGGAACGAATCTTAAAAGACTCAGAAGCAAAACAAAATTTTCTCAGCAGGATATGGCAGATCAGTTGCATATAGACAGAGCTACCTACGCCAACTGGGAAAATGAAATGTTTGATGTAAAGTCTCAATACATTCCGAAGTTGGCTGAGATTTTTGAGGTGGAAATTCATGAACTTTTCAGAGATAATCAAAAGATTCAAGTAACAAATAATATTGAGAATAAAGATAAAACCGGAGCAGGTGGAGTTGGTGTTCAAAAAGGAAAAGTTATTATAAACATGATTATTACTGATGAAAATTCTCTTTCAAAAGTTAAGGAAGAACTAGATAAATATCTTAATAAAGAATAACTATTTTACAAATATTTTAAACCCCACCAAGATTTTTAGTGGAGTTTGTCTTATTTTATTTTTTTATCTTTTATGAAATCTATAATTTCGTGATAGTTATATTTTTCAATTCGCTTTTGAAAACTTCCGTCAGGTCTTATAACGATATAATTACCATGATCAAAAGGGTATTTAAAAAACATAGCTCTTATCTTCCCTTCTTTATCTTCATAGACATTTTTCACATCACTTTGATACCCCTGTTGGGTCATAAAAAAAATGAAAACTTTCTTGTTCTTTTCACGAAAAAGACCCGTATAAGAACTATGTAGAAACTGCTGAGCAACTAATCCTTCATCCCTATTGACAGGTCTAAAAAAATAACAGATAGCAATAGTATATTCTTCATCTATTCCTGCTTCAGTTACTTTAGTAATATAATCTATAACTTCTTTATGTGTCTCTTTGGATATTACACCTTTTTCCAAAGTCCGAAAAATCATTGCCACATCTGTATTTGCATTTTTAAGATCTGAAAAATATCCTTTTAAATAACCTGTTCGCCCACCGGTTTTCCTCTTGTCAAATTCTGATTTAGAAATCTCTTTTTGGTTTTCATTAAAATAATAAGTAGTCGTGATCTTTTGTGAAAAACTCATAATATGGATGAGCAGACTTAAAATAATTATAATTTTTTTCATATTTATGTAAAACGCTATACAGTGTCATTATTCTTTTTATATTCTACCCCTTTATTATAAATCCATGTTCCGGTATAAGGATTCAAAAGATTATCATTGTCTTTATAATAGGTATTGGTAATAGGTTTTCCATTAAAATCTAAGATGTTAATAATTTGTGATTGACTTTTACAGTTGATAAAGAAAAGTGCCAAAAATATAATAGGATACTTGCCCATAATCCTATTGCTTTATAAAAACATAATTTCCGTCAGGCAGTATATATGCTTCCGGTAATGGTTCACCATCCTTATACATAATAGTACCTGACCGATGCTCTATTTTCAAAGCCTCTTGCCCGTTTACACTTATTCTTCTTAAAACTAATCTTCCAGATCCTGCTTTATTAGGTTCGCTGTATATAAATAGTAATCTTAGTTCATTAGGCTCACATTCTGGACATTTAGGGTAAAAATCTTTGTTGAATAAGAAGTTTCCGGAAATAGGGTATAGAACTGGATTGTTAAAGGTTGTGTTATTAATATAGGATAGCGTATTTACTACTGTAACATTATTTACTTTATATTCTACACCACCAATGATAGTATCTTCATATATCTTACCATCATAGAATTTTATTTTTTTTGTTAATACCATTTTGATGTATTTTCCCCCTTTATTATAAATCCATGTTCCGGAATAAGGATTCAAAAGATTATCATTGTCTTTATAATAGGTATTGGTAATTGGTTTTCCATTAAAATCTAAGATGTTAACAATTTGTGATTGACTTTTACAGCCTATAGATAAAAATGTTAGCAGTACAATAAAATATTTCATAAAATCTCTATTGCTTTACAAAAACAAAATTTCCGTCAGGCAGTATATATGCTTCTGGTAATGGTTCACCATCCTTATACATAATAGTACCTGACCGATGCTCTATTTTCAAAGCCTCTTGCCCGTTTATACTTATTCTTCTTAAAACTAATCTTCCAGATCCTGCTTTACCAGGTTCTTTATATGTTAATTGAAGTCTTAATTCATTGGCGGGACACTCGGGACATTTGGGATAAAAATCTTTATCAAATAAAAGTCTTCCAGAAATTGGATATTGAATCGTATTAACGAAAGAAGTATTATTAATATAGGATAATGTATTTACTTTGGTTACACCATTTTCTTTATATTCTACACCTCCAATTATATCATCTTCATATGATTTACCATCGTAGAATTTTATTTTTTTAGTTAAAACCATTTTTATATATCTATTGCCTGAACTATATATCCATGTTCCGGTATAAGGATCTAATAGATTGTTAATGTCTTTATAATAGGCATTCGAAATATGGGAACCGTCATCATCCAATATATCAATGATTTGTGATTGACTTTTACAGTTAGTAAAGAAAAGTGCCAAAAATATAATAAGGTACTTTTCCATAATCTTATTGTTTTATAAAAACATAATTTCCAGCCGGCAGTTTAAATCCTTCAGGAGGGGTAGTACCATATTTATACATAATACTGCCTGCTATAAGTTCCATTTTTAAAGCTTCCTGTCCGTTTACGGTAATCTTCCTCAAAACCATTCTGCCTAAATTTGCTTTATCTGGTTCACTATAATCTAATGTTAGCCTAAGTTCATTGGGAGCGCATTCAGGGCATTTGGGATAAAAGTCTTTGTTGAATAAGAAGTTTCCAGATATAGGATATTGTATAGAGTTTACATAATTGTTATTAATATCCGGTATGGTATTTACTTTTACAACATTATTCTCTTTATATTCTACTCCTCCTATAATGACGTCTTCGTAGTATTTTTTGTTGTAGTGTTTTATTTTTTTTGTAAGCAGAAGTTTAATAGATCGGCTACCATGGGTATAAATCCATGTACCGGTGTAAGGGTCTAGAAGATTATTTACATCTTTATAGTAAGCATTTGTAATACTCGATCCATCGTCATGTAAAATATCAATAATTTGTCCTTGGCTTTTACATTCTAAAAATAAAAATGTTAAGAGTATAATAATATATTTATTCATAATAAGTGATTTTAATTAATTACAAGGTTTAGGGTTTACAATGCCATTTTCCATTACTAGTTTATCCCATCGGGTAATATTTTGATCTGCTTTATACAAAGATATTCCAAAACTCGCAAAACGATCTAAAAATGTTTTTTCTCTATTAGGGTAGTTTTCACTATACAATCTTGTAAGTTTTCTATCCATTTCATAAGCTATCCTTTCGGGTATCATTCCTGCCATGTCAGGGATACTTTCTTCAGTATCATTATTAAGTGCATTATATAAAATATCGGGATTGTCTATTTTTATGGCATACACCTGGTTGGTCCCGTTATCGTCTTTGCATACCAGCACCATTACCAGATCATTAAGGTTTTCATCGTTGGTATCTGTGTAATATTGGTACAATGCCTTCACATCTTTCCAGCTAAACATAGGCACCAGCCCCGGATAATGATGGGTATGGATGCTACCATAGACAGGCCCTCCACTTCCTGTACGTATTTCTCTATTGGTTCCCACTGTATTGTCAGCGTTTTCATAGACAGTAGGGGTGGTATTGGGGGTAGGGTTCGGGTATCTGATGAGGGTTTTCCCATGCTCAATGGTATCGCTTAGCTTCGCCTGCAGATCAGCAATGGCAGGTTTCAGGTTGGTTTTAGCGGGCTTTAGCAGGTCTTTCAGATGCTCGCAGGGATCGGGCGGGTTTATGTAGACATTACCGATATCCCCACCTCCCGTGTACGGTCCGGTAGTGCCTATGGTTCCCAATAAGCCTCCGCTTCCCTGTGTACCGCAGTCATCGAACATTACATATACATAATGCCCTCCCACTCCCGGCAGTGCCATATTTACACTTCCCCAATAGGTACATTCGTTCCCGTCAATAAATGAGTGCTGCCCAGAGACACAGGCAGTACCGGGCTCTTCTACCCATACCGAAGATACTCCTACGCATACATTGCTGGCAATCTTCCCGAAGATCTCGCCCTCCTTTTTTATCCCCAGCGGGATTACGTTGATGTTTTTTTCGATAAGATCCCGAAGCTCCTGTGCCGAGAAAAACCTGCCCTTCTGGTAGTTTTGGGTATACTGTATAAGGTAGGTATAGAGCTTGCCGTCTCCCTTATCTGTTACCATAAGATTTTCCAGCAGCCCGTTTTCTTTTTCCCGTTTTACGATGAAGGTATAGGTCTTGGTACCTGTGTATTCTTCTGCATACAAAAACTCTTCTGTATTTACCGTAAAGCCTTCCCTTTCATCGGTATATATTTTTCCCTGGTTTTTTCCAGAAGCAGGCTCTGCTACAGATTGCAGCGTTTCTCTAAGAGAAGAAATCCCGGCAATATCCTTATGGTGCAGAATTTGGGAGGTTATGCCGTATGTGGGCTTTTCGTTTTCGCCGTTCAGGTAAAGGTCTTCATTCCTGCAAGACCATAATAAGGTGAGGGAGACTATCAGAAACGACAGCCGGAGAATTATTTTTTTTCTCATTGAAGTTGTTAGTTTTTATGTGATTAAATATACTTGTTTTTATGATAGATGCATTATTTTATCTTTTGGTTGGAGAGACCGTAAAAAATTTTCACAGCGATGTGATTATGATTACAAAACTAACGATACCAACCGAAAAATATTGCAAAGAAAACACGGCAAAAACTGTGGTATTTTTGTAATATTTAACCAAAACAAACGATTAAGATTTAAAACATGATAAACATTTCTCTTTTAGATGAAATTTTTATAATATTAACCGAATTTTCATTTAAAAAAAACTTTATTTTTTGGTACCCAAAGTAGATTTCAACATCTGCTTCCTGTAGTAAAACATCGGAATAATAAGCAGTAAAATCAAAGGCTGAATAACAAACCTCCTCATATAAAAAGAAAAGAGATACCCGATTTCAAACCTGTCAAAAATACAATAGAGATAAATTGGAAAGGTAATCAAGAAAATAATCGTAATTAAAAGCGCTCCCTGAATCGTCCATTCTTTATTTTTAAAACAGAAATGAATAATCAGACAGGAAAATAATACGTTTAAAATAAACCTGAAAAGATGCCCGAGAATTAATTTACCCCATTCAAAAGATGGGAAAGACATATTTTTATTCGCTTCATGAAAATAAGTAAGGAAAGGATCGTAGAAAATTTTGTCTTCAAGCGCCCGAACGCTTATCAGACCAAAAATTCCGATGATGACTAAAAAGTAACTAAGAATTTTCATGTTTTAAAGAAAAAAATTTAATCCAGATTAGCCATCCAGCCACTACCGTTCCATAAATAACAGCAGGAAAAACATAGTCGTGAGAAATTTTACCGTATTGTTTATAATCTACCATTACAATGTTGAGTCCGATAATTCTCAACACATTCATCACATAAAGCAGAATAAGCCCTAATAATGAAAAAACAAAAGTCTTTTTTCCTTTATAAAAAGCAAAAATAAAAGCGACAAAAAGAATCATAACAGAAATCGCATTACATCCTTCCACCATCCTTGTTACGTACTCGCCGTTTACGTAAAACCACGCCTGTCCGCCTTTCACATCATCATATAATTGTGTTGGATAACCGATCATATTCTGCACTGCAAGCACCTGATTGGCGATCATTCGGGAAAAAGGATCTAACCCTATCTCTTCAAAACTATTCAGATAAAACTGATAGGCAAAAAGCAACACCAAATAAATAATGATGAAGCGAAGCAAAATACCTAAGACGGGTTTAAAATCCTTTAGCATAATACAAATATAGAAATTAGCCCGTAAATTACTATATTTGTTTCATCTATGAATCCAGAAAACATCCACCGATTTTTCGAAAATTATACAGGTAAAAAATCTTTTGAGTTGAGCATTTTAGCCCAAAGCGGTTCGGCAAGAGTAAATTTTTTAGCGAAAACCGATAAAAAGTATATTATTACCTTTAATGAAAATATTCAGGAAAACGAAAGTTTTTTGTATTATTCGAAGATTTTCTCAGATTTACACCTCAATACACCCACAATTTTTGCAATTTCCGATGACCGGAAAATATATATTCAGGAATTTTTGGGAGAAAATACCCTTTCTGAAGTCATTGCAAAAGAAGGTTTATCAGATCAAGTACAATATTTGGTAAAACAGACGCTGGAGAAACTGTATCAATTACAGATTTCAACACAGGATAACATCGATTTCAGCAAAACTTTTGAATATGAAAGCTATGACGAACTTCCGGTAATGCACGATTTATATTACTTTAAAAATTTCGTTGCCGATGTTCTGGAACTGGAATATCATAAGTCTACCCTTCTCAAGGAATTCAAAAAAATCGTCGACCTCATCGAAAATCTTGAACCGAAAGGAATAATGATCCGCGATTTTCAGTCAAGAAATATCATGGTGAATGAAAAAAATGAAGTTTCGTTTATCGACTATCAGTCGGCAATGAAAGGTCCGCTGATGTACGATGTGATTTCTTTTTTGTTTCAGGCTAAAGCCAATTTCCCTGAAAGTTTTAAAAATGAGATGCTGGATTTTTATATCCATCAATTTAAAAATGAAGAAATCCGAAATCAACTAAAATCTTCGGTGAAACCAATTCAGATGATGAGATTTTTGCAGGTTTTAGGAGCTTATGGTTTTAGAGGGCTGATTCAAAGGAAAAAACACTTTATTGAAAGTATTGAAAAAGGGATAGAAAATATTACAGAATTTGCACAGACTTGGGAAAATATGCAATATTATCCTGAACTGGAAAAAGTGATTATGCAATTGAGGTTGGAGAAAACTAAATTAAAAATTGAAGAGATTCTAAACCATTAAGGTTTATTTATTGGTTCAAAACATAATTAAAATATAAAAAGAAAATGCTACACATCGACATACACAGTTTTTCGTACAAGAAAGGAGGAATTCCTAAAGATGATACAGGAAATGGGGGCGGTTTCACCTTCGACTGCCGCGGAATTTTAAATCCGGGGAGAGTGGAAGAATATAAAATCCAGACAGGAAATGACATCGGCGTTCAGGAATATCTGGAAACCAAAACCGATATGCCTAAATTTTTAGAATTAATTAAAAGCTTAGTTTCCATTAATATTGATAATTACCTGGAAAGAGGGTTTGAAAATCTTCAGATCAACTTCGGATGTACAGGCGGACAACACAGATCGGTGTATTCTGCTATAAAAATCACAAAATTCATTCAGGAAAAATATGGTGATAAAGTGGAGATCAGCCTTCACCATGACGAACAGCACCAACTTAATTATAAGTAATGAATAATGTGTAATAAGTAATGTCTTAACTTCGTTAATTATTATTTATTTAAAATTATTCATTACCAATTACTCATTACCCATAAAATATGAAGGCTCTAATTTTTGCAGCAGGAAAAGGAACAAGACTGAAACCTTTCACAGATCATCATCCGAAAGCATTGGCGAAAGTGAATGGCATTCCGCTTCTGGAAAGAAATATTACTTATCTTAAAAGTTTTGGAATACAGGATTTCGTGATCAATGTTCATCATTTTGGAAATCAAATTGTTGAATTTTTAAAGCAAAACGATAACTTCGGATGCCGTATTGAGATCTCTGACGAGTCTGAAGAGTTGCTGGAAACCGGTGGCGGCTTGATTTTTGCTAAAAGATTTCTGGATCACGGGGAAGATTTTTTGATCATGAATGCTGATATTTTAACCAACATCAATATCAATGATCTGGTAAAGTACCACAAAAAGATAAAAGATTTCGCTACATTAGCCGTTTCGGACAGAGAAAGTTCGAGAAAGTTGTTATTTAATGATGATTTGGTTTTGAGAGGCTGGCTGAATGTACAGACCGGTGAACAGAGACTCGCAGAATTCAACAAAGGATTCAAGGCATTGGCTTTTAGCGGCGTTCACTGCATCAATCCTGTTATCTTTGACAAAATAAAAAGAAAGGGCAAATTTTCTGTTATGGAAGAGTATCTGGACCTGATGCAGACCGAGCAAATTCACGGTTTTGTACACGACAGTGTTCTTATTGACGTTGGAAGACCGGAATCTGTAACAGAAGCTGAAAAATATTTTAAATAATTATTTGCGATGGAAATCGAAGGAACGAGAGACGAAAGTTTGGTAAATCCTGAACTTGACGTTAATGAAACAAAATTACATAACAGTTTAAGACAAAAAACCTGGGATGAAACCGTTACGAAGGACAGCTGGATGGTGTTCAAGGTGATGGCAGAATTTGTGGACGGTTATGAAAAACTGGCTAAAATCGGTCCTTGCGTTTCTATTTTCGGTTCTGCAAGATTGAAACCTGAAAGCAAATATTATGAAATGGCAGTAGAAATTGCCGAAAAAATAACAAAAATCGGTTTCGGAATCATCACAGGCGGTGGTCCCGGAATTATGGAAGCAGGAAACAAAGGTGCTTTCAATGCACAGGGAAAGTCAATCGGTTTGAATATCGATCTTCCGTTTGAGCAGCATTTTAATCCTTATATCAACAGATCATATTCCATGAACTTTGATTACTTTTTCGTGAGAAAGGTAATGTTTGTGAAATATTCTCAAGGTTTTGTGGTAATGCCGGGAGGTTTTGGAACGCTGGATGAACTTACGGAAGCCTTAACTTTAATTCAGACCAATAAAATCGGAAAATTCCCTATCGTATTAGTCGGTTCAGAATTCTGGAGCGGATTATTGGATTGGTTTAAAGCAACTTTATTGAAAGAAAAAATGATTCATGAGGAAGATCTTGACCTTTACAGAGTGGTAGATACTGCTGATGAAGCCGTAGCACATATCAAAGCATTTTATGATAAATACTCTGTAAATGTGAATTTTTAATTGGCATATTATTTGTGACTTAAACCAGACAAGCATGATTGTAAATCTATTAATTAAGATGAAAAAACTTATATATATATCGGGAATATTAACCTTTTTTGTGTTAATGAGTTTTATGTATGTTGACTTTTTCTCTTCAATGACGAAAGTGGATTATATCGACGGAAGCAAAACGTTGAAGTTCACCACAAAAATGAATACAAATCATATATCTGACGCTATAAAAATCAATCCCAACACGGCAGGATTTGAGGCAGAAGTAAAAAAATATGTGAATAATAATTTTGATGTGTACGTCAACGGCTCTCCAAAAACGATTACATTTACGGGAAGTCAGGTAAGCGGAGAAACTGTATGGGTGTATTTTGAGTCTGCCGGCGTTTCAGACATCAGCACCTTAAAAATAAAGAATACAATACTTTTAAGCGCTTTTCCCAAGCAGATTAACATTGTTACTGTCGCTTATAAAGGAAGTCAGAAAGTAATGAATTTCCAGCGCGGAAAAGAGGTGAATGAAGCTTCTTTTTAGAAAAGAATTTAAGTTAGTTATAGACCACTGCGGATGCGGTGGTTTTTTTGTTTATTGAATACTGTAATAAATAATAATTAAACTAAAAAAAGACTGCCTAAAAAGACAGTCTTTATATTTTAAATATTTCAAGTCAAATTAATTAACTGTAATATCATCTAATTGATATGTTGTTGTAATTCCAGAACTATTTCCTTCATACTTAAATACGATAAATCCATTACCTGTAAGACCAGTAGGCAGACCATAAGTAACCGCCGGACCGAATGTTCCATAACCGCTTGTTGGTGCATTAGGAAATATAAAATTAGACGTAATGTCATTCAAAGTAGCGGTAGTAATTTCTGTACCCGGAGTATAATTTGTTGTAGTATATACCTTAAGTGCAGCACCATTATAAAAACCTACATTAACCTTAAATGCCAAAGTATTAGCAGCAGTAAAGTCTACAGGAACCATGAAATAAGTATCATAAGCCGTATTTGCAGGATTACCATTAGCTGACAATTGAATATATTTATTACCACTAAAAGATCTTACCTCCCAATATCTTGGTCCTGTAAATGCATAATTTAAATATTTAGGGAAATTATTGAAATAAGGTGCGGTAGTATTAGCGGGATAACTTTCAAAATTTTCCGTAAACAATCCTGAATAAGTAATCGCAGTCCCACCTACAATACCTTCTGCAAAACGAGTATTTTTAAAATTGATATCACTAATTCCTCTTATTGCTCCCTGGAATGTAGCATTATAACGGCTCAAAACAAATGTAATTTCTCCACTTTCATTTGGAATTTGGTATGCAGATGGTTTAAAGAATGCATCAGTTCTAACAGTTGCACTTTTCCCGTTAGCATCAACAATAGTTCTATCTGTATCTACATTATTTCCTGAAAGATCTGTACCAACTATTGGTTTACCAACTTGAGCTTTAGTAAACTCAACATTTTTAACCTTTACTAAAGTATTTATCCAGTTATTGTTATTAGGACCAATATCAGCAAGAGTAATTTCTCTAGGTACAATATTTACAATTTCCAGACCTGCACCATTACAAACACCAGAAATAAATCTTCCGATAATAGATTCAGGAATTCTGCCAATTGCGAAGTTAGGATCTTCAACACCTAACGTAATAGCACCTGATGATTTACCAATAAGCATTCCGTTTGCTTTAATTCTGATATGAGCTCCTACAGGAAAATCTGTATAATTCATAGACTTATTAATTCCTACTGTCAATCCTACCGTTGGATTTTCCGGCTTATCCTGGAAAGTAATCGTTTTATAGAAGTTTCCATTTTCATCCGAAGACACTACATAACCATCAAAAATTACTGCAGGATGTGTTGCATCTTCAGCAGGTATTTTATAAACAGGTCCCGTATAGTCAGTAGCACCAACAGGAGCAGGAGCTAATGCTACAACCTCTGCCATTGTCTTTGTAGGAGCATCAAATCTATTATTACACGTAATCTCCGGTGCATCCCATTTATCATCGTGGATACACGAAATCTGAGTAGCTCCTAATACGGCAGCTCCAAAAGTAATTTTTAAGAAATTTTTTATATTCATTTTATTTTTATTTCTATTGGTTAATTTTTTAGAATCTAACTTGTAGGTTTACAAAATAAGAACGTCCTTGCGTGTACCAATATTTCGGTGCAAAATTCGGGTTCTTACTGTTGAAATCGTTTTCAAAGTCTACAGTACCGTTTGAACTTCTGATTTGCTCAAAACCTCCTGTGATATATTTTGTGTTATCAAGGATATTATTCACAGATCCTGAAATCAATACATAATATTTGCCTAACATCCAAGATTTTCCAACATTTGCATTCACGAAGAATGATGAAGGAAGCTGAACCTGTCTCATGTAACGTTCGATCTTAGGATCATCAAGATTTATATAAGGAGTACTGCTGTTGTTATTCTGGATAAATTCATCAGTTCTAAGAATAGCAGAAGGATCAAGATTATTATCATCCATATAATTCCAGCTTGCTCCAAACCACCAGTATTTTGGTGAATTGTACCTGAATCCTGCTGAAAAAGCTTTTTGAGCCGTACCTCCAACTTTGAAATCTTTAATATAAGCCGTACCTAAGTTAGCATAAGGAGCAGCCATTACATCTGAAGAAATATATACATTAGGATTGTTTGTATATTTATAATCTCCCCAGCTTGCAACCCCTTGTAAAGAAAGCGTTGGTAAAACTTTAATATCAACACCTAACTCAGCACCCATATTACGCTTGCTTACATTAGACATAGTTTGTGTAACGAATGCACTCGCTGTTTTATCTTCACTTGCACCCGTATCAGTATTATCCACGCTGATTGTTAGTCCATCTGCAAAGAATCTCTGAACATTCGTGTCATTCTGCGTATTTACAATATAAGCAGTTGCTCTTAATTTTAAGAAAGGCGTAGACATTACATAACTTATGTCATTTGCGCTTACTACTGCATTCTTAATATTAGGAACCGAATAATTGTTAGCCCTTGGATTGATGAAAATATCTTCTAAGAAAGGTGCCTGAGAAAAATACGCTCCGTTATACACGAAGAAATTTCTTCCGTTCAGTCTGTAAATAACCTGTCCTTTCAATCCGTAATTCAGGTAATTGAAATCTTTACTCTCCCCAAAAGAATTGTTCGGATATAAATAATTCTGGAATAAACCTTCTCTGTTAGAAGTAGAATAACTGAATAAAGCACTTGCGAAAACATCAAACTGTCCTGTAGACAATTTAAGTCCCGGGTTTACTTTTACTTCCTGTCTTCTAAGAATATAGTTATAGTTTATTTTATCGCCTACATGCTTTTGAGTTTCAGAATCATTCATGTTATAGAATCCTGAAGATCCTTCTTTATTTGAATCTGCAAAAGGGTCAATATTCAAAGCATAGCTTGCTCCTAATAAATCGTTGACCTCTCTGTAATATTCAGATTTAAAATTCTGATAAGAAACGTTTAATAAAAATCTTGTCTTATCATTGAAGTTGTAAGTATAGTGTGTTGCTGCATTCAAGATTTTATCATCACTTACATCATTTACAAGGAAATATTTTGCACTTCCGTTCGCACTTTTACGGTTGGCATCGTATAAATTATTCCAGTTGATTTGGGTTACTTCCTGATTGTTATTGATCCAATCTTGATTTGCCTGCTCAAAACCTTCTTTTAACTTCGCATATTTATCAGGATCAGTAATATTATGATATGCATTATAAGTAATACTGTTCTGATAATAGCTAGGTAATTTCTTATAGTAAGTCGGAGAAGGGTTAGCCGCATTCTGCCAATCTAATCTCGATCCTTTATCTTTTCCAAACTGGTAAGAAACTGAAGTCCATAAATTGGACTTTTTATTGATTTTCCAGAAATCCTGCAATTGGAATATTGGCTGGAAACCTTTTCTTACTCTTTCGTTTCTTTTTTCACCATTCTGCCATCCCCAGTATGAGTTGTAATGAACTCCTCTATAGTCATATACTTCCTGAGTACTTGGGCTGGATGTAGACCTTCTGTACGGAGATGCAAATGCATTGAATGTCATCGTATGACTATCATTAAATTTCTTCTCAATACCTAAGTAAGCACCGTAAGCATCATAGAAAGTTCCTTCCTGGATCCCTTCTTCTGCCCATCTTTTTGCACCCATCACCGTAAATGCCCAGCCTTTTTTGCTCATCCCCGAAGTATATCTCAGAGAAACTCTTTGACGGTAATTTCTGTTGGTAATAGAATAAGTAGCCTGGAATCCCTTTCTGTATTCGCTTGCTTTCGTGTTTTTATAAATAATACCGCTGGCACCACCAAAAGCATACTCTGAAGGAGAATGGTTGGTAGAAATTTCCGGATATCTTACAATTTCATTAAGACCACCCCAATTAGAAAAATCAACATTTCCATTGTCGGATTTCACCATAGAAACACCATTCATCATATTTTCAGAAGTTCTTCCGTCAATACCTCTTGGTCTGAACCAGTATGCCCCAAGATCAAAACTTGCAATTCTGTTGAAAACATCCTGAGAAGACTGTAGCAAACCTACTGTAGAAGCCTGTCCGCTGCTGCTGTCTTCATCATCAGTTCCACTGTTGTCTATAATAGCTAAACCTTGATCGGCGTTTGTAAGTGCAGAATAAAGGGTAATTGTCCCTAAATCCTTTTTCTTCTCATTGTCCATTACGTCAAACTCCATTACTTTTGTTTCGTAATTCGGTTTCGTAACCACAATTTGATAATGCCCCGGCATCAAGTCTACAAACTGGAAATATCCAATTTTGTCAGCCGTTACATCATTGTCCTTCCCTTTAAGATCTACTTCTGCCCTTTCGATAGGTTTTCCATCAGCATCCTTTAAATATGCAGAAACCGTAGTCTGTGCAAAATAGTATGAAGCTGGCAGTAAAGTAAATAAAGAGACTAATGATAATTTTTTAATCATGAGTATATTTATTTTTTTAAATACTTTTGTTGTTAATTCTCAACAGTTTAAAAGTTGGGGAGGCAAATTTAGTCAAAATTTACAAATCACAACTTTTTTAACGTTATTTTTCCTTAACATTGCAAAATTTTAAGATTCATTATGTAAACAATTGTATATACTATGCTATAAATTTACAAATATTTAAAATTGGATGAATTAAAAAAAAGTAAATTTGCGCATTAAATAATATTAATAATAACTCTAACGAAATGAAGAGATTTTTGAGTTTGTTCGCTATCGTTTTTTCGGTAATAACATTCGCACAACAGCAAGGAAAACTGAGAAAAGTAGCCACAGTAGGTTTTTTAAATGTAGAAAATCTTTGGGATACTATTCGCTCAGCAGATTATATAGACGGAACCAAAGACGTTAAAAATCCAGCTTTTCACAGAAGTATTCCTTTAGATTCTATCAAATTTCTGGAAGCTGAAAAGTATGACGGGCCTTGGAGCGACGGTGCTTTAATTGGTAAAAAAGCAGTAAGATACCAAAGTGGTGCCGACGAATTTACACCAAAAAGCGGTAAAAATTACGGAACCAAAATCTACAAAGCAAAATTAGCCAATGAAGCAAAGGTAATTTCCGAAATGGGCGCTCAATACACCAAAACAGCACCGGCTATTGTAGGTCTTATTGAGATTGAGAACAGACAGGTAATTGAAGATCTTATCAAAGAACCGGCTTTAAAAAAATATGATTACGGAATTATCCATTACAATTCTTACGATTACAGAGGGATTGATGTAGCTTTAATTTATCAGAAAAGAAGATTCACACCTACCAATTCATTGAAAAAAGAGCTTAAAGTTTTCGGTGATGAAGGAAGAAGAGAGTACACAAGAGATATTTTGGTAGTTACAGGAATGCTGGATAACGAAAAAGTAGCTTTCTTTATGAATCACTGGCCCTCAAGAAGAGGTGGTGAAGCAGCTTCTTTACCCAAAAGAAATGCAGCAGCAGCTCTATTGAAACAACAAATGGACAGTGTAAGAGCAGCAGACCCTTCAACAAAACTATTTGCCATGGGAGATTTTAATGATGATCCTGTGAGCTCAAGTTTAAAAAATCATTTAAAAGCTCAGGCTAGTCCGAAAGATTTAAGTGAAACAAACCCTTATCTTAATTTAATGTATCCTTTATATAAAAAGGGCGTAGCTTCATTAGCTTATCAGGATGCACCGAACTTATTTGACCAGATTATTGTTTCTAAAAATTTAGTTTCAGATCAGGTGACAAAAGAATATTCTGTTTATAAAGCAGAAATTTTTGCTCCGGCTTATCTCGTTAATAAAGAAGGAAATTACAAAGGCTATCCTTTCAGATCCTGGAACGGTGACCAATTCACCGGTGGTTATAGTGATCACTTCCCAGCGTTTGTAGTTCTTCAGAAAGAACCTTAAAAATTATATTAATAAAACACATCAATAAAAAAGGCTCAGAGTAAATCTGAGCCTTTCTTTTCTATAAATAGTTAAAATTATTTATTAAATAATTCCTCTACTTTATCCCAGTTTACTACAGAGAAAAACGCTGCAACATAGTCAGGTCTTCTGTTTTGGTAGTTTAAATAATAAGCGTGCTCCCAAACGTCAAGTCCTAAAACCGGAGTTCCTTTTACGTCTGCAACAGGCATTAATGGATTATCTTGGTTTGGAGTTGAAGATACAGAAACAGAACCGTCAGCATTTTTCACCAACCAAGCCCATCCTGAACCGAATCTTGTTTTAGCAGCATCAGAAAAATCAGTTTTGAATTTTTCAAGTCCACCGTAAGCTTCAATAGCGGCTTTTACTTTTCCTACAGGCTCATTGCTTCCTCCTGGAGTTAAAATTTCCCAGAATAAAGAGTGGTTAAAATGTCCGCCTCCATTATTTCTCACTGCTGGTTTATCAGTTCCTGTCTGGCAGATCTCTTCAATTGTTTTTCCTTCAAGATCTGTACCTTTAATTGCATTATTTAAATTGTCGATATATGCCTGGTGGTGCTTTGTATGGTGGATTTCCATTGTTTTCGCATCAATAGTTGGCTCTAAAGCATCGTAAGCATATCCTAATTTTGGTAATTCAAATGACATAAGTTTTATTTTTAATGTTATAATTCAAATTTAACCATTATTTGATCTATATTCAAAAAATGGGGATTACTTTAATAAATCTTTAACATTGATTATTACATTCAGAATTTTATTCAATCAAAAAAATAAAAGTTTAGACGGAATAAAAACAAAAAAACACAGACAAAAATATCTGTGCTTTCTATGTAACAATATTAAATTAAATTATCTATTCATAGACATCAGGAATTCTTCGTTATTCAAAGTTCCTTTGATGTTTTTATTGACAAATTCCATTGCTTCTATAGGATTCATTTCAGCAAGGTATTTTCTTAGAATCCACATTCTCTGAGAAGTCACTTCATCTAAAAGAAGATCATCTCTACGAGTGCTTGAACCTACCAAATCAATAGCAGGATAAATTCTTCTGTTGGCGATTTTTCTGTCTAACTGAAGTTCCATATTACCTGTTCCTTTGAATTCCTCAAAGATTACTTCGTCCATTTTAGAACCTGTATCAATAAGAGCGGTTGCGATAATCGTTAAAGATCCGCCATTTTCGATTTTTCTCGCTGCTCCAAAGAATCTTTTCGGTTTGTGAAGCGCATTTGCATCAACACCACCCGACAAAACTTTACCTGAAGCCGGAGTTACTGTATTGTAGGCTCTCGCTAATCTTGTAATAGAGTCTAATAAAATCACAACATCATGACCGCATTCTACCATTCTTTGAGCTTTCGCTAAAACTAGGTTGGCAACTTTCACGTGTTTATCTGCCGCTTCGTCAAATGTAGATGCAATAACTTCTGCATTCACACTTCTTTCCATATCGGTAACTTCTTCCGGACGTTCGTCAATCAAAAGAACCATCATATAAACTTCCGGGTGATTGGCTGCAATAGAATTGGCAATATCTTTCAGCAACATTGTTTTACCCGTTTTGGGCTGGGCAACAATCATTGCTCTCTGTCCTTTCCCGATGGGTGCAATTAAATCTACAATTCTTGTTGCCATTGTAGAATTACTTCCGGATAGATTAAATTTCTCTTCAGGGAAAAGTGGTGTAAGATATTCAAAAGCAACACGGTCTTTAATGAAAGCCAAATCACGACCATTAACTTCAATCGGCTTTAATAAAGAGAAATATTTTTCTCCCTCTTTTGGAAGTCTTACAATTCCTCTTACCGTATCTCCGGTTTTCAAACTGTAATTTCTGATCTGGGCTGTAGAAACATACACGTCATCCGGTGATGAAATATAACTGAAATCTGACGACCGTAAAAATCCGTAGTTATCCGGTAGAATTTCCAAAACACCTTCAATGCTCACCATTCCGTCGAAGCTGAATTCTTTTTTCTGCTCGTGGTGTTCTTCCTGTCTGTCAGAATGTTGCTGTTGCTGTCTATTCTGATTTTGGTTAGAATGTTGGTTCTGATTCGGGTTTTGATTTTGATTTCTATGCTGATTTCCGCTGTTTTGCGAATGTTGCTGCTGCTGTTGTCCTCTTTGAGGTCTGGTCTGAGGCTGTTGTTGAGGGTTGTTCGGTTTTTCTTCTGCCTGAGAAGATTCCTGAGATTCTGTGTTTTTCTGAGCTTCTGTCCTTTCTTGTGGAGTTTCTGCGTTTCCTTTATTGACGGGTAAAACTCTTTGTCTTTTTTGCTTTGCCTGCGCCGAAGAATTTGTCCTTTCCTGAGCTGCCGGTTCTGCTTTTATTTCTTCAGGTTTTACCTCTTCAGAAACGGGTGCTTTAACTTCTGCTTCGGTCTTTTCTTCAGATTTTGGCTTTGTTTCCGCCGCAGGTTTTACTTCTGCTTTGGGTTTAGCTGCAGGTTTTTTCGGAGCTGCTTTTTTAGCAGGAGCCTTCGCAGGTTTTTCTGCTTGTGGTTCATCCGCATTCATATTAGGTTCTGTGGTGTTGAAATAATCTTTTGCCACTTTGGGATTTGAAGCCTGAAAATCAAGAACTGCAAAGATTTTGTCATTTTCAGTGCTGTTTCTTGCAACTTTAACGCCCAAATCCTTTAAGATTTTAGTCAGTTCCGTTACGGATTTTGACCTTAACGTTTCAATGTTAAACATATTTAAGTAAAAATGTAATTAATTGTAAGTAAGAAAAGTAAGTCGGGTGACTGTTGTTTTCAAGTACATTTGTATAATGCAAATCTACACTTATTTTTGAATTGTGCAAAATTTATGCTACTTTTGCTAAGAATTAAATATTCGATGCTACAGAGAATACAAACTATATGGACTTTTTTAGCAGTTTTGGCTGCTGCATTCCTTTTTATTACAGGAGAAGATGTTGTTATTTCAGACAGCATTCCCGTACTTAATATCGGTTGTATTGCACTTGTTTTGGTTGGATTACTAAGTGTATTCAGCTTTAAAAACAGAAAAAGACAAATTTTGCTGAATAACATCAGCATCATTATAAACGCTTTGTTGATTGGTGTATTGACGTATTGGTTACTAAAATTATCCGGAGGAATTCAGTTTCCTGAGAAGGGTATTGAGCCGATTTTTTCATTACTTGCGATTATCTGTTTGTTTATAGCAAACATATATATCAAGAAAGATGAAAGGCTCGTAAAATCTGTAGACCGACTTCGATAGCCTTACAACGATTTTTTGAGTAAGAACAGCTTCCTTTTGGGAGCTGTTTTTTTGTTTTGATTATAAATTTATCTTTTAAATATTACAAACACCTTCTTATTTAGTAAGAATGAAAAATTTAATTAACATGAATTGCAACATTTCTCTTTACCCTGCGACTGATTATCCATAAATTGTAATCAAAATGAAAAAACTAACTTATCTTACTTTTTCTCTGTTCTCTGTATTTATCTTTGCACAGGAAGTTTCAAAAGAAAGAGTAAAAACCGTAATCTCAACGTTGGCATCAGACGAAATGAAAGGCCGTGAAATCGGAACTCCAGAAAATGACAACGCTGCCAATTATATTGCCACTCTTTTTAAAGAAAATAATTTAGAATATTGTACGGGAAATTCTTATTTAGTTCCATTTCAATATAAAGGAAAAACAGCATATAATGTTTGTGGCGTTAAGAAAGGAAAAACGGATAAATACTTAGGCTTCTCAGGGCATTTCGATCATATCGGAATGAGTAAAAATCCGAAAGACAATGTTTACAACGGTGCAGACGATGACGCAAGCGGAATCACAACTCTCGTAGGAATTGCAGATTATTTTAAAAATAAAACGCCTGATTTCTCAATGGTTTTTATCGCCTTTAATGGTGAAGAAAAAGGAATGCTGGGCTCAAAAGCGATTTCTAAAGATCCGAGCTTAGATAAAATTTATAATAATATGACTGCTCTTTTCAATTTTGAAATGGTGGCTACAGAATCTGCTTTCGGGAAAAATGCTTTATTCATGACCGGTGATGAGTTTTCTGATCTGGATGAATTATTCAATCAAAATGCAGCGAATGGCTTAAAAGTAAATCCTGATCCGTACGCAGCCCAGCAGTTATTTTACCGTTCGGATAACGTAAGTTTTGTAAAAAAGAAAATTATTGCACATTCATTTTCAACCGTTGATATGACGAAAGCTACACATTATCATAATGAAAGTGATGATGTAAATATTGTTGATTTTGATAATATGACGCAGATCATCAATAACTTCGGAAAAACTTTAGAGAAATTAACTTCAAAGAATTTTGTCCCGAAATATAATGAGAAAGTGAGATTTTAATAAAATTTTTATGATATTGCAAAGCCACCTTTTTTGGTGGTTTTTATTTTACAGTAAAGAATCTGTAACAAATAACACAAAATTCAAACCTATTAATAAAGTAAAAAGACAATTAAAAACGTCTAATCCCTTAATTTTACGTAATTTTGCTATCCAATTTTTCATTGAATGAACGAATATAAAAAAATACTAAAGTTCGCCAGACCACACCAGAAATATATTTACGGGAGTTTATTCTTCAATATTTTATATTCTGTATTTCAGATTGCTTCATTAGGAACAATTTTACCTGTTTTGGGAATGCTTTTCGGCACTATTAAGCGTGAAGAATTCAAATCTGCACCGGTATATTCTGGAGATCTTGTAGATTTATTTCCATACCTAAAATCATACTCTAATTACTATATCCAGACTTTGGTTGATGCTCATGGCACTCTGAATGTTTTAGCCTGGCTTTGCATAATTACTGCATTTATGTTTTTATTAAGAAACCTTTTCAGATATTTAGGTTCTTTTCTCTTAATTAATTACCGTGTTGGGGTTACCAAAGATCTTCGTGGCGCAATGTATCGCAAAGTATTGGCTTTACCTGTTTCATTTTTCACCGAAAGCAGAAAAGGCGATATGATGTCTCGTATGTCTAATGATGTTGGTGAGGTAGAAGGTAACATTTTAGGCAGCTTAGTTGAACTGATTAATGCTCCGTTTATGTTGATCAGTACATTAATAAGTCTTTTTTGGTTAAGTTCAGAATTAACACTTTTTTCTCTTTTAGTTTTACCGGTAATGGGAACTATGATCGCTTTGATCGGGAAAAGTCTTAAAAAAGATTCTCATGAAGCACAGAACGAAATGGGAACTATCTTTTCTATTGTTGATGAAACCTTAAAATCTTCAAAAGTGATTAAGATTTTCAGTGCAGAGAAAATCATGGATAACCGGTTTATGGGTTCTATGCAGAGATGGATTAACAGTTCAATCAGATTAGGCAGAAAAAAGGAACTGGCTTCCCCAATAAGCGAATTTTTAGGATCTATTACTTTCTTAATTATTGCGTGGTATGGCGGTAAGCAGATTATTGTAGACCAAAGTATCGCACCGGAAGACTTTTTAGTATTTTTAGGAATGTTCTTCCAAATTTTACCCCCTGTAAAAAGCTTATCATCATCGATCTCTAATGTGCAGAAAGGAGAAGCTTCTTTACACAGAGTATTGGAAATTCTTGAAGCAGATGTAAAAATCGATGAAGTTGCAGAGCCCGTTTCAATTTCTACGCTGGAAAAGCAAATAGAATTTAAAAATATTGGTTTTTATTACGATAAATCTAATTTAATTCTGAAAAACTTCAGTCTTACGATACCAAAAGGAAAAACGGTGGCTCTTGTAGGACAAAGTGGTAGTGGAAAAACAACTATTGCCAACCTTTTAGCACGTTTTTACGATGTTTCCCAAGGAGAAGTTTTAATTGACGGAATTGATATTAAGCATTTAAAACTAAAAGAATACCGTCAATTACTTGGTATGGTAACTCAGGAATCAGTTTTGTTCAATGATACGGTTTACAATAATATTTTAATGGGTAAACCCGATGCAACGAGAGAAGAAGTAATTGCTGCCGCAAAAATTGCCAATGCTGATTCGTTTATTACCAATCTTCCTAATGGTTATGAATCCAACATTGGAGATGATGGCGGAAAGCTTTCCGGAGGTCAGAAACAAAGAGTTTCTATTGCAAGAGCGGTGTTGAAAAACCCGCCGATCATGATTTTGGATGAAGCAACTTCAGCACTAGATACAGAATCTGAAAGATTTGTTCAGGATGCCTTAGAAAAAATGATGGAAAACAGAACTTCTTTAGTGATTGCTCACCGACTTTCAACCATCCAAAAAGCTGACTGGATCGTTGTTATGGAAAAAGGCGATATCGTAGAACAAGGCACACATCATGAACTTATCGCCAAAAAAGGAACCTATCAGAAATTAGTCGAGCTTCAAAATTTTGACTAAAAAAACGAAACTATTTTAAATTCTATTTAAAATGAATCCCATACAAGAGTATTTCTACAGAATTGAAGAGCCTGATAGAAGTACTCTTCTGTTTTTGCGGAAAAAGATCTTAGAATCCGACACTGAAAATATTACAGAAACGTTGAGTTTTGGATTACCGTTTTTTAAGTACAAAAAGAAAATGCTGTGTTATTTGTATTTCAGCAAAAAACACAAGAAACATTACATAAGTTTTTACCACGGCCACAGATTAGACTATCCGGAATTGCTTCAGGAAGGCAGAAAGAAGTTTAAAATCCTTTTAATTGATATGGAAGAGGATTTACCTGTGGAGTTTATTCTGAAACTGATTAATGAGGTAAAAGGTTATACTAAATAATAAAAAAGACCATTTCTTTCGAAACAGCCTTCAAAAAATATTTTTAATGTAAATCTTATTCTTTCATCTTTGCGATAACATCCATTCCACCTTTTGTAATATCCCCGATTTTACAAACGATTTCAGTATCTAAAGGCAGGAAAACATCCATTCTTGAACCGAATTTGATGAAACCAAACTCATGCCCCGCTTTTGCCTGATCTCCTTCATTACAATAGAAAACAATTCTTCTTGCCACGTAACCTGCAATTTGTCTGAAGACCACTTTATGATTGGTCAAACTTTCTACCGCAACCGTTGTTCTTTCATTTTCTGTTGATGACTTTTCGTGCCATGCAACCAAATATTTTCCCGGATGATATTTTTTATAAATTACTTTTCCTGAAACCGGATATCTGCAAATGTGCACATTCAACGGAGACATAAAAATAGAAACCTGAATAGCTTTTCCTTTGATGAATTCGTCTTCTTCAACTTCTTTTATCATCACCACTTTCCCGTCTACCGGAGCGATTACGTTTTCTTTGTGATCTAAAATATCACGTTCCGGCACTCTGAAGAACCAAAATACTAAGCTGTAAATTACCAATAAAGGCAGGATGATCAATAAAGACCACATTTCAAGAAAATAAATAGCCAACGCTCCAATCACGATAAGTGCGATGGTAGCAACGGTAATCGTTCCTTTCGATTCTTTGTGTAGTTTCATGAGATTAAATGAATTTTTCTAAAATAAAGTACAAATATACGACAGGAACGACAATTAAAAAACTGTCGAGACGATCTAATACTCCACCGTGCCCCGGAATGATATTTCCGCTGTCTTTTACCCCGAAATTTCTTTTCAGCTGGCTTTCCACTAAATCCCCTACAGGAGCGAATGCAGCGACTAAAAAACCAACAACAATCCAATTTCCTCTAAGATCCGGATGATATTGTTCAACGAAATAAGCTACAACTAATGTTAACACTACTCCACCGATATATCCTTCCCAGGTTTTTTTGGGCGAAATTTTAGGAGCCATTTTATGTTTTCCAAAGAATTTCCCAGTCAAATAAGCAAACGTATCGCTGCTCCAAATTAAAATAAATAAGAAAAGAACTTCTAATGAAAATTTATTGTCAAATGAAGAAAACTTAGGTAATCCCAATGCAAAACTGAAAGGTAATGCTACATAAATAACCGTAAAAATAAGCTTCCCACTATCGAAATATAATTCGCTGGCAAATTTAAACAAAGTAATAACGGCTATGAGAATCAAAGCCATTGCGAGAATTTCACTTATCCTGAAATCAAAATAAAATCCGTGCTGAAAAAATCTTTTGGAAAAAATATAGAAAACAAAAATAATTAACGGAAAAACAACCCATTTTTCATAGCCATTTCCGAAGTTCATTATTTTAAAACATTCCCAAGAACCAACACCCAGCAAAAGCGTAATTAAACCATAATATAAATATTCCTGCTTCACAAGATCGGGCGAAATACCGTTGATTAATTGTGCTCCAAGCGGAGTTGTACAAAGAATAATGATTGCTACATAAACAATTCCTGATAAGGTTCTTTGAATGAGATTTTTGTCCAAGATTTTAATTTTAAAAGTTGATGCTTAATCTTCAAGCAACAATAAAAACAGTTTTGTATTGGTATTGGAAGACGGATCGAGCTTCGAATGTCCCCCGCTGATTGACGTAAGATTTTTGATATTTCCGTTTCTTTTGATTTTCCCCATGGCATCATTCAGGTTATTTACAATCTGAGAAACATTTGCCATAATAATAATTTTATTCGGCATCCTAGAAGAATGATAATGAAGAATATTGTTATGAGAAAGCATAATTCTTCCGTCATAAGCGATCAGATATTCACAGGTTATAAATGCTGCATCGTTTTCGCTTTTCATTTCTGAAGTGTATGGAGATTTTACAACATTCAAAAAGTTCTGAAGATCTTTATCCCAACAAAAAATATTGCTGATTCCTTCAATCTTAATAATTTGATTTAACGTCTGAAGTGCTTCCGCTTCATCTGCACAGTAATTAAAAAAACCTCCGGAATGGGTAAACAATTGGGCAAACTTATAGTCGAGATCCGCATTTTTCAACGAATCCCCTAATTTTTCCAGACTCTGAATATCATTTTCTTCAGGCTGATTGGTAAGTTTGTTTACAAGTTTCTTGAATAAATTCAATGTGATCTATTTTTAGTCAAGTTTATACAAAAATATAAAATTAATTAGATAGAAATCCAAAAACATGCCGATAAATATGAAAAAACCTGACAATTTTGGAACTGTCAGGTTTTAAGTTATTTATTTTAAAAGAAATAATTAAAGTTGAGTCGGGCTTTCAGGAGCCAGCGTTTCACCTTCACTTTCTTTTCCTCTGATGATGATCTCTTCATCCGGAGCTTTATCAGCAATTGTATTTGTTACCGGCTTCTCCGTTAATTCCGGATCCCAAGCTCTTTTCCCGAATACATCTTCCAAATCTTCACGGAAGATTACTTCTTTTTCTAAAAGCTTATTGGCAAGAGCATCTAATTTATCTTTATTCTCTGTTAAGATTTGAATTGCTCTGTCATATTGATTTTCGATAAGTGATTTTATCTCCGCATCAATTTTTGTAGCTGTTTCTTCTGAATAGGGTTTATTAAAATTATATTCAGATTGACCCGAGCTGTCATAGTAAGAAATATTACCAATATTTTCACTTAAACCATAGATCGTTACCATAGCCTGAGCACGTTTTGTCACTTTCTCTAAGTCAGACAATGCTCCCGTAGAAATATTATTAAATATAACCTGTTCTGCTGCTCTACCTCCTAAAGTTGCACACATTTCATCAAGCATTTGCTGTGTTGTAGTCAACTGTCTTTCTTCCGGCAAATACCAGGCAGCACCTAAAGATTGCCCTCTTGGAACGATTGTTACCTTTAACAGAGGAGCGGCATGCTCAACCAACCAGCTTATTGTAGCGTGTCCCGCTTCATGGAAAGCAACTCTTCTCTTTTCAGATGGTTTAATTGCCATATTTTTCTTTTCAAGACCACCGATGATTCTGTCTACTGCATCAAGGAAATCCTGTTTGGTAACCGAACTATGATCATTTCTAGCTGCAATTAAAGCTGCTTCATTACATAAATTGGCAATATCTGCTCCACTGAAACCAGGCGTTTGTTTTGCCAAAAAGTCTCTGTCTACATTTTCATCAAGCTTGATTTTCTGCAAATGAACATCAAGAATCTGTCTTCTTTCATGTAATTCCGGAAGGTCTACATAAATTGAGCGGTCAAAACGTCCTGCTCTCATCAAAGCTTTATCTAAGATATCTGCTCTGTTGGTTGCAGCCATAACGATAACGTTAACATCTGTTCCGAAACCATCCATTTCCGTAAGAAGTTGGTTCAATGTATTTTCTCTTTCGTCGTTTCCGCCAGAGAAATTATTCTTTCCTCTTGCACGTCCAATAGCATCAATCTCATCGATAAAGATAATAGCAGGAGATTTGGCTTTAGCCTGAGCAAAAAGATCTCTTACTCTTGATGCACCTACTCCTACAAACATTTCTACGAAATCAGATCCTGAAAGTGAGAAGAATGGAACTTTAGCTTCACCCGCTACGGCTTTCGCCAATAAGGTTTTACCCGTTCCCGGAGGCCCTACTAAAAGTACACCTTTAGGGATTTTACCTCCTAATTTTGTATATTTTTCTGAATTTTTCAAGAAATCTACAACCTCCTGAACCTCTTCTTTAGCACCTTCCAATCCTGCAACATCTTTAAACGTCACCTGAATTCTTTCTTTTTCATCGAAAAGTTTTGCTTTAGACTTTCCGATAGAGAAAATTTGTCCGCCAGGACCTCCACCACCGCCCATCTTTCTGAAAAGAAGGAAATAGAATAATCCTAAAATAGCAATCCAGATTAATGCAGAAACCAAAATATCCATGAAAGGACTTTTACCTGCACCGTAATCTTTACTTGTTGTTATTGCCGGATTAGTGGCTTTTACCTGGTCAAATTTTTGAAGAAAAAGCTGAAGATCACCATATTTTACAGTAAAATCTGCTTTGGGAGACATTGAGAATGCAGAAAGCGGATCGTTTTCTTTAGTTTTATCCACCGTTGCCGTTTTTGCTGCTTTTGTAAGAAATACATCTGCCTTCTCAGTATCTTTATAAATTAAAATATTCTGTACTTTTCCCGCTTGCATTTCTTTGAAGAACCCATCTTCATCAATCGTCTTTGCACTGCTATCACCTAAAAAATTAGGGATAAAAAATAACAAAAGAGCTATGATCGCAATCGGAAAAAACCAGTTAAATCCTTTATTGTTCATTTATACTTTTTAAAATTTAATACTCACTTTCGATTTTTGTAATTGCCGCATCTCCCCAAAGCTCCTCAATATCATAATACTCACGAGTTTCTCTCTGGAAAATATGAACAACTACCGTCACATAATCTACCAAAACCCACATTGAGTTTTCGGTACCCTCTACATGCCAAGGTCTGTCTTTTAGATCGTTTCTTACTTTTTTCTCTACACTTCCCGCTAATGCAGATACCTGAGTATTAGAGTTTCCACTACAAATGATGAAAGTTTCTGCTACAGAATTTTCAATTTTTGAAAGGTCGAAAATCATAATATCTTCACCTTTTACATCTTGGATAGCCTCTACAATTTTATCTATTAGCGCTTGCTTTTCTGCTGTTTTATTCATTAAAATATCTATAATCTACAAATTTATTGTTTTTTCTTTACTTTCGCCTTATTTTTAACCCTTTAATAGTCTTAAAGTTTTCTTAAATGAGTAAACTGTTTTATTTAAAAGAATGTTCTTCTACTAATGACGAAATATCTAAGTTTTTACTTTACGAAAATTCAGATTTTATTTCACTTTATACATTCAACCAGACAAAAGGTCGCGGTCAGTACGGAAATACATGGTCTTCAACTGCCGAAAAAAATTTAGCTTTTACTCTTGCTGTAAAGACGGAGCACTTTACAATCTCGGATTTTATGTTCAATTATTATACCGCAATTGTCATCAGGGATTTCCTTGCCAATCTGACTGAAAATATAGTTAAAATAAAATGGCCGAACGATATAATTCTTAAAAATAAAAAAATCGTCGGAATTCTTATTGAGAAGAAAAAAATTAACCAAACCAATTATTTCATCATCGGAGCCGGCTTCAATATTCTTCAGGAGAAATTTGATGACATATCCAATGCAGGATCTCTTTTAACGTTAACAGGAAAGCATTTTAACCTTGATAAATTTGCTTTTAATCTTACTAATTATCTCACAGAAAGATTAAAAAACGTTCCTTCTGAAGAGGAAATAATGAATTCTTTCAATGCTGATTTATTCCGAAAAGATATAATTTCAGTTTTTGAACTCAATGAAAAGCGACAAAATGGCATCATACGATACGCAGACGAAAATGGTGAACTTTGGATTGAATTAGAAAATGGACTACAATCTTTTTATCACAAAGAAATAAAATTACTTTACTGATTGGCTCTTTTGATGTAAAGATAAGCTGCAAGCGGGAAAAATACAATATTTGGAAACCACATTGCCAACGCAGGAGACATGCTTTTATTTTCAGAAACTACTTTTAAAGCTTCAAAAGAGAATACAAAAACAAACGCAAGGGAAATACCCAACGCCAAGTTAATTCCCAAACCACCACGCTTCTTTTGCGAAGAAAGCGAAAGTGCCAAAAACGTAAGGATAATAATGGAAATCGGCATTGATGTTCTTTGGTGAAGCTCATTAAGGTGAGCATTCAGGTTGCTGTTTCCTTTTTCTGTTTCTCTTTGGATAAATTTTACAAGCTCCGGAGTTGTTTTATTCTGTCCTAAAAGTTCGTTAGGGAAAAGCTCATCGGGATCGTGACCGAAGCTTTTTTTCAGATCATATCCGTTTGATAATTTTTCAGCATCATTTTTATTGATCGTTTTTTCCGTGTAACTGTTAAGAACAAACTGCTTTTTATCTTTATCCCAGAAAACATCGGAAGCTTTCAATTCATAAGTCATTTTTCTGTTTTTATCAAACTTCTGAAAAACGAACCCTGAACCTCTTTTTTCTCTTTTATTCCAGGAGTTAATGAAAACATATTCCTTTGTACTTAATTGTGCAGACACCGGAGCCGTCCCCAGAACTTTTTCTTTGGCAGTTGCATTATAAGTATAAGCTTCCAGCTGATTTTTTTTAATATTCGCCCACGGCAATACAAAATGATTGATTATCAACGAAATAACAGCAATAAGCAATGACGTTATTAAATATGGTCTTGCAAATCGGTGAAAACTTGCTCCACTACTTATAACCGCTACAATCTCGGTATTGTTCGCCATTCTCGATGTGAAATAAATCACAGAAATGAATACCAAAATCGAAAGGAAAGTCATCACAAGATTAACAATCCAAAACGGGTAAAAATGAATTAAAAAGTAAGTAACATTAAGTTTGGGATCAATTGCCGTCGCAGTTTCAATTCTTGGAATTTTCTGCTGAACATCGATTACAAGCACAACTACAGACAGCAAAATCAACATGAAACCAAATGTCCCAAGATACTTTTTGACGATATACCTGTCTACAATCTTTAGCATTACTACTTTTTTATGCGATTTTTAAATTATTATTAAAGTCTTTGACGAAGAATCGGGTCTATCGAACGTTTCCATTCATAGAAATCACCTGCCAAAATATGTTCTCTCGCCACTTTTACCAAATCTAAATAGAACGCTAAGTTATGAATTGAAGCGATTTGTTTTGCCAAATATTCTTTAGAAACAAACAAATGTCTCACATATGCTTTAGAATATTCTCTGTCTACGAAACTTGTTCCGAACTCATCCAAAGGCGAAAAGTCTTTTTTCCACTTTTCATTTTTCATATTCATAACCCCTTGCCAAGTGAAAAGCATGGCATTTCTGGCATTTCTTGTCGGCATTACACAATCCATCATATCGATTCCTAAACCGATAGATTCCAGAATATTCCACGGAGTTCCTACGCCCATTAAATATCTTGGTTTATCTTTTGGTAAAATATCGGTAACCTCATCGGTAATTCTGTACATTTCCTCTTCAGGCTCACCCACAGAAAGTCCGCCAATAGCATTTCCTTCCGCTCCGGCTTCTGCAATTACTTCTGCTGATATTTTTCTTAAATCTGAATACGTAGAACCCTGAACAATTGGGAAGAATCTCTGTTTGTGACCATATAATTCCGGATTTTTTTCATTCCAGTCAATACATCTTTTCAACCAGCGGTGCGTCATTTCCATGGAAGATTTCACCTGATTATATTCACATGGATACGCTACGCATTCGTCAAATGCCATAAAAATATCGGCTCCGATCTGTCTCTGGATTTCCATGGATTTCTCCGGAGTGAATAAATGAACACTTCCGTCAATATGAGATTTAAATTTCACTCCTTCTTCAGACATTTTTCTCGTCCCTGAAAGTGAAAAAACCTGAAATCCCCCCGAATCCGTAAGAATAGGAAGATCCCAATTCATAAATTTATGTAAACCTCCTGCCGCTTCCATCGTTTCCATCCCGGGGCGAAGATATAAATGATAGGTGTTACCCAGAATAATCTGAGCTTTTATGTCTTCTTTTAATTCTCTTTGGTGAACTGTTTTTACACTGGCAACAGTTCCTACAGGCATAAAAATCGGTGTTTGAACTTTTCCGTGATCTGTCGTAAGCTCTCCTGCTCTTGCCTTGCCCTCAGAGGTTTTTTCTATATTAAAAAATTTCATTCTTATATTTTTATTACCACCATTGGCGGTTAATATTTTTGCAGAATAGAATGTCTCTGCACTTTAATTTATTTTGATAAAACCGGAGCAACCTGAAGTTCTGCCGGCTTATTACTTTTTTTATCTTTTATATATTTATCCGCTTTCGGATCTTTCTCAATCAAGATTTTTTGTGCGTCTTCTACAATCTCGTTCATTTGTTGCTTGACAACGTAATATTTAAAACTTTCAACAAAATCATTGGATTTTACATTATGCGTTTTAAGCACGTATCGTGTTCCGGCTTCCAGATTAGAATTCGGATATTGCATAATTGCCTGATCGTTGATAGACAAATCTGCCATAATCTCTGCCATTTTACTTTCGGATAGAAGATTTTTAGGCTTATTTACATAATCTCCTCCACACGAAACGACAAATAGTAAAACAAAAACGAAGATCAGTTTTTTCATAACCTGTTGATGATTGATTTCCATTTTAAATTTAAAACTCCAAAAACGGCTTCATGAATAATTCCGCCATTCATTTTGCTCTCTCCCAAAATTCTGTTGGTAAATATAATGGGAACTTCTACAATTTTAAATCCTTTTTTAAAAGCTCTGAATTTCATTTCAATCTGAAACCCGTATCCTTTTAATCTTACATTATCCAACCCAATTTCCTCCAATACTTTCTTTGAAAAACAAACAAAACCTGCCGTTGTATCATGAATTGGAAGTCCTAAAACGAATCTCACATATTTTGAGGCAAAATAAGAAAGCAAAACCCTTCCCATTGGCCAGTTCACTACATTTACACCTTTAGAATAACGGGAGCCGATAGCCATGTCTGCATTTTTACAAGCTTCGAAAAGTTTTGGAAGATCGTTCGGATTATGAGAAAAATCGGCATCCATCTCAAAAATATAATCGTAATCATTCTCGATTGCCCATTTAAATCCGTGGATGTAAGCTTTACCAAGACCGTCTTTCACCTTTCTTATTGACAGATGTAAAAAATGAGGAAATTTCTTCTGCAAATCCTTCACCAATTCCGCCGTACCATCGGGAGACGAGTCATCCACCACCAAAATATGAAAGTCATCTTCCAATGCAAAAACCGCGGAAATAATATTTTCAATATTTTCCTTTTCGTTGTAAGTCGGAATTATGACTAGTTTTTTCATTTCAGTTTGCAAAGATAGTTTATTTAACCTTTTTATTTTATACAAAATAATCTATAATTTTGCAAAAAATAATCTGTTGCTGCTATCACAAAACATTACAAATCATATAAGAATACCTGAAAACAACGATTGGGTGATCTTTATATTGTTGGGCTGTATATTTTTATACCTTTTTATGATGAATATTGTGGAAAGAGAAGCCAACCTGAAAGACTTTCTGCTTCAAAAATATTTTGACGCGAGTAATAACCTGCCGAGCTGGGCGATTACCTCTTGTGTAATGGCTCTCACCTTATCTGTTTTAATCTCACAATATATTCCTACTGTTCCGAAGTATGTCGCAGATTTGCAGATTTTGGGGTATCAACTGAATAAATTCGGGTTTTGTTTACTTGCTGTTGTACTTTTTTATTTGATAAAATCTTCTTTAGGATTTTTATTCTTCCAAAGTATAGGAGATGGAAAAAAATGGACTATTTTTTATTTTACCGCTACAAAATTTTACTTCATTATCTCTTTTTTGTTGATCATTTTATGTGTTACCCAGTATTATTTCCCGATAGACAGGAATAAAATATTTTTATACTACCTGTTTTTCTTTTTATTTGTCTTCATTTTTAAGATATTTTTCTATTTATTTCACAAGAACAAGATTTTACCTGAGAAATGGTATTATAAATTTTTGTATATTTGCACCCTCCAAATAGCTCCGCTATTGTTGCTTTGGAAACTATTATTTTTTTAATAAAAGTAAATGATGAGAATAAAGTCTATATTGGTTTCACAGCCTGCGCCTAGTGAGTCTTCTCCATACTTGGATATAGCAAAGAAGGAAAAAATAAAGATTGATTTCCGTCCTTTCATCCATGTCGAAGGAGTTGACAATAAAGAATTGAGAACTCAGAAGATCGATCTTACTCAATATACGGGGATCATTTTCACGAGTAAAAATGCAATTGACCATTACTTCAGATTGGCCGAAGAACTTCGTTTTGCGGTTCCTGATACGATGCGTTATATCTGTCAGTCGGAGGCCATTGCCAACTACCTTCAGAAACATATTGTTTACAGAAAAAGAAAAATCAGCTTTGGGGAGAAAAACTTCGCAGACTTATTACCTCTTTTCAAGAAATTCCCGAGTGAAAAATATTTGTTGCCTTCTTCAGACGGTTTAAGCCCAGATATTGTAAAAACAATGGAAGCTTCAAACGTAAATTGGACGAGAGCAATTATGTACAGAACCGTATGCAGCGATCTTACAGACATTACCATCAAAGATTACGATATGCTGATCTTCTTCAGCCCGCAAGGAATTAAATCTTTACAACAAAACTTCCCTGATTTCAAACAGGAAGAAACTAAGATCGGCGTTTTCGGAAATACTACTTTGGCAGCAGCGGAAGAAGCCGGATTAACAGTAAATTTAATGGCTCCTACAAAGGAAACACCATCCATGACAATGGCATTGGAAAAGTATATTAAAGCATTACACAAGTAGAATTTTAATACAAAATATAAACTAACCGTCTTTTCATAAAGGAAAGATGGTTTTTTTTTAATTAAATTTGAACAAGAATTAATATTGAATGGAAGTCCCACAGGCAAAAAAAATAGAAAAAATATTAGAAATACACGGAGATAAAAGAATCGACAATTATTTCTGGCTCAACGAAAGAGAAAATCCCGAAGTTACCCAGTATCTTGAACAGGAAAATGCCTACGCAGAATTCATTATGAAAGATACGGAACAGTTTCAGGAAGAGCTTTTCGAAGAAATGAAAGCCCGATACAAAAAAGACGATGAATCTCTGCCGTATTTTTTTAATGAATATTGGTATATCGTACGTTATGAGGAAGGAAAAGAATACCCAATCTACTGCAGAAAACATGGCAGTTTAGATAACAAAGAAGAAATTATTCTTGATGTAAATATATTAGCAGAGGGACAAGAATATTTCGAAGTAGGAAGCGTTTCAGTAGCTCAGAACAATGAATTAGCTTCATTTTCAAGCGACAACGTAAGCAGGAGAATTTATACCATTAATTTTAAAAATTTAAAAACGGGAGAAATTCTTCCTGATAAAATTGAGAATACAACAGGGAAAGCAACATGGGCAAAAGATAACGAACATGTTTTTTATATCCGGAAAGATGAAAGTTTAAGAGCATTTCAGGTGTACAGACATAAATTGGGAACAGATTCTTCGGATGATATTTTAATTTTTCATGAAGAAGATGATACTTTTGATGTGAATGTTTTCAAAACAAAATCATTAGAATACATTTTCATTGCAAGTTCTAGCACGATTTCAGATGAGCACAGATTTATTCCCGCTGATAATGTTTTTGCGGATTGGACGGTCATTCAGCCAAGAATTGACGATCTGGAATATTCTGTTGAACATTATGAAGATGAGTTTTACATCATCACCAACGCAGACGATGCTTTCAATTTCAAAATTGTAAAAGCAAAAATCGACAATTGTGGAATGGAAAACTGGGTAGATGTCATCCCTCACCGTCCGGAAGTTTTGTTGGAAGGTTTTGAAATCTTTAAAAATTATCTGGTTCTTGAAGAAAGAGAAGAAGGTCTATTACAGATTAAAATTATAGACGAAAAAACTCACGAATCGTATTATTTACCATTTTCAGATCCAACATATACCGCTTACATCGGGGTTAATCTTGAATTTGATACCGAAATTTTACGTTATGGCTACACTTCTTTAACTCAGCCAAGTTCGACGTACGAATATAATATGAAAGAAAAAACCACCAAGCTTCTGAAACAACAGGAAGTTTTAGGCGGAAAATTCTTTGCTGAAAATTATATTTCTGAAAGAATCTGGGCAGATTCAAGGGATGGAGAAGCGAAAGTTCCGATTTCTCTGGTTTATCATAAAGACACAAAAAAATCGGCGGATACTCCTCTTCTTTTATATGGTTACGGAAGTTACGGACACACCGTTGATGCAAGCTTTTCAAACGTGCGATTATCAATTTTAGATAGAGGATTTATTTACGCTATTGCTCATATTCGCGGTGGTGAATATTTAGGAAGAGAATGGTATGAGGATGGAAAAATGTTGTTCAAGAAAAATACATTCTTCGATTTTATTGATGCCGGAAAATATTTAATTAAAGAAAATTATACCTCTTCGCAACATCTTTATGCGATGGGCGGAAGCGCTGGAGGATTATTGGTTGGAGCTGTAATGAATTACGAACCGACTTTATTCAACGGGATTGTAGCACAAGTTCCTTTTGTGGACGTTGTTTCAACAATGCTGGATGAAACAATTCCTTTAACAACAGGGGAATATGACGAATGGGGAAATCCGAATGACGAAGAATATTATCATTACATGAAAGAATATTCACCTTATGACAATGTAGAAGCGAAAAATCACCCAAACACATTGATTACAACCGGATTACATGATTCGCAAGTTCAATATTGGGAACCAGCAAAATGGACCGCAAAATTGAGAGAATTGAAAACCGACGATAATATTTTAATCTTTAAAACTGACATGAGCGCAGGACACGGCGGCGCAAGTGGAAGATTTGAATCGTTAAAAGAAGATGCATTGGAATATGCATTCTTATTAAAATTAGAAAATAAAAAAGATGAGTAACGACGCAGAATACTGGCAGAAAATACAACAGTTTTTCATTGAAAATTTTGATACCGAAAAAGACGCTCCCATTGAAACCTATTTGTTTTTAATCGGTCTTCAGGAATTGGGAAGCGGTCAGCAGAAATATACAAAAGATGATAAGCTTAACTTGCTTCACATTTCAGTTTGCAGGCTGCTGGAGCCTTTTGGATATTATAAATTTTCGCATTATGACGACGACGGATATCCTCATTTTGACGAACTGGAAAAACTTCCGGAACTGAAACCCAACGAGCAGCAGATTCTTATGAAAAAAGCGATTATTCAGTATTTTCAGGATGAAGAATTAATTTAAATATAAACAAAAACGGAAAGCATATCACTTTCCGTTTTTTGTTCATTAATTTTTTAAAATTCCTTCTAATTGATTAAGTCCTGTTTTAAAGCCTCCTTCAAATCCCATTTCCAACAGCTGATTCATTGCCTCCTTTGATTCAAAATGAATATTTACGGTAACTTTTGTGCCTTCTTCAACTCCCGTAAAACCGAACAGCCACTTTGCTTCAGGAAAATCTTCATTAATTTTTCCGTTTTCATCACAGAAAGTATCAGTTCCGTCGAAACTTCTGTGCTCCATTATTTCGCCATATTTTACTTGGGCATAATGTCTTTCCCCTTCCGGACCAACCATTGAATACAACCAGATTCCACCTTCTGTAAAATCTTGTTTGGCAGTTTCACATTTCCATGGCTTTGGTGCCCACCATTGATCCAATAATTCTGCTTTGGTAAAATAATCCCAGACTTTTGAAACTTCAGCGTTAAAAATTTTCATAACATACACGCTGTTCGAATCAAAATCTTTGTTAAAAATGATATCAGATTCCATATTACTATTTTGTTTTAAACAAAGCTACTTTTTTCTTTCCAGATCATGCTTTTCGTATGACAAGTATTATAAAATTCATAAATTAATGTTAAAAAACATCGTTTTAAGAAAAATTACACAATTTTTTGGCTCGTTTTTTGTTTATAGAGTCTTAAAATAATTAATTTTAACATTCACTTTTTTAAAAACGTATAAAATAAAGTAAATGAATAATAAATTCATCCCAATAATTTCGGTGTTTATGACAATCTCATTGATTGTTTTTGTTACGCTCCAATTTTATTGGCTGAAAAGTTATTACGGCGCATTGGAACAGGATTTTTCTTCAAAAGTTTATTCTGCGCTGGAAAGCACTTCCAAAAACATGGAAGAAATTGAGGTTGATAAATATTTAAATGTAGAAAATAAGGATTTTAGAAAAAATATTCTTGCGAGCAGTGATCAACCGACCTTAACGACCATTCAGCAGGTAGAAGATTCCGGGACACAGAGACAGATTATTTATTCAAAAAATATTATTGAAAAAAGCCAGTTGCCGATTTCCAAACAAGGAGATTCGATTAAACTGACGAAATTATATACTGACGAAGCCGCTTACAAAATAAAAAGAGATACAACCAATCGTGAAATTCTGACGGCGGATATTAACCAGGATTTAGAAAATGGTGATTACGCATTAAAAGAATACGCCAAAGTCTACGGAAATAATTTGCCTATCACAAAAAGAGTCGATGAAAAAGTATTGGACTCTGTTATCACAAAAGAACTGAGAATAAGAGGAATCAGTGCTAAATTCGGCTACGGAATTATTGATAAAAGCAATACCCTCACCAATGTTGTAAGCAAAGAATATAAAGAAAAAAAGGATTATAATACATACAGTTATCCGCTTTTTACTGATCAGAAAGAAAGAACATTATATAGTCTGGCTTTGGTTTTTCCAAAAAAAGATTATTCTTTGGCGATGAATAACTGGCCGATGCTGTTGGGAACATTTCTTTCATTACTGACGATTTTGGGAATCTATATTATTTCCATTAATTATATGATGAGGCAGAAGAAACTTGCAGAAGTAAAAACGGATTTCATCAACAATATGTCACATGAGTTTAAAACTCCATTGGCGACGATTTCGGTAGCTACAGATTCTTTAGCAAATGATAAAATTGCAACAAATCCTGATAAAGTTAAATATTATTCGGAGCTGATAAAACAGGAAAATCTGAGGATGAAAAAACAGGTGGAAAACGTATTGAATATGTCTAAACTTGAAAGAAATGAAGTTAAATTATTTTTAAGAGAAGCCAACGTAAGAGAATTAATCAGAAGAACGACAGAATCTTTTAATCTGATTGTTCAGCAAAGAAACGGAACGCTGTATCAGGAATTTAATGCAACAAATTACATCTTTAAGATTGATGAATTTCACATCTCCAACATGCTGGTAAATCTATTGGATAATGCGAATAAATATTCTCCTGAAGCACCAGAAATCAGCATTAAAACAAGCAATGAAGGCAATTGGTATGTGATTGAAGTGGCGGATAAAGGAATGGGAATGGAAACACAGAATAAAACAAAAATCTTTGAGAAATTCTTTAGGGAAGAAACAGGAAATATTCATAATGTGAAGGGACAAGGTTTGGGGCTTTCTTATGTGAAGAAAATTGTAGAGCTCCACAAAGGTCTTATTATTGTAGACTCACAAAAAGAACAGGGAAGCACATTTACCATTAAATTACCCATGAGCTAAAAACAATTCAAAATAGCAATCAAATAAACAAATTATACGAAGACGGAGTGACAAAGTTCATTCTTAATTATTAATTATTAATTAGTTAAAACTATGAGCAACAGAATATTATTAGTAGAGGACGACCAGAGTTTTGGTGCAGTGTTGAAGGATTATTTAACGATAAATAATTTCGAGGTCACTCTAGCCACAGATGGCGAACAGGGATTAAAAGAATTTACAGAAAACGAATTCGACATCTGTATTTTCGATGTAATGATGCCTAAAAAAGACGGCTTTTCGCTAGCGGAAGACGTGAAAAAAATTGACAAAAATACGCCGATCATTTTCCTGACGGCAAGAAATATGCGTGAAGATATTTTAAAAGGATATCAGTTAGGCGCAGATGATTATATCACAAAACCATTCGATACAGAATTACTTTTATATAAAATCAAAGCGATTCTTCAAAGAAGTTCCACGTTGGAAAACGAAGAGCAGGAACAGTTCAAAATCAGCAATATTTTCTTTGATTCTATGTTGAGACAACTGAGAGTAGGTGACAACGAATATAAGCTTTCGCCGAAAGAAAATGAATTGTTGAAACTTCTTTGTATCCACAGAAATGATTTTATGCCGAGAGATTTAGCTTTAAGAAAAATCTGGAAGAAAGAAAACTACTTCACCGCAAGAAGTATGGATGTTTACATTGCTAAACTTCGTAAGCTTCTGAAAGATGATGAAGGATTGGAAATTATCAATGTTCACGGAGAAGGTTTCAGACTTTTAGTCAAAAATTAATTCCAACATATCATTATAAATGTAAAATTAGCAAAGCAATTAAAAATGTTTTGCTAATTTTGTTTTATACCAAGAGGATATGAAGAACACTATTTTCGGCATCGTTGCCATTTCCATACTGACAGTTTCTTGTAAAAAAGACGAAAGACCCACTTATCTAACCGAAGAGGCAGGCGTTCAGCAGCCAGTTGCCATGAATCAGGCAGCAAAACCATCTCTTCTGGATCAGTCGGGAATTACAACGACTTCAGGTTCTGGAATGTCGACAGTAACTTCAGCAGGAATGAATCCCGCTCACGGACAGCCCGGTCACAGATGCGATATTCCTGTCGGACAGCCTTTAAATTCTGCTCCGCCTCAAGCGGGAACTCAAAATATAAACGTTACACCAAACGGACAGACGATGCAAATCGCTCCAACTCCGGTACAAAATGGAAATGCAAAAGCCGTAAAAACCGCTTCGGGAATGAATCCTCCACATGGAGCACCTGGACACAGATGTGATATCCCAGTTGGACAACCTTTGAACAGTAAACCTGCTGCATCTCCACAACCTACGCAAACTATTGCTCAAAATAGTCCTGCGCAACCAACTCCGGCTCCTACGGGTCCCAAACCGGCAAAAAATCCTGCACACGGAGAACCTTGGCATAATTGTGCTGTAAAAGTAGGCGAAGCTTTACCGTAAATTTTGTATTTTTGCAGCAGTGAAATTATTTCAGATCATAACTATTATTTTCTGTTTGGGAATTTTTTTGATTCCTAAAGATAATTTCTATGCACAAAATAAAAAGGAAGACTGCTGCAAAAGTAATTCTGAAATGAGTTGTTGTAAAAACGACCATAAAGAACACTCAAAAGACAATCACAAAGAACAAAAATCTTCTTGTACCGACGATTGCTGTTCTACTTGCACAACTTGTTATACTTTCATAGAAACTCCTTTTTCAAAGAGTTTACAATTGGAATATTCATACTATAAATCTAATAAAAACTTACAGTTCGAATATTCTGATCCTCATATTTCAGACCGTTTAAAAGAAATCTGGCAACCGCCAAAAATAGCTTAATTCAATCAACAGAAGTTCATTAAATTATAGTGACCAGTTTTTCAATTAATCTAAATTTTAAACAAAATGAAATTATATATTTCCAGGATTATTCTTGGTTTATTCTTAATATCTACACAATTTATTTTCGCTAAAAATCTTTCTAAAAACCAGTTCAAAGTAAAAGGAAACTGTGAGATGTGCAAAGAAAGAATAGAGAGCACAGCAAAAAAAGCAGGTGCAAAAGAAGCAACATATTCTATTGATTCTCAAACATTAACTTTAGAAACAGATAATACCGTTTCAACCGATGATATCTTAAAAAAAGTTGCTGAAGCAGGACATGACAATGAAAAGTTCAAAGCAACAAGTGAAGATTATAAAAAACTTCCGGGGTGTTGCTTGTACGAACGGGATTTTAAGGTTTCACCAAACGAAAATCACGATCATCATTCAAAAAAAGAGAATGAATTTTATGTAAAAGGCAATTGTGAATCTTGTAAAGCAAGAATTGAAAAAGCAGCAAAAGATGCCGGAGCCACTTCCGCAGAATGGAATGCCGAAAAGCAAATGGTGATGCTGAATTTCGATTCAACAAAAACCTCATCGGATAAAATTTTAAAGAAAATTGCAGACGTTGGTCACGATAACGAAAAGTATAAATCCAGCGATAAAACCTATAAAAATCTGCCGTCTTGTTGTTTATATGACAGAGAAATTCCTTTTGGAGAAGCCAATCCGAAAGTGCATTTGGAAGAAGGTGAAAAATCCGAACATGATGATCACGGAAATTCTGATGAACATAATGAAAAATCAATTGAAAACGTTACCGTAACAGGTGGAAAAGCAGCTACTTCAATAAACAAAAAAGAAGCAGGTTTGGTTTTTAATATCGACCGAAAAGAATTATTAAAAGCAGCGTGTTGCAATTTATCCGAAAGTTTCGAAACCAACGCAACAGTAGACGTTTCATTCAGCAATGCGGTGACAGGAACCAAGCAATTGAAAATGTTAGGCTTAGATCAAAAATACACGAGCTTAACAAGAGAACTTTTACCTGAAATCCGAGGATTGGCTTCTGCTTATGGGTTGAATTTCATTCCAGGAAGATGGATCGAAAGCATCCAGCTGACAAAAGGTGGAAGCACGGTGACGAATGGTTACGAAAGTATTACCGGACAAATTAATACAGAATTTCTGAAAAACGCTGAAAAGCCTGAAACGTCATTAAATCTTTTCGCTGATTTTAACGGAAGAGCCGAAGCCAATATCACAAGCGTTTCTAAAATCGATGATAAATGGTCGCAAACATTTCTACTCCATGGAAACGGAACTTTCGGTGACACCGATATGAATAATGATACTTTTATTGACCGACCGAAAGGGACTCAGTTAAACGCAGCTTATCTATTAAATTATAATGACTTAGAGAAATCAGGAATCGGTTCGCATTTCGGAATCAACTACATTAAAGATGAAAGAACGGCAGGACAGATTGGTTTCGACAAAAAAATTCCACAGGACAGACAATCGCTTTACGGAGTCGGAATTGATATTTCAAGATTTCAGGTCTGGAATAAAACAGGTTATGTTTTCAAAGGAAAACCTTATCAAAGTTTAGGCTGGATGAATCAATATACGTTTCATCAGCAGGATAGTTTTTTTGGTTTGAGAAATTATTCGGGGAAACAGCAGACCTATTATTCAAATTTAATTTTTGAAAGTATTTTGGGAAATACCAATCATAAGTATAAAGCCGGAGCGAGTTTTATGTACGACGGTTATGATGAAACGTATTTAACAAATAATTTTAAGAGAAATGAAATAGTTCCCGGAGCTTTTGCCGAATATACCTTGACAGGTATAAAATACACTTTGGTAGCAGGAGCAAGAGTTGATTTCCACAATTTGGCAGGAACACAGTTTACTCCAAAATTGAATTTTAAATATGACTTTACACCACAGACTATTTTGAGACTTTCTGCTGGAAGAGGCTTCAGAACAGCCAATATTTTTGCGGAAAGTCAGCAATATTTTGCATCGAACAGAAGTATTCAGATTTTGCAGAATGGAGGAAATATTTATGGTTTAAAACCGGAAATCGCCTGGAATTACGGCGCAAGTTTACAACAGGAATTTAGACTTTTCGGAAGAAAATCTACCATCATCGCAGATTTTTTCAGAACCGATTTCCAGGATCAGGTTTTGGCAGATCTCGACCGTTCGCCACAGCAATTGACTTTCTATAATCTTGAAGGAAAATCTTTCGCTAATTCTTTTCAGACGCAGTGGGATTTTACGCCTTTCAAGAATTTTGATGTAAGACTGGCTTATAAATATTACGATGTTCAGGCAGATTATCTGGATGGAAGACGAGAAGTTCCGTTTATGGCAAAGAACAGAGGTTTCGTGAATTTGGCATATTCAACCAATAAAAATAATAACGGCGGTTTCTGGAGTTTCGACACCACATTAAACTGGGTTGGAAAACAAAGACTTCCTAACACTTCAACCAATCCTGAAGAGTTTCAATTGCCAGCTTATTCTGAATCCTATGCCGTTTTGAATGCTCAGATTTCAAGGAATTTCAATAAAAAAGTCAGAGCATATTTGGGTGGGGAGAATCTAACTTCTTATAACCAGAAAAATGCGATTGTAGATTTTAAAAATCCTTTCGGAAATTATTTTGATGGCGGAATGGTGTATGCTCCGATTATGAAAGCGAATTTCTATGTTGGATTAGATGTCATTCTTTAATATTTTTTGAGAATAAAAAAACAGCATGGTTTTAGAAATTGATTCCCAAATCATACTGTTTTTTTAATATTATAAACTCTTATTAATAATTTAAGTTTTCTTTATTAATTTTGCATTAAATAGCAATTTTTTAATTTTTGAGCTATCAATTTTCTCATTATTTTTATTTATTACTTTAAAATTATATCTGTATACTTTTAAAGTATCATCAATCATTAAATTTTCTTTATTTCCGTAAATTCCGTAAAAATCTTTAATACTAGATCTTTGTATTTCAATCTTTTCTTTTGAAACATTTATGCGTGTTTTACCAAAATACTCTGTTTTATTCCATAATAATACTGTATCTCCGTACTTTACAATATTCTCTTTTTTATCAGGAAATTGTAGAGCTACTACTAATGGCAAAATAATAATGAAATTATAAAGAAAATGTAGCAAAATCGTTTTCATTAATCCAAAATTAATAACAACCCATATAAGTATAAGACCTAAAGAAAATTGTAAAAACATGGGAACAACAGTAAAAATACTTGTAAAATCTGATAACTGATAATGCACTAAAGTAAAAATAGATGCAGAAAAATAAAATAATATGCTTGTTTTTTTATTTTTATTATAGATTATAAAATAAGCAGCAATAATTATTAATAAATAAAAATTATCAGTAGTTAGAGCATAAATTGAGGATCCTATAAAAAAAAAATATTGATAGAGTTTTTTATTTAAAAAAATACTTCTGAAAATAAATTCCTCAACAATAGGAGCAATAAAAAGACTTAAGAAAATCAAACTACTAAAATCAATATTAAAATTTAAGCGAGAAAGACCTTTTATTTTATCCTCAAAATAAATATTAGTAATTATATATAATATTGTGGTGCAGAAAAAAAATCCTGCACCAAAATATAATAAATTATTTTCTTTATATTTTTTAGTCATTATTAATGACATCCAATTTGACAACTTGATGAAAACCATCCAGACTCATAAGTCATGTAAGGCGATGATCCCTTTGGACAATGCAAATTTCCTAGCGCAGTTTGACAACTTGATTGGCTCTGATTGCTTGCAACAAGAACACCTACAGCCGTGGCTACAGCAACGAAAGCTCGAATTAATGGTGCGACTGGGAATTTACCTGTTGCTGAATCTCCGGTGTAAGCACTCATTCCCTTAAAAATATGTCCAGCACTAGTCTTCACATCAAAAATTGTCTCAGTCTGAGTCTCTTTTACGTTATATACAATTATTTGTTCATTAGTTTTAGGATTCGTTATAATCGCTTCCCCGGTTGAATCTAAATTGTCTTCAATTCTCATTTCAGAATCTGCCAATACGACATCATATAAAAAAAGTCCATCATTGGAGTAACCTACGAATCGATCATTGCCAGCTTCAAACATCTTAGAACCATATTCAACTTTTATATTTTCTGGCTCTGAAGTTTTTGATAAAGAAGAAATCTTTTTTGAGGAGCTTCCTACTTGATCATTATTACTAATTTCATCATTTCCGTGACAAGAAACAACAGTAATCATGCTTGCAAATAAAATGCAAACCATTTTTGAGAAAATTTTCATTTTTATAAGTATTTATGTGCTGCAAAGAAAAAGAAAAAAAATCAAACAACAATGAAATATCCAAAAAAAAACATACATATAAACCCTTTATTCATGGGTGAAATGGGGATTTTGAAATTAGAAAAAAAAATCAAATAGACTAATAATCAAAAGGTTTAAGAAAAATTATTTATGTTTAAAGTTTTAAATAATTTTGCAATTTTGTATAAAAAAATATCCACATAATTCCATTTGGAAATTATTTTGATAGCAGAATAGGGTATGAAAGCTAACTTTCATGTCATGCTTCATGTTACTTTTAATTAAATTAATTTCCCACAGATTACACAAATCTCACAGCGATAAATCTGCGTAATCCGTGAAATCTGTGGAAAAATATTAATAAACGAAGCATGGTTTCAATAATTTAATGATTATGAAATCATGCTTTTTTGTATCTTTAAACTAAAGTAAATAAATGTCGCAGCCGCTTCTTTTTGAGGATAATTATAAGAAACTGGGGTTAGAAAATTTTTCGCAGGAAAATCTTCAAACGATTAATGGAAATAAGTTTCGTTATGATATTAAAGTATTTTTTATTCCGGCAGGTTATGAACTTTCTGTAGATTTTAATCATTTCACCACGACAAAACCTACTCTTTTTTTCCTGACCAATCAACATTTAAAAGTCGAAAAAGGAAAAGAAGATGCTACCCTTTTATACTACAACAGAGATTTTTACTGCATTCAGATTCATGATAAAGAAGTTGCCTGTGACGGACTTCTTTTTCATAATGTATTTGAAATTCCTTTTGTCGAACTTGATGAGAATGAGAATTTTATCATTAAAAATTTATATCAAAGCATACAGGACGAGCTAGAATTTAAAGATTCTTCTGCTGAGGAAATGATCCGAACGTACGTTAAACAAATCATCATCCGTGCCACCAGAAAATGGAAAAAACAGAATCTCGATAACGACGAAATAAAAATCCCAAGCAATGAACTGGATGTTTTCCGGGATTTCAGCCGACATCTGGAAATTCATTTCAGAGAAAAACACAATGTGGCTGATTATGCAGATTTGCTGCATATTGCTCCAAAAACTTTAACCCATAAATTCAAAAATCTTAATTTAGAATCTCCGAATCAGTTTATCATTAATAGAATTCTACTGGAAGCCAAAAGATTGTTGTTTTACACCGATAAACCCGTAAAAGAAATTGCCTATGATTTAGGATATGAAGATCCGGCGTATTTCAACCGGCTTTTTACCAATAAAATCGGAAGTACACCTACAAATTTTAAGAAAAACTATACTTCGGGAAAAAAGTACAACATTTAATCCTTTTTATCTAATGAATTGGAATGATATCTGCCATACATTTGTAATATCAAAATAAAACAACATTAAATAATTAAATACAAAACATTATGAAACGTAACGCAACAGCCGTTTGGAACGGTAACATCAAAGAAGGACAAGGTCATTTAACAACTCAAAGTACTACTTTAAACCAGACTCAATATTCTTTCAACAGCCGTTTTGCCGATGGTGTAGGAACAAATCCCGAAGAATTATTGGCAGCAGCTCACGCAGGATGTTTTACCATGAAATTGAGCGCAGAATTATCTCAGGCTGGTTTTACCCCTGAAGAATTAACAACAAAATCAGTAATCACTTTAGATCCGAACATCGGAAAAATTACAAAATCTGAATTGACGCTGACTGCAAAAGTTCCGGGTCTTTCAGAAGAAGAATTTCAAAAGTATGCTAAAATTGCAGAAGAAGGATGCCCTGTAAGTGCCGCTTTCAACTTTGAAATTACTTTAGAAGCTACTTTGGTGAATTAAGAAATTTGAACCATTAAGATTCTATTTAAGACTCTTAAGTTCAATTTATTAAAATATAATTCAACATCAATAGGAACGGGCTAAAGCCCGTTTTTTAGTTTAAATAAGTAAATCGATTTTAGCTAAACTTAATATCAAAAATAATTACAATCGAAAATATACCGTTCGGTATATTGTTGTATATTTGCATCAGAATTAGTTGATAATGTCAAAAGCAGAAAAGACAAAACAGTTCATTATCGAGAAAACGGCGACTTTGTTTAACACCAAAGGTTATACTTCCACGTCTCTTTCTGATATTACAGAAGCAACAGGATTGACAAAAGGCAGCATTTATGGAAATTTTGAAAATAAAGATGCAGTCGCCCTTGAGGTCTACAAATACAATGCAGGTTCTTTAAGCAAAAGTATGTCGCGTTCTTTCGGTGATGAGTTTCCGACAGCAACTGATAAGCTTCATGCATTCGTTGATTTTTACAGGAAAAACTGGAATTCGGTATTTTTAAGTGGTGGCTGTCCTTTAATGAACGCTGCTACGGAGGCCGATGACACCTTTCCTCTTCTTAAAAATCAGGTTACAAGATCTTTTCAGGAATGGATTTCTAAAATTTCACAGGTTATTCTGCAAGGTCAGAAAAATGGAGAACTGAACATAAAAGCCGATGCAGACGAATATGCCTCATTATTCATTATGCTTACCGAAGGCGGAATTTTATTATCTAAAACTACCGGAGATCAGAAATTTTTAAACCTAGCATTAGATAAAGTTCTTACTATTATCGAGAAAGAATTAAACATCATTCCATCATAAAATTTAAACATATGGAAACAAAAAAAGTGGCAATTGTAGGATACAACAGAATTCCTTTTGCAAGAGTCAATACAGCCTACGCAGATCAGGGAAATCAGGATTTACTTGTTTCTGCTTTAAATGGCTTGATCGGCCGTTACAGCCTTAAAGGGAAACTCCTTGGTGAAGTCGCCGGAGGTGCTGTAATTAAACACATTTCAGAAAGCAATCTCATTCGAGAATCTGTTATGGAAACGTCTCTTGATCCTGCTACGCCTGCGTGTGATCTTCAACAGGCTTGCGACACGGGAATTGAAGCAGCTATTTATATCGGCAATAAAATAGCTTTAGGTCAGATCGAAAGCGGAATTGCCTGCGGTGTAGAAGCCATGAGCAATATTCCTTTTGAATCTTCCCAAAGATTGAGAAAAGCATTATTAAAAGCCAACAAAGAAAAATCTGCCTTCGGAAAATTGAAACAGTTATTAAGTCCGAAACTGAAAGACTGGATGCCGATTACTTACAAAGGTCAGGAACCGAAAACAGGTCTGGTAATGGGCGGTCACACAGAAATTACAGCAAAATATTATCAGATTTCCCGTGAAGAACAGGACGAATTGGCTTTTAAAAGTCACCAAAATATGGCAAAAGCTTATGATGAGGGATTTTTTGATGATATGATTACACCGGCTTTTGGTTTAGACAAAGACAATAATCTCCGTCGTGACACAAGTTTGGAAAAATTAGCTTCCTTAAAACCTGCTTTCGATAAACAAAACGGAACGTTGACGGCTGGAAATTCAACACCATTTACCGATGGAGCTTCAGCAGTTTTGCTGGCAAGTGAAGATTGGGCAAAAGCAAATAATCTACCGATTTTGGCTTACATCACTTTTTCGGAAGTAGCAGGAATTGAATATGTTGAAAACAAACAGAATTTATTACTCGCTCCCGTTTTTGCCGCCGACAGAATGTTGAAAAAAGCAGGAATGAATCTGAAAGATTTTGATTATTATGAAATCCATGAAGCATTTGCAGCACAGGTATTAGCCACATTAAAAATATGGGAAAATGATGATTTAGCTAAAAAATTCGGATTGGAAAAAGCTTTAGGAAAAATCGACAGAAATAAACTGAATGTAAAAGGCGGAAGTCTCGCAGCAGCGCATCCTTTTGCCGCAACCGGCGGAAGAATTATTGGAACTTTAGCCAAACTTTTAGATGAAAAAGGAAGCGGAAAAGGATTTATCTCCATTTGTGCTGCCCGTGGACAGGGTGTAACGATGATTTTAGAGAAATAAAAAATATGGATAGAATAGCACAATTAAGACAATTCATCGGAAAGGAATTTACAGAATCACCTTCTCCGTTTATGAAATGGCTCAACCCAATCGTTCTTTCTGTGGAAGAAGGACAACTGGAATTTCAATATACGGTAAGACCCGAATGGCTGAATCCGATGGGAAATCTACACGGTGGAGTTACCGCAGCAATTTTTGATGATGTGATTGGTGCCACCATGTTTTCATTAAATGAAAAAACTTTTATCGTAACGGTAAATAACAGCATCGATTATTTTTCAACTGCAAAAGAAAATGATAATATTGTAGCCGAAACAAAAATTATAAAAAGAGGAAAGCAATTTGTAAACGCACAATGCGAAATATGGAACGCAGACAAAACACGCTTAATTGCAAGAGGAACCTCTAATTTATTCAAAATCAGTAATTAATGAAAAGAGTTGTCATTACAGGTCTTGGCGCAGTGACGCCTTTAGGAAATAATGTCGAAGAATTTTGGCAAAACAGTATAAATGGTGTGAGTGGCGCCAATAAAATCACTCATTTCGATACAGAAAAATTTAAAGTACATTTTGCCTGTGAGGTTAAAAATTTTGACCCGAAAGTTCATTTAACTCATAATGAAATTAAAAGAAGCGATCTTTTCTCACAATACGCCATGTATTCTACAGCAGAAGCGCTGAAAGATTCCGGGCTTGAACTGGAAAATATGGATCCGTTTGACATCGGTGTCATCTGGGGAACGGGACAAGGCGGAATGTGGACTTTCGAGAGTGAAGTAATGAATTTCGCAAACGGAGACGGAACACCAAGATTCAATCCGTTTTTTGTCCCAAAATTTATTGCCAATATGGCTTCAGGAATGATTTCTATGAAATTTGGACTTCAGGGAATTAATTACACCACCATTTCTGCCTGTGCTACAGGAAATACAGCCATCATGGATGCTTTCAATTATATCAGATTGGGAAAAGCAAAAGCTATTGTAAGTGGTGGCTCTGAAGCGGCAATTTCTCCGGCTTCCATTGGAGGTTTTTCGACCATGAAGGCCATGTCTACGAGAAATGATGATATTGCTACGGCAAGCCGACCTTACGATGCAGACAGAGACGGTTTTGTGATGGGAGAAGGTGCAGGATCTTTAATTTTGGAAGAATATGAGCACGCCAAAGCAAGAGGTGCAAAAATCTACGCAGAATTAGTCGGAGCTGCTATGACAGCCGATGCCTATCACATGACAGCACCTCATCCGGACGGTGTCGGAGCTATTAAAGCGATGCAATTGGCATTGAATGAAGCAGAAATAAATGTAGATGATATTGATTATATAAACCCACACGCCACTTCTACCCCGATGGGAGATCTGGTTGAATTAAACGGAATCAATAAATTATTTAAAGGAAGCAAAGGATTAGACATAAGTGCAACAAAATCAATGACGGGTCACTTGCTGGGAGCGGCAGGAGCAGCAGAAGCCATTCTTTCCATCAAAGCGATCCAAAACGGGATTATTCCGCCAACGATTAATCTTCATAACATTGATGAGAATATTCCGAAAGATTTAAATATTGTTTTTGGAGAAGCTAAAGAAAAGAATATCAATTATGCTTTAAGCAATGCGTTTGGTTTTGGAGGACATAATGCAACTTTGATTTTTAAGAAGTTTTCTTAAAATAAAAAAGCAGTCAAAAATTTTGACTGCTTTTTTATTTCAAGCGAAATTAATTTTAATAAATCCTACGTTCAGTCGGCAATAAAAAAACTTTCCTCATCATCAATAATCGGGATATAGAGCCTCTCCCATTTTTCTCCTTCTTCCATTTCCCAACTGTGCCCTTCTCCTTCCACATCTTCAGCCAAAAGAATAATTCCGGGTTCAATAAGAAATGTAGAACCATCGCTTACTTTAAACCTTATTTTTCCTTTTAACGTTACCACATATTGCCTTCTAGAAGCCGGATGTTTTGATTTTTCCCATTCTTCAGTTTTATTGCTGATCCAGAAAGCGTTGGTATTCATAGGTTTTAAAACAGGAATTTTCCCCGTTTCAAAAATACTGCTACCATTAGAATTATTTAATAATCGTATCGCAGAAATAAATTCTGAGTTATCCTCCATTTTATACTGTTTCTTTCAACCATTCCGATTTGGAAAGGTAATTCTGATCAGGATAATAAATAAAAAGGCAATTCCTTCCTTTTATAGTATTAATGATCGGTTGCGTCAGATCTCTTGGAACTGCGGGACATCCCCAGCTTCTTCCAATTCTCTTGTGGGCTGCCGCAAAATCTTCACTTACATAATCTGCTCCGTGCATTACGATCGCTCTTTTGTAAGCTGCGTCGTTAAAACCTTTATCCATTCCCAGCAATTTCAGAGAATACCCATTGTCTCCGTTATACGTAGCATCTGTGATGTAAAATCCTAAGCTGCTTTGAAGAGAACTGTTGGTATTCGAAAAGTTGGTGGCAAATTCTTCTCCCGTATTTTTCCCGTGGGCAACAAGTGAGTTGAATAATACTTTTTTTTCTTCTGTGTCGATCACCCAAAGTCTCTTCGTATTAGAAGACATTGAAAAATCGCATACCGTTAAAAGATGAGCATCCTGATTAAGCAAACCAGCTTTCTTCAAATTTTCAAAACCCGTTAAGGCTTTAAAGAAAACTTCTTCGTTAAGTTCGTGTCCTTCTTCAAATGTAATTGATTTGTACAATGCTTCTGACGAAGATAATGTCGTGGTCTTCTCAGATTTCGTGTCGGTTAATTTTTCAATTTTCTCTGTACTGATTTCGTTCTTTATTACTGCCTTTTTTGGAGACAAATAGAACGAAGTAGTTACCATGTAAACAATACCTAATAAGCTATAAAATCCTTTCATTCAATATTATGTTAAATACAATTGCGAAGGCAAATGTATAAAAACATAATTACGTAACAGGAATAACTCTAAAAAGTTTAACGCAATTTAAGAAACTTTAACTTACTGATATTGTGCATTCAAAACACTTATTTTTGGGAATCAGGAACAAATTCTAAACTCACAGAATTCATGCAATAGCGCATCCCTGTTGGCTTTGGACCATCATCGAAAACGTGCCCCAAATGAGAATCACATCTTTTACAAAGTACCTCTACCCTTTCCATTCCGTAGGCGGTATCTCTTTTATAATAAACTCCTTCTTTATCGGCTTCAAAAAAACTTGGCCATCCGCAACTGCTCGAAAATTTAGTTGTTGAGCGGAATAAATGGTTTCCGCAAACCGCACAATAATATTCCCCGAGTTCGTCAAACTCATTATACTTTCCGGTAAAAGCTCTTTCCGTTGCGGCTTCTCTCGAAATTGCATATAAATCCGGAGCTAATATTTTCTTCCATTCTTCGTTGGAAACGTTCAGTTTTACAGTATCTGTTCTTGAATAGTATGGATTGTTTTTTGCTTCTGTATTTTCCATAAGGATTGTTTAATCGGTTAATCATTCTGCAAATATGATGCAGAACATTAATTGTGATATAATTAAATTAGTTTCAAAACCAAATGTACTAAATTTGAGCATATGAATGATGAAGCAAAAAGAAAACAGTTAAGAAAATACAAAGCCTTTGCCACAGGATTATTTGTGCTGATGGCGGCTCTTTTTATCATTACAACAATCCTGCAGAAGAATAATGATTCGCATTGGATTGGCTATGTTCGTGCTTTTTCCGAAGCGGCAATGGTTGGTGCTTTGGCAGATTGGTTTGCAGTGACTGCGCTTTTCCGCCATCCGCTTGGGTTACCGATTCCGCATACAAATCTGATTGAAAACAGCAAACAGAAGCTCGGAGATAATCTTGGAAATTTCGTCGTCAGTAATTTCCTTTCTCCTGCGAATATTCGTCCCTACATTCAAAAATTAAAAATCTCAGGTTTTGTTGGAGAATGGCTGGGAAAAGAGAAAAATCAGGAAGTTTTAATTAAAAATATTTCAGATATTGTATTGGATATATTAAATAAGCTGGATGATGCTGAAGTGAGCCAGTTTATCAGTAAAAAAGTCTCTGAAATGACAGATAATATCAAGCTGAATGCTCTTCTGGGAAACGGAATTAATTATCTTTTAGACAAAAATGATCATCAGAAAATCATCACTAATCTTTCGGCACAGATTAAAAATTATATTATTGAAAACGACGAAATGATTAAAGATCGTGTAAAAAAAGGCAGTTACACGTTTATTCCGGCTTTTATTGATAATAAAATTGCGCTTAAAGTAGCAGATGGACTTTCAGAGTTTTTTAAGGAAATTGAAGAAAATCCGCAACATGAGATCAGACAATTAATCACCCAAAAAATCTACGATTTTTCTGCCGAACTGAAACAGGATCCGAAATGGGAAGGTGAATTTAAAACGATCAAAAATGATCTTCTTAAAAATGAAAAATTAAATGAATATTCCAACGACATCTGGATTTCTATTAAAAATACTTTAAAAAATGAACTTCAGGAAGATCAATCTTCACTAAAAAATTATTTGTCTAAAAATCTGAATGAATTTTCACAAAACTTAAAAGCCGACGAAAATCTTCAAAACAAAATTGATACCTGGGTAAGAGTTACCGCTTACAAATATATCCTAAAAAACACCCATCAATTCGGGAACCTCATCAGTTCAACAGTCGGAAACTGGCAGGGAAAAGAATTGAGCGAAAAACTGGAATTGGAGGTTGGAAAAGATCTTCAGTTCATACGTGTGAACGGAACATTAGTCGGTGGATTGGTGGGTCTACTTATTTATACTATTTCTCATTTCTTTCTCTGAAAACTTACCTAATTTATCATTAACCCCATGAAAAAACTCTTTATTTTATTGTTTTCTTTAAGCATCACTTATTTTCTCTGTCAAAAAGTTGAGCTCAGGAAAGTAACAGATTCGTCACAAATTTTCAAAGGAGAGATTGCTGGAAACCCTATCACCATGCAGTTGGATTTTGATGGAATTATCGATTGTCATCAGTATCAGCATTTTGTAAAAGGCTGGTATTATTATGATAAGTACAAAAAGAAAATTCCTTTGACAGGAGTTTATGATTTGGCTAATTTATACCTTTATAATTTTGGCAATCAACAAGATAAAAGCTCGAAAATATTACATAAAAACATTACAAATCTTCAATCAATAGAAAACATTGACAGTCTCATGAAGCCTTTGCACCCAAAAGAGACTTTAATTTTTAAAGGAGATTATTCAAAAACGAAAGAAGTTGTGGGGAATATCGTTATTGGAGATAAAAATTATTCTTCAAAATTATATACCAAAGACAGCAGGATTTATCGTTTCAATAACTACCTTATTTTACCCAATAACAAGAAAATCAATACGTATGATTTTATTAATCCTATGGGCGGAAACGAACTGATTTCGTACGCTTCAGATACATCCGGAAATCGTGTTTTATTATATTTTGAAGAGATTTCTAATTTCAATTTCTGCGGAATGTGTGGCGCAGGCGATGGAGAAAAAGGCTACAGAATTCTCTATTTTACCAATGACTGGAATTTTAAAAATTATGAAGAATACCTCACAGAAAGCTGTCTTGAGAATATTGAAGACACCAAAGAAATAAAATCCAAAGACCGGAAAATGGTAACTTTTAACGTACCGAAAACAACATCTTCCGTTGCTTATACTTTTACGGTTGATATAAAAAATGCAACGATTATACAATCAAAGAAATAAAAAAAGAGAGTCAAAAAACTCGCTCCTAATTTATCTGGGTAATCTGCTCGCTCGTGTTAGAAGCTCTTTATTAATATCATTAATTAACTGCGGACCTTCATAAATAAATCCGGTGTACAACTGAATCAAAGTTGCTCCTGCATCCAGTTTTTCAAGCGCGTCTTTTGCAGAATGAATTCCTCCAACTCCAATGATTGGGAATGCTCTGTTGCTTTTATTAGACAGATATTTAATCATTTTTGTACTTCTTTCACGAATCGGTTTTCCGCTGAGTCCGCCATTTCCAATTTCTGCCAGAACTTCAGGTGAAGTTTTCAGACCTTCTCTGTTGACAGATGTATTGGAAACTACAATTCCGTCGATTTTTGTTTCAGCGATCAGTTCAATAATTTCATCTAATTGCTGATTATTCAAATCAGGAGCAATTTTCAATAAAATAGGTTTTTGAACAGATTTTGACTGATTGATTTTCTTAACTTCCGTGATCAATTCTCTCAGATATTCTACATCTTCCAATTTGGCGTGACTTCCTACATTCGGACAGCTTACATTCAGCACAAAATAATCTACATGAGGATGAAGACCTTCAAAACAATCTAAATAATCTTGAGTATAATTTTCAGGGGTAGTATTCGTATTTTTTCCGATGTTTCCGCCGATGATGATTTTACCTTTGTTGCCTTTCAGTTTTTCAATGGCTGCTTCCAAACCATCGTTGTTAAAACCCATTCTGTTGATAATTCCACCGTCCTCAATCAAACGGAAAAGTCTTTTCTTAGGATTTCCAGCCTGAGCTTTTGGTGTCACCGTTCCGATTTCTACGAATCCGAAACCTAAATCTCCCAACTCGTTAAACAAAACCGCATTTTTATCGAAACCGGCTGCCAATCCAACTGGATTTTTAAATTTCAAACCAAAAACTTCTCTTTCAAGACGTTTGTCGACAATAGGTTTTGGGAGGAATAATTTTGTTAAGAATCCGAAATTTTTGAGCATTGAAAAAGTAAAATGATGAACTTCTTCAGGATCAAATTTGAAAAGAATCGGGCGAATGAGCGATTTGTACATTGAAAAAAAGTTTTACAAAAATACTCTTTTTAAAATTAATGATTAATTGACTTGTGATATTTTATGCGAAAATCGATTATACATGGTATCTATAAAACTCAAACATCTACTTAATCTGTAGAATCTGCGAGATTTTTTGACGCAAAGTTCTTATTAATTATTCTTCAAATTTTAAGCAGTAAAGAATTAATCAACAAGTTGATTTGATGAAGTGAATGTTCAAACTTCGCGCAGCAATTTATTGCCTTTGCTTTTCTAAAAATAAAAAATTGTATAATTAAATCTTTGCGTTTAAATTATGAATACGCGCTTAAATCCAAATTCAAAATATCTCCTACTCTTTTGAATTCATCGTCTATTTTTGCGTTTAATAAAATTTTCTCCTCTGTAATTGGATGTATAAAGTTTAACTGATAAGCATGAAGCGTCATTTTGTTAATGCCAAATGTTTGAAGCCATAATTTATTCTGTTTATTGCAACCGTGTTTTCGACAGCCTAAAATCGGATGTAGAATATGTTTAAAATGCTTCCTCAACTGATGAAATCTTCCCGTTTCAGGAATTGCTTCCACTAAACAATATCTCGAAGTCTGATGTTTTAAAAAAGGCAAATCTATTTCCGAAGTCTGCAAACGACGATAATTAGTAATTGCATTTTGCTTGACTTCATTTTCATTCACCAAATCATAATCGATGGTTTCCTCTTCCTTTGCCCAGCCTCGTAGAATGGCAATGTATTTCTTTTCAACTTTTTTTTCCTCAAACTGAGTACTCATCATTCTCAATGTTTCTTTATCTAAAGTGAACAATAAAACGCCCGAAGTTTTTCGGTCCAACCGATGCACCGGATACACTTTCTGCCCGATCTGCTTTCTTAATTCCTGAATCGCATAAGTATCGGCTTCTCCGGAATAAAAAGACTTGTGAACCAATAATCCGCTTGGTTTATTAATGGCAATAAGATGTTCGTCTCGATAAAGAATTTCTAACATGGAACAAAAGTAGAAATTTTCGAACGATTTAGCTCAGATTGGAATGTCAATAAAAGATTCTTTATATTCACTCATCATAATTGTAACATTTTCGGTTGGGTGTTCTCTAAATTCTAAAAAGGATCAATGCACAATTTAAACTTCGATGAAATATATCATACTTATTGGAAGAAGATTTTTCGACTCTGTATGGGCTATGTGAATGATGATGATATGGCAAAAGATCTTTGTCAGGAAACTTTTATAGCCGTTTTTCAGCAGCTTCCGAATTTTCGGCAGGAAGCGAATATCGGAACATGGATCTATAGAATTGCGACAAATATTTGCCTGAGACAGGTTCATGTTGAAAAGCGAATGCCTAAAAATGAACTTCCTTATCAGATCAAAGATATTTCGGAAAAGGAAAATAAGGTTGAACAGGAAAAAATGACCAACTTTTTATACCAATGTATTTCCGAATTGCCCGAACTTGAAAGAATCATCATTTCTCTAGAACTCGAAGAAATGAAGCAAAAAGACATTGCAGAAGTAGTAGGAATCTCTGCTGCTAATGTGAGAGTTAAAATACATAGGATAAAAGAAAGATTAACCGAAAAATTTAAAAATTATGCCATCTGAAAATATTAATTTCCAAGATATTTGGAATAAAAAAAGTGCGGAAATTCCCAACATTACAGAAATAAAATCCAAAGCTGAAAAATACAGAACAAAAAAGCTTTTCTCTATAATATTTCAAATGGGTTGTTTGATTTTAAGTTCTGCTTTTATCATTTACCTCTGGAATATCATTGATTTTAAATTATTTACCACAAGATTAGGCTTTATTTTTGTACTTGCCGCAATTGGAATGTACATTTATCTCTATTCTCAGAATATCAATATTATCCGTAAAATAAATCCAGCGATAAGCAATCAGGAATATTTGACAGCACTCAAGAAACTACAAAAACAGCAGCTTTACATGCAGACCAAAGGTATCAGCATTTATTTTATTTTATTGTCATTAGGATTTGCCGTTTATTTTTATGAATTTGTTCTAAGAATGTCTTTGCTTGGTGGCATATTATCGTATGGATTAACTTTTTTCTGGATGGCAATCAACTGGTTTTTCATAAGACCAAGACAGATTAAGAAGCAGAATGCAAAGATCTCGGCGGTTATTGATTCCTTAGAAATGATTGAAAAAAGCTTTGATGAGTAACCTATCAGTGGATTAAACAAATGAATATCAAAAAAATTGTTGTAAAATCTGTATTTTTGCACTTCAGACGTTAAAAAATTATGGCAAAGCAAGAAGATGTTTTCAAGAAAGTGATTTCTCACGCTAAAGAATATGGATTTATTTTCCCTTCCAGTGAGATCTACGATGGTTTATCCGCAGTTTATGATTATGGACAAAACGGTGCCGAACTAAAAAATAATATCAAACAATATTGGTGGAAAGCGATGGTACAGCTTAACGAAAATATTGTGGGTATCGATTCGGCGATCCTTATGCACCCTACAACTTGGAAGGCATCAGGACACGTAGACGCTTTCAACGATCCATTGATTGACAATAAAGATTCTAAAAAACGTTTCAGAGCAGATGTTTTAGTAGAAGATTACTGTTTGAAAATTGAAGATAAAGAGAACAAAGAAATTGAAAAAGCAGCGAAAAGATTCGGTGAGTCTTTTGATAAAACTCAATTTGAAGCGACGAATCCAAAAATTTTGGAATACAGAGCAAAAAGAGAAGCTATTCTTTCAAGACTGGCTAAATCTCTTGAAAATGAAGACCTTGCTGATGTAAAAGCTTTAATTGAAGAATTGGAAATCGCTGATCCTGATACAGGTTCTAAAAACTGGACAGAAGTAAGACAATTCAACCTGATGTTCGGAACTAAATTAGGCGCTTCTGCAGATTCTGCGATGGATCTTTATTTAAGACCGGAAACCGCACAGGGGATTTTCGTGAATTTCTTAAATGTTCAGAAAACTTCCCGTCACAGACTTCCGTTTGGTATTGCACAAATCGGAAAAGCCTTTAGAAATGAAATCGTTGCAAGACAGTTTATTTTCAGAATGCGTGAATTCGAACAAATGGAAATGCAGTTTTTCGTTGCTCCGGGAACAGAATTGGAATTCTATGAACAGTGGAAGACAAAACGTCTTAACTGGCACTTGGCTCTTGGTTTAGGTGATGAAAATTACAGATTTCATGACCATGAGAAGCTGGCACATTACGCAAACGCTGCGGCTGATATTGAATTTAATTTCCCATTTGGCTTCAAAGAATTGGAAGGTATTCACTCTAGAACAGATTTCGATTTGAAAGCTCATGAAAAGCATTCAGGAAGAAAACTTCAGTTCTTTGATCCTGAAAGAAATGAAAATTATGTTCCTTATGTTGTGGAAACTTCGGTAGGTTTAGACAGATTATTCCTTTCACTTTTCTCTCATTGTTTGAAAGATGAAGTATTGGAAGACGGTTCAGAAAGAACAGTTTTATCTTTACCTCCGGCTTTAGCACCAATTAAAGCAGCAATTCTTCCATTAATGAAAAGAGATGGTTTGGCAGAATACGCTGAAAAAATCTTCAATGATTTAAAATACGATTTCAATTTATTCTACGAAGAAAAAGATGCCATCGGAAAACGTTATAGAAGACAGGATGCCATCGGAACACCTTATTGTATTACAATCGATCATGATTCCTTAACAGATCATACCGTAACGATAAGAGACAGAGATACAATGGTTCAGGAAAGAGTTCCGGTATCGGAATTAAGAAGAATTATTGACGAAAAAACAAGTTTCCGAAACTTACTTTCAAAAATATAAACCAAAAGCCCTGATTTTTCAGGGCTTTATTTTTTCTAAAAACTTACACTTGAATTCATTATTTTTGAGCTTCAAATTTTAACCATGAAAAAAATAACACTATTGATGTTTGGTCTGGTTCAGACATTCGCCTATTCCCAGACTCAGGATTTAACGGCATTAGCTTCGGGAGAACATACCGGGATGAATGCTTTATTTGATGATAAAGATACTCTTTACGGTTACGTATCCATTTACTCTTATGGAAAATCCGGGGAAAAAACAAAAAAGTTCGAATATGTAATTTTAGATAAAAACCTGAATCCCGTTGCCAATAAAGAATTTGAAGGAGATATTACGGCAGCATCGTATTTGGGATACGTGGATTCCAAAGGGCAGATTATTTTAAAACCCTCCGGAATAGATTATACACTGGTAAAAAATAAGGATCTTTTCACTCCGGTTTCCATGGTGATAGATCCCAAAGCTAATACCATTATACGAAAAATCTATTACGATTATCAGGAAGACGGAACTTTTAAAGAACTGAACGAACCCAAAAACTGGAAAGAACAGCGTAAAGAAAACCGTGATGAGAAAAAAGCAAAGGGCTACAATTATGTTTCGGCAGTCGGCGAGCTTAAAGAAGGCGGATATTTCGCCATAGAATACAAAGACTTCGGAAAATACATCAGCAATAACAGCCTGATGAAATTTACTCCGGACAAAAAAGAAGTCTGGAAATACAGCTATAACGCCAATGGAGACAAAAAGAACTACTCCGCCCTTTCCGTTCTGGAAAAAGATGAGAAATATATGTACTGCATCATGAAAAAGGTAAATGATGATAAAAAGGCATTCAGCCTTGTCGTGATCGATATGCAGACAGGAAAAGAGGTATCCAACAAACCAGTAACCGGGTTTTCAGATGAAACCATCGACAATATCGATACATTCTACGCCGGATACAGAAAACTGGATAATGACAAAACTTTTGATGATAAAGTAGTTCTTGTGGGCAAAACTTTTTACCCCTCTTTTGATCAGTTAGGATTTTCAAGGCTGATTGTGAATAAATCCGATTTTAGCACCAGCTCAAAATCTATTAATTTCAAACAGGATCTTACAAGCTTTCTTCCGAAAATAAATGCCAATGGATATGTGGAAAACGGATATATGCTTCAGTCCAGAGATATGTATTTTATGAGTGACGGAAGTGTAGGAATTTTAGCTGAAAAGTATAAGCCAATGAGCGAATACAGTGCTCCAAAAACAACAGATTTGGTGTACATTTATACCGATAAAGATTTCAAAATTAAAGATGTAAAAGTTTTTGAAAAGGAAAAAACAAAATGGTTTAATAATGATTATCTTTTTTCTCAATACCTGAATGACGGAAAAGACGTTGTATTTTTCTTCCGCGATTATCAGAAAGACCAGGTAACGAAAGAGAAAAAATGGAATCTTTTCATCAACACCGTTATCGACGGGAAATTTAAGCAGGAAATTGTTCCTATTTCTGAAAAAGATAATTATACCGTGACACCTTATGTTGCGAAAGAAGGCTACATTCTCCTCCGTGAATTCAATGAAAAAGAAAAATTTAATAAAATTCGCCTCGAAAGATTAAATTATTAAGATAAAAAAATCCTGACTTTTGGTCAGGATTTTTCTGTTTGGTAGTAATCGGAAATATTTTTTATTTCATCTAAACTCAGGTTCCACATAAAATTTAAAAACTGCTGATAACTTTCACTTTGATTTTTCGGATCTACACGATCCAGATATCGGTTTAAATTATAATTTTTCCGTGCTTCGTAGATTTTGGCGAAACATTTTCCGAGCCATTTTTTATAATAGTTTTCCTCTTCACCATCCTGTAAAAACTGCAAGCTTGAATAAATCCCGATTCCATAATCTTCAGAATGAAAAAAATTGGGCAAGGTTTCCATTCTCGCAATTTTCTCCAATGCAGCGTAAGATTCCGATGCTTTTTCATCTTTAACCTCAGCTTTTAGTTCAGGAAATATTTTCTTTAAATAAGTAATTCTCAAGGCAATTTCCGGATGCGATTTTAATGAATCTTTATCAAGCTTTTCTTTAAAATTATCATAGTTATATAATGAAAAATCTTCCTTCTTCAACCATTTATCCTTAAATTCCTGTTTCGGAAGATTAAAATACTTTTTGTATGTTTCCACCTTCAGCTCTCGAGGCGAAATCGTATCAAAATCTTCTAATCTTTTCAAGGCGTTCACGAATTCAGCTTTCTTAAAATCACTGTTCCCGAAAAACACATATCCCAAAGAATCTGCCTGCATTTCCTGCTTTCTGTTTTCTGCACCTTTTTTGTAAATTCTACTTTTAAGAACATCAAAAGCTTGCTGGTTTCTATTTTCTTTGTTCAATTTTATATTTTGAACCACCACTCTATCCATCTGATCTTGATCGACAATTCCTATAAGGGTTTTCAACGTATGCTCTGAAATTTTATGACCCAATTCGTGTGAAATTACGGAAGCCACCTGATCATCATTATTCAGCCAATTGAAAAGTCCCATATTAATTACGAAAGTTCCGTCTGCAAAACAATATGCATTAGGGGTATTGTCTTTCGCAATAAGGATTTTTAAATTTTGAGGAATCTGAGGATTATTTTTGCGCAGACGTTCAATTAAGCTTTTTACTTTAGCATCAAAAACAGAGTTAAAAACAAAATCTTTTTCTTTTACCTTCTTTTCAAAATCTTTCCCAAATTCTTTATAAAACTTTGGAAGTTCACTCGCTCTTTTCCCCGAATACTCAGCTTTACTTTTTTTAATTAAATTTTCATTATTAATGGAAAAATTTCTCAGGAAGTCTTTTCTCTGTGCATAATCTGACGTGTCAATCGGTTTATACACCTGTCCGAAAGAAATTATAAAACAATAAAGAAGGGAAAAGGAAATTAGTTTTTTTATCATATTTTTATCAAATAATCACAAAAATAAATAATTCATTTCACGTTCTTAAAATTATTTTAAATTTGTTTAAGGCATGCCCAAATGAAAACTTTAGTGAAATCTGAAATTAGCTTCTGTTAGCGTATTATTTTTCAGAAACTCTTCATATTCAGGAGAAATCTGTTTTCTTCCGAATGTATTTTTTCCGCTCATGCTTCCAAGACGGACTTTATCTTTTCCGAATTTTTTATTCATCGCATCCATCGCTTTCATTACCGGTAAATGTTGACTCTGGGTATCTTCCTCAAAAAGATTAATCAGCCGTTGATCTTCAGGCACGAAATCATTGACGATAACTCCAGCTTTTTTATAATGAAAACCTTCTTTATAAATAGTTTCAAACAACTCGTTCACCACTCTTCCAATCAGGATTGATGAGTTTGTAGGATTGGGAAGAATTTGAGTGATGGCATTTCTATATTCAGGTAAATCCTTTCTGAAACGATTGGTTTGTACGAAAACCGTTACCATCTTACAGCAGGTATTTTGTTTTCTCAGTCTTTCAGAACAATACATCCCGAAAGTTTCTACCCTTTCTCGGACATCTTCTTTCTTGGTGAGCATTTCCATGAAACTTCTTGTAACCGCAATGGATTTTTTCGGAGAAGGAGAATCTAATTCCAATTGACGGATTCCTTTCAATTCATTAATCATTCTTATCCCATGAATTCCCATAATTTTACGGACCCACATTTCCGGTTTTTGCAGTAAATCACAAGCTTTATGAACACCATTGTCGTGCATTTTTGCGCTAAGCCGCCGCCCGATTCCCCAAACATCTCCAATATTGAGCCACTTTAAAGCTTTTTCAATTTTTTCGGGAGTATCCAACATATAAACTCCATTACATTGTTCAGGAAAATCTTTTACAATTCTGTTAGCCACTTTACAAAGCGTTTTTGTGGGAGCAATTCCGATGCTTACAGGAATATTGGCTTCAGCTTTAATTCTGTCTCTAATTTCATTACAATACTGATTGATGTTGATGTATTTGAAACCTGTGAGATTTAGAAATAATTCATCAATACTGTAAACTTCGTGTTCTACAACATATGACTTTGCAATACGAATGACTTGTTGACTTTTAAAATTATACAATTCAAATTTTGCAGAAAAAGATTTTACGTCATGCTCTTTAAAAAGCTCTTTGTATTTAAAAGCTGGAGCTGCCATCGGAATCCCCAAATCTTTCGCTTCTTTGCTTCTGGACACAACACAGCCATCGTTGTTGGAAAGTACCATAACGGGTTTGTTTTCAAGCGTAGAGTCTATAAAGTTCTTTCGCATGAATTATCGAAAGCTTTTGATAATTCGGCTTATCAAAAGTTGAATATTATCAGAAGTCACAAACAAAACATATTAAATATCAATAATTTAAACTACTATTTTTTACTTATAGCTTCTGATAATATATTTGAAACTTCACTTTGCAGAATGTTTGGAGAGTTAAATGACGTTTTCCCTCTTATTGAAAGATAACTACTAATAAGATACCTCATTTATCCTATTTAAATAAAGCATAAAGCCCCCAAATATATTTCGGGGACTTTGTGTATCAAAAATCAATTTATAAATAGGGAAATCACTTTACTTTTTAATCAGTTTTTCACTTTTTACCATACCATCTTTCATCTTTATTGTTAAAATATAGAGTCCTGGTTTACTATTTTCTACAGTAAATAAAGAAGAAGGATTTTCTATATCCTGTACAATAACACCTGAAGGATCTGTGAGGATAATCCGATCTACTTTTTCAGCGTTTTTAATCATAATAAAATCGGTAAAAGGATTAGGATAAACCATGAGTTCTTTATTTACTTTCAATTCATTAACAGACAGGATTTCATTTTTAAAGGCTGTAAAAGCAAAACATTGGCTACTCCGTCTGATTCCGTTTTGGTAACTGTTACACTTTGGATTGTTTTTGACTGACTAGCTAAATTAATCGCCAATGGGATCTGATATAATCGAGGATTAACTCCATCACCGGATTCTAAGTAATCTATATCGATATTTGCTCTTCCGACCCCCTGAATAGCATAATTATTACCACCATACCAATCAGAAATGGCAACTCCGGAAAACGATTGCGTTGTGGAATCCGAAAAATTAACTTCAACATTCACCGTAGCAGCTCCATCTCCGGCAGTAGCCAGCATGTATAAAATATGAGCAGAAGTTGAACCCGAGAAAACCAGTGTTCCTGAATTGTTACTGTTGGGTAGCCTTAGACAATTATTACCATCATAAGATCCTAACTGATATCCCATACCCGGTGTAGATGCTACAGCGGAACTGATGTAGCCACTTGCAGGTAAGCCATATGTTAATGCAGCATCAGATGATGTAAATTGCAGATCTTTTGAAACAAAAGCATAATTTGCCCCATCGATATCATGGGTAGTAGTTTCGCTGGGATATCCTATACCATTTGCAATAACATCGGCATTATAGCCGCTTTGGATTGTCATTACATGGTATTGCTGAGCATGAAAACTGCCGGAGGTAATAATAGAAAATACCCCTATTATCGGGAATAATTTTTTTTTCATATTTGTATCATTTGTTACTGTAAATATACATCAATATCTCGTGAGTAATTATAAAAGAAGATATTTTAATATGCATTGAATACTAATCATTCAATCCGTATTTTATTGATAAACAACAAAATAAGATACTGTCCTGTTTGTAACGGGATTCGGTTATCAGTACAATAATAAATTATGACCTGTAAGAGTGTATCATTACAGGTCACAAAAATCAAACGGTAAAATTATTTTATAAATGTGTTTTTACAATGTATACAAAAGAGGGGTTCTGAATACATTTTTGTTTTCTCCTGTGTTTTTAGAATCTTTTTACGAAAGTCTTAAAATACTTCTGCTGCTAAAGAGTAAGCTTCACTTTGCTCTCCCGATGATCCCACTGCATTTGTGGGAACAAGTCCACATAAGCCATACAAATTACTTACAAAGTTGATAGGATTATTTACGCCTGCCCTTACTTCATTGGTAGATACTAAGTAATAATACGCCCAGGTGTTCGACCAGTTACCATCCACATCCCGCCATGCATTATAATTACCGCTTGTAAAAGTATACGTGCTAACAATGCCACCATGTGATGCTCCATGCCAATGCCCGACAAGCGTTGCTATGATAGAAGTGGATGGTGGCTGTAGCAATCTTATCTGTAACCTCATAAAACCATCCGGATATATGGCAAAACGAAATTCCATATTTAATTCGGGAACGATAAGAGTAGGTTTTGTATAGGGAGTATAATTTCTTCCACGGTATTTGGCTTTGTATATTTTACTTCCTTCAGAATCTGATACTTCTCCGGCAACTCTATTCCATCTTGTACCGTCAAAAGAATAGAAAGAATCTGCGATCACCTGGTTATCAGATAATCCGGCAGTAATCATATTGTATACCAACATTCCTTTCCCTGCAAGCATCTTTGCCGGTGTATCGAAAAGCACAGTGGTTAAGTCATCCCTGCCTGTCAGATTCACTCTTGGGACAAGAACTCCTTTGTTTGAAGAGCTCATATCCAGCGAAGCATTGGGGTTGGGTGCTGTTGTTCCGATACCCATGTTGCCTGAAGAAGTTATGACAACATCATTGGTTTGTTGTGCTGCAGTGGGAGTTCCAGTTGCGGGATTGTCTTTTGCACCGTCGATATGGAAAGTACCTTGCGGGTTTGGGGTATTGATGCCCACCTGCGATTTCATTGTTATACTTCCTATTATAAGGAAAGATAACGAGAGAATAAGTTTTCTCATGTAAATTGTTTATAAGAGGTTATTGGAGTCCGACAGCACATTTTATGTATCGGCATTATTAACAGTTTTCAGTTTATATTTTCTGCACCCTTGATTTCAGATATTGCAGGATGAGTTGTTTTTAGAAGTGTTTGAATAATATTTTAAAGTTGGTAATTGCTGTAGAAAATGAGAAAGAATTACTAATATAAAGTCTTAACTTCGGATTCAAAATGCCAATACCCACTTGGGCAAAATAAATTGTTTTACCAATAACTGTTGGGATACAGGGAATATAATTTTTTTCATACCTTAGTTTTTTCAATAAATCCAATCACTCAAAGTATAATCAATACAGCATCTTTGAGATCATGTTTAATTTTTATTAGTTTTTTCTGAATTTATTACATATAATAGTGGCAATCAGAGAATTTAGTTGCAATTAAAATATTAATAAATCCTATTGATTACATATTATTTTTAGCAAAAATAACCTTTCATATCTTTTTTTTATGAAAACATCTATCATATTAATATGACAAGACTGTAATATTAATATGATAAGCATGTAGTTTTAATATTATACCTATGTGTTGTTTTCTTTTAAATACAAACTTTATTTTTGCTTGCGCTTACAATATAATTTCTATAACCTCACGTATAATTTTCCTTTTTTCTTGAAAGTAGAAATTATTATACAATTTTACCAATTCAGCATATTCAAATATGAATACAAATAATTTTAAAGATATCTTCATAGGAGCTTTAATACGACAACGGGTTTTAGATATGCAGATCGATATTGAACGTGTGTGTAACTTCTTAAATTGCAGTGAGAAAGAAGTTCTGAAAATGTATGAGTCGGTAAGTTTAGATACTCTTGTTTTATTAAGATGGAGCAAATTACTTGAATATGACTTTTTTAGACTGTACAGTCAGCACATGATTTTATATGCTTCCCAATCAAACAGGAATTACAATACCGTCTCCAAAGAAAAAAATACTGCGCTTCCTGTATTCCGGAAGAAAATTTATACAAAGGAAGTTATAGATTTTATCATGGAACTTATAGAGACCGGCGAAAAAACAAAATATCAGATTATAGAGGAGTACAAAATCCCAAAAACTACGCTCTACAAGTGGATCAGTAAATATAAAAAATAATGCAGAAGATAAATGTTGAATTATGAAGGAAAGAGATGACCAACCCGATTACATAAAAATATACAGCGATATCATAAACAAAAAATACCCTGAAAAGTATGAGACCTGTAAAGATCTTTTGTCTAAAAGTCAATTAGATACATTAGAGGTCATTACCCTTAATGATAAAATATTTGGGGTTAAAGAGAAATTTTCTGTCGTTACCAGAACGCACAGGGCGTATGACACCAGTACAATCGTAAAAATATTAGATTACCAAAAGAAATATCATCTTACCAATACCCAGCTGGCAAATCATTTTGCACTCAGTCGCAATACAGTGGCAAAATGGAAGAAACTCTGTTTTTCCAGCTCTGTTTAGATATAAGATTTATATTAAAATAATGCCCTGCAAGACGACATCATGCAGGGCATTTCAAATAAACCCTTAAACGAACACGAAAAAAATTGTTTTTAAATACTTTTAAAGCAGGAACCATTATACAGAAGAGGGTTTCTGAATGATTTCATGGTTATCATTGTGTGATTAGAATCGTTTTTTTTAAGGGTATTATTTTGTTTTATGGACTGTTAGTCTTTCTGCCCCACATCCGGAACTTCTACGATATTACCCATAGGGTCGATTTTAAAAAGCCAAATGTTATATCTAGCGGCACCTGATCCATTCTTAGTATCGGTGACATCAGCACTATTATCTGACGTAGAAAGTGTAAAAATAATATAATCCCCATCAGCTGTTTTCCTAAGCTCTGTAGGATGAAATTCTGTATCTCTCGTGTATGTAAGAAGGCCATTATCTCCCTCAATACCAGGTCCTCCGTATAATCGTTGCCATTCAATTGATCCGTCAGCACTCAATTTGAATATGCAAACATCAATGCCTCCTTTACTGAGTGCGGTAATATCGCCATTACCAGCTGATGAAGGTTGGCTGCTACCCGCCAGCATAAAGCCGCCATCAACAGTTTGCACTACCGAGTGTGCATTGTCATTGCCAGCACCTCCCAATAGACGTTGCCATTCTATATTTCCTAAAGAATTTAATTTGATGATCCACATATCATTACCACCATGATTGGTCAGTGTGGTATCACCTGTCGCCGAGCCGTTTGATATACCTGCTATTATACTCCCTCCATCAGAAGTGGGATAAGCAGAGAAACATTGGTCTAGCCCAGCAGTACCATATAATTTTTGCCACTCTAAGCCTCCTGTTAAGCTTATTTTCATTATAGAAAAATCCTGTCCGCCCGTGCTTCTATAGTTGGAAAAAGACCTTCCTCCTAAAATATAACCTGTACCGTCACTGGTTGCTACCAGAGAGTCCAAAAAATCATTTGCACCATTTGGACCGGGACCATTATAGATTTGTTGCCATATAATATTTCCGGTAGATGTTATTCTGAAAACCCATAAATCACCACCTACGGTAGTACCTGTAATATCTCCTGATGCAGATGATGATGTCATTCCTCCTACTATGTAGCTGCCGTCAGTAAGCTGCAAAATCGTTCTGCCAATATCTGCACCGTTGCCACCGTATAATCTTTGCCACATAATATTTCCTGCTGCGTTCAATTTCACTACCCAAATTTCAGCCAAAGCATGATTAGTTGGATAAGCCATCACATCACCTGTTCCAGGAGAAATACTCATCCCAGAAGTGTTGACAGTAGCTGTGAAAATATAACCTCCATCTGTTGTTGGTATAATGGCATGACCATGATCAAAACTTGATCCCCCATAAAGACGGTTCCATTCTTTCTTGCCATATTGGTCATATTTTACCACCCATACATCATCACCACCATGATTGGTTCCAGTTATGTCACCACTTCCAGAATCATCGGTAGTACCAATGGTAATATAACCTCCATCAGGTGTTTGCTGTACATCATTGGTATTATGTTTTGCTATTGTACCCCCCGCCAAAAAGCTAAAAGGGATTCCCTGCTCAATGGGTACTATATATGGCGTACCCACCGCCTGCGCCTGCGCATACTGCGAAACTCCCAGCAATACCGCAGCAGCAAAAAGGCTTTTAAGTTTGTTTTTAATATTTCTCATGTTACACTTCGTTATCATTAAAATCCTGAAGAAGTGTAGACATACAGAGTCGTTCCCATCACCACCAAAGTGTAGAGTGTTTCCTTGCCTGCAACCGTAGCTTTGGTATTATTTACATATTTTACGGTAAATCCCGCAGCCGTAAAAGTAGATATGCCGGAAGTAGCCCCTCTCACGCTCAGGGTGTAGGTTCCTCCGTCTTTGATGTTGCTTAATGTAAAAGCTCCTGCACTTGCCGTCGTATAGGCAAGGTTGCTCAGGCTGTAGTCGATGGCAGTTCCTGCTCCAGCGTTATAGGCAGCGGTGTTGGTGGAGGCTCCGTTTACTTCCAGCTTACTGGTTGGAGCAGTATTTCCTACGCCCATCCTGCCCTGAGCGGTTACGATCACATCGTTGGCTTGCTGGATTGTAGTGGGTACTCCTGTTGCCGCATTGTCTTTGGCTCCGTCGATATGGAAAATGCCTTGTGGATTTTCTGTATTAACACCGACTTGTGCAGAAACCAATGCTCCTGCAGATAATAGGGAAAGTAGAAAGATCTTTTTCATTTCGTATTGTTTTTAGTGAATTATTGTCAGGGATACTGTTACCCGGCTCCTGAAAAAGCCGACGTGTAAATTTCTTACATTTTAGTATGATTTTACGGGCAGAGGCTGTCATAAGAAAATGACAACCGTGTAATATGAATATTACATTTCTATTGGAATGCAGCGAAAAGCAAGCAAAACGGAGAGGATAAATATATCTGTTAAAACTGTTAATAGCTGATCATGATCCTGACAGATTACTAAGTTTTGAACAGGGATAAGGAAATTATTGATAATCAATTGTCTATTAATTAAAATAAAGATCTGTATTTTATTTAAGACATTCCTATGCTGCTGGCTCAAATACAATTTTGTAATATAAATATTACCAATCTGTAATTTTTATATTACATTGATTTTCAAAACAGTAAATGTTTTTATGAATACCTTTATAAGAAAAAGATAAAAGCCATGAAAAAAATTACTAGTCCTTTAATGTTTCTTATGCTCTGTGGGATTTTACACCTGAATGCACAGATAAAGAATGAAGAAAAAATATTCAATCAGGGCAAGGAAAAGATTGTTTATCTATTTTTTACGATCGATAAAAACACCGATGAAAAAGAAAGAATTCAATTAGAAGAAAACAAGACAGTTTACGGGAAACTAAAATCGAAACCTTCTTTCAGTGAGAAAGACATCAGGAGTGGCGATTTAGTAATTTCCCTAAGCAACAAATCGGGGAGGGAAATCTTTAAATATAATCTGAAAGATCCCCTGAATCCTGTGATGGAAAGCTTTGGAAGTACAATGGAAAATAATAAAATTGCTCTTAAAAAGGCAGAATTTAGTATTCGTTATCCTTATTCTGATGAAATTGAAATGGTAAAGATTGAGAAAATCACAGATTCAGACCATCAGTTAATCTTCACACAAAAACTGTAATGATGAAAAAATCTATATTCTTCCTGTTAATGAGCACACTTTGCTTTTCTCAGGTTTTTCAGACTGTACCTCTTCTACAGAATGGCAGTAACGATAAACGTATTAATATTGCAGTTTTGGGTGATGGTTTTGCCACTACCGACCAAAATACTTTCATCACAGCTGCACAGAACAGTTCGGCATATTTTTTCAATAAAAGTCCGTATTCAGAATATAAAAATTATTTTAATGTATATGCCGTAAAAGTGATTTCTGCAGAAACAGGAATGAAGCATCCCGGAACAGCCACAGACGTTACAGAGCCGGAATTTCCGGTTTCCAATCCCGATAATTATTTTGGCTCAACCTTCGATTATCAGGATATACACCGATGCATTTATACTGATAATGAAAATAAAATAGCACAGGTTTTAGCCCTCTAATGTTCCTGATTATGATATTTCCTATATCCTTGCCAATTCCACGGAATATGGAGGGTGTGCAGCAACCTATGCTTTTGCCTCCCTTGAGTCTGATACTAATGAGCTTGTAATGCATGAAATGGGACATTCTTTTGGAGGTCTGGCAGATGAATATTGGTCCGGTGGAGGATATGAAGCTCCCAATAGAACTCAAAATTCTAATCCTTCTACCAATAAATGGAAAAATTGGATTGGTATTAATTCTGTAGGAATTTATCCTCACGTGGATATGAGTGATCCAATAGCCAGCAATTGGTTTAAACCCCATAACAGCTGCGGGATGGAATATCTGGGTGAACAGTTTTGCTCGGTCTGCAAGCAGGCTATTATAGAAAAAATACATTCTTTGGTTTCTCCTGTAGATTCCTATACTCCTTCAAATAATGCATCTATAGATGCAAATTCAAGTGTATTATTTACAGTCAATGAAATTTTACCCATTCCCAATACTCTGGTAAATACATGGAAGCTGAACGGAACAACATTGGCATCCACCGCAAATTCGTTGACAATTTCTCCTAATCAGCTTAATAATGGAAATAATTCATTGCTTTTTTCGGTAACGGATAACAGTAATTTACTAAAAGTAGATAACCATGCTACCTTACATTTTGCAAATATCATCTGGATTTTATATAAAACTACCCTGGGAACCGTGGAAGTAAAAACGGAGGAAAGAAGATTTGCCATTTATCCGAATCCTACAAATAATGAATTCTTTATTAAAAACAGGCAGGATTTTTCAGGGAATGTGAAAGTATTGATTCATGATGCCTCCGGTAAACTCGTTCCTGTAAAATTTGAACTAAAAGATTCTTCAACAATCCATGTCAATATAAAAAATATTTTAACGGGTATTTATACTTTAAATGTCACAGAAAACGGAAAATTAATCATTTCTGAGAAAATGATTAAAAATTAGTGGATCTGTTGAATTCAAATTAATAAAAAATATTAATTTGAATTCTTCTCTCTTTAAAAGCAGGAGAATACAATAAAAACATTAAATATCATACAATTAAAATATTGTCTTTTATGTTTTTGTATTTTTATACAGTTGAAACCACAGGCAATTTTCCGATTCCTCTTTTTGAAAATACTTTCTTCGTTATTTAAGAGTAAATTGTATCTGTCTGTCATTTTTATATGACAGGCTTGTCATTTTCTTATTACGAAATCTATGATTAAGATAACTTTAAAATGTATGAACTTTATGTGACTGAATTTTAAAAATTAATAATCATGAACATTAAAATTACTTTAAGAATATGTCTAATATTCTTATTAAGTTTTTCCTTTCCGGCTTACGGTCAGGAAAAAAGACCTGATCCTTCCATTTCGGCTAAAACCCATTTGAAGGAAATGAAAAAACTGCACGGATCCGTTAATTATGCTTCCGCTGATTATGAAGCATTGTTAAGAAATAAAAATCCGAAAAGCATGACCACCGAACAGTTTGAGGCATGGATAAAGCCAATCATTGCGGATGCCAAAAACAATAAGTCTGAAAACAATGGCGTTATTACCATTCCTGTTGTGGTGCATGTAATCCACAGCGGAGAAGCGATAGGAACAGCACCTAATATTACCGATGCTCAGATACAGTCGCAGATTGATGTCCTGAATAATGATTTCAGAAGACGGGCAGGAACTCCGGGATACAATACCAATCCTGTAGGAGCGGATGTGATGATAGAATTTGCACTGGCAAAAGTAGACCCTGACGGAAATCCTACCGACGGGATAGATCGTGTGAATATGTGTCAGCCTTATTGGATCGCCAGTTCTATTGAAAATTATGTAAAACCTGCTACGATATGG
>Ga0308171_1000503_pt1 | contig 81765 bp, 86 predicted proteins | sample PhyGR1_FD_202135 | JGI IMG/M metagenome (GOLD analysis project Ga0308171, IMG submission 202135) | Phyllosphere microbial communities from UC Gill Tract Community Farm, Albany, California, United States - DLSLSG.R1 | ecosystem: Host-associated > Plants > Phyllosphere > Unclassified | place: USA...
TTCTTGCTATATCTTGAGGATTGAGGAAATCGATATTATCCAAAGGAACACCATCAACCACAAACAAAGGATTTCCATTTCCAGTCAATGAGTTATTTCCACGAATACTTACTCGGAAGCCATCTCCGGATCTTCCTGTACTAGATGTAATGTTTACTCCGGGCGTACTTCCTTGGATTGCCTCCAGTGGACTTGTGTTATTTCTTTCTGTAATTTTATCAGCACTGATGGTGCTTACGGATCCCGTTAGGTCGGTTTTCTTAACACTACCGTATCCTACCAGTACAACCTCCTCAATTTTTTTTTCAGCACCCTTTATGGTGTCACTTGTCCCAGTTTCCTGAGCAAATGCGACAGCAGATGAGAACAAAAAAAGGACGGCAATTGTTTTCCGAAAATCTAGATGCGATCTCAAGAATTTTTCATGTGGCATAACTTTGACTTTTTTAGATTATTAATTATTTGATGCAATCGATTGCACAACACTCAAAAAAATTTTTTCCTATATTAACATTTTTTTAATACGATGTTATATTTGTGTTAATAAAAAATATAAAATTTTATATAATCTATTGATAATCAATTTGATTAATTTTAAATGTTAACTAATTTTATGCTTTAAAATGAAAAAAAAGATTGTTTTTCGTGATAAATTTAATCAAAAGGATCAACGGAAAACATGCCCTAAAATGCCAAAAAAAGAAAATTCAAAAAAAAAAGTGATAAAAATCATTGAAAATTGAAGTAGTAAAATCACATTTAAAATGCTCCGTTCAGATTCAAACTTCCATTATTTATGAAATGTGTTTAAAAATAGTTATCCGAGCCCGTGATTATAACCTGAAAAAACAACAAAAGCATCTAATTTTAGATGCTTTTGTTCTATGATAAGTATTTTGGTTTTTTTAGAAAGAATATGAAACACCGAAACTACCATTGTTCCCAGCTTCGACAAAAGCGCCCCAATTTTCTGTGAAGAAGTAGCGGGCTCCAAGGTAAACGCCCAAACCAAAGTTTCGACCAGCAACACCAACATTGGCGCCTGGGTAGATGTCAAGTTCCGGAGGCAGAGCCAAAGTCTCCTGCAAGTGGAAACCAATACGTCCAAAGACAAACGGATTGTCATCATCTCCATTAAAATAAACATTTGCGCCACCTCCAACGGAGATCAGACTGTTAAGTCCATAATCATAACTCGCCGCGATTCCGGTTCCGAAGCCCCAAGCATTGATTCCGCCCTGTGCTTTCTGATCGCCTGAACCTGTCCAGGCTTGCGAAAAGCCAAAAACACCTAAATTAATTGCCACAACTGCAAAGATCTTTTTCATAAATATTCAATTCAAAATATAGTTAGTGAAACGTTGTTTTCTCGATTTTATTTTCCCTTCTCGCCAAATGAAAATAACAGATAGAATAAAAAGGGCAAGATAAAAATACTTCCCAATAATAATGCCCAACCCAATGCAGCAATGGTTTTAGGTGCAGCACTCTCATCAAAAAGAGATAGAGAACTGCCATTTGCAAACAGGATAATATCTGGATTGTGCTGATAGGTTGCCGCGACCAAAATCATAATGATCTGAAATCCACCAAGAACCCGAGCCAGCAGAAAATTATTCTTTTTAATAGCATCATTTGTAAAAAGTAAACTGATGGTTGCCAGTGTAATAGCAATGATTCCCAACGCTTTGGAGAAAATCCATTTCAACAAAGGAATATCAGAAAAATAAGCACTTACGAAAACCAAAATGCCCGTGATCACAACATACACGGCAGTTTGTCGTGTTTTGCGGATCATAATTGGTAACACATCATCATTGAATCTTGCCTGATGAAGAGAAAACAATGACGCTAGATAAGCGCAAAGTGCCACCGTGAAAAATCCCACGCAAACGCCAAACCAGTTCATCCAGCTGAAAATATAAAGGCCCAAGAAATCTTTTGCATCGGTATCGATAGACCCAGAAATGGTGGCTGCTGCTATCATTCCTAGAAAGAATGGCGTTAATAGACTGGAATAGTAAAAGATCTGTGTATAAAGTTTCTGCCAGCTGTCGTGCACTGCATCATAGTTTCTAAAAGTGAAAGCTGTTCCTCTGGCAATGATTCCGACAAGCATCAAGACCAAAGGAATATGGAGGTAAGTAGAAACCGTGGTATAAATTGTAGGAAACCCAACAAATAGGATTACAATAGCGATGATCAGCCACATGTGATTCGCTTCCCAAATTGGTGCAATCGATTTCAACATGATTGATTTTGTCTTGTCACGATAAGATTTCCTCGAAAATAATTCGATGATCCCAGCGCCAAAATCCGCACCGCCAGTTATTAAGTATAAACAGATTGAAACCCAAAGAAAAGCAATTACAACGTAGATCATTTTATTTGGTTTTAGGGTTATAATTAGGGTCGGTCGGATCGTACAGTTTCGGCACCATTTTGATCTGTCTTAACAACAAAAATACAATGATCAATGATAATGACACGAAAACCAACGTGAAAAAATAAAACGAATACTGGATTCCAGGCATCGGTGTCACAGCATCAATCGTTCTCATGATCCCGTAGATGATCCAAGGTTGTCTTCCAACTTCGGTCACCGTCCAACCTGCTTCCAGAGCGATATAGCCAAAAGGAATTGCTACTACGAAGGTCTTTAAAAACCAGGATTTTGTCAACCAATGCTTTTTCCAAAAACTGGCGATCAAATACATGACGCCAATTGCCATCATCACACTTCCAAAGAAAATCATGATCTGAAAAGCATAATGAACCACAGCAACAGGCGGCCATTCGTCTTTCGGAAAATCTTTCAGTCCCTTCACTTCTGCATCAAAATCGCCCCAAGCCAGAAAACTCAAAACCTTTGGAACTTTGATCGCGTATTTTATTTGTTCGTTCTCTTCATCCGGAATGCCGCCAATCACGAAGCTTGCACCTTTTTCGGTTTCGAAGTGCGCTTCCATGGCAGCCAGTTTTATCGGTTGTCTTTTAGCAACAGATTTCGCTGCAACATCGCCACTGATGGGTGCCAGCAAAGCGCCGAAAATGGCAAATCCTGCAGAGATCCTGAACGCTTTTGTATGGAAACTGATATTTCGTTTTTTTAATATCATTAAAGCGTGAATTCCGGCAACTGCAAATCCAGTCGCTGCAAACGCCGCCACAGTCATATGAAAAGCTTGCGGAAACCAAGCTTCGTTGAACATCGCTTTTATCGGGTCGATGTTCAGATATTGTCCATTAATATAATCGAAACCAGCTGGACTGTTCATCCACGCATTAGCCGCAACAACCAGAATTCCGGAAGCTAAACCGCTCACACCAACCACAACGCCACAAAACCAATGGAACCACTTGTTGAATTTTTCCCATCCATAAAGAAAGAAACCAATCGCAATCGCTTCAATAAAAAATGCTGTGCCTTCCAGAGAAAACGGCATTCCGAAAATAGGACCTGCGTGCTCCATGAATTTTGGCCAAAGCAAACCGAGTTCGAAAGATAACATTGTTCCAGATACGGCGCCGGTTGCGAAAAGAATTGCAACGCCTTTGCTCCAGGCTTTGGTAAGGCCTTTGTAAACTTCGTCTTTTGTCGTGAGGTATTTGTAATGGGAAAAAGCCATCAGGAAAGGCATTACCATCCCAACGCAGGAGAATATAATGTGGAAACCAAGTGACATCGCCATCTGCGATCGGGCAGCCATAAAATCATCCATAAGCTTAATTTTGATGGTAAAGTTAGACTTAATTTAAGGACTTCTCCATAGAATTTGCGGAGACAATTGTCATATTTTCCAACAAAAAACGAATTGAAAAGAAGTGGCTAATTTTTCTTAAATTTGCAGGTCGTAAAGACAATTTTAAATTTTCAAGAATTAATAAAAATAATGGATTAAGAATTTCGATTTAAAAATTGAATTTCTAACTCCAAAAATTTAACATCTCTATATTAATATGTTACCAAAAATAAATCCGCTTCACACTTCCGCCTGGAAAGCTTTAAATGATCACTTTGCAAACAATGATTTCGAATTGAGAACGCTTTTCCAGTACAACGAAAATCGTTTTAAGGAATTTTCATTAGAAACAGAAAATTTCCTTTTTGATTATTCCAAAAACTTAGCTGATTCCAAAACCATCGAATTATTGCTTGACTTGGCAAAAGAAACGGAATTGAAAGCAGCGATCAAAAGTATGTTCGCAGGAGATAAGATCAATGAAACGGAAGGTAGAGCAGTGCTTCACACCGCCTTGAGAGATTTTTCTGATAAAGAAATTTTGGTAGACGGAGAAAATATTAAACCTGCCATTAAAAAAGTGTTGGATCACATGAAAGCTTTTTCGGAAAGCATTATTTCTGGTTCTCACAAAGGTTTTACAGGAAAGGAGATCACAGATGTTGTGAATGTAGGAATTGGAGGTTCAGACCTGGGACCGGTGATGGTTTGCTCTGCATTGAAGCATTTCAAAACAAGATTGAACGTACATTTCGTTTCTAATGTTGACGGGAATCATATGGCTGAGGTGGTTAAAGACCTTAACCCAGAAACGACACTTTTCATCATTGCTTCCAAAACGTTTACAACTCAGGAAACAATGACCAATGCCAAATCTGCAAAAGATTGGTTCTTGAAATCTGGTGCAACTGAGGTTGATGTTGCAAAACATTTTGTAGCTTTATCAACTAATATTCAGTCGGTTAAAGCGTTCGGTATTGCGGAAGAGAACATCTTCGAATTCTGGGATTGGGTTGGCGGTCGTTACTCACTTTGGAGTGCGATTGGATTGAGCATCGTCCTTTCTGTTGGCTATGAAAACTTCGAACAATTGTTGAGAGGTGCACACGATACAGACGTTCATTTTCAAACTGCGGAATTAGAAAATAATGTTCCCGTTTTGATGGGACTTTTAGGAATCTGGTACCGTAACTTCTTTGCAGCAGGAACTTATGCGATTTTGCCTTACTCTCAATACCTTGACCGTTTCGCCGCTTACCTACAGCAAGGTGATATGGAAAGCAACGGAAAATCGGTGGACAGAAACGGCGAATTTGTAGAATATGAAACTGGACCAATCATCTGGGGAGAACCAGGAACTAACGGCCAGCACGCATTTTATCAATTGATTCACCAAGGAACAGAATTGATTCCGGCAGATTTCATCGCTTATGCAAAATCTGTGAATGAAGTAGGCGAGCATCAGGATATTTTGTTGGCAAACTATTTCGCACAGACAGAAGCTTTGGCTTTCGGAAAAACGGAGGATGAGGTTTTCACAGAACTGAAATCATCAGGAAAATCAGAAGAGGAAACAGAATTCCTTTTACCATATAAAGTTTTTGCAGGAAATACACCCACCAATTCATTCTTGTTCAAGGAATTGACGCCGTTCACATTAGGACAATTGATTGCTTTGTACGAGCACAAGATCTTCGTTCAAGGTACGATTTGGAATATTTTCAGTTTTGACCAGTTCGGCGTTGAACTTGGAAAAGTATTGGCAGGAAAGATCCTTCCAGAACTTGAGAACGAAGGCAAAGTGGAAACGCACGACAGCTCTACAAACGGACTGATCAATTATTATAAAGGAAATAAGTAATTGATGCTCAGCCGGGAATTGAAAGATAAAATCAAGCGAAAGATCAATTATTTTAAGTTGATTTTAAGCGGGGAAACCAAACATTTGAAAAAGGAAATTAGTATTCCAAAAAAATGGTTGGGTAACGACTATGGTGGTTTTTTCGTAGCGACTGATTTTATCGATGAAAATTCTGTGGTTTATTCATTTGGAATTGGAGAAGATATTTCTTTTGATTTGGAGGTCATCAAAAAATATAATGCAAACGTCTACGGATTTGATCCGACACCAAAATCAGTGAAATGGATTTCTGAGCAGGTTTTGCCAGACAAATTCAGATTCTATGATTTTGGAATCAGTGATAAAACCGGATCGGCGACATTCTACTTTCCGAAGAATCCGGATTTTGTTTCTGGAAGTATTGTAGAACAGAGTAATATTGATCTCGAAAACGGAATCGATGTTCAGTTGAAAACACTGGATGACACAGCTGATTTTCTTGGACATCAAAAAATTGATATTCTGAAAATGGACATCGAAGGTTCGGAATATAATGTTTTGGAAAACGTTGTAAAATCGGATCTATTTATCGGTCAGATTTTGATAGAATTTCATGATCGTTTTTTTGAAAATGGTAAAGAAAGAACATTGAGGGTTCTAAAAATATTGAAAGAGAAAGGTTTCATTATTTTTGGAATTTCAGAAACCTTTGATGAAGTTTCTTTTATTAATAAAAATCTAATTAAAAAGTAAAAAGAAAAGTAAAATGGCACAAATTCTAGATGGACTCAAGGTCTCAAAAGAGGTAAAAGCTGAAATCAAAGAAGAGGTTGAAAAAATCCTTGGCAATAAGAAAAGAGCACCACATTTGGTGGCGATTCTGGTTGGAAACAATGGCGCAAGCAAAGCTTACGTGAACAGCAAAGTGAAGGATTGTGAGGAAGTTGGATTCCAATCTTCATTGATCAAATTTCCAAGTACCGTTTCAGAATCGGAATTGTTGGAGAAAATCGATGAGCTAAACAAGTCAAAAGCTGTGGATGGTTTTATCGTTCAGTTGCCCCTACCTAAGCAAATCGATCAAGAAAAGATCATCATGGCGATCGATCCAAGAAAAGATGTGGATGGTTTTCATCCGGAGAATTTTGGAAAAATGGCTTTGGAAATGGATACTTTCCTACCAGCAACGCCATTTGGGATTTTGACCTTATTGGAAAGATATAACATTGAAACAAAAGGTAAAGACTGTGTGATCATTGGAAGAAGCCGTATCGTTGGGAAACCAATGAGCATCCTGATGGGAAGAAAAGATTTCCCAGGAAATTCTACTGTAACACTAACACACTCTTACACAGAACACATAGAAGAATATACAAAGAAGGCAGATATTGTGATCACAGCTTTGGGCGATCCTAATTTCCTGAAAGGAGATATGATCAAGAAAGGTGCCGTGATCGTAGATGTTGGGATCACACGTGTAGAAGACGAGTCCGACAAAGGTTATCATCTTGCGGGTGATGTCGATTTTGACAGCTGTGCAGAAAAAGCCGATTGGATAACGCCTGTTCCCGGTGGAGTAGGACCAATGACGCGCGCAATGCTGATGAAAAATACCATCATTGCCTATAAAACTTCGGTTTATAATGACTAAAGAACAAGAAGACATATTATTAAAAGAAGGTAGAATGCTCCCAGTGATGGAGCATTTTTACACTATTCAGGGAGAGGGATTTCATGCTGGTAAGGCGGCTTATTTCATTCGTTTGGGCGGATGCGATGTTGGCTGTCATTGGTGTGATGTCAAGGAAAGCTGGGACCCGACACTTCATCCATTGATGAATACGGAAGAGATTGCTGAAACTGCTGCAAAACTTTGCAAGACCATTGTTTTGACAGGCGGCGAGCCGTTGATGTGGAATCTGGATATTCTCACTTCAAAGTTGAAAGAATTGGGTTGCACGATCCATATCGAAACTTCCGGAGCTTATCCGATGAGTGGACATCTGGACTGGATCACGCTTTCACCAAAGAAAACTGGACTTCCGTTAGCGGATATTTATAATGTTGCAAGCGAACTGAAGATGATCATTTTTAATCAAAATGATTTCAAATTTGCTGAAGAACAAGGCAATAAGGTGAATGATAACTGCGAACTTTACCTTCAAAGTGAATGGAGCAAGCGAGACGCCATGTACCCGAAGATCACAGACTTCATCTTGGAAAATCCAAAATGGAGATCGTCTATCCAAACGCATAAATACTTGAATATTCCTTAAATCTGGTTTATGCAAAGACTTCGATATTCTAGATATTTCAAAACATTTGTCATCCTACTGGATATGATTCTGGTAGCGGCTGTATTTTGTTTTTATTATTTCAGGAATTTTGAGGTCAAGTATGATTCGGAGACTTTGGAACAAAATCTATTATCGATTTTACTTCTTTGTTTTTTCTGGCTTTTGTTGAGTGGTAGGACCAGATTGTATCATATCCCGAGGAACGTTACCTATACCATTTTTTTGGAAAGGATCTTTATTCATGTTTTTTTCTTCTTTATTGGTGTGGTCATGTTGGGCAAAGTCAGTAATAATGATTTTTTGAAGACGGAACGTTTCTATCTGGCGGGCATCCTTTTATTGGTCGTAATACCGATCAAAAGTTTTATCTATTTCATTTTGAAATATTTAAGAAGTATCGGGATCAATCACAGAAATGTAATGTTCATTGGAGAAAGTGCATCCTCGGACATTCTTATAGATATCATCAATCAAAGAAAAGATTACGGTTATAAGATCTACAATTTTTCCGAAGATCTCAATATTCCAAATATTGTCAAATTTTGGAAAGACAATGGGATCCACACAATATTTCTTCCGTCTGGTCATCTATTGGAAAAATCCTTTGAAAATGCGCTTTTTCGTCAGGCGGAAATTAATAAAGTTCGGATCTCACTGGTTCCCAACATTATCCAGAATGATTTCTTCGAGTACGAATTCAATTACATCGAGACCGTTCCGATCCTATCTCAGGCAAAATATCCACTTGACTTTTTCACGAATCTGACAATCAAGAGATTATTCGATATTGTGTTTTCATTGATCGTTTTAATTGGGATTTGCTCTTGGTTGTTTCCTATCATCATCTTATTGATCAAAATGAATGACCCAAAAGGTTCTGTATTTTTCATTCAAAAAAGATATGGCTATCACGATGAGGTTTTCAACTGTTTGAAATTTAGGACAATGAAAACAAATGATAATTCGTCCTCCAAAACCACAGATGTGAATGATGACCGGATCACCTCCATTGGAAAATTCCTGAGAAAGACCAGTATGGATGAGTTACCACAATTCATCAATGTACTGTTAGGCGATATGACCATTGTAGGACCTAGACCGCACATGCTTTTGGTGGATGACTTTTATAAGCCAAAGATCAGCAGATACAGCCTTAGAAGCATGGTAAAACCAGGTATAACAGGATTGGCACAAGTAAGTGGACTGCGGGGAGATGAAGGGGATATGAATATTGGGATGAAGAAAAGGATCCTTGCAGATTCTTTTTATGTGCGAAATTGGAGTTTTAGCATGGATATTGTGATTATCCTGAAAACTATATTTTTGATCATTGTAGGTGATAAAAATGCACGCTGATATTTATAAGAAAAAAACTAATTTTGTTTTATGTTAAAAAGACTATTCGAATCTATTGGAGAATACTTTATATTGCTGGGAAAAGCACTCAGCAAACCGCAAAAGAGGAATGTATATCTCAAACTCCTGGCAAGAGAGTTTTATGACCTTGGGGTCAACTCGTTTGGTTTGGTACTGTTTACATCTTTTTTTGTAGGCGCGGTGGTAGCTATTCAGATGTTCAACAACTTCAGTGCATCATCATTTCCTATTCCAAATAGTTTTGTTGGCTACGCGACCAAAGTAGTTTTGATCTTGGAGTTTTCTCCAACGATCATATCTGTGATCCTTGCAGGTAAGGTTGGGTCGTACATTGCGTCCAGCATCGGAACCATGCGGGTTACAGAACAGATAGATGCTTTGGATATTATGGGTGTCAACTCTGCTAATTTCTTGATCTTGCCAAAGATCGTTGCCAGCGTGGTTTTCAATCCTATTCTTATTGCGATCAGCATCGTGGTGGGAATATTGGGAGGATATTTTGCAGGAGCAGCTACAGGAAGCTGGACAAAGGCTGACTATATCACTGGGATTCAAATGTATATGCCAACGTATTTCATATGGTACGCTTTTCTTAAAACGGCTGCCTTTGCTTTTTTGATTGCAACTATTCCAGCTTATTTTGGATATAATGTAAAAGGTGGTTCTTTGGAAGTGGGACGCGCTAGTACACAGGCTGTAGTTTGGACAATGATTGCCGTGATCATCATGAATTTATTATTAACCCAGATGTTACTAAGCTAATGATAGAAGTAAAAGAACTAAGGAAGAGCTTCAATAATGAGGTAGAGGTCTTGAAGGGCATCACAACATCTTTCGAAACAGGGAAGGTCAACCTAATCATAGGTCAAAGTGGATCCGGAAAAACGGTTTTTCTAAAATCCCTTCTCAATGTTTACGAACCATCCAGCGGTAGTATCTTGTTTGATGGCCGAGATATCATGACGATGTCAAGAGAAGATAAACAGGTCCTGAGGTCAGAGATTGGAACGGTTTTCCAGGGAAGTGCACTTTTCGACTCGATGACCGTGGAGGAGAATATCAGTTTTCCTTTGGATATGTTTACCAACCTAACTTATCGTGAAAAGAAAAGAAAAGTTCTTGAGGTAATTGGTAGAGTCAACTTGGACAAGGCCAACAAAAAATATCCTTCTGAAATCTCCGGCGGAATGCAGAAAAGGGTAGCCATCGCGAGAGCCATCGTAAACAATCCGAAATATCTGTTCTGTGACGAACCGAATTCGGGACTGGATCCTTATACTTCTAATGTAATTGATGACCTATTATTAGAAATAACACGAGAATACAACACCACAACCATCATCAATACACACGATATGAACTCCGTGATGACCATTGGTGAAAAGATCCTTTATCTGAGATTAGGGATCAAAGAATGGGAAGGTGATAAGAATATGCTGACGACAGCAAAGAATAAAAACCTTATAGATTTCGTTTATTCCTCAGAACTGTTCAAGCAGCTGAGAGAATTTATGTTAGAAAACGATCAAACAAGTTTAATTAATGATAAACCAGAAGACAACAATGAAAAAACTAATTAGTACTATTGGAGTATTGGCAAGTGTATTTGCTTATTCGCAAGTAACATTTGGATTGAGAGCAAATGCTTTGTTCAATACATCATCTGCGAGCTGGGATAACCTGAAAGGGACCTTCAATGATGCGGTTGATAGCAAAGGTGATAATACTTCAGGCTTTAATGTAGGACTAGCTGCAAAAATTGGTTCGCCAGTTGGTGGATGGTTCGTGATGCCAGAGATCTATTACACTTCTTTTAAAAACAAAAATACTGTAGACGGTGTTGAGTTAGAAGCAAAGAGTGATAGAATAGATGTTCCAGTTCTATTGGGGCACAACTTTCTGTTAGGGAAGTTAGCTGCATTCGTAGGGCCTGTAGCATCTTATAATCTAAGTACAGATAAAACTTATGCAAGTTTCAAAGAAGATGCTAGAAACGAATTTACAGTAGGTTATCAATTTGGAGCTCAGGCAACTCTTTCAAAATTTGTTGTTAATGCAAGATATGAAGGCGCATTCTCCAAGGATACAAGAATTTTTAAATCTGTAGCTGGTCAGGAGATCCGTTATGACAACCGTCCAAGCATGTTCATCTTGGGTATTGGTTACAACTTTAACTAAGTTATACCTTAATAAAATATGAGAAGGCTGGAAAAATTAATTTCCAGCCTTCTTCATATATAGACCTTAAAAATTCACAAAATCAATACTTTGTGAGAAACTTGATTTTGTTTTACAAAAGTAAAGGCTGGAATTAAATATTCGTTTAACTCAAATAATAAAAAACATAACAATATTAATATGTTTTGTTTATTTTTACAGAAAATTAGCATTAACTGGAATGAAAGTAATTCTAGAACATATTTCGCCAGACGACAACAGCTCCTTCAAAGTATTGCATATTAAGGACATTCCCATTTCGGAACTTAATTGGAAATACCACTATCATCCTGAAATAGAGATTGTTTGCGTATTGAAGGGAAAAGGGACCAGACACGTAGGCTACCACAAAAGTCATTTTGAAGACGGTGCTCTAGCGCTGATTGGTTCTAATATCCCACATTCCGGACTTGGTCTCAACGCTACCGATCCGCACGAGGAAATCGTAATTTTGTTCAAAGAAGAGATCCTTTCGTTGCCAGAAGGTGAAACAGACAGCAACTCGATCAAGAAACTTCTGGAGATGTCACGCTACGGCGTTCTTTTTTCTTCAGAGGTGAAGAAACAGATCATTCCCAAATTGGAGCTTATTACAAAAGCAGAAGGTTATACCAGATATCTGCTACTTTTGGACCTTCTCTTTGAACTTTCCAAAACAGAGGATTACGAACTATTGAATACCGAAATAATGCCTTACACAATCGTTTCCAGAAATAGGGTTAGATTGGAGGCGGTTTTCACTTATGTGGAAAATGGTTATCAGAATGAGGTTGATATTCAACAGGCTGCAGACTTGGCCAACCTGACAAAGCCGGCTTTCTGTAATTTTTTCAAAAAGGCAACTTCCATCACTTTTGTAGAATTTGTAAACCGATACAGGATCGATAAAGCTTGCGTTCTGCTTTCACAAGAAAAAAGCATAGCAGAAAGCTGCTATGCTACAGGTTTTAATAATATTACTTATTTCAATAAGATTTTTAAGAAATATACCAAGACAACGCCTGGGCAATTTATAAGAAGTCTTTAATTATTAAAGACTTCCGCTATTTAGATTATTTTCAACGCGCTGTTTTTCCAACTCCGCTTTTTCTTTTTGAAGCTGCTTGAATTCGTTTCTCAGTTGTGCCTCCTTCACAGCATTGCCTTTGCTGACATAGCCTACCAATCCGCCTATGATCAATCCAATTCCGATTCCAGAAAGTGCGCCATAGATCACTCTGAGGTCTATGGCCATATCATTCAGATAAAACAACAATGCCCCAAGTCCTAATAAAATAATACCGATTACAACTAAACTTTTCATCTTCTAAATGTTTTTACTAAGATAATGAATTAAAGTTTACCTCCAGCGGCTTTGTAATATTGTAAAGCTTTTGGCATATCTGCATTCAGGTCAGCAATTCTGTTAGCAGGGTTCGGGTGAGTGGATAAGAATTCCGGAGGTCTGTTTCCTGTGGAAGATGCTTCCATTCTTTGCCAAAATGAAGTAGCACTTCTTGGGTCATAACCAGCCATTGCCATCAATTGAAGTCCCATTTCGTCTGCCTCAGATTCTTGTTTTCTTCCGTAAGCTAACAATCCAACTTGCGCACCGACTGGGTATAGTTTTTCGAAGATTCCTGCCCATTGGCTATTGGACATCGATCCACCGATTAAACTTCCGCCGTACTGTGCTAGCATTGCTTGTGAAATTCTCTCGTTTCCGTGTCCTGCCAAGGCATGAGAAACCTCGTGTCCCATTACGACAGCAACGCCATTATCATCTTTACAGATTGGCATGATTCCAGTGTAGAAAGCAACCTTTCCACCAGGCATACACCAAGCATTCAATTGTTTGTCTTGAATCAGATTGAATTCCCAATTATATCCTGACAATGCAGACTCTCTTCCGATACTTTTATAATAAGCGTAAGCTGCATTCTTGATCTTTGCGCCCACGTTTTTCACTCTATTGGCATCTGCCGTTCCATTGACCACTTTCGCACTGGAAAGCGTCGTTCTATATTCTGTGGCTGCAGCAGTGGCGATCTCACTGTTATTGGCGATCTGGATAGATGATCTTCCGGTCACAGGATTGGTAACACAAGCAGTAATGCCAAGACCAGCCAATATTAAAGTCGAAATTTTTACAATTTTCATCGTTTTTGATATTTTAAATATTATTTGTGCTTTACAAGTTCTGTTCCAAAAAATTATTCTCTATTAAGGAATGCATCCCAGCCTTGTGCTGTCAGAGGAATCAATTGGTTGGAACCTCGTGCTATCAGGAAATTGCCTTCATTGTTTTCTGTGGCGTGACCAATGATCGTGAAGTCAGGATGATTTTTGATCTTATCAAAATCATTTGGAGAGATCGTAAAAAGCAATTCATAATCTTCACCACCATTTAGCGCTGCCATTGCTGGATTTAGGTTTAATTCATCTGCTGTGTGAATAGTTGTTTCGTCCATCGGGATTTTTTCTTCGTAAAGATTGAATCCAACTTTCGACTGGTCTGACAAGTGGAGGATCTCAGAAGCTAAACCATCAGAAACGTCGATCATCGAGGTTGGAAGAACATCCAATTCTGCTAATTTCGTTTTAACATCAGTTCTTGCTTCTGGTTTCAATTGTCTTTCGAGGATGTAATCGTAGCCTTCCATTTCGGGTTGCATATTCGGATTTGCCAAATAAACAGAATGTTCTCTTTCCAAAATCTGCAGACCTAAATAAGCGCCTCCTAGATCTCCTGTAACTACCAAAAGGTCATTTGGTTTTGCACCACTTCTTTTGACTATATTTTCTTCTTTTTCAAGTCCGATGGCTGTGATGCTTATCACCAAACCAGTGTTGGAACTTGTTGTATCTCCGCCAACTAGGTCAACTTTGTATCTGTTGCAAGCTAGGGCGATACCGTCGTAAATTTCTTCCAAAGCTTCCACAGGAAAACGACTGGAAACGGCAACAGAAACCAAGATCTGAGTCGGTGTTGCATTCATCGCAGCAATATCGCTTAGGTTGACAACAACGGCTTTATAACCCAAATGTTTCAATGGAACATATCCTAAATTAAAATGGATTCCTTCTGCCAACATATCGGTAGAGACGACCACTTTTTGACCTTCCGAATCAATGATTGCCGCGTCATCGCCGATAGAAAGTTTTGTGGAATTCTGAACAATCGGGAAACTTTCCGTCAAATGTTTGATTAAACCAAATTCTCCAAGTTTGGAAATGGGCGTCAGTTCTTGTGATTTATCTTCGAGCATTTTTTTATAATTGATTAATGATGATTGATCAATGACAAACGAAAAAAAAATTTTAATCGATTATCAATGATCATTTATTTGAATATTTCAGGACCAATGTTCTCCGGTCGGAAAGGCAATGTTTTCAGGAATTCTCTTGTGATCACATTCACATTCTCAGATTTGAATTCGTTCATGACCAAGGTGATGTCTTCTGGTGGAGTTGTGATTTTTCTCAACATGATATCGATCCAAACACCTGTTGCTTCAGCTGTTGCACAATGTGTTCCATCAGGCAAATAAAATTTGTGAACAAACTGATAGATAGAACCATCTTCTGAGATTGCAGCAACCTCCAAGCCTACATAAACTGTCTGGTCAGCATAGATCTCTCTGAAGAATGAATATTTCTCATGCATCATCACCGGACCCACGCCCCAACGGTTGAGTTGTGTCAAGCCGATCTTGTTTTTGTTGAGAAAGGCCATTCGGGTTTGTGAACAGTAATCTACATAAGTGGAGTTTCCAAGATGACGGTTCGCGTCGATATCGCTCCAGCGTACTTCAAATTTATGGTAATAAACAGACATGTTTTCGATTTTAATATTCTTCAAAATTAACCATTTGAGATGGATCTTAAAAATGTAATTTTGTGCATCGTATACAAAGTGACGAAGACGAGACATATTTGTTACTGAAGAAAATTAGATTAATGTCAAAAAAGAAAAGAATTATCATCATAGGAGGTGGGGCAGCTGGATTTTTTACGGCTGCAAATCTTGATGAGAACAAATATTACGTGACAATCCTCGAGCAAAATTCGGATGTTTTGCAGAAAGTGAAGATCTCCGGAGGTGGCCGGTGCAACGTGACGCACGCTTGTTTCGACCCAAGAGAATTGGTGAATTTCTACCCAAGGGGAAACCGCGAATTGCTGAGTGTTTTCACAAAGTTTCAACCTGGCGACACGATGGATTGGTTTGAAACCAGAGGTGTTCCTTTGAAGATTGAAAAAGATAACCGCGTTTTCCCGACCACAGATTCTTCGCAAAGTATCATCAATGCGATGGTCAATGAAGTTAAAAATAAAAACTTCGAAGTCAAAACTCAGGTTTCCGTTTCTGAGATCATTAAACAAGATGAAGCTTATCTGATCAGGACGAAACAAGGCGATTTCACTGCAGACATCGTTATTTATACGACTGGAAGTTCTCCGAAGTCGGTCAAATTAATCCAAAATCTTGGACACAAAATTGTGGAGGCGGTTCCTTCGCTTTTTACTTTCAATATCAAAGATGATTTGTTGAAAGACCTTCCGGGAACGAGTTTCGAAAATGCAGAAGTCAGCATTCCAAGTTTAAAGACTGAAGAATCTGGTCCACTTCTTATCACACATTGGGGACTTTCTGGTCCAGCGATTTTGAAGATTTCGGCATGGGAAGCTAGAAATCTGGCGAAGTTGAAATATACTTTTGATATCGAGGTCAATTTCATCTCAAAACCAATCTCAGAAGCTGAAGAAGAATTGAAAGAATTTAAAAACAGCAATCCGAAACGGTCCATCGGGCAATCCAAAATATTTGAAGTGACCAACCGTTTTTGGAACAAGATTTTGGAAGTCAATCACATTGATCCGGATAAACAGATCGCGAATCTTTCCGGAAAAGAAATGTCATTGATCCTGGAAAACCTTTGTGCTAAAAAATTGAAAGTCACGGGAAAATCGACTTTTAAAGACGAATTCGTAACAGCCGGAGGTGTTGATCTGAAAGAAATTAACTTCAAAAATATGGCGTCAAAAATTCTTCCTGATTTTTATATTTCTGGCGAAGTTCTTGATATAGATGCGGTTACAGGTGGGTTTAATTTCCAAGCTTGTTGGAGTGAGGGTTGGCTGATTTCGCAACATCTTAATTCTATTTGAATCAAATCTTTTATTAACTTTGAAAACATATTTAATTTAAAATGAAATATTCAAAAAATATACTTAGAATTCTAGTTTTATCGGTGTTTTTCATCCTTGCTTCTTGCCAGACAAGAGTGGTTTCTCCCAACAAGCCGATGTACGACAACTCGATAGAACTTTATAAAAAATATACGATCCAGACCAAGGATGCAAAATCTCAAAAAATCGAAGTTCTGAAGGTGGATGCTACCAAGATCTACGGTAAAAACAAAGCCGGAGAGATGGTAGAGATCGAGAAGAGCGAGGTGAGAGAGATTAAGAAACCGGACATTTTGCTTTCTGCTGCCATTGCGCTGGCTGCTATCGCTGCTCTTATTTTCATTCCGATTTAAAAAATAGGGCAATGCTCCGTTTTATCAAGTCCAAAGTTGTCATTGTAAAAGCCATTGTCGCAATTACTTTTATTTACTTTTTTGGATTGATGCTGAAGATCACGTTGGACTATATTCCAGCCAGTTCCAATGTCAGTTTTCTAATGGTCAAACAAACGGAAGTCACTTCCAGACCGGAATATCTACCGATTTTTTACGTACACGTTTACAGCAGTATTTTCGCTTTGATGGCAGGATTTATTGCTGTTTTTTTTGATAAAAATTTAAAATATCTGCATCGGTTTTCGGGGCGGATCTATGTTTTTGTGACGTTGCTTTTATCATCATTATCAGGGATTTATATCGGTATTTTTGCCAATGGCGGATCAATTGCGAAAGTCTCATTTGTTGTTTTGGGAATTCTTTGGTTCTACACGACTTACAGATCTTACACAGAAATTCGGAAACGAAATATTCAGCAGCATCAATTTTGGATGTGGCGAAGTTATGCATTGGCACTTTCTGCAATTACATTGAGAATGTGGAAAGTAATTTTAGTATATTTATTCCATCCCAATCCTATGGATGTTTATCAGATCATTGCGTGGCTTGGTTGGGTTCCGAACTTATTGTTAGTAGAATATTTGATCAAAAAACAAAAACGATGAAACATTTAAACTTGATTTTAACAAGCCTGATTTTATCTCTTACTGTGATTTCCTGTAAAAAAGAAAAGACAGAGATCAGCGAAACGAAACCTGAAAAAGATTCCTTAATTGCAAATCATACTCCGGAAATTCATAAGGAAATGTACGGCGTCTATTACGGTTTTTTTTCTCCAGATTATAGTATCAATGATGGTGAATATGACGAAGAAGATATGGTGAAAAAGATTTCCTTTAAAATTAATAAGATCACCAAGGATAGCGTTTACGGACAAAGTGTTCTGAATGGCAATCAAAGACTTTTTCGCGGAATCCTGAATGAGAATACCAATTCATTTGTCTTGGATGAGCCAGGAGATGATAAAACAGATGGGAGGTTTGATGTTAAAATAAAAGGCGACAGTTTGGTTGGGATTTGGACCGCGTTTGATCAAACTGCTGTGAGGATAAAAAAGAAAGGCTTAAAACTCGTGAAGAAAGAATTTGTTTACAATCCAAACTTCATGTTGGATAAAGATACAGACGTTGTGGACTGGACAAGCCATAAAATGAAAAAAATGTCCTTCGGAAAAGATGAAAATGGTAATGACCAAGGAACCTACGAAACAGACCAACAGCGATACGCGACCAATGCGATTTTCACCATCAACGCTTCGAAGCAGAAACTCACGGAAAAAGATTTGAAAAACCTGCCAAAACTGGATATGGAGATTATCAAGAACGCCATTTTTGCAAGACACGGCTACTCGTTCAAGAAAGAAACTTTCCGACAATTCTTCAATCAGTCGGATTGGTATGTTCCGGTTTCTAACAATGTGGACGCGGAACTTTCACCTTTAGAAAAGGAAAATGCGGCACTTCTCAATCGTTTTATCAAATACGCGGAAGACCATTACGATACTTTTGGGCGGTAATCATCAGAAATATGAGGCGTAAACATCAATTAAACAAAGGCTTCTTTTTCTGCATTTTAGTGATCTTCAATTGTTTGATAACATACTCTTGTCATAAAAATGTGGAAGATTCGATTATGTATCAATTATTCAATGCAAAATATACCCAAGATACCATCCGAACAGTCAATAAGCCTGATAATACTGATATCATAAACAATTTGACAAAGGAATTAGAAAAGAACGACTTTTCCATTTCGGCACATAAAGTGGAAAATGAAGAGCCGGAATATCGTTTTGTCTTCGATTGTGTGAAGCATATACAATATAATATCGAAAGTACGGGTATGCGAACTTACTCGGTAAAGAGTAATTCCAAAAAAATAAAATACAATAGCCGAGCTTATTCAAAAAAGAAATTAAGAAGCTATTATTATGAATTTAAGATCTGCGTCTATGAATTTGATAATGAAGAAATTGCTACGAAGAATTACGAATTATTAGATGAGGTGTCTCACGCCGGTGATGGCAACTGCAACCGAACATTTAATACAAGATACGTGATCAGAAAAAATGAGATTTTCGAGTTCTCTACAATGAGTGACAGATCTTTGAATTTTATGAAAGAATATATGAGTTATGTTGAAGGGCATTAAATTTCATTAATAAAGTATTAGAATTAAACTTTTGATAAATTCCTAAATTCAATAAAATACAAAATCACGCATCCTGCGAAATAGCAAAGAATATCGATCCAGCTAAAGGAATTTCCCAGCACGATCATCACAATCCTATTGTCTTTGAATCCTAATAATTCTCCAAAATGAAAATACTGGAGAAATTCTATCAAACAAGAGAAAACAAAAATCCCAATGATCAATTTTGTAGCATCGAGGTCGAAAAAAGCTTTGATGAAATAGTACATCAGCATTACTACGAAAACGTCGCCCAGATAAGCTCTAACGAAGAAAATATCTTTCAGTTTTGTAGCAATCAAAACTTCGACAACGAAAATTGCAACAGCGATCAGGAAATATTTTAGATTGAATTTCATAAAAAGAATTTAGAGTTGGGATATTTGACTTTTCGATATTCCAGATAAGAGATCAGGCCGTAATAACTCACGAAGAGAAAAACCTTACCGAATGTTGACATCACGACGCTATTTTCTCCCAATCTCTCGTGATGGATAATGCCAATTTTCCCTAAGATCGATTCTGTAACTGTCACCACAAAACCGACGGGAAATGCCAACAAAAACCGTTTGAACTTGTCACCTGTTAAATTCTCTTGGTCTTCCGGACTCAGGTTGAAGAGTAAAAATCGATTTGCCAAAAATATCGCAATAAATGTATTGAAATAAACGGAATTGAAACCAAATTTGAAAAAGAAAAATGCGAAAGCAGTTACCAAAATAATTAATAAAATAATCCGCCTGACCAGATCCGGAAAATAAGTCAGAATGATAATCGGAATGGCCAGGAAAATATCAAAGAACCAGAGATAGATGTAATTTTTCTCAATATCGGAATTTTGGGTATTCGGAAACATTGCGATGAAAAGATATTGCAAGGCAAGCAATCCAAACGCTATCGCCGTCTCATATTTTGAGAAGAAATTGTGCGTTTCCAAAAATTTAAAATTTCCCAGATGATTGATTCTAATATGATCAAATTTAAAAATTGTATTTGATATCACCATCAAATTAAACAAATCAATATCTTTGGGTAAAAAAGGATTATGAAAAAATTGATTTTAATTTTTGGGATTTTCTCAAGCATTTTGACTTTTTCTCAAGAAGTTGGCGTTGCGCCGAAGGAAACGGTTGTTGGATCTGTAGAGCAGCAAGCGTCTTTTCCCGATGGGATTGCAGCTTTTAGAACAGAGTTTGTAAACAATATCAAAACAAAAGACATAAAACAAAAAGGTGTTTTTCGTACCACTGTTTCTTTTATGGTAGAGAAAGACGGAACTATTTCTGATGTCAAAGCGGAAGGAGCTAATGCAGATTTCAACACAGCAAGCGTGGCTGCGGTCAAAAAAATTAAAACAAAATGGATTCCAGCAATGTCTGATGGGAAGCCGGCTAGATCACAGTTTAGATTTCCTGCGGCGTTCAATGCAGAATAATAAATTTTCGGTTTGATTTTTGACCATTTTTATATCACATAACCACAAAATTTATTCCGATGAAAAAGTTATTTATATTCAGTTCGTTCGCATTATTGGCTACCAGCTGTATCCCAGACAAAGACAAGCGTGAACAGCGTAAAGACGACCACAGCGCAGAACATATGCGAAATGAAGGCGTAGATTCTGCAGCGCTTTCTACGGATTCTAAGAAAGTGGATACGGTTGCAGTTAAAAAAGATTCAGCTAAATAGGGATTATTTCCCGATCATCTTCTTAATCGAATTCAGCTTCATGAGAGCTTCAATTGGCGTCAAAGTATTGATGTCAATTTTTGTGAGTTCTTCGCGGATATTTTCCAAAACAGGATCATCCAATTGGAAAAATGAAAGCTGAAGATTTTCTTCGGTCACACGTTTTATTTTGTCGCCAGATTCTTGGGTGGATCTGCTGGATTCCAAAGTTTTCAAGATTTCATTCGCACGGTTTACCACTTTCGAAGGCATTCCAGCCAATTTCGCCACGTGAATCCCAAAACTATGTTCGCTTCCGCCAGAAATTAATTTTCTTAAGAAGATAATTGTTCCTTTCGCTTCCTGAATGGAAACGTGGAAATTTTTGATTCTCTCAAAATTGATGGACATTTCGTTCAGCTCGTGATAATGAGTTGCAAATAAAGTTTTCGGTTGCGTTGGATGTTGATGAAGATATTCTGCGATCGCCCAAGCGATGGAAACACCGTCGTAAGTGGAAGTTCCACGCCCGATTTCATCAAGCAAGATCAAACTTCTGTCCGAGATATTATTAAGGATATTCGCCGCTTCATTCATTTCTACCATAAAAGTAGATTCGCCTGCAGAAAGATTGTCCGAAGCACCAACTCTCGTAAATATTTTGTCCAATGTTCCAATCTCAGCGTGTTTTGCGGGAACAAAACTTCCTATTTGAGCCAACAAAGAAATAATCGCCGTTTGTCTCAGAATCGCTGACTTACCAGCCATATTCGGTCCGGTTACCATGATGATCTGCTGAGAATCTCTGTCCAGGAAAACATCATTCGGAATGTAAGATTCACCAAGAGGTAAAGATTTTTCGATGATTGGATGTCGTCCTTCTTGGATATTTATTGAGAACGAATCGTTCAGAATCGGTTTGGTGTAATTATCCTCAACCGACAATTCTGACAAGCCAACTGCGCAGTCTAGTTGTGCAATCAATTTTGAATTTTCCTGCAATTGGTCGATGTATATCATCACATTATCGCAAACGTTTCTGTAGAGTTTGAATTCTAATGCGCTGATTTTATCAGTTGCGCCAAGGATTTGAGTTTCGTATTCTTTAAGTTCTTCCGTGATGTAACGTTCAGCGTTTACGAGAGTTTGTTTACGAATCCACTCAGCAGGAACTTTGTCTTTATGTGTATTTCGAACTTCGATGTAATAACCAAAAACACCATTGAAATCGATTTTCAAACTTGTGATCCCAGTTCTTTCGATTTCGCGCTGGCACATTTCGTCCAGGAAACCGCGGCCTTTACTTTGAATATTTCTCAGGTGGTCCAGTTCTTCGGAAATTTCTTCACGGATGACATTTCCTTTGTTGATATTGACCGGAAGTTCGTCATTCAAGTGATTTTTAATAAAATCAATCAACTCATCAAGATTGATAATTGGGTCCAGCCAAGCCAAAACGTCTGGGAATTTCAACAGTTTTGTCCTGATTTCCTGAATGTTGACAACCGATTGACGGAGGTAACCTAATTCTTTCGGTGAAATCTTTTCGGCGGCCAATTTTCCTATTAATCTATCCAGATCGGAAATGCCTTTCAATAGATCCTTTATGTCATATTTCAAAGAATCTTCTTTGTTTAGGAACTCAATTAGATTCAATCTTCTGTTGATGTCACCGATATTTTTCAATGGAAGAATGATTCGTCTTCTCAACAATCTTCCGCCCATTGGCGTGGAAGTTTTATCGATAATATCCAAAAGCGATTTCCCTTGCTGACTCGCCGAATAAACGATTTCTAGATTCCTCAAAGTAAAACCATCCATCATCAAATAATCGTCTTGCGGAATCAGATTGATTCTTGTAATGTGCTGTAAAAGTGCGTGATGCGTATCTTCAACCAAATAAGCGAAAATCGCTCCAGCTGCAGTAACACCCAATTTATGTTCCTCAATCCCAAAACCTTTCAGTGATTGTGTTTTGAAATGAGCAGTCAGTTTCTCGTAAGCATAAGGATATCTGAACGCCCAATCCTCGAGCTTGAAAGCACTTTTATTTTTTAATTGAGTCGGAAGTTCTGTGGTTCTTTGATAGATAATTTCGCTCGGGTCGAACGTATGAACGATGTGAAGCAATTTTTCCAAGTTTCCTTCGCTCACAAGAAATTCTCCTGTAGAAACATCTACCAAAGCCAATCCGTATTTCTCCTTTTCTTTGTGAAGAGAAAGTAGGAAATTATTTTTCTTGGAACTCAAAACCTGGTCGTTGAAGGTAACACCCGGCGTCACCAATTCTGTCACGCCACGTTTCACGATGCCTTTGACTGTTTTCGGATCTTCCAATTGGTCACAAATTGCAACACGCAATCCGGCTCTTACGAGTTTTGGTAAGTAAGAATCTACGGAATGATGGGGAAATCCAGCCAACTCGATATGACCTTCACCATTGGCTCTTTTGGTCAGAACAATTCCCAATATCTGAGAAGTCCTGATGGCGTCCTGCCCAAAGGTTTCGTAGAAATCTCCCACACGGAACAGCAAAAGTGCATCAGGATATCTTGCCTTGATGGTGTTGTACTGCGTCATTAACGGGGTTTCTTTCTTAGCCAAAGTTCTGATTTTAGAAGCGCTAAAATACGAAATTAATTAAGAGCTAAACGGGAATTTGGAAATAGGAATTTTATTTTCCAAGCTTTTTCTGTAGTGCTTTGTGACTGTTTTTATAAGCCAGGTCTTCCTTATATTTTATCCACTTGGCTTTGAATATCTTCCGCATCAGCTTATCTGTAAATCGCATTACAAAGACGTGGTACAACATACTGACGAACTTGGAAGGTCTATTGGGCAAGGCTCTTAAAGAAAGAGAGAAGCCAGGTTCCAGATAACGGTTGAAATGCCAGACCGCACCGGGAATGAAAAGCGCATCGCCATGGTCCATGTAGATCTCGTGGCCTTTCGCATATTTCAGGGCAGGATATTTTTCATAATCTGGATTTTCGTAATCGATCTCCTCAATGGTGTGGACGGATAATGGCACTTTGTACAAGAACTCATTTTGCTTTTGGTCAAACAGCAAGATCCTTTTTTTACCACCAAAATGAATGTGCATAAAATCCCCAAGATCCACATCATAATGCATCAAAACATGTGCTTCGCTCCCTCCAAAAAAAAGAGTTGGCAGCCGCTTGAAAAACTTGATCCCAAGGTCTGGGTAAGTAAAATCCTTCAATAATTCCGGCAACCGGTCTGTAATAATGTAGAAAAAAATACGAAGGTCGGAAGGTTTGCTTTTGATAGCGTCTATGTAATCTTTCATCTTCATTTTCATCACTGGAGCATCCGAACTTTTGGCGGCATCTGCAGGTCTGTTGTCGTAGATGGGAACAATCTGGTCGCCGGCTTTTTCTCGGATATAGTCCAGATTCCATTTGTCATAAGCAGTCCATTGTTTGGCAAATCCCTTTATCAGCAATGGTTTTTGTGGTTTGAAATACTTATTTTGAAAATCGGTTTTGCTTATTTCCTGCAAGGTATCTACGGTTTCCAGAATCATATTGATGATGTTTATTGAACCAAATAAAGTTATAATAATTTTTATAAATCAAATTACTACCGGTAGAAACTTGCTAATTTCAATAAAAGCTTTTGTTAATCAATTAAACTTGAAAGTATTTTCGATGTATTTTTACTTTTATCGCAGGTCTCAAAAGAAAATTAGAAATAATCCGTTTAATTCTTAAATTTGGCTAATGAAAAATATTTATCTCCTTTTTATATCTTTTTCTCTGATAAGCTGTTACACTTATAAAGTGAAAGCAGAAGGCGAGGAAAAACCACAAGAGACTCGAAAACCACAAGTTAGAACCGATGAGGCTGCAGGCAAAATGGCTGCAGCGCGAGCCAATATGGAATCACAAACGTCACAAAAAACTAAGACTAGCAAAGGTAATACACCAAATCAACCGCTGAATGTCCAGGAAAAATTGGAAGCTAATAAATACTTCAAAATAGAAGTAGGAGGAAAACCTTATAAAATTCAAGTTGACAAATGGGAAAGCGATTCGCTGGTTGCCCACGTCATCCACAAACCAAAGAAGATCCTAAAATTTCATAAAAATCAGATCGATCAATCAACTATTGCTGAAAGACGTTTCTCCCAACCAACTGCCGATATCATTACCGTTGTGGCTTATGCAGCCATTGGTGTTGGGATTTGGGCATTGGTGAAATAATGGATTTGAGTAAAATTAATAATAAAATTCAAACTAAAACGATGACCGTATTTTCAAAAAAGTCAATCGGTTGTTTAATTTTAAATCGATATCATCCATAATATCTTTCAGAATTTATTTATAAATATTTTAAATAGTCTCATATTTGTAATCACAAAAGCCAAAAATAGATCTACTATGAAGCTTTTGAATATAATCTACTGATTTACAATGAAAATCGAGCAAATCTATACAGGATGTCTTGCGCAGGGAGCGTATTACATCGTTTCCGAAAAAGAAGCGGCTATCATTGATCCGCTTAGAGAGATCAAACCTTACCTCAACCGTCTGGAAAAAGACGAGGTGACACTCAAATATATTTTTGAAACCCATTTCCATGCAGACTTTGTGTCCGGCCATTTGGATCTCTCCAAAAAAACAGGAGCTCCAATCGTTTACGGACCAACCGCAAAACCGGAATTCGAAGCGATCATTGCGGTAGATGAGCAGATCTTTGAAGTAGGCAAAATTAAAATAAAAGTTCTTCACACGCCAGGTCATACCCTTGAAAGTTCAACCTATCTTTTAATTGATGAAGATGGAAGAGAAACGGCTATTTTTTCAGGTGATACCTTGTTTCTAGGCGATGTCGGAAGACCAGATCTCGCTCAGAAATCGGGCGAAATTACAGAAAGAGATCTGGCTGGAATGCTGTACGAAAGTCTTCACACGAAGATCTTGCCATTGGAAGATTCTATCACAGTTTATCCGGCTCACGGTGCTGGTTCTGCGTGTGGAAAGAATATGCAGAAGGAAACGGTCGATACTTTAGGTAATCAAAAGCGAACCAATTATGCTTTGAACCAACCAACCAAAGAAAGTTTTATTGATGAAGTTCTAGACGGTTTGACCGCCCCTCCAAAATATTTCGGGATGAACGTTGCTTTGAACAAAGGCGGCTACGAAAGTTTCGAAAAAGTCCTCAAAAAAGGAAATAATCCCATTTCAGTTGAAGATTTTGAACTGGCAGCAGAAGAAACCGGAGCTTTGATCTTGGATACCAGAAGTGCAGCAGATTTTCATATTGGTTTTGTTCCAAACTCTGTCAATATCGGCATCAAAGGTGATTTTGCACCTTGGGTGGGTGCGATGATTGTGGATGTGCAGCAGCCTATTATTTTAGTTTCAGATCTTGGTTCGGAAGAAGAGGTTATTACGAGATTGAGTAGAGTTGGTTTTGATAATGTGATTGGATTTTTGGAAGGCGGATTTGAAAGTTGGAAAAATTCTGGAAAAGAAATCGATGAGGTCACAAGGATCTCTGCAGAACAATTTGTTTCTGAATACGCTGAAGGTCAGAAAGTTATTGATGTCAGAAAAGAATCAGAATACGAAGCCGAACACATTGATAAAGCTTATAGCAAACCATTGGCTTACATCAATGATTGGGTCAATTCCATTGATCATTCTGAACATTTTTACATCCATTGTGCTGGCGGTTACAGAAGTATGATTGCGGCAAGTATTTTGCAGTCAAGAGGTTACCGTAATTTTACAGAAGTGCAAGGCGGTTTTAATGAAATAAAAAAATTGGAAAAAGTTCCGACTAGTAATTTTGTTTGCCAGACCAAAACTTTGTAATTCTAACATCTAAATTCTAATCTCTAACTTCTTTCAATATGTCACAAAAATTTCAAGAACTCATCCAATCCGAACGCCCTGTTCTCATTGACTTTTTTGCAACTTGGTGTCAGCCGTGCAAAGTGCAGTCCTCTGTTTTGAATTCTGTAAAAGAGCAAGTCGGCGAGAAGGCAAGAATCGTGAAAATTGATATCGACCAATTTCCGTCCATTGCTAATCAATACAATGTGCGTGGTGTTCCGACTTTAGCTGTTTTTAAAAATGGAGAAATGCTTTGGAAAGAAAGTGGTGTTCACGATGTGAATTCGTTGGTGGGTGTGTTGGAGCAGTATTCGAATTAAGAATTACTCTTATTGAATTTCTTTAAAGTATTAAAATCATAAAGTTTGTCATTCTGAAAGAATCTCGACCAAAACAAATTCAGTGGTTTGGATTCCTTCGGAATGATAATATTGAGTAGAAACTAAAAGCTTATTTCAAACCCATCTCTCTCAGCCAAAAACGGAAACTTAGTCCTAAATTCCTTTAATTCTTCCAAATTCCATTCAGAAAGAACAACATTATTTTTTCGTTCAGAAATTTCTTTTCCATCAGGAAAGTAAACCAAAGAACTTTCTTCATAATCATTTTTATAACCATCAATTCCAATCCTATTCAATCCAAAAAGCAAAGCCTGATTTTCTATCGAACGTGCTTTTAACAAAGATTTCCACGCTTCAACTCTGGAACTTGGCCAATTGGCAACATAAAGAATCGCGTCGTAGTCACCTTGATTTCTTGAGAACACAGGAAAACGCAAATCAAAACAAACTTGCAATAGAATTCTGAAACCTTTGTATTCAACAACTTTCCGTTCGCTTCCAGCCGTGTAAACTTTATCTTCGCCAGAATAGGAAAACAAATGCCTTTTGTCGTAATATTCAAAATTGCCGTCCGGAAAAACGAAATAAAATCTGTTATAAAATTTCCCATTCTCTTCCACAGAAACACTTCCTGCAACGGAGGCATTTTTTGATTTTGCAAACGATCTCATCCAGGTCAAAGTTTCCAGATCTCTGTCCGCCACTTCCTCAGCTTCCATACAGAATCCTGTAGAAAACATTTCCGGAAGTAGGAAAATATCAGCTTCTATTGATGAGAATTCATTTTCTATCTTGCTGAAATTCTGTTCTTTATTCTTCCAAACGATATCCAAATTTAATCCTGCGATTTTGAGTGTTGACATAACTGAAAATTTTATAATGCAATTTATTAATTTAAAATTCGTTTCTATCATTTGAGTCAAGATTTCAACCTATCATCCACATCATGATTTATCATAAAGAAATCTTAATAAAAAGCCTTTATAAATTGTCATTTTGAGTTAAAGTTTCCTAAAGAACTGTTAAAAGCACGCTCATTAACTTGTTGAAAATGATATAATTGTAATTTTGCACCACTAAAAAATAAAAGAAATATAATTAATTTATGAAGAAATTCCCATTGTTGTTAGGCTTGTTTTATTTGATCACAACCTCTTTTTTTCCAGTGAGTTCCGAGAATCTTTCTCAATCTCCAGTGACGATCAAAGAAATAAAATTAAGTCCAAAAAAGAATTTCTCACCAGTGAATGAAGCGGAAGAAGTGTACAAGAATCTACAGTTTGAAGGAGAAAAATTGAATTTTGAAGTCTTTGAAAAAGCATTTTTAGGATTCCAAAATTTGAAGAGATCCGGTAAACTGGAAACCACATCGGATTTGCTTTCGGTTTGTGATTTCAGTCTGTCTTCCAATAGAAAGCGCCTTTGGGTGATCGATACTGGAGAGAAAAAAATACTGTTCAATTCTTTGGTGGCCCACGGAAAAGGAACAGGTGAAGAGTTTGCAATGAATTTTTCCAACACGGAGGATTCTCACCAGTCAAGTCTCGGATTTTACATCACAGAGCAGACTTACAACGGAGATAACGGCTATTCCTTGAGATTGTTCGGGATGGACAAAGGTTACAATGATGCGGCACTCGAAAGATGCATCGTGATGCACGGCGCCAAGTATGTGAGCGAAGATTTTATCAAAGCTGAAAAGCGATTGGGAAGAAGTTGGGGATGCCCGGCGGTTCCTAGAGAATTGGCGCAACCTATCATCAATACGATCAAAAATAGGACTTGTCTGTTCATCTACTATCCTGATCAAAATTATCTTTCGAGCTCACAATGGTTGAAGGGTAACGAACAAAAAGATCAGATTTTAGGTTCTCCGGAGCAGAAAATGGCAACGAATTAGTAGTAAAAAAGTATAGTGAAACAAAAATCCCTTCAGAGTTTTCTGAAGGGATTTTTGTTTATATTAAGGATTCTTTACCAACAAACGGAAACCCTCGCCGTGAACGTTGATGATCTCCAATCCATCATCTTCTTTCAAAAGTTTTCTCAGTTTTGCGATATAAACATCCATACTTCTCGCGGTGAAGTAATTCTCTTTTTTCCAGATCTTTCTAAGTGCCAGATCTCTCGGCATAAAGTCGTTTCTGTGGATGCAAAGCAATTTCAGAAGTTCGTTTTCTTTTGGAGACAATTTGTATTCGTTCTCTCCAACACGCAGTTGTCTCAACATAGAATCGAAGAAGATATTGCTGATCTTGAACTGTTCCTGGTCTTCATTCTCCAAAACAGCACTTCTTTGTAAGATCGCTTTTATTTTGTAAAGAAGTAGCTCTGTATCAAATGGTTTTGTGATATAATCATCTGCGCCAAGTTGATAACCCTTCAGGATATCTTCACGCATATTTCTTGCGGTCAAGAAAATAATCGGTGTATTTTTATCGATTTTCTTCACATCTTCTGCCAAAGAGAACCCGTCTTTTTTCGGCATCATCACATCGAAGATGCAGATGTCAAATTCCTTTTCTGTAAACTCTTTCAGTCCCATTTCTCCATCAGTTGCCAAGGTAACCTCGAAATTGTTGATCGTAAGGTAATCTTTCAGAACTGCGCCAAAACTCTGGTCATCTTCTACTAATAATATTCTATTGCTCATATTTTTAATTTTATTTTGATTAATAATTGATCGGAGATAAATGATGATTGATTTTTATAATCGCTTATCAACCATCATTTATCATTTATATTTTAAACCATTGGTAACTTAATTGTAAATGTGCTTCCTTTTCCTTTGTTAGAATCTACGGAAATTTGCCCTTTATGGATTTCTATGATCTTTTTCACATAAGACAATCCAAGTCCTTGTCCTTTTACATTGTGGATATTTCCGGTTTCCTCGCGGAAGAATTTTTCAAAGATCTTCGTTTTATTGGTTGCATCCATTCCCATGCCTTTGTCAGAGATCTCGATGACGTAGAAGTTTGCTTCGTTTCTTGTGCTCACTTTTATTTCTGGCGTTTCTGGAGAATATTTGTTGGCATTATCCAAAAGATTAATTAAGGCGTTCGAGATATGAAACTCATCGACCAAAAAATTATATTTGGTCGCGTTGAAGTCTGTGATCAAAGTCCCATTTCGCTGGTCTACAATTAATCGGAAAGATTCTGCCACATCTTTTATCAGTTGTCTCACGTTGGTTTCTTTGAGATGAAGCGGCATTTCGTTTCGTTCCAGTTTGGACATGTTGAGGACCGTTTCCACCTGCTTTTTCATTCGGATGTTTTCCTGCTTTATAAGACCAGAATAATACTTGACCTTGTCGGGATTGGTTGCGATCTTATCATTCGCCAAAGAATCTGCCGCTACGGAAATGGTTGCCAAAGGCGTTTTGAACTCGTGCGACATATTATTGATGAAATCCGTCTTGATCTCTGCAATTTTCTTCTGACGCATCATATAATTGATGGAAATAATATAGATCCCAAGAATCGTCAACAATGAGATGAAGGTTCCCAAAAGCATCGGCAAATTGTGCTTTACCAAAGAATAATCTTTCCTTGGAAAAACGATTGCTAAGGTGTAAAGCGTTCTGTCTTTGCTGTCTGTGAAAAGCGGATAAGTATAATTGGTCTTATCTTTTTGATCCAGATAGATATTGTTCGCAACCGTCGTCAGCTTATTGGTTTTGTTGATGATTCCATAACCAAATTTGGTATCAATGCCCTTCAGTCTCAGTTCTTTCGTGACAACGGAGTCGATGGTTTTACTGTCCACGCGTTTTTCGATTGGTAGATTCGTGGCACTCAATCTGGCAAATTCCTTCATTTGGAAAGAATTGTTGTCAATGTCTCTGCTGATGTTCGTTGTAAGCGGTTCAGGCGAACTTTTTTTAAGTTTTAATTGGCCTTCGTCCTTATAAAGTTTTGTCGTGTACAGAGTGTCTCCTTTTGCAGATACCGGGATATTCTGTTTCTCAACAATACTCGTTTGGAAAAGGATATTAGATCGGTTTGCAGAATCAGAGCTCTGTTGGATGTACGTCTTTGTAGGTTGGTTGGAGGAAGCCAAAACTTCTTTCCCCACATTGCTGTAAGTATCATTCCAATATTTATTGACCTCGATCTGATTCACTTTTTGAGTCGAAGTTTCTAAAGCTGAGTAAACTTTGTTGGAGAAATCCTGCTCAAGCGACGTGTACAATTCTTTGATCCAATACAGCTGCAAAGAGACAAAAACGATGAGCGAGATTGTCATGAATACAGAAATGATCGGAATGAATTTGTTGTTCATATAATTTTTTAAGTTTGAAAAGTTAAAATTACTGATTTTAAGAATGTCTCAATAAAAAATAGCGTTTGAAATTATTAAATTTTTCTTAAAATCGTCAGATTTAACATTTTATTGTGAATATCAAATATGTTGCCATAAGAAAAGTTTGGTGTGATTTTATCTAATTAAGTTTGTAAAAACATAGAACGTTATGAATTCCGAAATTATTTTTAACACCGATTTAGATTCTGCAAGCGCTTATATTTCTAAGATCTATGATGCAGACGTAACAGAGCTTTGGGATTATTTTACCCAATCCGAATTGATAGACCAATGGTGGGCACCCAAACCGTGGAAATGCGAAACCGATAAAATGGATTTTCGTGAAGGCGGAAATTGGTTATACGCAATGGTTGGCCCAAAAGGCGAGAAAGAATTTGCAATCGCAAACTTTGGCGAAATAATGCATCACAGAAGTATTTCGTGGACAGATGCTTTCGCTGATGACAAAGGAAAAGTTAAAACAGATTTACCGCAAACCACTTGGCTGATTGGTTTCACAGGAATCGATGAAGGAACAAGAATGACCTTCAATCTGCATTTCCAATCAAAAGAAGAACTGACTCAAATTATGGAAATGGGTTTTGAAGAAGGCTTCAAAATGGGATTGAATCAGTTGGAAGATGTGCTAAATCGTTAATTTGTTGAATCGCAGATTATTATCGATTTAACGATTTTACAAATTAACGATTCAACAATTCAACAAATCATTTACTCCAAATCAATCTCCTCATCTTCAAAATACTGAATAATCGCTTTTTTCATCAAGAGCGATTGTTCATTTGGTTTCAATTCTGGCAGGTCATCGAGTTTGTCATAATGAGGCCAGCCATCTTCGTAATGCGTGAATTTATAATAACCAAAAGGTTCTAACAACCTGCAAACCGCGATGTGCAACAGATTGACCTTATCATCTTTCGTGAATTTCTGTTGTCCGCTTCCCAATTCCTGAACACCAATGATGAACAATAACGTGTCAATTGGCGGGTTTTTCTCAGTTTGAAAATTGACTTCAAAGAAGTGTTCTACTTTTTTCCAAAGTTCTGCTTCGCTCATAATTAATTTTTTAAACCTTCTATTTTAAATAAGAATGCATATTCCAAAGCAATTTCTTTAAGACTTTCAAATCTTCCACTTGCGCCGCCGTGACCAGAACTCATATCGGTTTTGAAGATAAGAATATTGTCATCCGTTTTTAATTCTCTCAATTTTGCTGTCCATTTTGCTGGCTCCCAATATTGAACTTGAGAATCGTGGAAACCTGTGGTAATTAAGATATTAGGATAATTTTTTGCTTCGATATTATCGTAAGGAGAATAGGATTTCATATAATCATAATATTCCTTTGCATTCGGATTTCCCCATTCGTCGTATTCTCCTGTGGTCAAAGGAATTGTATCATCCAACATTGTCGAAACCACGTCTACAAAAGGAACTTGCGCTACGATCCCGTTGAAAAGTTCAGGGTTGTAATTCATCACTGCGCCAACCAACAGTCCGCCGGCACTTCCGCCCATGGCGTAAAGGTGTTTTGGAGAGGTGTAATTTTCTGTTATTAAGTGCTTTGCAGCATCAATGAAATCAAAAAACGTATTTTTTTTCTGAAGCATTTTTCCGTCTTCGTACCATTCTCTGCCAAGATATTCTCCGCCTCTTATGTGTGCGATGGCAAAAATATAGCCTCGGTCTAATAGTGACAATCTTGTACTAGAAAAGCTTGCATCAACCGTATGACCGTAACTTCCGTAGCCGTAGAGTAGTAGTGGCGTGTTTTCGGATTTTGGTGTGTCTTTGTGATAAACCAAGGAAATTGGAACTTGTTTTCCGTCTCTTGCGGTTGCCCAGATTCTTTCCGAGATATAATTTTCTTTGTGGAATTTTCCGCCCAAAACTTCCTGTTCTTTCAGGAGTTTGGTGGTTTTTTCCTTCATATTATATTCGAAAGTGGAAGCTGGTTTTGTCAAAGACGTGTAGCCGAAACGTAATTTATTGGTATCAAATTCCATATTCGTTCCGATGTACGCGGTGTAAGTCGGGTCGGAAAATGGCAGATAATGTGAGTTTCCGGTTTTGCTCTCGATGATTTTTATTTGAAGAAGTCCGCTTTCTCGTTCTTCCAAAACGAAATATTCATTAAAAATTTCAAAACCTTCCAACAACACATTTTCTCTGTGTGGAATAAAATCTTCCCAGTTTTCAATCGATGGATTCTCAACTTTCGTCTTTACAATTTTGAAGTTGGTAGAATCATCTGCATTTGTAATGATATAAAAATCATCTTGATAATGCTCCACAGAATATTCCAAATCCTCAGTTCTTGGCTGGATAATTTTCCAATCTGCAAAAATATCATTCGCCGGAATGAATCTGTGTTCGTCTTCATTTGTACTCGATGAAGAGATGAAAATATAGTCTAAAGTCTTGGTTTTGTATACATTAACGTCAAAAGTTTCATCTTCCTCGTGGAAAATCAAAACGTCTTTTTCAGTTTCAGTTCCTAATTCGTGACGATAGATTTGGAACGCTCTCAGACTTTCATCCTTTCTGATATAAAAGACATAATTGTTATCACTTGACCAAACTGCTTTTCCAGTCGTGTTATCAATTTCGTCTTTATAGATTTCGCCGGTTTTCAGATTCTTGAAGAAAATCTTATAAATTCTTCTCCCGACAATATCAGTTGAAAAAGATAGAATGTCATTATTCACGCTAATGGAAATGCTTCCAATATCGAAATATTCTTTGCCTTCCGCTAAAATATTGGCATCCAAAAGAATCTCTTCTTCATTCTCCAAAGTTTGAAACTTTCTTGAGAAAATCGGATATTCTTTCCCATCTTCATATCTTACGATGTACCAGTATTGATTGAAAAAATAAGGTAAAGACTCGTCATCCTTTTTGTAGCGGGATTTCATTTCCTCATAAAGGTCATTCTGAAGGTCTTCTGTTTCCTTCATCACAAAATCTGTGTAGGCATTTTCTTCCTCCAGATATTTGATGACTTCGGGATTTTCTCTTTCATTCATCCAGAAATAAGGGTCATTCCTTTGGTCGTTATGAATTTCGAGAAGTTTTTCTATTTTTTTTGCTTTTGGAGCATTCATTTTGTTTTGATTTTTAACGCAAAGGCGCAAGATTAGGTTAAAGTATTAATGTTGAAAGTCGCCAACTTTCAAAGCGGTTAACGATTTATTTTGCGACTTTAAACGTTATGATAGAAATTAATTTTGCGCCTTTGCGATATTTTTTCTAGCTCAAATTTAAACAAAAAACCATCCTCTCAGAAAGAAGACGGTTTTGATTTAAGTGATCAATAGATTACTTATTGATGCTTTTGATGTATTTTTCTATCGCCATTGTCATAGACGGCGTTTCTTTTGTTGGAGCCATTACGTTGACGGTCAATCCAGCTTCTTCTGCAGCTGCTTGGGTTGTGGTCCCAAAAACAGCGATCTTGGTTTCCTTTTGGTCAAAAGTTGGGAAATTGATCTTCAAAGATTTGATTCCTTGAGGACTGAAGAAAACCAACATTTCGTAATCATTAATGTCGATATCTGTCAAATCACTCGCCACTGTTTTGTACATGATCGCTCTCGTCCAATCGATGTTCGAAGAGTCCAAAACCTTTGGAACTTCTGGCGTCAAAATATCAGATGAAGGCAAAAGATATTTTTCTGATGGATGTTTTTTGAACAATGGTGCCAGGTCTGAAAAAGTTTTCTCGCCAAAGCTGATCTTTCTTTTTCTGTAGACGATGTGCTTCTGCAAATAGTTGGCAATAGCCTCTGACTGGCAGATGTAGCGCATTGCATCCGGCACTGTGAATCTCATTTCCTCCGCTAATCTAAAATAATGGTCGATCGCGTTTTTGCTTGTGAAAATAATACCGGTGTACTGTGTAAGGTCAATTTTCTGCGTTCTGAGTTCTTTCGCATCCACCCCCTGAACGTGGATAAAAGGACGAAAATCAATTTTGATCTTCTCTTTCTTTGCAATCTCCAAATAAGGCGAAGATTCGTTAGGAGCGGGCTGTGAAACTAAAATAGATTTGATTTTCATCTTAAAATGTCTGTGTTACATTTAATAAAATAAGAACTTCCAAAGTACCAACACGGGTACTATTTGAAGCGTGCAAATATACAAAAATTTATAATACCATTTTTCGGGCAAAATAGCCTGCTTGTGAAAAATATAGATGAGGTTTTTCAACACGAACAAGGATATTAATACTATAATGATCGTATAAAAATATTGTACCAGATCCAACGGATAGAAATAAAGTGCAAATCCAGCGATGATCAATCCAATAGATTCCAAGAAATAGAACTTACTGGAGATCAGAGCCAAATCTTTCAGATTCTTTCCGTCGCCAATGCTGTTGTAAAAGAAAAAAGTGAGCAAATTTTTGATAATGTCAAAAGAGATCACTGCTAAGAAGGCAAAACCAAACTTGTTGAGCTGAACGCCAAACAACTGAATATCGGAGATGAACTTCGGAACTACTGGAACAAATTGCGACAAAAGCACAGCGATCATCACGCTTCTGACAATGGAAATGATCGTCCAGGAAGGTGTTAGATTATTAGAATCCTCGATCTTCTGTGTAAGAAAATCCTTGATGTTAGCATCGCGGTTGAAAACAGAAAGCACGATAATGTAAGCGAAAATACTCCCGAGAATACAATATACCACCCAATCATTATGTTCTGCTATCCTTACCAAGCTCCAAATTTTTTGCAAAAATAAGAATTAGAAATTGTTATAGGTTTATTTATTGGTTAAATAATTGAGATAATTTTTGGCAGGAATTCTACTTCTCATCGATATTATTCTTATTTTTAATTCGATTAGAACTTTTCATAATTAAAATGAGCTTCAAAACTTTTGTCATATTAATGTCTGTTGTCGGGATATTTTACATTCCCGGGAAAATTCTCATTTCGAATCATAGTTTGATGGAGGTCAACGCGACAGTAACTGAAGTTAGGAAAAGCGGAAACCGGGTGCCATACTATAAATTCAAGACCAAAGAATATCCTGGTTTTTTCTACAATTCGGGAAACGGAATGCTATCTTATTTCAAAAATGACGAGGCGATCTTGAAAAATTCCACTAATAAGAAACTGACTTTTTACATTAATAAAAATGAAAACTTAGAAAGTAATGAAGAAAAGTTTTACATCGCATTGGATTCAAAATCGAAATGGGCGGACTTGTTTTACTACAATATCAGACCCTTTACAAAGTTTTTCTTTGCCGTTTTCTGTCTTTTTCTTTTGATAATCAACACAATTGCAATTTATAGATATAAAATGAAGTTGTTTGAAATCTCGTTTATCGTTTATTTCGTTTTGTTTATTTTGGTGCTTGCGTTGTAAGTTGAAAACTACATATGACCTCAATATTCAATCTATAGTTAATTTCCCTTCGAGGTGTCTCCGTTCTTTCTTCATCGTTGTGGTTGGATTGTAGAATTAATATTAATTTGATTGAAAGTTATTCGAGTCATAAAATTGCTATTTTAGTGTTTATAGAATTAGTACTATTGATATGAAGAAAATTTTAATATTTATTTTTGGAGCAATTTTTATTATCATAAGTTGCCATAAAAAAACAGAAAATATATTGATTAATATTAAATATGTTGGAAATTATGATCACGCAATGGATGTGTTTTTGACAAACTATCAACCAAATATTAAAATAGATAATGCGTACCAATCAATTTATGAAATTGAAGAGGGAATAATGTTGGGAAAAGTAAAAAAATATGTTGAGAATCAACATTCTAAGCACGTTTATAAAACCAATAAAATAAAGGTTACTGTAATAATGGATAATAGTGAAAAAATATATTTTTTTAATGCTGATGACGGCATAAAGTTTATAAACTTTTTGATTGCCAATATAAAAGTTCAAAATAGCAAAACAAATAAGTATACAACAAATCAAGATTTTATTGAATCTGAATTACCACCTTTTAAAAATCATTTGAAGGATTATTCTGGTAGAGAATGGATGAATGAATGATTTTCTATTAAAAAAAGTTAATTTCCAACACGCCAAATAAACATTAGCGATTAAAGATTATCTTTGCGGATTATTTGCCGGATGAAGAAATTGGTTATTATTCCCACCTACAACGAAAAAGAGAACATCGAAAAGATCATTTCGGCTGTTTTTGCTTTGCAGCAAGATTTCCACGTTTTGGTGGTGGACGATTCTTCGCCCGACGGAACGGCTGAGATCGTAAAAGGTCTGAGAGAGAAGTTTCCGCTTCAATTGCATTTGACCGTTCGGAAGATCAAAGACGGACTTGGCAAGGCTTACATCCACGGTTTCCAATGGGCAATTCACAACGATTATAATTATATTTTCGAGATGGATGCCGATTTTTCCCACAATCCGAAAGATCTGATCAAACTTTATGAAGCTTGTAAAACTGCAGATATGGCCGTTGGTTCCAGATATTCTCAAGGTGTGAATGTGGTCAATTGGCCGATGGGCCGGGTTTTGTTGTCTTATTTCGCTTCGAAGTATGTGCGATTTGTTCTTGGACTTCCCATTCATGATACGACGGCGGGATTTGTTTGTTTTAAGAAAGAAACATTGATCTCGATTGGGCTTGACAAAATCAAACTGAAAGGATACGGATTCCAGGTTGAGATGAAATACCGCGTTTTCAAAAAGAATATGAAAATTGTAGAAGTTCCAATCATTTTTACCGATAGGACGGAAGGTGTGAGCAAGATGAACGGCGGGATCATCCAGGAAGCAGTTTTCGGTGTTTTGAATTTGAAATGGAAAAACCTGATCGGAAAATTGTAGATCATGAAGCATTTCTTTTACATATCAATGATTTTCTGCGTTTTGTCCTGTACAGAGGCGATAGAAAAACCGAAAGACATTTTGCCAGAAGACAAGATGTCCGAGATCATTGCAGATTTTGCCATCAATGAGCAGAATTATACCATCGGAAATAATATCAATTCTGAAAATGCCACAAGATTCATTCTGAAAAAATACAAGATCAAAGGTGAATTGTTCACCAAAAGCTATGAATATTATATGACCAAACCTGAAGTGATCCAAGAGATTTTGGATGACGCTCAGAAAATCATCGTAGCAAAAGACCCGAAGGCTGAGGCTTTCATCAATAAAAAATTAAAAGAAAATCCGGGAATACCGCCGCAAGCGAGATAAATTATGCAAAAATTTTTTGAAATAGAAAAAACTTCAGAGTCCAAAGCAAGAGCTGGAGTACTCAATACCGACCACGGGCAGATCCAAACACCGATCTTTATGCCGGTAGGAACGGTTGCATCTGTGAAAACCGTTCACCAGAGAGAACTTAAAGAAGATATAAAAGCGCAGATCATTTTAGGTAATACCTATCATTTGATGCTTCGTCCTACGATGGACATTATGGAGAAAGCAGGCGGTCTTCACCAATTTATGAATTGGGACCTGCCGATCTTGACAGATTCTGGTGGTTATCAGGTTTTCTCATTAGCGAAAAGCAGAAAGATCACGGAAGAAGGTGTGAAATTCAAATCGCACATCGACGGTAGTTTGCATTTTATGTCGCCAGAAGTTTCAATGCAGATCCAAAGACAAATCGGTGCCGATATTTTTATGGCTTTTGATGAGTGTATTGCTTATCCTAGCGACTATAATGCCGTGAAAACATCCATGGAACTCACGCACCGTTGGTTGAAAAGATGCATCACTTGGACTGAGGAAAACAAAGAATTGTACGGTCACAAACAGAGATTATTCCCAATTGTTCAGGGTTCTTGTTATTCTGATCTTAGAAAAATCTCGGCTGAGGTCATTTCAGAAGCTGGCGCAGAAGGTAATGCAATTGGTGGATTGTCAGTTGGCGAACCAGAACCGGAAATGTACAGGATCACAGACGAAGTGACAGATGTTCTCCCGAAAGATAAACCGCGATATTTGATGGGTGTTGGAACGCCTTGGAATATCCTCGAAAGCATTGGTCTTGGTGTGGATATGATGGATTGCGTAATGCCGACCAGAAATGCAAGAAACGCCATGCTCTTCACTTGGCAAGGTGTCATGAATATGAAAAACGAACGTTGGAAAGAAGATTTTTCCCCGCTTGATGAGTTTGGGACGAGTTTTGTGGACAGCGCCTACAGCAAGGCTTACGTGCGTCACCTTTTCGTTTCGAAGGAATATTTGGCAAAACAAATTGCATCGATCCATAACCTGGCGTTTTACCTTGATTTAGTGAAAGTTGCGAGAGAACATATTGTGGCAGGCGATTTCTACCAGTGGAAAGATTCTATCGTTCCTCAGTTGAAACAAAGGCTTTAGAAGATTCAAGAAAAAAAGTTAAAAGAATCAAAAGAAAATCATTTATCAATCATCATTTATCAATTATAACTCGATGAAAATCATAGACCTTTACGTCATCAAAAAATATTTGGGAACCCTCATTTTTATGTTGGCGCTTTTGTCTATCATCATTATGGTTGTGGATGTGCAGGCAAAAACACCCAGGATTGAGAGCAATGGATTTACAGTTGGTTATTTCCTGCTCAATTTTTATCCGTTCTGGATCCTGAATTTGATTCTGACCTTTATGTCGATCTTGGTTTTCATTACCGTGATCTTCTTCACCTCCAGGATGGCCAATAATACCGAGATCGTAGCGGTTATCAGTAGTGGAGCCAGTTTTCACAGATTTGCGAGGCCTTATTTGATTACTTCTTTGTTGATTTTCATGGCAACGTTGGCGGTCAATCATTTCATTTTACCTTGGGCCAATATCAAGAAAAATGTTCTCGAACCTTACACTTATAACAGCGTCAACAAGGAGAAGTTGTTGGGAAATATGAGCATTGCGTCGAATATCAGTCCTACCGATTATATTTTTGTCAATAGCTACAACAAGAAAGAAAACCGAGGGAATGGCTACATGTATCAGAAATTTGATAAGAACAAAAAGCTGATTTACCAGATCACGGCACTCGATATCCAATGGGATGCGAAGAAAAAGCACTTCATTATTAATAATTATACCGAAAGAACTGCCGGGAAAAATGACACCGAAATATTAGGACAAGGCACGACGAAGGTTCAGGATTTCAAATTGCCACCTTCCGAGTTGTTTCCAGATAAATTGGTCGCGCAAAATAAAACCACGCCTGAGCTGATAACATTGATCAATCGGGAAAAAATGAAAGGAAACAACAACGTCACTTCCTTTTACAATGAGCTTTATCAGAGAACATCCATGCCGGTTTCGATCATTATTTTGACGTTTTTGGGATTGTCATTATCGTCTCAGAAAAAACGTGGTGGACTTGGACTAAATCTCGCTGTGGGAATTGCTTTGGCGTTCCTATTCGTCTTTTCTTTTCAGGTTTTGAATGTCGTTTCCGAGAACAAAAGTTTGCCGCCATTGTTGGCCATGTGGCTTCCGAATATCATTTTTGCACCTGTTGCTGCTTATCTTTACATTAAAAGAGCGAATCAGTAATTTGTTTGAGGTAAAATCGTAAAACTGTTTGTTTTAAATTCCAAAGTTAATATAGGAGTTCAATCTCTTTGTGGAAAAATTTCTGCAAACCTTCATTTTCCAGTTCGATCCAAAGAAAACCATTTTTGTCAGCATTTTTGATGATGCCATTTTGGCGCAAATCGTTTTTCTGAAAAACAGAGATCTCGTCTTTTCGGAAAAGGGAACTATTATAGGTATTCAGGATTTCTTCCGGATTAATGTCTTTCATTCTTGAAATTATGTATTGATGAAATTCATTAACGAATTGATTCAAATCGAAATTTAAACCTGTGACAGACAATACGGAGCCAGCTTTCGGAAGGTTTGAAAAATCGGATTGAAGCACATTGATCCCAACTCCGATGATGTAATATTCCTCATGATCGATCTTCTTTTTCTCGATCAGGATTCCACAAACCTTTTTTCCATTTAAGATAATATCGTTCGGCCATTTGATTTTAGCATTTGCGTTTGTCAGATTGGCAAGAAAATCCCGGACAATGATCGCGGTATAGTAATTGAGGAATGTATCTGAAATATTGACTTTTGAAGTTTTCAAAGCAAGCGAGTAAGCCAGGTTTTGATTCGGAATGACCTTCCATATATTTCCATATTGTCCGCGACCTTTTGTTTGGTTAAAAGTAAAAACAGCAGTTGATTCGTCTTCATTCAAAACAGAGAGGATTTCGTCATTTGTAGAAAAACAATTTTCGAAGTGGTGTAAACGGGTCATTTATGAAAACTTTAAGAGATAATAAACATGAGAAAGGAAAGATAAATAGATAAAAATCAATAAATTTGCAAATTAGACAATTTTTTGAATGAGTAAAATTACAGAAAAACAATTATTAATCGATAAGATCGTAGATTCGATTCAAGATACAAAAGGAGAAGATATTTTGGTCTTCGATTTAACAGGAATAGAAAACGCCGCAGCAGAAACTTTTATCATCTGCAGTGGAAATTCCAATACACAAGTTTCGGCAATCGCCGGCAATATCCAAAAAAACGTAAGAAACGACCTCAATGACAGACCTTGGCATGTAGAGGGTACTGAAAACTCTATGTGGGTTTTGGTAGATTACGTTTCCGTGGTCGTGCACATTTTCCAAAAAGAGATCCGTGAATATTACGACATCGAAGAACTTTGGGGTGATGCAAAGATCACAAAAATAGAAAGTTAAAAGATGCACTTTAGCATCATCAATCTTTAAAAAATAAAAATGAATAACAAAGGATTCAACTGGTTCATACCCGTTTTATTGGGACTCATTTTACTCATATTTCTTCCAGGACTTCTTGGAGACTCTATGGTAAAAAACATTGATGAAAAAGAATTTTACACACTTGTAGAAAAAGGGAAAGTTGGCGAAGTAATGGTCTACAGAGACAACTTCAAAGCTGATGTTTACCTTACAAAAGCAGCAAAAGCTGAACTAAAAAAGACGGATAAGGAGAGCGATCCACTTTCTGTAATCAATATCAAACCAAGTCCGGATTTTGTCCTGACTTATGGTGATCTTAGATATTTCCAGGAAAGATTTGAAAGCATCAATACCAAACTGCCTACTCAGGCAAGAATGGAATTTGGTAAAAGCCAAAGTGGTTTCTCCGAGTTGCTATTTACTTTAGCACTTTGGGGTGGACTTTTCGCTTTGTTGTACTTCTTCATTTTCAGAAAAATGGGTGGTGGCGCAGGCGGACCTGGCGGACAGATCTTCAGCATTGGGAAATCTAAAGCCAAATTGTTCGACGAGAAAGACAAGATGCAGATCACTTTCAAGGATGTTGCAGGATTGGAAGGTGCAAAAGAGGAAGTTCAGGAAGTTGTAGATTTCTTGAAGAACTCTGAAAAATATACAAAACTTGGAGGTAAAATCCCAAAAGGTGTTCTATTGGTAGGTCCTCCAGGAACTGGTAAAACCTTGTTGGCGAAAGCTGTAGCAGGTGAAGCTAAAGTTCCGTTCTTCTCCCTTTCAGGTTCTGATTTTGTTGAAATGTTTGTGGGTGTTGGAGCTTCCAGAGTAAGAGATCTTTTTGCTCAGGCTAAAGCAAAATCGCCTGCCATTATTTTCATCGATGAGATCGATGCGATTGGTAGAGCGAGAGGAAAAGGTGGTTTCCAAGGTGGAAATGATGAGCGTGAAAATACATTGAACCAATTGCTTACAGAAATGGACGGTTTTGGAACTGATGTGAACGTCATCGTGATGGCTGCGACAAACCGTGCTGATATTTTGGATAAAGCATTGATGAGAGCTGGTCGTTTTGACCGTTCAATCTATGTGGATCTTCCAGAATTGCACGAGAGACAACAGATTTTTGATGTTCATTTGGCTAAGATCAAAATGGATGATTCCATCGATAGAGAATTTTTAGCTAAACAAACGCCAGGTTTCAGCGGTGCAGATATTGCAAATGTTTGTAATGAAGCCGCTTTGATTGCCGCAAGAAACTCTCATGAATCAGTTAATAAACAAGATTTCTTGGACGCAGTTGACAGGATCATCGGCGGCCTTGAGAAGAAAAATAAAGCCATCAAACCTTCTGAGAAAAGAAGAGTTGCTTTCCACGAAGCTGGTCACGCGACAATCTCTTGGTTGGTTGAGCATGCAGCACCACTTCTAAAAGTGACAATCGTCCCGAGAGGACGTTCACTTGGAGCCGCTTGGTACCTTCCGGAAGAAAGACAATTGACCACGACGCAACAAATGTTGGACGAGATTTGTGCAACATTGGGCGGTAGAGCTGCAGAACAAGCTGTTTTTGGTAACATTTCTACTGGAGCATTGTCAGATCTTGAAAGAGTTACGAAACAAGCTCAGGCGATGGTTACAATCTACGGTTTGAACGATAAAGTAGGAAATATTTCTTACTATGACAGTTCAGGACAGTCGGAATACAGTTTTGGAAAACCTTACTCTGAGCAAACTGCGAAACTGATTGATGAAGAAATTTCGAAATTGGTGGAAACGCAATATGAGAGAGCAGTGAATATCTTGACAGAAAATAGAGATAAACTGGATGCTCTGGCAAACAAACTTTTGGAAAAAGAAGTGATCTTCCGTGAGGATCTTGAAGAAATTTTCGGAAAACGTGCCTGGGATCCTGAGTTGACAGAGAAACCAGTGTCGAGTATTGATAATCCAGTAGATGCTGGAAACGTCTTAAATCCAGAGAGTTAAATCTTATTTAACTACATTATAAAAAGAAAATCCTAATTTATTTAGGATTTTCTTTTAAAATAAAGTTTTGGTTTTTAGCCGATTATAATTATTTTTTTACATTTGTACTAATTAAAGCATAGAAAAATTGAGTCTGTTTAAAAAACTCGTCAATAAAATAATGAATCAGCCCGAAGAGGAGCAGCCAGATGTTACAAAACTGGCAGACCAACTTCGTGATGCAGATCTAGATTATAAATTTGCGCAACTATTTACGCATTCAGGGGGATTTTTTAATTATTGCGCAGATGAATCTGAAGCATTGCAGACGCTCAATCAAATTATCAAGATAGAACAAGTTAAGGATGTCTTCTGTTGGGACCAGGATCTGAGGAACTTCTTGGATGTGATAAAAACACCTTACACGCCAGAATTGACAGAACAAAACGATGCCGCTTTCATCACTTGTGAATATCTAATTGCCTTTGACGGCAGAATTATGCTTTCACACAACAATATTTTACATTACCATTCATCAAGATTGCCGAGCAAAATTATCATTATGGCCAATGTTTCTCAGATTGCCAATAATCTGAATGAGGCGATGATGAAGGTAAAACGTGCGGGAAATCTTAAAAATCTGACCTCTATCAGCGGAAGTCAGTCCAAATTAGACACACCTAATAAGGATAATACCAAACTTTTCTTACTTTTGCTCGAAGATTAAATTTCAGCTTTGGATAAAAATTTCATTCAGCGGACAATTTCCGGGATCATTTATGTTTTGGTTATTGCTATTTGCACCACGCCGCTAGGCGAAAATCTCTTTAGCAGCTTCCTGCCACAAGTAAAACAGCAATATCTTTTTTACGGATTCATCACATTTCTCCTTGTTGTTGGATTGTACGAATGTATTAGGCTGATGAAGTTTGATAATAGCATTTACAAATGGCTGGTTTTTCCTGTTGCCGCCATTATTTATTACCGATTTACCAAACGATTTTTCAACCACGATTTTCTTAACGGTTACAGTATCAACAATTATTTCAGCGAGATTCTTGCATTAGGACTAATTGTAATTGCCGTCGTTACACTTTTCAAATATTCCCGAGAACTTTACTTCGAAAACGGAAAACTGATTTTCACAGTCGTTTACGTGACTTTACCATTCGCATTTTCATTAGGCTTGCCCAAATTCAGTACGTTTGATTCGAGCAAAACTTTCACTTTAGAAATCTTTATGCTTTTTGTATTGATCTGGAGCAGTGATACTTTTGCGTATCTCACAGGAAAATTCTTCGGAAAACACAAGATGGCGCCAAAGATTTCCCCGAAGAAAACCTGGGAAGGATTTGCTGGCGGCGTGGTTCTGACATTGATTTTGGGATTCTTCGTAGAACAATATTTCCCTGAACTTCGAGGAAACTGGATGATGGTTGGATTCCTGGTTTCCGTATTCGCGCCGTTAGGAGATTTGGTAGAAAGTCAGTTAAAACGTAGTTTTGCAGTCAAAGACAGTGGGAATATCATTCCGGGTCACGGTGGCGTCTTGGACAGGTTGGATAGCTTTATCATCTGCGTTCCGGTTGTCTATCTCTATTTTATCTTAGAAAAACTAGTTTAGAATCAATTATATGAAACTACATAAAGAATCAAAAGGGACCTTGGTCGTTGCAATTTTGTTCATTGCATTTATAGCAGCCGTATCCATTTATTATTTAGAATTATGGTCTTTGGTTGTTCTAATTCCACTTTTAGTAATGTTGGGATTGATTTTCTGGTTTTTCAGAGTTCCAACAAGAGCCATTCTTGATCATACAGAAAATGTGGTTGCACCGGTGGATGGGAAAGTCGTGATGATAAAAGAAGTTATTGAAGACGAATTCATCAAAGATAAATGCATTCAGGTTTCTATTTTTATGTCACCGCTTAATGTTCATATTTGCCGTTATCCGGTAAGTGGAGATGTTATTTATAAAAAATACCATCCAGGAAAATATCTGGTGGCTTGGCACGAGAAATCTTCGACCGAAAACGAAAGAACAACAGTTGCAGTAAAAAGTTTGACCAATCATCAAGTTGTTTTTCGTCAGATTGCAGGTTACGTGGCAAGAAGGATTGTTTTCTATTGTAATGTTCAGGACGAGGCAAAAGCTGGTCATGAATTTGGTTTCATCAAGTTCGGTTCCAGAATGGACGTTTTCCTTCCATTGGATACAGAGATCCTTTGCAAAATCGGAGACAAAACGAAAGGTGGAATAGACGTTATCGCAAGAATGAGAGATTAATTTCTTATCAATATAAATTTAAAAGAGGCTTAATTATTAAGTCTCTTTTTTTGTTTCATCCCGAAAATTGACAGTTTAGTCAGAGTTTTTCACCATTCGGACTCATATTTTTTTAATTAAGATTTCATCAATATAATTTTGAGGCATAATTAAAAATCAAAACAATGAAAATATCAGTATTCTTTTCACTATTCCTTATCTTGTTGTCCATTTTTTCCAAAGCTCAGATGGATGATAAATTCTATCAGCCGAAAAAAGAAATGAAACCTTTGGAATTCAAAAACATCGAAAACATCAGTTTGCCTGTTGAAAGAGACACCATCACTGCAGTCGTTTTGAAGCCTGAATCAAAATCAATCAAGAAAACAATTATATTTTTTCACGGCGCAGCAGGTAATATTTCAACTTACCAATACATCACCAAGCCATTGGTAGAAAATGGATTCCAAGTCGTAATGATAGATGTACGAGGTTACGGAAAGTCAAGCGGAAAGCCAACCCATTTGAATGTGGCAGAAGACGGCCAAAAAATGTTTGATTATCTGTTGGCCAGAAAAGATGTTCAAAGCACAAAAATCTATCTGTATGGCGCTTCTCTGGGTTCTCAGATTGCAACGCACTTGGCAAAAGAAAATCCAACAAAGATTTCTGGATTGATTGTGGATAGCGGAATGTCGTCTTTCACAGATATCGCGATCCATTTTGCGCCTCAATACAAGGAAATGATTGAGAAAGCTTTGGTTTCACCTTACTCAGCAAAGGAAGATGTGAAAGCTTTGAGTAATGTTCCAAAACTTTTCATCTACAGCAAAGGCGATTCAACGGTTCCGTTTGAGCAAGGACAATTGATTTACACCAACGCTCCCGAACCAAAACAGTTCATCGAGTTTTCCGGAGAACACATCCAGGCAATGGTCGTGGACAAAAGTAGAATCGTAGCTGCTATCGAAAAGTTATAATAAAAAAGGAAACCTCAATGGGTTTCCTTCTTCTTTTTAGCTGATTTTTTCTTCAGCTTTTTAGGCATTTTAGATTTCACAAACTGCTCTCTATCCTTAATGAATTCAAGCATTTCCTTATTATAAGAGAATTGTTTTGCTTCCTTCAAAAACTTCAAAGCGTTCGCAAAACTTCCTCTCATCTCAGAAAGCAACGCTCTGTAAAACCATAAAGTTGCTTTATCAATTCCTTTTATTTTTAAAGAATAATTGATTAGTTTTTCCGCTTCCTGCAAATCTTCGTTATCCAAAAGACATTTGATATAATATTTTGGTGTATTCAGATTCGTGACATCACATAGCATTGCTTCTTCGAAATAGAGTTTTGCTTTTTCATAATCGTTGAGCATTTCGCTGTAGATTCTTCCCATCAGACAAAGCGAATCTGCATCTTCAGGATCGTATGAAAGCGCATAGTTCAACGCTTCCAGACAATCCGGCAAGCTGTATGGATAATTATCCAACGCTTCGAAATAATATTTACTTTTAGTTAAGGTCATTTCTGTAGTTTTTTAATTCATTTTTCAGTTGATTTCTTTCTTTTTTGAAAGATTTTTCCTGATGATTCTTTTTAAAATCGGTTCCCGAGAATGTCCGAATAGGATTTCCTCTCTGAACATTCAAATGATTGTTCCACGTTTCCTGCATTTGTTTTTCCAATTGTTGAATGTGAAATTCCATCACTTTTTCTTTTAATCTGATGATGGAAATCTTTTTATTCTCCAACTGCGAACGGGAATCCTGCACGAAAACACTTTGTCCCGTTGTCAGATAAGTTGCACGAACTGCGGTTTCTACTTTATTCACGTTTTGTCCGCCACTTCCCTGACTTCTCGCAGTCTGAAACTGAATTTCCTTTTCATTAAACTCAATTTTCTCCAAACCTTCCAGTTCAAAAATCCCGATAAACCAATTGCTTCGTTTATGAAATTTTCTGAAAGTGCTTTTCCCAATCCAAAGAATGCTTCCAAGCCAGGTTTTTAGAAATTCGTTGACCTCTTTTCCTTTTAAAAGTAAGGTCGCTGATTTCAAAGTCAGATTTTCATCACCATTTTCACGGTGGATGATTTCGTAACCGATTTTATTTTGTTTTGCTTCCTCAAGGAAGACCTTCAGCACTTTGGCAACTACCCATTGACATTCCAAAGGTCCTCTTCCCGAGGTGATTTGTATTATTTTGTCCATTGTTTTTTAGGAGCTTAATCCCGCTTTCCGCTGTATCTTTTTTCGCCAACGCTTTTTTCAAGCCCACGCAAAAAAAAGGATGCCGCTTCAATCGGGGCTATGGTTATTCTCCTTTTTATTACTATTTGTTATAAATTATTTAATGATTTTCTAAAGAATTAAAATGCTAGTATTTAACACCCAACATCCCGTATCCAACATCAATCATTATTTATCCATCCTCACAATTCGAGGTTGAAAAGTTCCAAGGATATCGACCAATTCACTTTGAGCGTTCATCACTTCGTTGATATCTTTGTAGGCCATCGGTGCTTCTTCGGCATTTCCGCCCATCAGTGTGACATTTTTGAGTTTTAATTCTTTTTTAATGTCATTTTGAGTAAAACGGTTTCTACATTCTCCTCTCGAAAAAGCTCTTCCCGCTCCGTGTGAAGCCGAATTCAGTGAATCCGGATTTCCTTTTCCACGTACGATGAAACCTTTTGCCGTCATCGAACCGGGAATCATTCCCAACTCGTTTTCGTTGGCAGGAGTGGCGCCTTTTCTGTGAACTACCACTTCTTTTCCGTTGTGCATTTCTTTCCACGCAAAGTTGTGATGGTTTTCGATTCTGGCTTTCACTCTTCCACCAACTGCTTTCACCAATCTTCTGTGAATGTCGTCGTGACAAGCCGAAGCGTAATCTCCCGCGAGATTCATCGCCGTCCAGTATTCTAAGCCGAGATGTGTGTTCAAATCCAACCAGGCGAAGTTTTGCGCTTCTTTTGGCAACGGACATTGCTCAGTAGCCACTCTCGAATAATATTGAGCGATTTCTGCTCCCAATCCACGAGAACCGCTGTGCGAAAGGATTCCGAGGTATTTTCCTTTTGGAAGATTGATTTGTTTATCCTCTTCCGTAATCTCCACTTCCCCGAATTCCACAAAGTGATTTCCGCCGCCGGAACTTCCCATTTGTTTGATGGCTTTTCCTTTTAATCTTCTTAAAATCGGAATTAAATCAAAAGTATCCCTGTCGAAAATTTCGTGGTCAACGTGAGATTTATGCGTTTCGTACATCCCGAATTTGGTATGTTCAACAAGAGCTTTTTCATATTTATCTCTTGCTCCGTCGAGATATGAAATAGGTGTATCCAAAATACTGAGCGACATTCTGCAACCAATATCCATCCCGACTCCGTACGGAATTACTGCATTTTCTACTGCGAGAACACCACCAATCGGAAGTCCGTAACCACTGTGTGCATCGGGCATCAAAGCACCTTGTGTTGCAATTGGCAGTTTCAATGCGGTGTACAATTGGTTTTTTGCTTCATCCGAAATATTGTTTCCAAAAATTTGAAATGAAGCCCGGTTGGTGTTGAGCATTCTTTTTTCAGTTTTCTTGGATGAAAGCAAGGCTTCCGCAATCTGTCCGAAGGTTAAATCTTTTTCGAAGTTCTCCGGATTCTGCTGAATTTCCTTGAGAAGAGATTTCACATAATGAATATTTTTGGTTGCAAAATTTCTTTTCATCACTTCCAAAGCGATGTTGACACTTTGGTTGTTTGGATAGCCTAATTTTAATATATCTTTTCCTTTTAGTTTTAAATTTCCCATTGTTTTATATAATTGATGAATGATGAGAGATAAATGATATTCTCACATCGAATTTTTTTCAACTAATATTTTAGTTGATTTGATTTTTGTCGGAATTTTCTATTTTCTGACAAATGTTGATTTGGAGCTGAAATACCTAGCCCCGATTGCAGTGGAAATCCTTTTTTTTTGCGTTGGCTTGAAAAAAGCGAGGGCAAAAAAAGATTGCAACGGAAAGCGGGAAATAGCTCCTAAAAAATTGATTTCGGGGAAATGTTGAGTTTGAAATATGGCGCAATAAAAAACCCGAAATCTTACGACTTCGGGTTTTGATATTTCATTATACTGTTGTTCTAAGAAGGTACCAAACCACGAAGCCTCGCCTTTGCAAAAGGCAATCCTACTGATGTATGTTGATTGTATTTGAACATTGCTTCGTTGTTATTTTTGTTGGTTGAACTTGATTTTCAGGTGCAAAGATATTATTTTTTTTGAATTGGCAAATTTTATTTTTTAAATGGTAAAATATTTTAGCTGATTAAAGCTTCGTATTTTTTTCGGTTGTCAATCAAAATCCAAAGATTGATTAAAAATAGAACGGCTGCAATTCCTATTCCTGGAGGAGCCGGCGCAACCGTACAATTGTGCAACAAAATTCCAATCATTACAGGGAGGATAATAATGGCGCCCAGCGCTCTTGTTTTGGGAAGGATGAAAAGCAAACCTCCAACTATTTCTACAATTCCGACCAATGGTAATAACCACGGAAGTTTCATAAAAGCTCCAAAAGCTTGCTTTGCATCTTCTGGCATATCTTCCGGCATTGGCATATAGTGGAAGAACTTGTCCAGTCCGGCGTTGATGAACATTAATCCGAAAAGGAGGCATAGGATAAATTTGACGTATTTCATAATTTGTAAATTTTATAGTTATTTTTTTATTTCTACAGATTCTTCTTCTAAATGTGGTCTTTTGCTACCAAACTGCGTTGCAAAAAGAAAAGCCAAAACAGCCAGACAAACCAGCAAAGCGGCTATTACGATGAAGATCTTTTTGCGCAACGTAAGCTTGGGAATGTACGACACCAAAAATATCAGAATGACCAGTAAAATTACAAACAGTGCAGTAATTCCCATATTTTGTTTTGATATTTATTCGTCAGTTGAAATTATTTAACGAATTTAATAAAAAAATGAATTGAATGTTAAAATAAAAATCCGTCCGAGAAAATTTCCCGAACGGATGAGTTTTTAGATATTGGTTTAAATATATTTTATTTCAAAGCGATTTCTACCACTTCGCTCATATTGGTTACGTAGTCGACTTTCAGATGTTTCAAGTAATCTTTCTTGATTTCCTCTACGTCTTTTCTATTCGCCTCGCAAAGGATGACTTCTTTGATTCCGGCTCTGGTTGCTGCGAGTAATTTTTCTTTGATTCCACCAACTGGCAAAACTTTTCCACGAAGTGTTATTTCGCCTGTCATTGCTAAATGAGGTTTTACTTTTATGTTTTTATAACTTGAAACCATTGAGGTTAGCATGGCGATTCCGGCAGATGGACCATCTTTTGGTGTGGCACCTTCTGGAACGTGAACGTGGATGTTTTTCTTTTCGATATCGTCTTCAGAAATGCCTAATTCTTCGTAATGTGCTTTTATGAATTCCAATGCGATTGTCGCGGATTCCTTCATCACATTTCCAAGGTTTCCGGTCATCGTTAAAGCACCTTTTCCTTTGGAAAGAATACTTTCTATGAAAAGAATGTCACCGCCGACACTTGTCCACGCCAAACCTGTTACCACACCGGGAACATCGGTGATCTCAGCCAAAGTTTTTGGTCTTGGAACACCCAGTATTTCATCTACTTTATCAACAGAGATTTTCGGGTCAAATTCTTTTTCCATGGCAATCTGAAGTGCCACCCAACGTGCGATTCCTGCAATTTTTTTCTCCAAAGTTCTCACGCCACTTTCAGAAGTGTGAGCATCAATGATATGTTTTAATTCCGGGTTTCCTAGTTTGAGATATTTGGCATCCAAACCATTTTCCCGCAATTGTTTTTTGATCAAATGTCGTTTTGCAATCTCCACTTTTTCTTCCAAAGTATAACCGGCAATGCTGATGATCTCCATTCTGTCCAAAAGTGGGCGTTGAACGGTTGAAAGTGAATTGGCCGTTGCAATGAACATCACTTTTGAAAGATCATAACCTAATTCTAGGAAATTATCGTAAAAGTTGTTATTCTGTTCAGGGTCAAGAACTTCCAATAAGGCTGAACTTGGATCGCCGTGAGCACCTTGTCCGAGTTTGTCAATTTCATCCAGAACGATTACAGGATTTGAAGTTCCGGATTTTTTGATGGATTGAAGGATTCTTCCTGCCATCGCACCAATGTAGGTTTTTCTGTGTCCGCGAATCTCGCTTTCGTCGTGCAATCCACCGAGAGAAACGCGCACATATTTTCTTCCTAAAGCATCGGCAACAGATTTACCTAACGAAGTTTTACCAACACCTGGAGGACCTACCAAACAAAGGATCGGCGACTTCATATCGTTCTTAAGTTTCAGAACAGCAATGTGTTCCAAAATTCTTTTTTTGATATCTTCGAGTCCGAAATGTTCTTTATCCAAAAGCTTTTCCGCTTTATTCAAATCGAAGGCATCTTTGGAATAATGTTCCCAAGGAAGATCGGTGAAAAAGTCCAGATAATTACGCTGCACGTTGTAATCCGGCGAGCTGGAATGTTGTCTGGAAAGACGTTGTAATTCTTTCTCGAAGTGTTTTTCTACATCGTCACTCCATTTCAGCTTTGAAGCTTTTTTACGGAATTCGTCTGCGTCAGATTCTGCGCCGCCGCCCAATTCGTCTTGGATGGTGCGGATCTGCTGATTTAGGAAATATTCGCGCTGTTGCTTGTCCAGGTCTTTACTGGTTTTCTGATGGATCTGGTTTTTGAGTTCCAAGTGGCGGAAATCGTCGTGCATCATTTCGTAAAGATTTTTTGCACGTCCAATCAGTGTTTTTTCGTCGAGTAAACGCTGTTTTTTGTCTGATGAAAAATTACCATTAGCCGAAACAAAATTCAACAGATCTTCCTGTCCATCAATATTTTTGATGGCGAATTGAGCTGCGTTAGGAATGTTCGGGTCAATATTGATGATTTTCTCCGCAAGGTCTTTGATATTGTCCATCAAGGCGGAGAATTCTTCTTTATCTTTTGGTTGCACATCTTTTTGTTTTGTGATCTCAGCAAGAAAATAAGGTTCATTTGAAACAAATTTCTTTACTCTGAATCTCTGAACACCTCTCGTGATCGCAGTGATATTACCTTCCGGAAGTGTAATGATCTTCAGGATTTTTGCCAAAGTTCCAACCGTATAAAGGTCTTTTTCTGACGGATTTTCTTCGTTGGGATTTTTTTGGCTGATGATTCCCACGAGTTTATTTTCTCTTTGAGCATCCTCCAAAAGTTTTTTCGATTTCTCTCTTCCAGCGGTTATTGGCGTGATCACTTTCGGGAACATCACCATATTTCTTACGGGCAGAATTGGGAAAACCGTTTGGGTTTTGTCTGCCTCGTGATTGCCAAGTTCATCCAGGTTGATTTCTTCTGCTACAATCCCAAAACCTTCGTCAAGAATCTCTTCAAAGTTGATATTATCAAATTCTGTCATAGTATATTGAATGACATAATGTCATTAATCTTAATTGATATAAAAATCATTTCTCAATTATAACGGAGAAACAATACTGTTTTAAACGAATCTATAATTTCGCAAGAGATGTGCCATTAGGAAAAGCAATACAATTTGTCATAGTTCGTTCATTAATTAAAATTAGTGCTAATGAAGTATTTTGCAATTATTTTGTTCATCTTGATTTCCTGTGGGAAAAGTACTGAAAAACAAACATTAGAAAATTTCGATTTAGAGAAATTAGATGTTTTAATAACGAAGAGATTAACATCTTCATTCAAAGTTTTTTATTAAATCAAGAACCCAATCAAAGAGAACAGTTGCCAAGCGATATTAATCTTACAAAATATATTGGGAATAATTTGACAAAAGACTCTTTGATTTTAAATGAAAAAAATCTACGAATGGTTTCACAGAAGGAACTTGATTCTTTGATTTCAAAAGAAGATTGGAAGATTATTAGAAAGCAAATTAATGACAACAGGGATTATTTGCTTGATAAAAAATTTTTCAAACAAAAGGTTTTTAATTCCGATTCATTAAAATAGAAAACGAAAAATTCACGAAAAATACAGTTAAAATAACAGATTCTCTAAAGAAAATAAAAATGGCTGCTGCAAAAGAATATGTTAAACAAAGCGACTTAGAATATTTAAAATTCACTAAAAAATTCACTCCAATTTTACATATAAATAAGCCATTATTTACCAAAGATAAAAAATTAGTGATTTTTTTTTATTCAACTTATTCTGGTCCACTCAGTGCATTTTCAGAAACTGCTATTTATGAATTTCGAGATAAAAAATGGAGAAAGATAAAATCAGTCAGAATGATGATTAGTTAATCTTTAAACCAACATTCTCTGCGCTTTTTTCACACCTTCTACCAGAATATCAATTTCTTCCAAAGTATTGTAAACAGCAAAACTTGCACGGACGGTTCCGGCGATGTTGAAGAAATCCATAATCGGTTGGGTGCAATGGTGTCCTGTTCTCACGGCGATTCCTAGTTTGTCGAGAATCATTCCAGTGTCAGAAGCTATTCCTGCGCCTTCCAAGTTGAAGGAAACTACACCCGTTCTGTTTGCTTTTTCACCATAGATTTTAATGCCTTCTAATTCCAGAAGTTTTTTCTGAGCGTAATTTAGAAGGTCGTTTTCGTGGTTTTGAAGACTTTCGTGACCGATATTTTCGATGAAATCTACAGCTGCTCCGAGAGCGATATTTCCGCCAACATTTGGCGTTCCTGCCTCGAATTTGAAAGGCAAACCTGCGTAAGTGGTTTTCGCGAAACTGCAGACTGCAATCATTTCGCCGCCGCCGTGGAAAGGATGAAGGTTTTCAAGCACGGATTCTTTCCCGTAAAGAATTCCTGTTCCCATAGGTGCGTACATTTTGTGTCCTGAGAAGACAAAGAAATCACAATCCAGTTTCTGAACATCGATTTTGAAATGTGGTGCGGATTGCGCGCCGTCAATCAAAACGTAAGCGTTGGAAAGTCTTCTCGTTTTTTCAATGATTTCTTCAATAGGATTGATGATTCCCAAAGCGTTAGAAACCTGATTTACAGAAACTACTTTTGTTTTTTCGTTCAGCCATTCATCCAAAACATCGATTTGAAGGATTCCGTTTTCGTCCATTGGGATGACGCGGAGTTTTGCACCGGTTCTTTCGCAAAGCATCTGCCACGGAACGATGTTGGAATGATGCTCCAAATAAGAAATGATGATTTCGTCGTTTGGCTTGATTTGATTGGTTAAAGCATAAGCTACGAGATTGATTCCTTCCGTCGTTCCTTTGGTGAAAATCACTTCGTAGTCGTGTTTTGCATTGATGAAACGTTGGATCTTCTGTCTGGAAAGTTCCATCTCTTCCGTTGCTAATTGACTCAATGTGTGGATGCCACGATGCACGTTGGCATTAATGGTTTCGTAATATTTTTCCCAAGATTTGATGACTGAAATCGGTTTTTGGGAAGTTGCGGCGTTATCCAGATAAACTAATGGTTTGCCGTTGACTTCTTGGTTCAGGATTGGGAATTGGGCTCTTATATGATTGATGTCGAACATTTTAAATTAGATGTTAGATGTTAGAATTTAGATTTTAGAATTTAGACCAATTGGAAAACTCTTCAAATATGATTAAACGTTGAATCTTTGCAGCCCGACTTGAGCGGAAATCCTTTTTTGTGGCTGGAAAAGCCTTGGCAAAAAGATTGGGAGCGGAAGGCGGAAATAGCTGCCCAAATAATAATTAATTATTTAGAATGCGTCAAAGTTACGGCAAATTTTATTATATTTTTCGATGTTAAATATTTATAAAATAAGTCTAATTCTTGCTTCTTGGAATAATAATTGACTATTTTTGAACAATTCATTTATTAACAAATAAATACCAAACTATGTCATTCGAATTACCAAAACTTAGTTATGCGTACGATGCGTTGGAACCAACCATCGATGCAAAAACAATGGAAATCCACCACTCAAAACACCACCAGGCGTATGTGGACAATCTTAATAACGCAATCGCAGGGACAGAACTTGAAGGGAAATCTCTTGAAGAAATCCAAAAGACAGGAACTGACAAACCAGCAGTAAGAAATAATGGCGGTGGACACTTCAATCACTCACTTTTCTGGGAACTTTTGACGCCAGGAGGAAGTAAAGAACCCGTTGGAAATGTAAAAGCTGAAATCGAGAAAATCGGTGGTTTTGATAAATTCAAAGAAGATTTTTCTAACGCAGCAAAAACTAGATTTGGTTCTGGTTGGGCTTGGTTGGTGAAAAATTCTGATGGTTCTGTAGCGGTAACTTCTACGCCAAATCAGGACAATCCACTAATGCCAGTTGCTGACAAACAAGGAACACCAATTCTTGGATTGGACGTTTGGGAGCACGCTTATTACCTTAATTATCAGAACAGAAGACCAGACTATGTGTCTGCGTTTTTTGATGTGATTAATTGGGATAAAGTAGAAGAACTTTACAATAAATAATTTTTCATAGAATTATATTGAGAAACCCATCGGAGATGATCTGATGGGTTTTTTTATGGATTTGTGGTTGGTGTCGTTTGTTCTGGTTTGGTTTCTTTCGCTTTCTCAGCATCCAATTTCGCTTTTTCCTTGTCCAATTTTTCCTGCTCTGCTTTTGCGATTTTCGCCAAACTGTCTTGTTCTTTTTTAATGGCAACAGCATTTATTTTTGCCATCACAGCTTCGGAAGTTGCACCAGGCCCGAACGAGTCGATAGCTGTTGTATCATAAGTGATCTGTGGTGCTGCATCCAGATTGTCGGAATTGTTCAAAACCGGTGTTTCCTTGGAGCAGGCAGAAAGTACAATCAAAACACTTGGAAGTATCAATTTTTTCATAACAATTTTAATTTTATTCAATTAAAAATTCGGCAAGAACAGGGAAGTGGTCAGAGATGTCAACACTTCTGTCCACCTTGTAACTGATTGGCTTTATTGATTTTGATGAGAAAATGTGATCGATTTTCATGGGGAATTTGAAGTCGTGAAAACTGGTTCCACTTCCTTTTCCAACTTTCAGAAAATCGTCGTCCAGATCTTCGGAAACTTTGTAATATTCATAAGAGTTTGGAACCGCATTGAAATCACCTCCAACGATGATCGGATGCGGCGACTTATCAATAAAATCCTTGATCTGATCGATCTGGGTCTGGTGTTTTTTGAAGGTCGGAACTAATTTATGTATAAGCTTTTTTGCTTTTTCCTCGTTCCTGTCCATATCATCCGTCGGCTTCACCATTTTCTTATCAAGAAAAAAAGGTTCCATATAGACATTAACAAATCTGATGATCTTTCCATTGATCTTGATATCAGCATAAAGACACATTCCGGTGCTGACATCGGTTTTTACTTCACCACTTTCGATGATCGGAAATCTGGATTGGATCTTCACAATCGGTCGGCTGTTCTCAAAATACTGGAATCCATCCAAAGGTTTCTTGTTGTCATATTCCTGAAAGAAAACAACATCGGCATTTTCTTTATTAATGAAATCGTATATATTACCATCACCAAAATGACCAAATTTCCCATTGAGCGAGATCAATTTCAGATTGGGGTTTTCCTTTTTAGTTGGCGTAAAGTTGACCCAACGTCTTGTCGGAGTGATAAAACATAAAGACAGAACCAAGAAAACGGCGGCTCTTTTTTTCCAACTGGCAATCCAAAATATCAATAACAAAATATTGATGATGATCAAAATCGGAAATCCAAGTGACAGGAGATTCAGCATTCCGAAAACACTTGGCGGAATGTAAGCGTTCATTATCGACCCAAAAAGAAGAGCGATAATGACGATATGAAAAACCGTTAAAATAAATCTGATGATTCCCATCTATTGGATCCGGTCTCGGTTCTTTTTGAAATTGAGCACAAACAAATAACCAATCAGTGCGCCACCAAGATGTGCAAAATGGGCAATATTATCGCCACTGAATTGTCTCAGTCCTAAAAATATGGAAACGGCAATGATGATCGGTGTCAGATATTTTGCCTTGATAGGAAAAGGAATGAACATAAACATCAATTTTGCGTCTGGAAATAAGGTCGAAAAAGCAGCAATGATTCCGAAAATTGCACCTGAAGCACCAACCATTGGTGTTTTCAGAATGACGAAGAGTTTTTGAGCAGCGTCTCTCACCGCTTCTGAATTAGAATTAATTGGCATCTCTCCAGAATAATTGTTGTCAGCGTATTTATAGATTTCATGAATGTCAAAAGCCTGGCTTTTCAAGAAACTCGTCAATTGGCTGACTTCGTAATAATTCCAAATATTATACAAAGCAAAACCGCCCAAACCAGCGGCAAAATAGAGAATGATAAATTTCTTCTGTCCTAAAACCTGCTCCAAAACTGGCCCAAAACTATAAAGTGTGAACATGTTGAAGACAATATGCATAATGCTTCCGTGCATGAACATATGGGTAACAATCTGCCAAGATCTGAAGTTGGGAGACAATGGAAAATACCCTGCCAGCAAAGGCTCAAGATTAAGGTTAATATTAGTAAGCAGAAAAGTTGCCGCAAAGAATATCACATTCAGAATGATGATATTTCGCGTCACTGGTGTTATTTGAGGAAACATAATTTAAAATTTGTTTTTAAAGTCGTCAAATGGCACTTCCATCCAACATTTTTTACCATTCACGGTATATTGCGGAAATCCAAGGTCGATAAAATCTTTGACCAATTGTTCCACTTCGGTTTTATAAATGAAATCAAATTTGGATTTTGTTTTTAATTTAATCCATTGATATTCAAAATATTTAGAGAATTCGTCTTCGGTTCGGTATTCCAAAACTTCGAAGATCTTTTCGAGGAATTTGATGACCTGAGATTCCTTCAAAGCTTCCGGAACAGTTTCGATTCTTAGGACGTTTTCCTGAGCCAAGGTCATTTCAAAACCAAAATCCGGCAGATACTTTTTGATGGATTTGTATTTGTTTTTCTCGATCTCGTTCAAATGATACTCTAAAGAAAATAACAGACTTTGACCTGCTTTTTTAGTTGGTAGATTTTCCTGATGCGATGACATGATTACGCGGTGCATTCTACCAAGGTCCAGCATATAAGTCAATCCGTCTTTGTTCAAAAGCCAATAACCGTTTGGTAATCGGAAAAGATCCTCATCCAGATCATCATCTTCGAAAAGATTGATCTTTGAGGGCGCGGCTTCTGTGGCCTGATAGAGTTCGGCCAGATTGATTCGTTCTTCGTCTGTCGTTTTTTCCACAGAAAAAGGATTGAAATCTCGATCAACATTAATAGCTGATGGTGACGGTGCACTGTAATTACTTTTACTCGGCGCAAAGAAAGCTTCCATTTTCGGATCTCTTTCGAAGTCCAAACTTGGCGCAACATTGTAAATTCCCAAAGAACGTTTGATCGTGGATCGTACCAATGCAAATATCAAAGCTTCGTCTTCAAATTTGACTTCTGTTTTTTGAGGATGAATATTAACATCTATTTTCTCCGGATCCATTTCCAGATAAAGAAAAAATGACGGAATGTAACCAGGTTGCAAAAGTCCTTCAAACGCTTCCTGAACGGCTTTGCTGAGATAAGCACTACGGAAAAATCTCCCGTTGACAAAGAAAAACTGTTCGCCTCGTGTTTTTTTTGCGCCTTCTGGTTTTGCCACATAGCCGTGCAAATGAACCCAGCCAAGATCTTCCTTGATGGGAATCAAAAGTGGTTGCAATTTCCGACCGAAAACATCCACGATCCTTTGCATTTGACCACCTTTTCTCAGTTTGAAAACAGGTTCGTCATTGTGGAACATTTCGAATTCGATATTCTCGTGAGCCAAAGCAACACGCTGGAATTCATCAATGATATGACGGAATTCTACATTGTCATTCTTAAGGAATTTCCGTCTCGCAGGAACATTGTAAAACAAATTCTTGACCGAGAAGTTAGAACCTTCAACGGTTTGAATCGGATCCTGAAATTGGAAAAGTCCACCTTCGATATAAATATTCGTCCCGACAGGCGAATCTTTCTGTTTTGTTTTCAGTTCCACTTGCGCAACCGCAGCGATGGATGCCAAAGCTTCGCCTCGGAAACCTTTTGTGGCAATTTTAAAAATATCTTCAGTCGAGCGGATCTTTGATGTGGCGTGACGTTCAAACGCTAATCTTGCGTCAGTTTCAGACATTCCGATGCCGTTGTCCACAACTTGAAGCAGATTTTTTCCGGCGTCACGAATGATGAGCTGGATTTTACTGGAACCTGCATCCACAGAATTTTCCAAAAGTTCCTTCACGATGGAAGCCGGCCTTTGCACCACTTCGCCAGCAGCGATCTGATTGGCAACGTGATCCGGTAAAAGCTGAATGATATCTGACATTTCTACGATTGAACTTGTAAAAATAAGGATAACAATCGAGTGGTAAAAGTTAAATAATTATAAAGAAGCTGAGAAAATAATGATAATTTTGACTTTCAGATAATTAATCACATCGATGAAAAGAGATCTCTATATTGATTTTGCCAAAGGACTGGCGACCATTTCCATTATTTTTATCCACACGGCTTTCTGGAGCGGACAATTTTACATTCCGACGGAAGTTCGGGTTTTCTCTTTGGTCTTTGATGTCGCGCTATTTTATGCACTGAGTGGAATCACTTCAGGGAATAATATCGAGAAAACACTTTACAGATTATTGAAGTTGCAGATCACCTATATGATTTTCGTGACCTTTCTCTTTTTTCTCGATTACTTTTTCAAAGTTTTTGGACTCACATTTTTCTCGTTTGAATGGTTGAAGGATTTCTACTCAACATTCGGAACTAAGTATGTTCCAAGCAGTATTTCATCAGAACCGCAATGGCAGGTTTTGGGGAATTGGTATCTGCACGAGTATTCCAATTGTGATACTTTTCCTGTGGTGATGGGAAGTTTTTGGTATCTGAAGGTGTATTATATCTTGACCGTTTTAGGTGTTTTGATTTTAAAATTCTTTCCGAAGCATATCAATTGGTTTATTGCAGTTTGCGTTGTTTTAACTTTGGTATTCAATATTTTTCCTCATTATTATCCGAATGGACAAGGTGGTTACGTCGCATTTTATATGGCTGTTTTTCTTATTGCTAATAGAATGAAAGGTAAAACGATTTCAACCAAAATGATTCCCGTTTTATACGGATTGGTCGCGATTGCGCTGGTTTGGATGTTCTGGAATTATGGAGGTGATATTTTCTATAAAATCAATAAACAAAAGTTCCCACCAAAAATTCCGTACATCATTTGGACCGTATTCTCATTGGTTACGCTTTTCGTTTTCTATAACCGATTGAAGATCACGAAACCAAATTTCATAACCAATGTAGGACAAAACGCGATCTTCTTTTATTTCGCCCAAGGAATGAGTTCTTCTTTAATCTATTTCCTTGTTGTTCCTTTGAAAGATTCGATGAGTTGGTGGTTGTTGGTTTTGATCATTTATCCGCTCAATATTTTATTGGCCTACCTGATTTCGATTGGTTTGAAGAAAATAGATGATCTTGGCTGGAAAGTCTTGCAGTTTTTGAGAGAGAAAACAGCTTCAAAGAATACATAAAAAAAGCGCTCCTAAAAGCGCTTTGTCAATATTTTAATCATTTCTCTTCCTTCCGCTCATAGCCACAATCGCGACGATGACGATAAGCACGACTCCACCTATGATCCAATAGGTCGGATTGGTTTGCCATTCTTCTGTAGAAGTAGTCACGTTAGTTGTTTTAACGACCGTTGAATCCTGTGCAAAAGTCAATGCTGAAGAGAAGATTGCTAAAAAGCTAAAAAGAAATAATTTAGCATGATTGGTAATAGTTGAATTTTTCATAATTTTATTATTTGATTGTTGAAGGATTTTCAATATGTGTGCCAAATGTCAATTTAATTGATTATCTTAATCCTTTACGATGATTGAATTCGAAAATTAATTTTAATCAATAAAATATTTAATAAGAAACAATCAAATCCTTATTTTTACAAAAAATATAAAATGTTCCGTCTCAAACTTCTTACAGACCCACGTTGGGCAAACATTGCCGAAGATAATTTAGAAGAGATCCTTACCGATCACGCTTGGTGCGAGCAAAAAGCTGCAACCAACGCGATTGGCCTAATTACAATGGTTCCTGAACATACCGAAATGGTAACCGAACTTTTGGCGATTGCACAAGAGGAGTTGGACCACTTCAACCAAGTTCATGAGATCATCAAAAAAAGAGGTGGTGTTTTGGGAAGAACTCGTAAAGACGATTACGTAAATGACTTGATCAAATTCCTTGTCAAAGGTGGACATCGTGACGAACAGATCATTGACAAAATGCTTTTCGCAGCGATGATCGAGGCAAGAAGCTGTGAACGTTTCAAAGTTTTGACAGAAAATATCAAGGACGAGGAACTGAAACAATTTTATCACGACCTGATGGTTTCTGAAGCCAATCATTACACAACATTCATCGGGTTCGCAAGAGAATTGGGCGATCCGGAAAAAGTGAACAAACGCTGGGAAGAATGGTTGGAATATGAGGCCAACATTATGAAATCCTACGGAAACAAAGAAACCATCCACGGCTAAAATGTACAGAAGCCCCAACGATTATCTTCGACTCTTTATACGGTCCTTCATTCAAGGATTGATCATCATTGGTCCTTTTGCCATCACGGTTTGGGTCATCTGGAGCGTGGTTTTCAGCATCGATAATCTGGTGCCTTCTGTTTCGGAAAAATTTCCGGGATTGATATTTTTTATCGTCATCTTCGGAACCACTTTTATTGGATTTTTCGGGAACAAATTCATTATCGGAAGACTCATCGTCGACGGTTTGGATTATGTTTTGGAACATATTCCGGGAATCAAATTTCTTTACACTTCTTTGAAAGACGTTTTAGGATCTTTCGTTGGTGACAAGAAAAAATTCAATGTTCCGGTTTGGGTCAAAACCAATGAAACACCGGAGATCTGGCGGATCGGATTTCTGACGCAAGCCGATATGTCCGTTGTCGATCTAGAGCAGATGATCGCCGTTTATCTGCCACATTCCTACGCCGTTTCTGGCTGGGTCATTATTACAAAATATACTAACGTAAAGGAAGTTACGGGAATGAGCGCTGCTGAGGCTATGAAATTTGCTGTTAGCGGAGGTGTGGCTGGATTCCATTCAGACGACAACGTTTTCAAAGCACCGGAGTAGTTTCATGAATGATAATTGATGGATGATAATTGATTTCTTACTAGTTATTGTTATCAGTCTAAATATCAGCAATTTACATTGGGTTTTTCCATTGTGGTTTGTTGTTAATCAATTATCAATATAAAAGATCATTTATCAATTATCAATCATCATTTATATTTATCATGAAATTACCTTACGCAGAACCATTCAGAATCAAAATGGTCGAAGAAATATACCAATCCACACAAGAACAACGCGAAGAATGGCTCAAAAAAGCCGATTATAACTTATTCAATCTCAGAAGTTCCCATGTTTTCATCGATTTGTTGACAGACAGCGGAACGGGCGCCATGAGCGACAAACAATGGGGCGCATTGATGATAGGCGACGAAAGTTATGCTGGCTCAAGATCATTTGAAGCGTTGCAAAGCACGGTTGAAAGAATCACAGGATTTCCTTACTTATTACCAACGCATCAAGGAAGAGCGGCAGAAAATGTTCTGTTCTCAGTCATGGTAAAAGAAGGCGACATTTGCCCAGGAAATTCCCACTTCGACACCACAAAAGGTCATATCGAATTTAGAAAAGCACACGCCATAGATTGTACAATTGATGAAGCTTTTGACATCGAAGACCTTCATCCTTTCAAAGGAAATATCGATCTCGAAAAATTAGAAGCTGTTTACAGTTCTCATCCGAAAGAGCAAATCCCTTTTTGTTTGATCACGATCACTTGTAATTCTTCCGGCGGACAACCAGTTTCTCTCGAAAACATCAAAGCTGTAAAAGAATTATCAGACCAATACGGAATTCCTGTTTTGTTTGATTCCGCAAGATTTGCAGAGAATGCTTATTTCATCAAGAAAAGAGAGAAAGGTCAGGAAAATAGAACGATTAAAGAAATCTGCAAAGAGATTTTCTCATATGGCGACGGAATGACCATGAGTTCCAAAAAAGATGGTTTGGTAAACATAGGCGGATTCATCGCTTTGAAAAATAGAGAAATATTTGAACAAGCCTCCAACTTCACTATTATCTATGAAGGTTTCATCACTTATGGCGGAATGGCTGGAAGAGATATGTCAGCATTGGCAACAGGATTGGATGAAGCGACAGAATTCCCTTATTTGGAAAGCAGAATCTCACAAGTGGAATATCTTGGGAATAAACTAATGGAAGCCGGAATCCCTGTTCAAAAACCGATTGGCGGACACGCTGTTTTCATAGACGCACTCAACTTCTTACCGAATATCAAACGAGAAGAATTCCCTGCCCAAACTTTGGCCATCGAGCTTTACAAAGAAGCTGGAATCAGAGGTGTGGAAATCGGAACTTTGTTGGCTGACCGTGATCCGGAAACCAGAGAGAACCGTTATCCGAAATTAGAATTGTTAAGATTGGCAATCCCGAGACGAACGTACACAAACAATCACATGGATTATGTTGCAGCTGCGGTTGTCAATGTTTTTGAAAGACGAAATGAGATTACAAAAGGTTACAAGATCACCAAGGAACCAGCCATTCTGAGACACTTCACAGTCCAGTTGGATAAGATATAATTAAAACAAAAAAGAGAGCAATTAGCTCTCTTTTTTTATTTCTTACGTTTCATTGTCTCTATGGTCTCCGATGGTACTTGTTGTAACACTTGTGAGTCCGCTTGCCCTGGAATTCCTGGGCCACTAGGCATCGGCAATTCTGTGTTTCTGCCTTCATTCTGATTCAATTCTCGTTTCAGTACAGTAGCTTCGTCTTTTGTGGTTGGTTGTGGTTGCGGTTTTTGAGAAACAACATTTCCACTATCGTCTGTCAATTCCAGTTTAGCATCACTTTTCAGGTATTTCAAAAGTTCCTTCGCTTTGATGCCTTCCGGTGTTTTGGCATAATTAAGAACGATCTGTTCCAACTGTAAGATCATGATCTCTTTGCCTGCATTTTTCCCTGCATTATAAGCATTAAGCAAATAGAACTTAGGAACCAAGGCATCTTTTGGATTGTCTGCAATAGCTTTATCAATGATTGCGGATGACTCTGCAAATTTCTCTGTTTCGTAAAGTTTATAGGCGTCAGCATATAATTTTTCTACATCCGCAGTTGATTTGTTAAAATCTTTGTTTTTCGGGTTCTTCACATATTCCGCATATGACGTGTATGGATATTTTTCCAGGATCAGTTGTTTGGCTTTCTCGGCCTCTGCTGGATTTTTCTCGTAATTGAATACAAAAATGTTGTACAAGGCCTGAAGGTCTGTTTCTTCGTCTGGTTTATTCTCAACAAGATCAAATAACGTTTTGGTCGCTAATTTCGTATTACCAAAGAAAGACTCGTACATTCTGCCCATTCCAAGACTTGCAGTATCTCTATCTTTTTTCAATCTTCCTAATTCCTCTAGGGAAGTCGGGATTTTTTCCATGTAGAATTCTGGTTCCAATCGGCGTGGGTCGGGCGCATTTGCTAATCCTAAAGCTTCATTTTTCAACTCCTCTATGGTAGTGGTTTTCGCGGAATAACGCCAGTTGTCAGAAAGGGTTCTGTTTCCCCATGTTTGCTTGAAGGAACTTTCCCCTCTTGGGATATTATTGGCATTGGCAAAATAAAACGTTGATCCGCCAGTGATCCCAAAATTCTGGAAACTGTTGGCATCCGAAGAATTGTTTGCGAAAATAGAGTTGGCATTATAGTCAGCATTATCAAAGCCTTTGCTACGGTCAGCTCTCCTTTGTTCCAGTTCTGCAGCGGCTTCTTTTGCTTTTATCTTGTCTATATATTTTGTAAAATATTCTCTTTGTGCATCCGGCGACATTTTTGTCAAACTAAGAATACTGTCATTTTTCTTGATGACATAGTAATTTTTAGAGAGCTTTTTAATATTCGCAGTTAGGCTTGTCAATCTCTCTTTTTCTGGTAGATAGGTCATCACAGCTAGTGCGCTGTCGTAATAGACACAAGCAGTTAAATAATCGTCTTTTGAGAAATATTTTTTAGCAATCTCGGAATAAGTAAGTCCACGGATTTGCGGATCGGACTGTTTTTCCTTCAAGGCTTTTCTGAAAAAAGAATCCGCTATAGAATCTTTTGCAGCAGAGGTCGCAACTAAGCCGCTAGCATAGTACAACTCATTTTTGCGGGAAGCGTAAGTTCCTTTTTTGGCAATTTTGGCAAGGTAAGCCATTGCTTCTTCATAGCTGTCAGCTTTTCCATCGAATGTTTTAGCAATTTCTATCTGAGATTTCACTTCGAACTCGTAGCTGTTAGCATATTTGTAAGCGGCTGCAAAAGATTCCCTAGCCTCATCTTTTCTGTTAAGGTTTGAAAGGATCTGTCCACGTAGGAATGCGATACGGCTTTTGGTCTTTCTTTCTTTGTTGTATGTGAAAGCATCTTCCAAAACTTCGGCAGCCAATTCTTTTTTGCCCCATTTCAGGAAGTTGTCTGCTTGATAAACTTTTAAAACTTTGAGGTGTTCCTTTTTAAGTTTTATCTTCGGATTTTCCTCAAGGTCTTTGAAAACCTCATCTGCTCTATAGTATTCTTTCAGTTTTGTGTAATTGGCTGCTTTGTAGACGCTTGCTAATGGTAGTCTTTTGTCCTTGGACATTGTATTGAAGAGATAGTTCAACGCATCCAGAGATTCCAGGTATTTTCCTTGGTACATTCTCGCTTTTGCCAAAAGGATGTAAGCATCGAATATCTTTTTGTTTTTCTCAACACCATTTACAAGAACCGAATACTTTGTGATGGCTTTTGTAGCTTTTGCTTCTGTAATCTGTAGGATTGTCGCCCCTTTTCTATTGGCATTGCCAGAGTTTCCAGAAGCTCCAGAACCACCACCTATCGAAGACAATTTTCCATTGTCAACGCCGCTTAGTGAAGCAGAGTTGGCAGATTGGGATCGGGACATTCCTCTTATCGGGGACATTGGGGCATCAAAATCTGTATTGGAACCACCTGGGCCACTTGAAAAACTTGTTGGTTCTGCAGTTACATCTTCTGTGGTGTAAACAGAAATATAAGGGTCATAGAAATTGTCAACGTGTGCTTTGTCTCTGCTCTCCATTTCTGCGGCGAGAGACTCCTTACTGTTGAATAAGGTATTGTGATAGGTCATAAACCTGTTGATAGGTCCGCTCTTTGTTTTCTTCTTTTTGTGACGCGGATTACAGGCAAATATGCTCAAGACAGCAAGTATGATCAGTAAATATTTTCTCATCTAAGTAATTTCAATTTGAAATTGAGTATTCAATCTGTAAAAATAACGAATTTTTGCAAGGAAAATTATCTAAAGAACCTTGTTTTGAAAATTCTTTGGAAAGTGGTTCATTTTTTTGAGTTCTTCGTAAACCAGATCCACCGGAAAGCCCATCACAGAGTAGAAGGAGCCAGAGATATTTTTGATCTTTGCCATGCCAAGCCATTCTTGGATCCCATAAGATCCGGCCTTGTCAAAAGGTTTGAAATTCTCGATATAAAAATTAATTTCATCCTCACTGATTTCAGAAAATTCTACAACTGTTTTGCTGGTTTTGCTGATCTCAGATTTTTCGGTCTTGATGGTAAAAGCGGTGTAAACCTGATGCTTTTTTCCTGAAAGATCTTTCAACATTTCAAAAGCCTCTTCTGCATTTTTGGGTTTGAGGAGAATTTTTTGGTCTAATGCGACGATGGTATCAGAAGTTAAAAGAATCTCATCAGAATTTACCTTGAAAGCTGCTGCTTTTTTATTCGAAACATATTCTGCGATATTTTCTGGTAACAGTTCTGAAGGATAAGATTCATCAACATCGATTGACACGGTTTCAAAAGTATATCCTAATTGAGTCAATAGTTCTTTTCGTCTAGGCGATTGGGAAGCTAGTAATAATTTCATTTGCTTAATTTCCATTTTTTTTTTAATGTTTCAATGTTCCGCTGAAGCGGTTCATTATCAAATAACTAAGCTGATTTTGTTTCTTCGTCGAGATTCCATTTTCCTTGCACTTTCATCACTTGTTCTATGACATCACGGACTGCGCCTTTTCCACCGTAAACTGGAGAGACATAATCTGAAATTGCCTTCACTTCCGGAACTGCATTGGCAGGACAAGCCGAGATCTCTGCCAATTTCATAATCCCAATATCTGGAATATCGTCACCCATCATGAGAATCTCGGAATCTTGTAAATTATATTTTGATTTGAAATCTTCGTAATCCGAAATTTTGTGAGAAGATTTGGCGTAGTAATCATTGATTCCCAAATACTCCATTCTGTTTTTTACCATCGGGTCATTGCCGCCCGTGATGATCCCTATCTTATAACCTTGCTTGATGGACTGGACAACTGCATAACCGTCTAGAACGCTCATGACTCTGGACATGTTCTTGTCTGGCAAAAGATAAACACTGCCATCTGTGAAAACGCCGTCAACATCGAATACGAAGGCTTTTATATTTTTTAATTTGGGTAAATAACTCATTTTGATCTTTTAAAAATTTAGCATAAAAAAGTCCTCCAAATAGAGGACTATAAAAATAGTGTTTTATGCGGAAATTAAGGATAAAGCGCAGGTTCAATTTTATTATTGTCCTTATTGATGATCTCTCTCTGGAATTTTTCCATATTTCTCAGCATCTCCGCCGCGTCTGTCATTTCTTTTCCGTTGATATTGACTTTCATTTTCACACCTGGCCTGGAGAGGTTTTGTCTCATATCTTTTACCGGATCATTTTTATATTCTTTCCATTGTTTGATGAATTGCTCCTCGGAAACTTCCAATTCCTTTCCGCCGGCCATATTCCCAAATCTCACAACTCTTCCGCCTGGAGCAGTGGATTCAATTTCTTTTTTCTCAATTTTTTCGATCTCATCAAAATTTTTGCTTCCGGCAAATTTGAAAACGTGCGTTCCGGTAGAATCTTCCATTTCCAATATCAATCCTGGCAATCCATGAAATTTGTAAGGGCCGTCCTGAAAAGGAAAATCCTGCGAAAACCAAGCCGTCCACATTCTGCCTCCAAAATCCAAGGTCGCCTTTTGAGCATCGAATTTATCGATCTTTTTTTTGTCGGGAAGGATTTTCCAATCCATAGGTTTTGTGTCTGTCACATCGAAACGGTTCGGACCGATGGTCGTGTGCAGATTGATTTTAAAATCTGGATAGGATTTGTTGACAGAAGATTCTACTTTTCCGGCATTGTTATCATTGTAGCTAAAATTGGTAGCGCCAGACGCCAATTGCTTTTGGATATAGGCGTCGCGGACAGAATCGCTGTAAAATCGCTTTCGGCTGTAGAATTTGCTTCCTTCTTTTTTAATGTCGAGATACATCAATTCTGTATTCGCAGAATCCTTTTTCGCCAGATCTGATACAAATCTGTACTCGTACATGATCCGTGTCCCTTGAGCAAATGATATTAAACTCAGGAAAAGCATTAGTAATAAGAGTGTTTTCTTCATGACTAAGTTTTTAGTGATTTGAAATTAAAAAAAATAAAAAGGCAGACAAAAATTTGCGCTACCTTTTTTGGTATAATTAAAATAGTGTGTTACTTGAAATTGAACTTCACGGTGAACATGAATTGGCTTGGACGGATCTTGTAGCTCTGAGTCACAGTGTTTCCTCTATCAATATTTACAGCTACAGTTTCGTAAACTTTTTTGTTCGTGATATTCAGCCATTTGAATTCGAAATCGATTTTTCTCTTGACCCAAGTGTATTGATAAGAGATATCGTAAAATGGATTGTTGTAAGTATTTCCTTGAGTGGACGTCACGCTGTTGTCCCAGTTGAAACCGAATGTGTGGTTTTCTGATGGATAGATGTAAGCCGAAAGGTTATGATTCCATCCAGAACTTTTTTGAGACGTAGATTGGGTAGCATTTTTATTGTTTCTCCAGTTCATACTAATGTTGTAATCTACACTTAACCAGCTGAAATAAGCATTATTGAATTTCGCAGTCCAAGTCTGAATATTGTTTTTACTTTCGATGAAATTTCCATTAAAGAAACTGAATGAGTTAGCGTCTGTATTGGTAAAACTTGTTGAGATATTACTTTTGAATTTAGGAAAATATTTTCCGATTTCCGCACTTTCGCTCTGAGATCTCGTTGAGTTCTCTAAAGCTTCTATTCCAATTGTTCCGCCAATCCCGCCTTCTGTATCAAATGTTTCTGCTATGTTCCTTTTCACTGTTCCGTAGTTGTAACGAACGTTGAAGAAGAGATTGTTAAGTGGGTTTCTGTATTCCAATCTAGTACCGATGTTTCGACTTAGATATTCTGGCATTTTAGAATTGTTAAGGTCGCTAACGTATCTTCGAGATATATTTCCAGCAGAGCTTAGGATGTTACCACCATATAAAAACCCAAAATTTCCAAAATCATAACTTTGATTTGCAAACACCCAATATTTGAAGAATGATGCAAAATCATAACTTGCGAAGAAGGTTGGTTCCAATGCCGTTTTGGTCTTGTCTGCAAGCTGGTTATAAAGATTGTCTTGATACTTGATACTATAGTAATTAACAGGCAAGGTAAGATTCATATTCAATTTGTCAGATTTATAATTCAAAGACACTTGTGTGTATGGTGTTAGTTCGTTCCAATCCACATCATTCTGGTAGTTTCCTGCCAATGTGTAATAATTTCCATTTGATGAGCCACTAAGGACAGATTTCAAATTATTAAAATTCATGTTTATACCTATCTCCGGAATAATAGTCAACTTTTTAAAAGTAAATCCAACAGAAGCTGAATGGTTAACTTCCAATGTCTCAGAAAGTGCTGCTTGTCTGTAAGTGTCATAAAGTCCAGGAGAACTTAGACTCGTAAAATAATCTGTATAACTTCCAGGGTTGACTTCCATCGTCTGCTTATCTTTCTGATATTTGACATAACTCATCACATTGATCAACTTGTCTTTCCAAGGAATGATTGTGCTCAAAGAGTTTTGGAAACTTCCCGAAGGAGATTCTAAGGATTGATTTCCAAAAATATTAGGCTGTGTTGTGATATTTGTGTCCAAACTAGACAATCCTCGATCGGCATTCCAGAATCCATTCCACGTAGTGGTATTTTTAAAAAATCCTTTTTTAGCATTTTTGGTAAAAATCAATTCTGCTTTTGCCGCATTCGTATAGAAATCATTGCTTCTAGATTGTTCCAAGGTTCTACCTGCAAGATCTCCATTGGCTTCGATATTGTCATAGGCGGTTTTCGTATGGGAATCTCTTTCAATGTCATTGTTTGTGTAGTTCACGTTGGCCTTTAGTTCCCATTCTTTATTTTTGAATGGACTTGTCAAAAGATTGGCTGAAACAAAATGAACATTATTCAAAAGATATCTTTTTTCCGGAATGTCTGGGATTCCTGCGGTTTCTACACTTGTCCAGGATTTCTGTGTAGTCTGAGACCTTCTACCTTCCCATCTACTTCCAAAGCTCAATAGATTACCTTCTTTCTCCACACTTTCACCATTATTATTGGCTTTATAATTGATGACCCATTGGTTTTTTTGTCCGAAGAACATGGGTGTCAATTTTACATTCCAAAGCAATGGACTGAAGCCTGCACCAATTTCGCCACGACCGGTCATCGTTACAGATTTTTTTAGTTTGATGTTAAGTGCGGCCTGCTCGGATGGGACTTTATCACGAAGGATACTTACCGGCTGGTGATTTTCCAAAACCTCAACTTTGGAAACGGCATCTTTTGGAAGTGAGTTGTTGATGGTTCCGTAGCCGCCTTCCATCAGGTCTTTACCGTTGACATAGAATTTGTTGATGGCCTCACCTTGGTAAAGGACCGTTCCATCTTTGTTAACCTCGATGCCGGGGATCTTTTTCAAAACATCGGCAAGGGTTCTGTCGTTTTTATTTTCGAAAGATTTCAGGTCGTAAGAAATTGTATCTCCTTTTTTGGTGATCAGTTTGGTTTTAAGTCTTACTTCCTGGATCTCTGTTGCTTGAGAATCCAATGAGAAATTCAGTTTCTGGTCATCATTTTTGATGGATTGCGTGATCGGTTTCTGGTTGAAAGCTTTGATTTTTAAATCCAGATTGCTTTCCGCCGAGGTGAAACTCACTTTGTATTCGCCTTTTGCATTGGATATTCCGTAAGCTAAAATAGCGTTTTTTCCAGGTTCTTCAATGGTAACACTTGCGCTGGCAAGGGCTTTTCCGTCTGCATCGGTAATAATTCCTGTAACGGTTTTCTGTGCAAAAACAATCAGAGAAAAAGCAAGCACAAAAAGGAGAGAGAGAATTTTTTTCATATTAAATTATTGTATCACTAAAGTATTAGTAAAAGAACCTTGTAAAATGTTACAAGGTTTTTATTTTGATATGGAATTTAATGCTTCGATTTTACTTTTTAAGATTTTGTAATTCTTTCTTCAATTCAAAGATTTTGACTGTCTTTTCGTCATCTGGATACACTTTTGTGTAATTTTCCAATGCCGATATATACTCTTCCAAGAATTCTGTATTGGTTGGTTCTGCGTCGTATTTGATTTTTGCTTCATTTATAGGAGCTAATTTTTCGTACTGCCGCCGAGCAATCCCTTCTCTTGTCTGGTTATAGAGAATTACAATGTTCTTTTCGTATCCGGGAATGTATTTTACGGGAAATTTCTCATTCACGCTCGGAATTCTAATTTCGTTGGTAATTGGATAGATCGAAGCACTCATTGTCGAAAAATAAGTTTCAACAAAACGATGGTCTTGTTTCTGCACAATGGCCTCATAATCATGGATAGGTGCATCATTCAATGTAGAATTGGTTTCTGTGTCGGAAGTTATGATGGCGATGCTTTCTGTGCCGTATTTGTTTAGAAACCAGGCATTAAGAAACTGTCCGGCAAATGCATTAGCTATTGATAGCGGTATGATGAAAATGAGCCAGAAAAGCTTCTTTGTGATGGCGGAGATGATACCAAAGAATAGGAAAAAAATAATCGTAGCGTAAAAACCGTGATGGCTAAAAAAAAACAAAATCTTTGATATTAAAACCATAACTTTTTTGCTTTGAATTATTTCCAAAAATAATCATTAATTATATATTCAACTAAAAAAATCCAAAATCAATTTTAACAATGACCTTTGATGCTCTTACAGAATGTCACAAAGTTTTTTTTTGAGTTTATTAAAATATAAAAGTTACATATAGAAAGTTCTTTTTCTAACTGGGTTTTGAAAGGATAATCCATTTATATCATCACATTCGATTATTTAAAATAATAATAGATAATGAAGAGTAAAATTTAATAAATTTGTTCCTTAATATTAGATTAACATGGGAGTCATTTTAAAACCAATTGATATTGTAGACGATATTACAAAAGAGGAATTCTTTGAAAAATATCTGAAACCGCGCAAACCAGTTGTCATCAAAAATATGGCGAGAAACTGGCCAGCCTATCAAAAGTGGACGATGGAATATATAAAAGAAGTGGTGGGAGATGTGACTGTTCCGTTGTATGACAGCGCTAAGGCCGATCCGGCTGCACCGATCAATACGCCAACCACGGAGATGAAATTTGCAGATTACATCGACCTGATCCAAAGAGAACCTACCGATCTGCGAATTTTCTTTTTTGATCCTATAAAACACGCTCCAGACATCCTGAACGATTATATCTCTCCAAAAGAATTGATGGGTGGTTTCTTAGACAAATATCCAAGTATGTTCTTCGGAGGGAAAAGTTCTGTGACCTTCCTTCACTATGACATTGATCTTGCTCATATCTTCCACACGCATTTCAATGGGAGAAAACATGTTTTGCTTTTCGAACAGAAGTGGAAAGACCGTTTGTATTGTCTTCCGTACGCCACTTATGCCTTGGAAGATTTTGATATAGAAAATCCAGATTTCGAGAAATTCCCTGCATTGGACGGCGTTCAAGGCATCGAATGTTTTCTTGAACATGGCGATACTCTCTTTATGCCTACAGGCTGGTGGCATTGGATGAAATATCTGGACGGAAGTTTCTCCTTGTCACTCAGAGCTTGGGACAAAAGCTGGGGCGTAAAGGCTAATTCGCTTTGGAATCTTACCGTACAGAGAGGTTTTGATAACTTTATGAAAACCAAATTCAAAGGTCAATACATGAACTGGAAAGAGAAAAAAGCGGTTGAAAGAGCCAACTACGCCTTGAAGAGAGGTTTACCAAGATAATTGTACAAAGTAAAATTGTAGAAAGTATTGAGTACTTTTTGTCATTAATTAAATAAAAAATGCAGCTAAATTATTAGCTGCATTTTTTATTATGTGAAAGTCAAATCCTAATCTCTAAAATCTAACTTCTAATATCTGATTAAACTACACCTTGAGCCAACATTGCTTCAGCCACTTTTACGAAGCCTGCGATGTTTGCACCTTTCACGTAGTTCACGTAGCCATCTTCCTCTTTACCGTAATCTCTACAAGCTTTGTGGATGCCGATCATGATCTCTTTCAATCTGGCGTCCACTTCTTCTGAAGTCCAGTTAAGTCTGATCGAGTTTTGTGTCATTTCCAAACCAGAAGTAGCAACACCACCAGCGTTGGAAGCTTTTCCTGGAGAGAACAAGACTTTGTTATCCAAGAAATAGTTGATTGCTTCAAGCGTCGAAGGCATGTTCGCAGCCTCAGTTACGCAAAGACAACCGTTTGCAACCAAAAGTTTTGCATCTTCCAGATCCAACTCATTTTGCGTTGCAGATGGGAAAGCAATATCACATTTCACTTCCCAAGGTCTTTTTCCTGCAAAGAACTGCGCTTCGGGATATTTCGTAATGTAATCTTCAGCTCTATTATTTCCGGTGGCTCTCAATTCCAATAGATATTCGATTTTTTCTCCGGAAATTCCGTCTTTATCGTAGATGTAACCATCAGGACCAGACATCGTCACTACTTTCCCGCCTAGATCGTTGATCTTTTTGATAACACCCCAAGCCACGTTTCCAAAACCTGAAACGGCTACAGTTTTACCAGCGATAGATTCATTGATGGTTTTTAGCATTTGCTCAGCGAAATAAACCACTCCGTAACCAGTTGCCTCAGGACGAATCAACGATCCACCATAAGCCAGACCTTTACCAGTCAATACGCCGGTAAATTCGTTTCTGATCTTTTTATACATTCCAAAAAGGTATCCGATCTCTCTTGCACCTACACCAATATCTCCGGCAGGAACATCTGTCTCAGGACCAATATGTTTGCAAAGCTCTGTCATAAATGCCTGACAGAAACGCATTACTTCCATATCGGATTTTCCTTGTGGGTCAAAGTCCGAACCTCCTTTTCCACCGCCCATTGGCAAAGTTGTAAGTGAGTTTTTGAAAGTCTGCTCAAAAGCGAGGAATTTTAAAACGCTTAGGTTTACCGTTGGATGGAATCTGATTCCACCTTTGTAAGGTCCAATCGCGGAGTTCATCTGGATCCTGAATCCTCTGTTCACCTGGATCTCACCTTTGTCATCGATCCACGGCACGCGGAAGATGATCACTCTTTCAGGCTCTGCCATTCTTTCCAGAAGCTTCATTCCGGTATATTCTTTTCTCGTCGCAATGAAAGGAATTACGGTCACCGCAACTTCTTTTACAGCTTGGATAAATTCGGGTTCGTTAGGATTTTTGGCTTCAATTTTTGCCATAAACTCCTGAATCTTTTCTTCAACGTTAAATAATTCCATTGTGTACAATTATGACAACAAATTTAAATTCTTTTTCGAATTTCGCAAGTAATATTTTAATTTTTATTGAAAATTTAATGATATTGGTTATGTTTTTTGCATAATGTATAATTACGTCTTTTGTGTTAACAATTTTTGAAGTTAATATTAAATTACTTCACGTTTCCGAAATGGTGTTTTTTTAATTAAGTTGATATTGTCTTCCGGAAAGGCATTTGACGTAGCCATAAATTTCCAGATCGAGGAGAATTGGTAAGATCTTGTGATGCAAAATGCCGGATTTTTCAGCAAGTTCATCGAGCGAAACATTTTTATTTTCTGTAATGATTTCCAATATTTTATGGTGGTCTTTTTTCTCAGGATCGATCTTGATTTTGGTTTCTTCGACTGGAAATAATTCTGGCTGAGGTGTGAAGTTGAGATTGGTGACCAATGTCTTGATGTCAACAATGGATTCAGCTTTGTTATTTGCTATCAAATGGTTGCAACCTTGGCTGTAAACATCAGTAATTTTTCCAGGCAATGCAAAAACGTCTCGGTTGTATTGATTGGCTGCGGTTACAGTTGTGACAGATCCACCTCCATAAGCGGTTTCCACGACAATCAAATGTGGAGAAAATCCAGCAATAATTCTGTTCCGTTGTAAGAAATTTTCCTTTGCCATGCCTTCAAAAGAAGCGTATTCTGTGATCAACGCGCCATTATTCTCGAGGATCTTCTTAGCTAGATTTTTGTTGGCGGCAGGATAGATCTTGTCCAGGCTCTGTGCTAAAACAGCGATGGTGGGAATGTCATGATTAAGGGATTCCTCATGCACACACGAATCTGCGCCCAATGCAAGACCGCTCACTGTACAAACTTTTGAAGCCGACAATTCAGAGGTCAGAGCCTGAATGAAATGCTTTCCGTAAGCTGTCAGTTTTCTCGTTCCAACAATACTCACAGGATTTAGATCATTATCTAAAGAGCCTTTGTAGAATAAAATGACAGGCGAATCGTCACAGTTTAGAAGATGTCTTGGATAAAGTTTTTCTTCTTGAGAGATGATTTTGATCTCATGTTTTTCACAGAACTTAATTTCCTTCTCGGCAGATCTCAAAAATTCTTCGTTTCCAATATTCTGGATGCTGCTTTTCCCGATTCCTGATATTGAAATGAGAGATCTTGGCGAAGATCTCCAAACTTCTTTGGCTGATCCAATATGTTGAATCAGTTTTTTGAGATTGATGTTGCCAATGTTTTTGCACTGTTTCAGCGCGAGAATGTAGAGGTTTTCTTCAGGATCCATAAGGTCATTTGTGTATGACCAATTTATAAATTATTTTTCATTTTTCCGAATCTCGTCCAGATATTCCCAAATATTATGCTGTTTCAGTTGAGGGAGTTCGTCGAAATCCTCTGGATGGTTCACGATATATTCCTGCCACATTTTGTCGTCTCGCTCATTGTAATATTCAGGATATTCCCAGATGTATTTGATTTTTTTGTCACCTTGTTTTCTGAAGATCAGGGCTAAAATAATTCCTGTGATACTACCAGCGAGGTGCGACTGCCAACTGATCCTGCTTGGTTCGGAAAGGTTGGAAAAGAACTCTTCTGGAAAGATTCCCCAGATCAAACTTCCGTAATACAATGCCACGACCAAGGAAACGGTCAGCAATTTCATATTCCATCGGAAAACACCACTGAAGAATATGAAGAAGGCAAGCATGTAGACCAAACCGCTCGCGCCGATGATGCAGCTATAGTTCCATTGTCCGGTAGTAATGTCTATGGGAGGAAGCATCCAGACCAACAATCCACAAGCGATCCAGCCGATCATGAAGATCTTGAAGGCGATCTTTGGGTAAAATTCAAATAGTAAAAACAGAAGAATCGATATTGGCATCGAGTTGCCAAGAATATGATCCAAACTCCCATGTAATAATGGTGCAAAGATGACACCACTCAAACCTTCCGGAACCAATGGAATGATTGCGCCATTACAACCTCCAAAAAATCCAAGAGTCTGAAGCAGGAAAAAAGACCACATCAATGCAAGCATTGCGATTGGAACCAAAAAGGATCTTAAATGAAAGGTTTTCAAAAACATGGATTTGAGAATCACAATTATACAGCCATTTTGTAGAAAAGGTAATTTTGTCCGTAAAAAAAGATGGTTTGATTGAGAATTTGGTTATAAAGTCAGATTTTTAAAAAATTAGTTTTGTTATTTTTGTGAAAAATTTTTATTAATGAAAAAGGTATTGGTAGTTTTTGCGGTTGTGATGGTCTTTTTTTCTAAAGCTCAGATCACGGATTATCAAAAGATGATCGACTCTATTGCACAAAAAAGATGGGATTCTACAGCTATAGACATTGATAGTCTTGCCAATCCGAGAATTGTGAATATCAGATCGTTAAAGAATGACTCTGTGAAGCTTTCCAACAATACAGTGATCGTCTCAAATACAGATGATACAAGTCCTTTGACGCCATCCTCCATTTTAAATCTGCCAACGCTGAAACGCTGGTTCTTCTTTGGCCAGAACAGTTTGGTTTTCAATCAGTCTTCCTTTGCGAATTGGTATGCCGGTGGTAACAACAACATTGGTGTCATCGGAAAGGTGAATTATAATATTGTCTACAAAAAGAATCGGCATTATTTGGACAACAATATTCAGATGGCCTACGGTTTTGTTTCTTCTACAGGTCAATCGACCAGAAAGACAGATGATTACATCAATATCATGACCAACTATGGCTATGAATTGGCGCAGCATTATTATTTGTCCACAGGTTTTCAATTCTTGTCACAGTTCACACCAGGATTTAATTATGCCAATACGCCGGATCCAACTTACAATGACAGGATCTCCAAATTCATGGCACCAGGATATCTGAATGTCGGCCTTGGTTTTTCTTACAATCCCAATGAAAATTTCCAAGTGATCGTGAGACCCATCAATGGTAAATTCACCTTCGTTTTGGATAAAAAACTTCAGACTGCCGGTACTTATGGTCTTGAGAGAGATGGGCAAAGTATGCGAGCTGAGTTAGGTGCCATGGTCAACATTCTTTACAAGATCAAGATCTACAAGGACATCACCTACGTGAATCAGATCAACTTCTTTAGCAACTATCTGGAACATACAGAAAGAGTCGACATCAACTACAGCGGCGCTTTGAATCTCAAATTCAACAAGTATATTTCGGGTGTTGTCACTATCGATATGGTTTATGACCACGATCAGATCAAGAGGCTTCAAAGAAAACAGACACTTGGCTTTGGACTTACCTATAATCTTGGTTATAAAGTGGATCGTGACACCACAACTGGTGTGATCAAGCCATTTGTAAATTAAAAACTCAAAATAATATTTTATGATGAAAAAATTATTTTTCTTAGGAAGCATTTTGTCTGCTTTTATTTCCTACGCTCAGGAGCAGCCTGTTCAGGATACTGTAAAAGCTTGGTCTGTAGTTGGACAGAATACCTTGATGCTCAATCAATCTGCCTTCTCCAATTGGGTGGCGGGAGGCGCCAATAATGTGGGTTGGCAAGCAGGTGTCAATTACAATCTGACCTATGAGAAGGACAAAGATCTTTGGGAAAACATCATCATTCTAGGTTATGGGATGAATAATACCCAAGGGGTTGGCAATAGAAAAACGCAGGATGTCATCAACCTTTCTACCAATTATGGACGTAAGATCTCAGGGAATTGGTATGCATCTGTTGGAGCTGGTTTGATCTCACAGTTTGCGCCAGGTTATAAAGACGGAAATAATCCGGAAGCTGAGAAGATCTCAAACTTCATGTCGCCTGGTTATGTGAATGTTGGTGCTGGTTTTACTTACAAACCAAACGACAACTTCACAATGACCTTAAGACCCGCCAACGCAAGATTCACTTTCGTAACAGACAAAGATCTTCAATACGCTGGCAATTATGGTTTGAAGAATGATGGTGATGCTATGTTGTTCCAATTTGGATTCTTGGCAACAGCGCAGTACAAAGTAAAATTAATGGAAAATATCACGTTACAGAACAATGCGTCCGTTTTCTCAAACTATCTGGACCATCCGGAAAGATTAGTGCTTTCATATGGCGGAATTCTTAATTTGAAGGTCAATAAATATATCTCGACCAATGTGACTTTAGATTTGTTGTACGACCACAATCAGATCAAGAAAACGCAGTTGAAACAAACTTTGGGAATCGGTCTTGCCTATAACATCGATAACGGTAGAAAAAGGACTGATGATAAACGTAACCAAGGTTGGAAATAAATTAGTCTGTCAATATTAGTAAATAAAAAAAGTGGAGCTTATTGCTCCACTTTTTCTTGTAACCAACCCAATTCTCCAAAGTGTTTTTTGAATTTTTGAATCTTTGGTCCAACTACAGCACTACAATAAGGCTGGTTTGGATTGGCGTTGTAATAACCTTGGTGGTAAGCTTCTGCTGACCAGAATTTTTTGAAAGGAACGATCTCTGTGACATATTTCCCATTCCATTCCTGTTTAGCTTCCGATGCCTTCAAAGATTCTTCTGCCTCTTGTTTTTGTTTATCAGAATGATAGAAGATCGCGGATCTGTACTGCGTTCCGATATCATTGCCTTGTCTATTCAGAGTCGTAGGATTGTGTAAGAACCAGAACACTTCCAGCAACTGCTTGTAAGAAATGATCTTTGGGTCGTATGCAACTTCTATCACTTCCGCATGTCCAGTAGTTCCAGTTGATACTTCCTCATAAGTTGGATTATCTTTCTGTCCACCGGAATATCCTGAAGTTACAGATTCTACACCCTTCAGCATATGGAAACAACTCTCCACACACCAAAAACATCCGCCTGCCAAAGTGGCATATTCCAAATTGTTTTTATCCATTTTTTGATTTGTTAAAGGTTTTGATTTTTTCTCCTGCCCATTACAATTGACAAGGAAAAAGCTTAAGAATATTAATAAATAACGTTTCATTTTTGAGCAAGAAAAATCCTTTGATTTTCCTTGTTCTTAATAGCAAATATTATTCCCATTAAAAACCGTTATCAAAGGATCTCTCTATCTCAATTATTTATTTTCCCAGACCAAGGCACTTGCACCAAGAATGGCAGCATCTGCTTCATCCAGTTCACTGAAGACCAATTTCACCTTGGAACGGAAAATGGGCAACAGATTTCTTTCCATATGTAATTTTGCGGGCTTCAGAAGGAAATCTCCAGCTTTGATCACGCCTCCAAACAATAAGATCGCTTCAGGGGAAGAGAACATTACGAAGTTTGCTAATGCTTCTCCCAATTTCTGTCCAGTATATCTGAAAACTTCTATTGCTGTTGGGTCACCTTTTTTAGCACACTCATGAACTGTTTTTGAATTAATTGTCTCTTCCGGATATTGATTCAACATAGAATCCGGGAACTCAGCTCGGAATTTTTTAGCAGTGATAGCGATTCCGGTTGCAGAAGCGTAAGCCTCAAGACTGCCTTCAGAACCTGTGCTCCAGTGTTTTCTTCCACCAGGTTTCACCACTGTGTGACCTAGTTCTCCAGCAAATCC
>Ga0308171_1000504_pt1 | contig 81413 bp, 71 predicted proteins | sample PhyGR1_FD_202135 | JGI IMG/M metagenome (GOLD analysis project Ga0308171, IMG submission 202135) | Phyllosphere microbial communities from UC Gill Tract Community Farm, Albany, California, United States - DLSLSG.R1 | ecosystem: Host-associated > Plants > Phyllosphere > Unclassified | place: USA...
TCGAAAGTATTGCATTTCAGACGAATATTCTGGCGCTTAACGCGGCAGTAGAAGCGGCACGCGCGGGTGAAAGCGGACGTGGATTTGCCGTGGTGGCAGCGGAAGTCAGGACGTTGGCACAGCGAAGTGCCACGGCGGCAAAAGACATTAAATCACTCATTGAGCAGGCAGTGAGTCAGGTGGAATCTGGCGTCACGGTGGCGAATGAAACAGGCCAAAATATTCTTAAAGTGATCGATCTGGTTGACGAGCTGGCCACATCAATGGATACCATCGCCCTGTCGTCCGCTGAGCAGATGCAGGGGATCTCTCAGGTGAGCGTGGCGGTCAGCCAGATGGATGGTGTAACGCAGAACAACTCTGCGTTGGTTGAAGAGTCTTCAGCCGCCTCACAGTCGCTTTCTGAACAGGCTCAGACGCTGCGTCTCGCCGTAGAGACATTCAAAGTCTGAATGTAAAAACACTGCCGATTACTGGCGTATTCGCGCTCGGCAGTGGATCACCGTTATTCTGCAACCCGCTGACGGCATGGTCAGCGGTAACGGCTCCCTCCCCTGAATGGACTGACCCGCAGCGCAGTGGCAGTGCGATGTTCCGGTGGCAACCGGTGCACTGACCGGCGTGATGATATGTAGCCTGCATGCGCTGATTTTTGCTTCGCAAACCGCAGAGAAAGACCTCAATCGGGCACGGCGTAGTGATCTGATCTGTACGGGGGTTTATGCATTGGTGGCGGTGGGGTTTTTGGTGTCGCTGGGGTAACGTCATTCAGAGGCCTTCGTTATATTCGCGGAGACGTAATCCGCGCGATCCTTCATCCATCACCGGTTTATTGTATAAGAAGATCGCCGTTGGCTTATTAGGCCGCCCTTTACAGAAGGCCAGTGAATTTCAATTTACATTCTTGTTACTGAAAAAATAGTTTTCACTTCTCATTATATGAGTTACTGAAACAATTTTTCTAAACCACTGACCTGATATACAACTCACACTATTCACTAATGAAAACCAAGAAACACAAAACCAATCCATTTAAAATAAAAATCACATAAAACTCATCAATAAAGACAGTCCTTAACAAAGCAAATCGAAAAATCAAATGCACACCACATTAATTGAATATAAATCCAAAATCGTAAGGCTAAAGTTGATGACTTATTTTTTCATTTATATGATAAGCCATAAACCTCATCAGGGAATGGTATATCATGGCATTACAGGGAAAGTTGACGCTTGATGGTGCAGATTATGCGCCTTTTAATTTATATGGGGTGGGTGTTTTCATGGCCTTTTCAGGCAATGGTATCTACCGTAATCACGGTGCATGTGGAGCCATTAAAAGTAATGGTCCGTTACCACTGGGTAAATACTGGATTGTAGAACGTGGCTCTGGTGGCGTATTTTCTAAAACAAAGACGCAAATTCAGGATACATGGAATAAATTTTACCATGGGACGGCCTTTGGACGCGACGAGTGGTTTGCTTTGTACAAAGATGACCTGAGTATTGATGACGGAACATGGATAAAAGGCGTTTACCGCGGATTATTCAGACTGCATCCCGGGCAAGTCTCAGAGGGTTGTTTAACCATTCCACATAATTCGGACTACTCGCGCATAAGAGATGCACTCCTCAAAACAGATCCTGTTCAGGTGCCTTGCATGCGGGATCTCATGGCTCGTGGCTGGATTGAGGTGGTAACGAATGGTTACAGCGCTTGCCCGTAACGCGGTTAAAATCCTCTTTTTTTTGATTATAACGTTCGCTGTTGCTCGCTCACTCGGTCATCCCGAGAACTATGCAGACCATGAATTTGTCAGTCAGTTAGCCCTATTTTTAACGGGTGATGTTAATGCAGAATCAATCTACGATGCATATTTCTACATAGACTTTTTCACTGTCGTAACGATCAGTATTGCTTTTTATTTAATAACAATGATGTTAATCAGAAAAACAAGGAGAAAATAGTATGCCAATTCCTCCCTATATGTGGCTTAAAGACGACGGCGGCGCAGATATTAAAGGATCGGTTGACGTTCAGGATCGGGAAGGGAGCATAGAGATCATCGGACTGGGTCATGGCGTTAACCTCCCTGTCGATAGCACTAACGGGAAAATTACTGGTACTCGTCAGCATTCATCCATGATGATTGAAAAAGATGTTGATAGTTCTACACCTTACCTTTATAAGGCTGCGGCTACTGGTCAAACGTTAAAAAGCGCAGAAATTAAGTTCTATCACATAAACGATGCAGGACAAGAAGTTTGTTATTACACAGTCCTTATGGAAAATGTAAAAGTGACTGGCGTCAACTGCGGCGTGCCTAATGTCCGCTTAGCGGGTAATGATAAAATGAACCACGTTGAAAGTATCAGTTTGCAGTATGAAAAAATTACCTGGCGGATTGTTGATGGCAATATTCAGTTTACTGATGCATGGAATGAGAGACTTACGGCATAAAATAGCACACCTTAATCAGCAGATGCAGGGGATCTCTCAGGCGAGCGTGGCGGTCAGCCAGATGGATGGTGTAACGCAGAACAACTCTGCGTTGGTTGAAGAGTCTTCAGCCGCCTCACAGTCGCTTTCTGAACAGGCTCAGACGCTGCGTCTCGCCGTAGAGACATTCAAAGTCTGAATGTAAAAACACTGCCGATTACAGACGTATTCGCGCTCGGCAGTGATCACCGTTATTCTGCAACCCGCTGACGGCATGGTCAGCGGTAACGGCTCCCTGCCCTGAATGGACTGACCCGCAGCGCAGTGGCAGTGCGCTGTTCTGATGGCAGCCTGCGCACTGACCGGCGTGATGATATTTAGCCTGTACGCGCTGATTTTGGCTTCGCAAACCGCAGAGAAAAACCTCAATCGGGCACGGCGTTGTGATCTGATCTTTACGGGGGTTTATGGGTTGGTGGCGGTGGTTTTTTGATTTCGCTGGGATAAACGAAGCCCTGTTAAGGGGCTTTTATTCGGCTTCGCACAGCCTCATCTGTCATAACCTGTTGATGTGGGTGGAAGAGGATTCTGGGAGCCGGTTTTCGTTTCGCTATTTAGCATCACCTTCTTTCCCTGTATTTCCCCGTCGCTAATCGATTGATCAAGCGATAATTTGCGAGCATTATCGCAATTATTTCCTTATCAAACTGCGTCATGACATCAGCCAACAACCTGCAAAAATTACTTTCTCAAATCACCGTCTGGCGTAAAGGCGAACAACGCGCGCCCCATAAACCACTGCTCGTGCTCTATGCGCTGTCTCAATATCGCCATGGCCATGGCCGGTTTTTTGACTACGCATCTGAAGTTCAGCCTGTGCTTCATGCACTGTTAGAACGTTATGGCCCGCAACGCCGTCAGTATCGTCCTGATATGCCCTTCTGGCGCTTACAGGGTGACGGTTTTTGGGAGCTGGTTAATGCAGAGCACTGCTCATCGACAGGAAGTAAGCAACCTCCGGCTGGGGAACTGAAACGGTATCAGGTCGCCGGTGGCTTTGATGCTGAGCATTATGAACGGGTTAAAAGTGACAGCAGGCTAATCGATAGCCTGGCACAGCAAATCCTTGAAGCGCATTTTCCCGAAAGCATTCAGGAAGCGCTGGCGGATGAACTGGGTTTTGGCATCAGTGAGATGCGGAAACAGCGCGATCCTCACTTCCGGCAGCAGGTGCTGCGCGCTTATCACTACCAGTGTGCGGTATGTGGCTTCAATATGCGCCACGATAATGCGCTGGTGGCGGTAGAAGCCGCGCATATTAAATGGAAACAGTACGGCGGCCCCTGCGAAGTCGTTAACGGGCTGGCACTCTGCGCCATTCATCATAAAGCCTTTGATAAAGGATCGATTGGGCTGGATGAGAATATGCGCGTTGTAGTTTCCGCGGGCGTAAACGGCGGTGGCATTGTCGACCGCCTGTTCTGGGACTTTTCAGGTAAGCCGATTAAATTGCCGCAGGTCAGTCAGCATTATCCATCAGATAAATTCGTGGAGTGGCATTCACGAGAAGTTTTTAGACGATAAGTAATAACGAATTTTTCCCTGCCATTTTCAATACCCAGATTTACGCTGGCAATTTTACGCTATGGATTACATTTATTTTTCACAGAAAAACCAGACAACTGTTTCTTACTAATCCCAAAAAAAAGTCTTTTTCACCACCAGGTTCAATCCTGGCACGCTGTTCATTTTATTGCCGAACAAAAAGGGTAGCAGACCATCACTTCATCATCAGGAAAGTGATGCATAGTCGTTGGTATTTTAACGTAAAGTAACAATTTCTAATGTAAATTAAGTCAGTCACAGACACTGACGCATCATCTAACGACAACAGGCGGGAAGCGTAATGGATTTAAACCAACTCAGAACCTTTGTGACCGTCGCAGAAACAGCAAGCCTTACAAGAGCAGCCAGTCTACTTTTTCTCAGCCAGCCCGCGGTAAGCGCCCATATAAAATCACTCGAAACAGAATTTAATGTTCGACTGTTCACGCGCACCCCTCGAGGTATGGCGCTAACCGCACCTGGTTTAATCATGCGGGATGAAGCCCGCCTCGCGCTTGACGCCGCCAGTAAATTTGTCAACAAGGCCCGCTCGCTTAATGCGATTGGTACTTGTGCGCTCGGAACGATTTCAGTTCCAGTGATCCTTAATCTGCCACAGGTTCTGACCCAACTGCGTCAGCGGCATCAAAACGTCAGTCTGACAATCCGCCAGAATATCTCCGGCCTTATCATTGATAGTTTGCTCGCCGGTGAACTGGACGCGGGTTTCATCATCGGCAACGTGCATGAAGAGCGATTAGGCATGATTGTGGTTTCCCCTATTACGCTATGTATTGTTGGCCCCCGCGCCTGGAAAACACAACTTGAGACGGCTGGCTGGGATGATCTGCGAGAATTGCCCTGGATTGCCACGCCTGAAAAATGTTCTTTTAGTTCAATAGCCAGGGATTTTCTCCAAAGGCACGGCATAGAGATAAGGCCTGCTATTATCGCTGATCAGGAAAAAACGCTCGCTGAGTTGGTCGGTATGGAAGTCGGTATCACCCTTATGCGGGAGGATATTGCGCTTACGCTTCAGGATAGTGGTGAGTTGTATATCTGGCCCGGCGAAAAAACGGTGAGTCAGCTTTGTTTTGTCTGGGACCGTGAAAAAGAAACCTCCCCCGTGGTGGCTGCGCTGATCGAGACGGTAAGAGATATTTGGCATGTAACAACGTGAGGCCTTAAAGCTCCCCTCTTGCTGGGAGAGGAGCATAATGAGCCTCAGCGGCGGGCGACAGACGTTTTCATGATGGTGTTGTTTACGGCCTGCCGTGCCATTTTGCGCTGGTTAAGGTTGTTGAGCACCAATGCAGTGGCAGTGATTGCTGCACCAATCATCTGCATATTCGTTGGCAACACGCCGTTCAGTGCTGACACAAGAAAGGCGGTGACGGGAACAACATCCATAAAGAGTACGCCGTTAGTGGGGGTGATAATCCGGTTACCGATGTTCCAGCACAAAACAGCCATCAGACCTGCGACGAGTGCCATGTAAAGCAGGTGCGGAATCACAAAGATGATTGCAGCGGTATCTGGCACAGCAACCTTACCTGTAGCCATTAGCAGCACATCAATGCTGATGACGCTTGTCATACCCAGCAGCGTCGTTAGCGTGGTATAACGCAGCGGACTCCAGCCCGGAAAATAGCTTCCACCGATGGTATACAAAACCCAGCAGAGTGCCCCACCAATCAGTAACAGATTCGCCGTTACGCTCATTGGGGAGTCCAGGACTGCTGACACATTACCGTTGGTGATGACCAGCACAACGCCGCTAAAGGACAGCAGGATAAATCCAAAGGTACTCGCTTGTGGACGTACCTTTTTCAGTGCCCAGATAGTGAGTAGTCCCAACATTGGCATCGTTGCCATCATAATAGATGCGGTCAGTGCGCCAGTTGGCCCTGCAAGATGCTGGCCCAAAAACACCAGAAAACCAAATCCAGCAAATCCCAACGTTCCAAACAGCCAGGCCAGTCCCCATTTTTCGCCCTTCAGCCTGAAAGCAGAACGCCCTTCCCGGAAAATCAGCATGAGCGCGAAAGCAATACCTGCGATGCCATAACGGAGCGTGGTGAAATTAAACGGATCGATTCTGGTAAGCGCTTGTGTCATGACAGGAAACATCGCGCCCCATGAAACCGTGGCTAAGAAGCAGCAGAGCAGCCCTTTAATATAAACATTCATTTATTCACCTTCATCATGTATTAAGAATAAATTAGGCAGGAAGTGTTTTTATATTTTCATATTCGCGATGTATTAACTATTCGCGAGTTTTTATTCTGGTATCAGAAATTCTGATAGTGGTTGTTTATGCCGCATCAAGAATACGTATGATTTCACTGAACCGAACTTTTCCGCTGGGGCTGTAAGGGATGTCGTCAACACAGTGGGCTGAAAAATTAATGACTCCTGTTTTGACGGCCTCTTCATGGATTTTTTCAAACAGGCGGATAAATTTCTCTTTATTATTCTGGTCAGTACTGAAAATACACTTGATGTGATTCACACCTTCAAGCTGGATCGTGATCAGGGCTACATCTCTAATACATGACAGCGCGCGAATTTTTTCCTCAATGTAGTAAACATCATGTTGACTATGGATTTCACCGTTACGGTTCATAAGAAACAGCCTGCCGCTATCATCCAGATAGCCGTAATCAGCCATCAGAAAGTAGCGCTCCCCCTCAAGCACCATGAACGGTTTACTTCCGTCATGGTACTCATCCATGAGCATATAACTGGAGATAGCCACTCTTCCTTTTTCTCCTGCATTGAGCGGGTTATTGTTGCCATCAAGAATCCTTACCTGGTTACCGTCATAAGGACGTCCCACGCTCGCAGGGCAGTCCAGCATGTCAGCAGGATCTGACAGAACATTCACTCCCGTCTCCGTACAGCCGTAATACTCACAAAAAATATCGCCCAAGGCAGCCCGTGCGGCTCGTTTGGTTTTCACTGGAAAATAGCAGCCTCCAACGTTTACAGGCGCAAGCGTGTCATTTTTTCAACTTCTGCTTCAGGATTGGCTGCCCGCACGGCTGAAAGAAAACCGGCAAAATCCTGATTAAATAACGAGTAGTTATGCAGAATGCTGACTGTTTTTTCTGTCCGCGAGGCCCCCGTGAGGTAACGAACCTGCCACACGCGGCGATTGCCGATCATCGTTCCGGTCGATCTGACCTGAATAATTTGGCCCAGTGAGATTGTATTAAGGATGTCTTCCTTACGCTTTTGATAGAGAAAATCTGCGTCGTAATAGTAATCCTCCATGTTCATCCCAAGACGTTTAAGCAAAGGTGTATCAATGGAGATTTTCTTTAACTCACCTTTAGCAGCAAAGAAATCATCTCGCATGAACATCGGCAGAAAGAAATACTTTATCAGCAAAATGACGAGCGCCAGCGGTAAGACAAATGATAAAAAAATATGCATTTCGTTTTGAGCGCCTTAGTAATTTTTTTCATGGTTCACGCAGCGTTTCGCGATGATTATCAGGGTTTCTGAGCCGTTTATAGCCTGATGGTTACGTAAAATGAAGGCTTAAAGGCGTCCTCTGGCAAAGCACCACACTTATTGCCGCAGAGTAAACTTTTCTCTCCGTCCTCCTCAGTCACAGAGTCTCATAAGCGACTTCCCTTTTCGCAGTGACGCAAGTGACCGAAAGTGACTCAAGATTCTCTTTTTCGCGCTGCCTGTCTGCCGCAATAGGTTGTGAGGCAAGGAAAGGGTTAGCTTTTCCGCTGGAGTCCAGTGCACTCAGGTTCTCTCCATCACTTTCGCGTAAAGGAGAGTGAAGACGCCAGCCACGATAACCTCGCCCCTGCCAGCCGACACAGGAACATCGTGCCGACAGGTTTTGCCGGTGCAATAACACGCCAGCGACCATAACCCACGCCACCTCTCAGGTGGCGCGGGTCTTTTTCCTCATCGCAGGTCTGGTCGTTAAAAAAGGCATTCCCCCGCAGGCTAAAACACGACAGATTTAAAACGGGCAGCATTCGATGCCGTGTAAATGACGGTGTTTTGAATATTCCTGTGACCTAAATAATCCTGTATCAGTCGCGTATCACATCCCTTATCCGCCAGGGCATAGCCGCAGGCATGCCTGAACATATGCGGATGCACATCAATGTTGATATTTGCGGCTTTACCGGCCACCTTGAAAATACGGTATAACTGCTGCCTGGATACTTTTTTACCGTGTCGCGATAAAAACAGATATTCAGAATCCGAACCCAAATAGCTTGAACGCTTCTGCATCCAGGCCTCTAACGCTAACAGTTCGCGATGCTGCAAAGGATGCTGGACTGAAAATCCATTCTTCAACCTCGATATATAGATGATTTTATTGGAAATCTCCACATCTCTCAGTTTCAGTTGCGACAACTCACTGACTCTGAGTCCGTGTATAAAGCACATCAGCAACATGCATTGGTTTCTTTCACTGTTTTTTGAGGTGCCCACGGCAGAGATCAACCTTTCGACCTCGTTCACCGTCAGGTATTTTCTTCTTTTCATCTTTTTATTTTTACTCTTCCATAAGATTTCAAACAAAAACTGTAGATAAGAATATAACCAACATAATTACGGCCTTCTTCCCTTCAATCCACCTACCTATTTAAGGTGATATAAACGCATAAAAAACACATAGCAAATTGTTACATCCGTTTATTGTTTCAATGTAAATTCATACAAGCATCATCGGTTGTGATGTAGCGAATCCGAATTCGGGTATTGTCATAAGCTTATGGGCCAAAGATTAAATCACACAGATGAATATATTTGGAAGTGTGTTTTTATAAAAACGTAATATTTAATCAGCGGAGTTGTTGTAAATATGAATATTAAAGAACTTAACCCCATAAAAAACAGGGCAACCAGAATATTAAACTGCAAAAATGATAAAACAGACAAAATAAAAGAATGATTTACCCCAATAACGTTAACAATAACAGACTGAAAGTAATAAATTAAAACTTAACGCCCGCTTTTAGGATTATTTATAATTCATATCAAACCGGCATTATTTTAAGACAAATAAAACCCATAAAAACAGCAACTTAATCCAAGGTGCTTTGTCCAGAACATTTTGCTTGTGCAAGGGCGCATTCGTTTAGCCCTGCATTCAATCAGATACATTTATCTATGCTGGTATTTATCTTAAACCTGATGTTCCACAGGATGAGGAAAATGATCAGTCGCTAAATGGCAGCCTGACATTCAGCGGTCCCTTTTTAGTAGAAAAATGCTTATCCATTCTGTGCGGTTGTCACCTCATGGAATAATAAGCACCCTGTTTTTTCTGGCTCAACAGGTTCAACCTGCCTCATGGCTCACTGACGCTGCTGGACATGAAATGCGTGCGTTCTGTTGGTAAAAAAGGGAAAGAGTATGTCGATATTTTTGAAAAGGATAAGCTGAAAGAAATACGCATTGTCGAAGCCAAGCTTGCTCATCAGTGTTGATCGGACATGGTAGACTGACTTCAGAGATAAGCAGGCACGCTCAGAGATGGTCTGAATATCCTGGTCGGCGGCCAGGTATTTAATCATATAGCGCTCTTTTTTGGTTAAACTTGTGCATGGACTTTTCGCGATCCGTAATTCCTGACCGCAAAAAATGTCATTCAAATCACGCTCAAATTCGAAAAGGGCTTTTTTCTTCTCCACCAGAAAACTTTTGGCATGATCGACGGGAATAAATGCGCCGGTTTTATCCCCTTTTAGCCAGATGATTTTCAGGAACGTACAGACCTCAAACATCCCCAACATCGATAACCACTCACCCTGAATAAAGATATCGTTATCAATAATTAATATGACTGAATCAGCATTACCCCATAACTTGCGATAAAGCGCTTCATCAAGAAACCTGACGTGGATAACCTTCGAATGCGGGTACAGTTGTGAGACACCGAAATACAACCAGTAATTATCAGAAAGGACGATAATCGGTGCCTTATGGCGAACACATTGACACAGGCTGCTCAAATGCGCGTGTTGGATCATGAGAAATCGAATCCTTGATTAAACATAGTATTTAACTGTAGAAACAACTCTGCGTCGGTCCTGACATCGAGTTTTCGCATCGCATTGCATTTGTGGGCGCTAATCGTCTTGATACTTAACTGCTTCATCCGCGCAATCTGTTGCAAATCCATGCCATTAAAAAGGTGCCTTAAAACATCACGTTCGCTGCGCGTTAATTTCGACGGCGTACAGTGATGGGTTTCATTGATTCGTGCAAGGTCACAGCAGATTTTGGGGCTGAGCACACGCTTCTGCTCAAACGCCTGTTTGAAGAATGCCTGTGTATTGGCCAGGGATTCCCCGCGTGCGATCACGCTGATATTGTAGTGATTCAGTAAGGTCCGCAGTCCGTTACTGTCATGGCATGAGGTATACACCACGATATTCATATCGGGGAACTGCGCGTTCAGCCGCAGTAAGAGATCAATGCCTTCCTGGAGCGTCTCCTCCGCGCTCTGCAAGTCGGTGATAAGGATATCCACGGACTGGTACATCAGGGCGTCAAACATTTTGCCCAGGCTCGGTTCCCGAATGATGATGTCACAGTCTGTATCGACAGACTCAATGAGCGTCGAGAGGCCAGCGAGCGTTAAAGGATGGCTGTCCATTAGCGCCACGGTGCGGGGCGATGTGCAGGTCTGATTCATCAGGCGGTTGCTCCTTGCAGGCCGGGGCTGCCGGCCGTTTATCCATTAAGAAACACATCCAGAGGTAACGCTTAAAGTCCGGTAGCGGGACCGATTTGCGCCATCCAGGTGCCCTGCGCGAAGAGTTCACTGTCATTATGAAAACCCAGTTTCACCATGGCATTCCGCTTATGGGTACTGATGGTTCGGATATCGCGATGAAGCGCCTGCGCCACCCGGGAAACGCTCAGGCCGGAAAACAGGTAAGCGAGGACATCCAGCTCTCTGGCCGTCAGCGCGGTATTTTTCGGGGTGGTCTTTGCCAGCAACTGCTGCACTTTGGGGCTTAGCCACTGCCGCTCGCCAGCGAGACATCGGGTGACACCCTGCGCCAGCGCGAGTGCCGGTTCGTGTTTTAACAAAATGCCGTGCGCTTTCGAGGAGACAAGCATCTCAAGTATCCGGTAGTCGCTGAAATCCGTGCAGATAATGATCTTCAGGGCCGGGCAGGTTTCATGCAGTTGCCCCAAGAGGCGCAGCCCATCCAGCATGCGTTCTTTTTCGCCGCAGATATCCATAATCAGTAGCGCTGGCGGCGCGCTGGCCACGCGCGATGAGATGCCCGCCAGACTTTGCACATAGCTGATGGCATCGGTTATTCCGCATGACCCGACCAGGATCTGCTTTATGCCCAGCGCGGTCGCCGGGCAGGCATCCATAATCAGTACCCCTGATCCGGCAGGCGACGTGCCTGATGGAGTAGGGTCTGGCGTTAAATGAGTGACGACGTTCATCTTACCTCCTTGTTTTCTTCGTAACGCGCCCTGACGGCAGCCTCCTCTCGACCAGAAGATGGACGTGCTGTGTGGGTTTTCCTCTCTCTGTTCGTGCCCTTTCAACTACTGATAAGTAAAGGTGACCTGCATGGTTCCAACAATGGTTCCTGGCGTGGCATTGCCCTGCGCACTGTAGGCGCGCGCCTGCATCTCGAAGGTGGTGCCACGACCGGCGTTATCCACGCGCTGTACCCTTTGCGTGGCGTTGCCGAGCGGCACACCGTCACGGCTTTGCACCTCGATTTGTACCTGAGAGGCGGTGCCTGTATTCGCGTACATCGTGCTTTCAACCTCATCCGCCACGCCGTTCAGCGTCATCGTCGCCTCCCGCGTCGATGCCGGGCATTCGCTCAGGACAATCGAAAAGGGTCGCCAGTCGGTTGACGCGCCCGCCTCAGCCAGGGATGTCGCTAAAATGTTCTGGCCTAAATCCACATTCAATCCGCTGGCTGGCAGGTCAATGTGACAAGGCGAGGCTTTGATGTTGCCAGTAATATTAAGTTGAGTATTCGCCCTCACCGGCGAGGCCAGCATGATGGCTGTCAGCCACAGTATCAACGCCGGCGTTTTTGCTTTGTTGCTCAAACTGAACGCTGCTTCCTTAACCATTTTCGTTTCCCTTACGCGTTGCATCACGGAATTACTCTATTTCAGCGCGAATCGTCGCTGTCGCCGAAAAATCCCCGGTCTCCGGTGCCTGACCTGTGCTGTTAACGGGAAATAAGTTAATCCCCGAGGTGCCGACCTGCGAGGCGTAATCCATCCTCAGCGGCAAGCGTCCACTCAGCGGCACGATGGTTGTGCCAGCGGTATCCTGAATCCTGACGCCTACGTCGCGGTTGGTGGTGGACAGCAGCGTCGGATCGTTTGCATCTGGCGTTCCCTGGAAAGAGAGGCTGACCTTCACGCCCTCGGAAATATTGGTGCAGGCGACGTTGAAATTGACGTTCTTCGGCGTAAAGTTTTTCGCCATTTCCCCCCTGGTGGCGATATCCCCTGACATGATGTCGCCGAAAGGAACGGTGATCACGCCCCCGCCATTGATCTCGCAGGATTGCGGCACGGTTACCGTGCCGCTCATCCAGACGGTTGAGACCGGTACGCCAGACTGCGTTGTCGGATCTGAAGCGAGATAAACATCAACCACCTTCGTCAGGGGAATGGTTTGTTCGCCCACAAAGGGCCGCTGAAAGTACAGCGAGATCGAACCGCGTGAGCCGGTGGCGTAAGGATACCTGCCGCAGTTGGTGGCGCTGTTCAGGTTGCTGACGCTGGTGAACGGTGTTGCCCTGTTTGCACCATAACCGCCGGCGATGTAGACCTCGCTGGCCACCGCCAGATATTCGTTGATGCTGTAATAATTGAGATTACCGTCGCTGTAGACCAGCCCGGTATCCGGCACTTTTGCCGTGACGTAGGCCCCGGTATAGCTGCCGGTACATGAGCAGGTCACGTTGTAGTTCCCGCTGAGATTCCACTGATAGGCATTGTTAATCACCCTGCCCGTGGTGTTCTGTGACGGGTCCGCCAGCAGGTAAGACATATTGAAGTTGTACGATTTTGTCCCGTCAGTCGGGGCGCAATCACTTGCCTGCGCCTGGGCACTTAACATGCCGCCCGCCAGCGCCAGGCAAATCCAGGCTGCGCGTTTGCCCCCGAAAGAACGGCGCAACAAATTGCGGTGTGAGGTCGTGTCCAGAATAAAGGTCTGCATGCGTTCGTTCATATCCCTGTTCCGCCTTACCGGCAGGCTCCATTAATAAGTTGAATCCCCGAGGTGGCCGACTGTTCATTCAGGCGATAACTCACCCGGCAGGTCTGTGCCGCCGCAGTCCCCCATTTCACCGTCAGCGTTCCGCTATCCGGCATGCCCGACAGATAAACCTGGCCACCGTCGCCGACAATGCTGCCAGTGCTCTTTTTGTCATCATCAATGCCCGCGGTTGCGCCAAACGGCACCGGCTCGCCGTTAGCGCGGGTGAGCGTCATCAGCACGCGTTGGCCCACGTTTGGCTTGAAGTCTGCACGCACCACAGCCCCCCGCGTGGGGATGACCGACGCACTGGTCAGCGTCATATCCACGTTGTCCGGCAAGGTCGCGGTATCAAGCGAAATCTGGTTACGGCGATAGGCGGTGGCGTAAGGTACGACGGCATAACCGCGCCAGTCGGTTCGTACCCCGGTATTGCTGGCGATGCTCACATCGTTCGCGCCCGGGGCTTTCACCAACACCAGCGTTTCGCTCAGGGGCTGTGAAAGCGTGACCCCATTTTCATGGACCACAATGCCGCCCTGCAGGCCATAATCCATGCGGCGCTGGCTGTGGTCATAGCCGTAACCGGCGTTCATTTCGCCGTAAGTGCCTTTATAGTCGGCACTGGCATAGCCGTTCGCGCCTTGCCCCTGAGTGGTGTAACCCTGACTGAGGCTGTAATTCAGGTTGTCGTCACGTAACGCCGTACCGCTGAGGCCCACGTTATGCGAGGTATTGCCATTTTTGCTGCTGTTCAGGTTATAGGTGGCATAACTGCCCGGCAGCCATTTGCTCAAAGGCACACTGAGGTTCAGGGCGATAATCTGGTCGGTGTAATAGGTGCGGTTGCCATTGCCGTCCATGCCGTTGCGGTTATAGCTGTAGTTCACACCGTATGAGATCCCTTTCCAGGTGTTGTTGTAGCCGATGCTGGCCGACTCACTGGAGCGGTTGTTATTCCAGTAGGCTTCTTTCACCAGGCTCAGCGAGAGTGCGCCCCCCTGCTGCCATAAGTTCTGGCTGAGCGTGAGTTCGGCACGGCTCTTCTTGTGATCGCGGTTATCGTCATTGCCTCTGCCGTAACTTTCGAGCGCTTCCTGCAGGGTATAAAATCCCGCCGTCGAATAACGGTAACTGGCAAGGCTGAAGTTGGTTCCGGTTTCAACGAAGCTCTTACCGTAGCGCAGGCGATAGGACTGCCCGTTTTCTTTCACGGCATTCTCCTGGCGGCTCCACGCCTGGGTCACGTCAGCAGAGAGTGCCCCGATGCGCCCCATATTTTGTCCCAGACCGAGGGCCAGCGACTGGTATTTACTCGCGGCCTGCAGCCCGCCGTAGACGGTCGCGCCATGCGACAAACCATAGATGGCGGTGCCCTGCGTAAAGGGCGTTTTTTCGACCTCATCGTTGTACGACCGGTACTGACCGCTGGTGAAGCTGTATTTCAGGTGCCCTTCACGCTGAAGAACCGGTACGGAAGCAAAAGGAACGATCAGGGTGCGTTCGGTGCCGTCCGCTTCTTTGATGGTCACATTCAGATCGCCACTGCCCGCCGTTGGATAAAGGTCAGAAATGGCAAACGGCCCGGCAGGAACATAGCTCTGATAGATCACATAGCCGTTCTGGCGGATGGTGACCTGGGCATTACTCTGCGCGATGCCGCGTACGACAGGCGAATAGCCCTTCTTGCTGTCTGGTAACATATCGTCGTCAGACGCGAGTTGAATGCCACGGAAAGGCACGGTATCAAACACTTCCGTTGGCGAGTTACTGTCGCCCAGCGTCAGCTGACTCCGCAGTATCTGGATATCGCGCTGCAGGTAAGTATTGATGGAGTTCCAGCTGTCTTGCCCTTTACTGTCCCGGTTCCACGTTGAATAGTTGCGCAGACGCCAGGCACCAAGGTTTGCGCCGGAACGCAGGTTCAGATAATAGGTATTCGTGTTTCGGGCATCATTTTCCCGCGCTTCGGTGTTGGCACCGCTGAAGCTGTAATTGAGCAGCAATGCCGGAATGCCCGGGTCCCACAGCGCTGGCGAGACATAACCGCGCGCTTGCGAATTCAACGCCGCCTGCGGAATGCTCAGTTCCAGCCGCTGCTGATCAAAACGGAATATTGCGGAGGATTGCGCTATTGCCTCGGTAAAATTGGCGCAGGCATCCGTGGCCTGAATATCCGGGAACATGCCAATTCTTACGCCCATCTCCCGCAACTGCTCGCCACTCAGACAGGGCTGAAGGCGTTGCTTACCGGACGCATCCGTTGCAAGGGTAAAGGTGACATCCTGTGTATCGACCTCGGAACCATTAAGATAAATATCCACACGATAGGTGCCGGGTGGCTGCAATTCGCCGTCTTCGAAAATGGATAAATCCGCTTTTCCCTGTACAGGGTTATCGATTTCTAATAAGGCCGGGTTGAAGTATTCCGCTGCACTGACCACACCCGTTCCGCCGATGAACAGCGCAACCTGACAGGCCACGAGCTGTGCAAGACAGGACAGTTTGAAACCGGCTGACGCGGGAATATTTGTTATTTTTTTCATTGTGTTTGTTCCAACTCATCACGCAGTTTGGCGCCTGCGTGCATCACTTCCTTATAGGCGACAGGCGTAATGCGCCCCCCGACGACGAGATCAGAGACTGCCCGTCAGAACCTTGCTGGTACCGCCATAGTCATTGATAAACTGCCAGGTCAGCGATCCGCCGGCGACGCTGGCGGGCAAATCGAACATGGCATCGGACTCAGGGGCGACCAGGGTGGCATTTTTGACGTCAGTGCCGTTGATCCTGACGTTGAAAAAGGTGATGTAATGCGGAGAGGGATTCGTCACCTGAAGCTGGTTACCCACTCGTTTCCAGGTCAGCGTTTTGGCCGCCTCTTCCAGCGTGCTTTTCAGACCAGCCGGACGGAAAATCAGTTTGATGCGCGTTTTCACCGCAATTTGCAGGGTGTTTTGCCGCTTCTCTACAGAAGGAATGGATTTGATATTGAGCCAGAACAGCGACTCTTTGTTCTCTGGCAGATCGCCACCCGCCCGTACCACGCGCAAAATGTTTTGCTGATTCCCGTCCAGACGGAATAACGGCGGCGTCACGATAAACGGGGCTTTATTCGCCTGTGCGCCCGGCGCGGTATCCCCGCTGTCCACCCATGACTGGATCAAGTACACGTTTTTGTCGGGATTACTGATATTGATGGATGACTCTTTGTTTGCACCGTCATAGATCAGACGCGTGCCGCCGACGACGACGCCAGCCTGCGCGATCGTGCAAAAAGTCGTTAATACCACTGCCAACGCTGTTTTGCGCCAATTCTTCATGGTGTCCCTGCCTGCCCTGAAACATTCAAAAAGATCAGAGGCAACAGCGGCCTCTGATCTGCTACTACGAACGCGAAATTACTGATAAACGACGGTGAACTGGGTTACCGCGTTTGCATCACCCACGGTGACGGAATCTGCCACGGAGATGTAGCGCGCACTGAAGTCCAGGTTGTTAGGACCGGTGCTGACCAGAGGGTAAACCGAAGAGTCTTCATACAGCGGGACGACCCGGTTCTGGCTGTCAGAAATCTGCACACCCACACCTGTTGCTGTGCTGTCGCCAGCGGTCAGGGCCAGAATGCTGTTGTCGCCAGAAACCTGGGTACCGTCAAAACGCACGGTTGCACCCGTGACGGTGTCAGGGCAGTTAGTCAGGACCAGAGTGAATTTCTTCGGCGCAGCCAGAGAACCGGCACCCGCGAAAGCGGTACGTGCGATGTTGCCCAGGAACACGTCCTGGTTCTGAGACGCGGTGTCAATCGTACAGGCTGCATCGGTAATGGTTCCGGTGAAGTTCACGGCGCCATCAGAAGCGAAAGCAGAAGAAGAAATAGCGGAAGTCGCCATCAGAGCAATAGCAATAAGCGTTTTTTTCACGAGAATTATCCTGTAAACAATTAAAATCGATATGCCTATAACGCGGCGATCGAATTCGTTATGACAAAACCATCTGTCATTCCTTTATTTAGTTCATGAGACTCCGTCTCAAATTAATAAATCGCCGAACGGTTTTACCCGAAAGACAAACGATTCATTTTGAACTAAAGTGACTCCTTTGGTTTTTTACACCTTAAAACAGGAATAACTCAGGATAAAACACTTAAAAACAACGATTTAAGAAGATATATATATAGTATTTTTTAAGCTAACGTAATGCGGAATATAAAGGGGTGACACAGAGATAAGAAAAAACCGAGGGGTGCAGGAAGGTAATTAAACAGAAAATCTTCACATAACACTTTGAAATTTAAATAGTTAAAATAAAATGTTACTCGATAATACAAACAGTATTGACAGGAATATAACAGCTCACTAAAGTAAGCTCCAATTTAGTTCAAAATGACTCCATTGTAATAACTCGTTACAGCTTATTTACCACACTTCTTTGAATCGCTGCGCGTTACTTGCCGTATAGATAACGGTGTTCTGTATATTACGATGGCCTAAATAATCCTGAATCAAACGGGTATCTATTCCCCGGTCAGCCAGCGCAAAACCACAGCCATGTCTTAACATATGAGGATGCGCATTAATTGTCAGATTTGCCGCCTGACTATAATTTCGGATTAACCAGTAAATGCGTTGCCGGGATAATTTTGTGCCTCGGTTAGAAAGAAATAACCAGTCTGTTTCCGCACCACGATAATGATTTCTTTTATTCATCCACAGCGATAATGATTTACGTTCACGTCGGTAAAGCGGATGAACGGTAGAAAAGCCGTTTTTTAATCGATGAATATAAATATTATTCCCCTCTATATCGATATCGGACAGTCGCCAGCTGCTGATTTCACTGACTCTACAGCCGTGGATGAAACACATCCAGATCAGGCAGTAATCCCGCTCTGGGTGCTTGCCGTGCAGGGTCGCTTCAAGCAGCTTCTCGACTTCAGACGGCGTCAGGTATTTACGATTTTTCATAGTGTCTCTTCATATTCATGTGGTCTCAGATAAACATTCAGTCCGGTGGCACTCACCCAGAAATGCTTTTCTGACAGGGTCAATACGCGCGCATTAATACAGCGCGTGCGAAGGATGTTTTGTGCAATAATAGCGATCAGTTTTCCCGGCTGTTTATAAAACCTCCTTTACGTAACACGTGAATAACTTACGGATGTATTTTTAATATACGTCTTAACAGACAATACATCAAACAGAAGGCAATGAAAAAAACGGCGGGATTAATCCCCGTGAAACTGTGAGGATATAACCGAGGGATTTAATTACATTAACATTTTAAATTTCGCACAGCATTTAATCTATGGATTAATGGTTTTATTTAACATCAACGCCGTTACCGCACGACCTAAAACGGCTGACTAACGGCTTATGCCCACCCTTTCTGTGCTTTTCTGGCCGGGATGGCTTAGTGGGGCGCACGTTTTTACAAGGATTTATCTCAGATCCCGCGCCGGATTCGATAAGAGCCGTGCAACGTTTTTTAGACAAGGCTGACTAACCCGGCGAAAGGCCCCTTTTGCCCGCCGCATTGAGTGCCGTTGAGTGCAATCAGCCACAGAAGGGACAGGTTAAGGATAGCCAGCAGGAAAGAGGCAGAACGCGCCTGACAGGTGGTCGTCAGTAAAAAAAACAGGACGGGTCACGTCCTGTTTAAGCAGAGCAGAGATCAGGCCGGGGATCAGGCAGAAAGACCGCCATCCAGAATGAGGGTTTGACCGGTCATATAGGTGCTGTCGTCACTGACCAGCCAGGCGACGGCACCCGCCACCTCATCCACTTTGCCAAAGCGTTTCAGCGGAATAGTTTTTCGCAGTTCCGCCCGTTTGGCGTTGGGGATGGTGGCCATAATCTGAGTGTCAATATAGCCGGGCAACAGACTGTTGACCCGCACCCCAAAGCGACCCAGTTCCACCGCTAAGGTGCGCGCCAGCCCAATCATCGCGGCTTTGCTTGCCGCATAGGCGCTTTGCCCGCTGTTGCCTTTCACGCCGGTCACCGACGACATCAGCACCACCGAGCCTGTCCCCTGCATCATCATGGGTTCGAGCAGCAGATGATTCCAGTAGAAAAGAGTATTCAGGTTGGTGTCCATCACCTTACGCCAGTTCGCCGGGGTTTGATGAATGTGCAGGGCATCAAGGGTAATTCCAGCATTGTGGACCAACGCATAGGGCGCACCGTAGCGCGCCAGCAGATCGGTTGCCAGTCGGGTCACCGCCTGCTCATCCCCGCCGTCACATTGATAACCTTCCACCCTGCCGGGCAACGCCTTGCAGGCAAGCTCCACCTCGCGCGCTGCGCTTTCATCCTTGCACCAGGTGAACACCACATTCCACTGTTTTGCCAGCCGCAATACCGTCGCACGGCCAATCCCACGGCTTCCACCGGTGACTAAGATCCATTGATTACGCATGGCTTACTGGCTTTTTTCGCTAAGGTACTCGCACAACTCGCTCAGCGTCATGTTGACGTTACTGGCGAACATTTCGGCCTCAATCGTGACGCCAAACTCTCGCTTCGCCAGCACCATCAGTTCCACATAATCCAGACTGTCGAGTTTCAGCAGATACAGCGGCATGTCCGGCCGGAGACTGGTCATCTCCAGATCTTTTGCATCACACAGCATCTCGCATACCTTGGTGTAAACTTCATCAAATTGAGCCATTTTTTATTCCTTTAGTTCAATGATTTACTTATGTTCAGATCGAATTTTTAGTTAGTGTTCAGAGGTGTTGTTATTCAGCCAGCGGCCCGGTTTTCAACGTCACCGTGACGGTCATCAGCGGCTCATTGATGCGCCATGCCTGAATGCCCGTCACTAACACCAGGCCGGCCGCTTTTTCGCCCATGACCAGCGTCGGCTGGATGGCATAATGCAAGGGTTCACATTGCAGCGCGTTTCCCGCCGTCTGGAGCAGCCACGGCGAAAAATGGGTCTGATGATGGGTCTGCACCACCTGTACCCGGCTGAATATCTCCCCCAGGCAGGTCGCGTGATGATCGGGCAGAAGACGGTGTACGGTGTCGAGCGTTTCCGGGGCATTCACCAGTTGACGAAACAGCACGGCATCGAAAAAGCTCCATAACGGGATGGGGAGATTTTCCACCGCCTGAAACTGGCGATACAGTGCCGCCAGCGCCGCCCCACGCAGGGTCTTCGCCTGGCTGACCGGCGATAACGCCAGCGGTTTCGCCTCGGTCAGCTTGCTGCTGATGCTGCTCTGCAGGGTATAGCTGTTAACCAGGTTGCCGCTGATCTGTACCCGGTCACCGGTGTGCGTTTCGTTTAACGCCAGCTGATAGGGAACGCTGCACAGCACGGGATCGCGCAGCCGACTGGTGAACAGCAGACCGTCCGACCACAATGTGTGTTTTTCCAGCGCCTGGCTGAGCCCGGCCTTCACATCCAGCAGCGCGCGCATACCGTGGACGCATAATCCGTCCAGGCCAAGACGTCTCGCCTCGGCGGCATCAAAATGAATCGGATTGCGGTCTCCGGAAAACGCGGCCCAGCGCTCCGCGTCACGCAGCGTATAACGCACCGACATGCTTTATTCCCCCCGACCGATAACCAGCGCCGCGTTCGCGCCGCCGAAGCCAAAACTCAGGTTGAGCGTTGTGTTCAACGCCGCCGGACGGTGCTTATTGGGCACATAGTCCAGATCGCACTGCGGATCGGGCGCATCGAGATGGCAGGTGGCGGGGATAATCTGATGCTGCAAGGCCTGCAGGCAGATAATGGATTCAAAGCTGCCTGCGGCCGCGATCAGATGACCGCTATAGGATTTGGTACTGGAACAGGGCGTGGCATAAGCCGCCGCCTCACCCAGCGCCATTTTGAGCGCCTCGGTTTCGTTGAGATCGTTAAGCGGCGTGGAGGTGCCGTGCGCATTAATGTAATCCAGTGCGCTGGCGTCAATACCGGCCTGGTTCAGCGCGCCGCGAATGGTCTGTACCCGGGCAATTTTGTCGTCAGCCGGTGCGGTAAAATCGAAGGCGTCCGAGTAATTGCCGTAGCCGAGAATTTCGCCCAGTATTGTCGCACCGCGCGCTATGGCGGATTCCCGTGCTTCCAGGCACAGCACCGCCGCCCCTTCGCTCAGGACAAAGCCGTTGCGATGCTGGCTAAACGGGCAGCAGGCACGGGTTAACGCCGTTTGCTCACTGGCCAGCGCGCCCAGCACATCAATATTCCATACCGCCGAATCCGAGCGCAGCGACTCGCCTGCGCCTGCCAGCATCATGTTGGCGCGCCCCTGGCGGATCAGCTCAAAGGCATCGCCCACGGCGATGGTGCCGGTCGCACAGGCGGCCACCGGCGTGTTCTGGTATCCCCGAAGCGCCCACAACAGACTGACGGCCGCCGTGGCGGCGTTGGGCATGGAGAAGAAACAGCCAAACGGCGATCCTACGCCGGTGCGCAGGAAGTCCTCATAATGCAGCTGGGTTTCGTCCTGCCCCGCCCAGCCGGTACCCATGATGACGCCGCAATCGCGCAGATCGTAGTGCTGCCCGGGCTTTTCATCACCAAAAGCCATCTGCATGGCTTCCCGCGCGGCGGCCAGGGTAAGCCGCGCGAAACGCGGCAGGCGGCGGCGGATCGCGGCAGGAACGCCGTTGAGTGAGGGTTCTTCATCGATCAGCCCGTAAAAGCGGGATTTGATCCCTGCGGCAGACTTGTCGCAATAGCGATAGCCGGGTTTGTAGTCCATGATGGCCGCCCAGCTTTCAGCGGCATTCATCCCCAATGGCGTGACCGCACCATAACCGGTGACCACCACCCGACGTGGCGCGTTCGCCGCCTGTAAACTGTCCATTTGCATGATTCATCCTTAGTGATTCACTGTGTCGTCTTCCCCGCCGCCCAGCGCCAGCCAGAGCTTCATCGTGGAATAGAGGTAGTTGTATTGCGTGTTCAGCAGCGCGTTTTCGCTGTCCAGCAGCGTATTCTGCGCATCCAGCAGCGTTTGATAGGCCACGGCACCGTGGCGATACTGGCTTTCCACCAGCGTCAGCCTTTGCTGGCTCAGTGCGAGGTTATCCCGCTGCCGCTGTTTTTCCTGCTGCCAGGTCAGGCGCTGTGACATCGCGTTGTCGATGTCCTGTAACGCGCTGTAGGCGGTTTTCTGGAACTGGATGGCCGCGCTTTGCACCTCCAGATCGGACTGTGCAATCGTCAGTCGCACCTTATTCCACTGGATAAAGGGCAGATCGAGCGCCGATCCGAGCGTTCTGGCGGGATTGCTGAACCACTGTTGGAACACCGACGCCCCGGCATTCAGGGAGGCATTGAGCGTCAGCGTGGGATAAAAATTCAGCCGTGCCACGTCCGAACCCGCCAGCGCCGCGCGCAGATTCAGCTCGGCGGCCCGCACATCCGGCCGTTTGGCTATCGTCTCCAGCGGCAGGCGCTGCGCCACCGGCACAGACTGTTCGCTGTCCAGCGAACGGCGCTCTGCCGGATATTGCCCCGGCGGACGGCTCAGTAAAATCGCAAGGGCGTTACGGCTTTCCTCGCGCTGCTGACTGAGATCGTGCAGGCTGTTTTCCCGGTTCAGCACCGTTTGTTGCGCCTGCAGATAATCAAGCTGGCCGAGGTCCCCGGCTTTCCAGCGCGACGTCACCCGCAGCAACGTGTCCCGGGCAATGTCCAGACTGCGCTGCAGGTTCCCGATTTGCTGATTCAGACTGGCTATCTGCCAGTAGAGCTGGGACACCGTGCCGATCAGCGTCAGAGCTGTGGCACGCAAATCCTGTTCTGAGGCTTTGGCCTGCCAGTCCGACTGCTCACGCGTGCGCGCCAGTTTTCCCCACAGATCCAGTTCATACGCCGCCGTCAGCGTGTTGCTGTAATTTTCCACGGAGGCCGTATCACGCCGTAAATTCTTACTGTTACTGGCGCTGGCGTTGACCGAAAAATCAGGCGTCAGCGTGAGATCGGACAGGCCCGCCGCCAGCCGTGCCTGCTTAAGCTTGATGCCCGCCAGGGCTAAATCGTGATTACTTTGCAGCGCGGCGACGATAAGCCGCGACAGCTGCGGATCGCCAAAGTTGTCCCACCAGTGCGGGGTGAATGTCGCCACGCCTTCGCCGGTATCCTGTACGCGCCAGGCGTCAGGCACCGAGAGCAGGGGCCGCTGATAGTCGCTTTTCAGTGCCTGGCCGCAGCCGGTCAGCATCAGCGCCATCAGCGCCGTGGAGAATTGCGTCAGCCTGTTCATTCGCGTGCCAGCGCCTCGGTCGGGTGCAGCCGGGCGGCGTTACGCGCCGGGAAAAAGCCAAAGCCCAGCCCGATCAGCGCGGAAAACCCACAGGCCAGAAGGATGGGCGGCCAGGTGAAAATCATGCGGAACTCCTGGGTAACCTGAGAAAAAATCAGCCCCGCGATGCCCGATCCGACAATGCCTGTCAGGCCGCCAAGCGTACAAATCACCATCGCTTCAATCAGGAACTGGCGCATGATGTCCACCGGACGCGCCCCGACAGAGAGACGAATACCGATCTCATGGGTGCGCTCCGTCACGGATACCAGCATGATGTTCATCACGCCCACGCCGCCCACCAGCAGCGAGATCCCGGCGATCGCCGTGATCAGCAGCGTCATGGATTCTGAAGTTTTGCGGATCGTCTTCGTCAGTTGATCGTTGGTCAGGGTGAAGAAATCGCGTTTGCCATGCGCCGAGTCCAGCCGTTGCTCAATCTGCTGCTGCGCCGTTTCAATCGGATAACCGTCAGCAATGCGCAGGGTAATAGACTGCAGCGGCGTATCACCCGACATGCGTTCAAGCAGCGAGGTATACGGTATCCAGGCACCCGGCTGCTCGCCGACAGACTTCGGCCCGTGTCTATCCGCCACGCCAATGACCCGGAACGGCACCCCGCCAAGCTGGATAATCTCGCCCAGCGGTTCCTGCCCGTCGGCAAACAGCGTGCTGCGCACGTTGGGATCGATGATGATCACCGGCTCACGATCGTCGAGGTCACGTGGCGTAAAACGGTTGCCGGCAACAAAATGCAGGCCCTGCACGCGGAAGAAACCGTTACTCACGCCCAGCAGCGATACCAGCACCTGTTTCCCCCCACGGATCGCCCGCACGGTTTTGCTCACCACCGGCGACAGGCTGTCGGTAAACGGCTGTTTGCCCAGCAGCGCCACGTCTTCCAGCGTCAGCGACCGCTCAAAATCCGGGCGCGGCTGATCCCAGCCCAGACCGGGCTGGATTTCGATGGTACTGGTGCCCAACTGGCTTATCTGGCTCAGAATGTTTTGCCGCGCGCCCTCGCCCACCGCCATCGAGGACACCACAGAGGCGATGCCGATAATGATGCCGAGCATGGAAAGAAACGCGCGGATGCGATGCCCCAGCAGCGAGCGCCATGCCATGCGCAGCGCTTCTTTGATGCTTTGCCAGACGGTGGTGCGTCCGGTCGCGGCAACCGTGGGTAATCCCTGCGGCTGACCCTGTTGGCTCGCCGGGTTGGCATGGTCGGCGACGATCTGGCCGTCGTGGATTTCCACAATGCGCTGACACTGCGCGGCGATGCTGCGGTCGTGCGTCACGATAATGAGCGTATGACCGGCCTGGTGCAGACCATGCAGAATGCCCATCAGCGCCTGCCCGCTGGCGCTGTCGAGTGCGCCGGTGGGTTCATCCGCCAGAATCACCGGCGCGCCGTTCATCAGGGCGCGCGCGATACTGACGCGCTGCTGCTGACCACCGGAAAGCTGCGCTGGCCGGTAGTGCATGCGCTGCCCCAGCCCCAGGCGCTCCAGCAGATATTCGGCACGCGACTGACGCGCCGAAACAGGCATGTCGGTATACAGCGCCGGGATCGTGACGTTCTCGATGGCGGTCAGATAAGGCATCAGGTGATAGCGCTGAAAAATAAACCCCAGATACTGACTGCGCAGTTGTGCCAGCTCGTCACTCGTGGCGACCTGAGTGGACACATTCATAATGCGCATCTCGCCTTCCGAGGGTTTATCCAGGCACCCCAGAATATTCATCAACGTGGACTTACCGGAGCCGGATGCGCCGACAATCGCCAGCATTTCACCGGCGTGCACACGCAGGGAAATGTCCTTCAGCACCGTCACCGCCGCGTTGCCCGTCCCAAAACGACGGGAGATATGAGAGAGTTCAATCACCGGCGCGCTAGCCATTGGCGGCTCCTGCGGTGTTTTGCGTGACCACACGTTCGCCTTCACGCAGGCCCTCTTTCACTTCAATAAACTGCCGGTCGTTGATCCCCACGCGCACCAGCCGCTGTTCGGTTGTCTCCCCTTTCACGACCTGCACAGCGTAGCGGCCATCACCCTGCGGCTGACCCAGCGCCATCACCGGCAGGCGTAATGCGTTTTTGGCTTGTTCGGTGACGATAAAGACCTGTGCCGTCATGGAAGTGCGCAGCCGGTGGTCGGGATTCGGCACGCTAAACACGCCGTTGTAATACACGGCGGAAGACTGCTGAGGCTGACCGCGCAGGCTGTTATCCTGTAAGGCCTCGTCAGGCGCATCCTGCAACGCGCCCATCACGCTGTGATAACGATGATGCGGGTCCGCGACCACGTAGAACGACAGCGGCTGGCCGGGATGGACTTTCAGGATGTCGGTTTCTGAAATACGGGTTTGCACCGTCATGGTGTCCACGTTCGCCAGCACCAGGATCGTCGGCGCGGTTTGCGAGGAGACAACGGTCTGGCCCTCTTTGGTGACGATCCCCAGCACCTGACCGTCCATCGGTGCCAGAATGCGCGTATAGCCCAGGTTGGCTTTCGCCGTTTCCAGCGCCATCTGCGCCTGCACGATCTGCGCTTCGTTCACTTTGATCTGTGCCTTCTGGGTATCCACTCTGGCCTGCGCCTGCTCCAGGTTGCTTTTGGTGCCTGATCCTTCACGATCCATCTGCCGCTGGCGTTTCAGCTCCTGCTGGTACTGGGTTAAGGTGAATAACGACGCCTGTTTCTGCGCCATCGCACTGTCCAGCTCGGCCTCGGATTTACGCAGTTCGCTCTGTTGCAGTGTTGGATCTATTTCCGCCAGCAACTGCCCTTTGGTGACCCGATCGCCGGCACGTACATAGAGCTTTTTTAACTGACCGTTGACCTGTGCGCCCACGTTCACCTGCACAGAGGGTTTAAGAATGCCGGTGGCCAGCACGGTTTTTTCAATATCACCGCGATCGATAACCTGCGAGACCTGCGGCACAACGCGGTCAGACAACATGCTGTGCAGCACCCAGGCGCCGCCCGCCAGCAGAATAAGCAGCAGCGCAACCAGCAGAAAAACGGGTTTAGAGAATTTTGCGGTCAGCACGGGACGTTTTTTTATCACGGCACTCACGCCGGTTCCCCCTGAGATATTCTGCCCGTCTCCGCCGCGTCCTGAACTTCTTGCATCTGTTCATTTCTCAGCACGCAGATGCGGTCAAACAGCGGCAGCGCCGTTTCACTGTGCGTCACGGCGATCAGCGTTTTGCCGTATTCACGGCAGTGGTCGATCAGGGTTTGCATCACCTGCAGCGCGGTCTGTTCGTCAAGGTTGGCGGTGGGTTCGTCCAGCACCATCACCGGACAGTCGCTGTACATGGCACGCGCCAGCATCAGCCGCTGACGCTGCCCCAGAGACAGGGCGGGATGGCTTTCGCGGATCAGCGCGTTTTGTTTTCCCGGCAGGCTGTCAATCACATCGGTCAGCTTCAGCCCGCGCAGGGACGCATCAATGCGCAGCTGCTTTTGCGCATCGTGATGACGATCGAACAGCGTGATATTTTGCAGGACGCTGGTGTTGAACAGGATGTCCCCCTGGCTTTGCAGGAAGAACAGCTTCTGCGCCTGACGGGCGCTTACCGGCTCGCCATCCACAAGAATTTCGCCGGACTGGGGCGCGATAAGCCCGGTGATCACTTTCAGCAGCGTACTTTTACCGGCCCCGGACTCGCCGACAATCGCCAGAGTTTCCCCCCGGCATAACGCCAGAGAGACATTGCTGAGCACCGGCTTGCCCGGCTCGTAGGCAAACTGCAGCGCACGGTAATTGAGCTGCTGGGTGAAGTGGACGGGCGGTGCGAGCGCCCCGGCGTCCTCGTCTTTTTCTGCCTGCGGAAACAGATCGGCAGCCCGCGTATCAATGACGTGCAGCTGGTTCTTCTGCAACACCGAGAAGAAAATCTGGGTGATATAGGCGGTAAAAATCTGGCGCACAAAGCTGTAGGCGAAGAACTCCCCCAGCGAGATGTGGTTGTCTTTCAGCAGCGGTAAGGCCAGCAGCATGAAAAACACCATCTCCAGGCTGCCAATCAGCTGATACAGGCTGCTCTTGACCTGTTCGTACACCTTCTGCTTCTGCCTGACGTCAAACAGGGACGCGGCAAAACCGGCAAACGCCGTCTGACGCTGGGCGCTCAGGCCCGCCGATTTCAGCGTGGCGAAACCCTGGATCGATTCCAGCAGGAAGTCACTTTGCTCCGCGCTTTTCACCTGCACCTGCTGGGTGTAATAGCGATCGCGAAAAATCGCCCAGACGCTGACCAGGCCCATTAAGGTCACGCCCACGGCGGAGATGGTGGCAAGCAGCGGGCTGATGTAACACATCACCGCCAGCGCAATCACGCCCACGATCCAGTCTGTGCGCAGACTGTTATCCAGCTCGATTTTCTGGGCCGCCGCCATCTGCCAGTTGGCGAAGCGACTGTAGATCTCACCCGGACTGCGTTTTTCAAAGTACGCGAGCGTATTGCTCAGCAGGCTGGCGAACCCCCTGACGCTTTGCATCACCACAAACCGTTTGATAAAGCGCTCGGTGACGCTGCGCACGACAAAGGCCAGCAGGGTTGATACCACAAACGCCAGCAGGTAGTAGAAGTACGGGAAATCGCGTTCACCGCCGGAGGAGAAGACATTGTTAATGGCCGAACTGACCATCACCGGCATGATGAACAGGGTGAGCGACACCAGAAACGCCAGCAGCATCAGGCGGTAAATGCCCGGAATCCCCGCTGTCTGTTTCAGGCTCATGCAGTCCAGCGCGCGGAAGCGCCGCGTGCGCTTGTGCGCTGCCACGGCGGGCTTTTCGCCGATGGCGTCTTTATCCAGCACCAGCGCATAGCCGCTGATTTCGGATCGCAGCGCGGCGATGGGTAACAGTTGCTCGCCAATCGCCGGGTTCATCACGCACACATAGCTGCCCTGACGGTAGGCCAGCAGGACATAATGGCTGGCGCCGTAGTGCAAAATGGCCGGTAACGGCAGCTCTGCCAGCTCATCCAGGTCGAAAGCCACCGGATACGCCGGAATACCCAGGTCGGACAGGATGGCGCACAGGGTCGACAGTGCGGTGCCGTGGGCCGACGCCGGATACTGTTCGCGCAGCACGTCCAGCGGCACATCCATTCCCTGGGTTTCCGCCAGCATAGCAACACAGGCCAACGCACATTCATTGGTTTCAGCCTGATAAACGATTTTTGGAATACTATTTTCCATAATTTAACCCCTAAAACGCCCTGTTCTTTTCTCTTGTGATGGCTGTTTAGTCATTAATAAAAAACAGTGAGTGGGAATGCCACAGCATCCAGTCAGTCGAATAATCCCGAATGCTTTGCTCGATAATGCGCGGCATATCATCCTTGAGTTTTCTGGCCGCAACGGGAGGATGAATTACTATCTTTAATCCGTTATCAAAATAAAGATGATAAAACACCACCTGCGCGGACATCATTCTGGCCAACCGGATAATTCCGCTGTGTAAACTGGCCGGACGATCAAATAAGCGACAAGGTAATTTCTCTGCTTTGTCTTTACTGGCAAACTGGGTGAAGTCCGGCGTAATGTCGGGGAATAAAATAATATTGCGTTTATTCTCCGCCGCCGCCATCACTGAGGTCATTAAGTTTCCGGCAATATTTTTATTATCTTCATGAATCGAACAATAGGTGAGATCTAAGCCACCCAGCCGCCGCTCGGCTTCGGAATGCGCGTCCGCACTGCGGGAGGTGATCACCGTGGCTTTCCCCGGATAGGCCGCCGCGCCCACCATTGTAGTCAGAACGTCCGAGACCATGTGCAGCGGGGCCAGAAGCACCGGCTGCCCGGCGCGCTGAAGCGGCTCCACCACGTCGTTAAGCTGTGCCGAACAGGCCGCCAGCTCGCGCAACAACCGGCGATTCTGTCCGTAGGTCACTGCCTCAATCAGCAACTTTCGCCGCTGGGTCAGCCAGATATAATCAAATTTTTTATTATCCTGCAGCAGACACTGACGGTTAGCTTCCGCCACCGCTGCGCGCCATTTCACATCACGCGGGATTAATTTTAAAAAACGCCTGACGTGGGCAAACGCAAAAATAATACGGTAATGAAAACACCGAAATAATAAACAATGCGCCCTGTAGCCAGCCAGCTGGAACTTATACGCCAGCCACTGACTTCTGGCGGTGAGGTTCCGCCAGAACAGCGCGCACCACAGGGCATAAAATTTCATTATTACTCCGGTGCCTTACCTGTTTCTAAAATAGAGAGCAGTTTGTCAGAGAAGGCCGGGAAATCACGATCCTGAATCGCCATCCATTTTTTCGCGACAATAAAGGTCGGCGTGGCGTTGATATCGTAATACTGCGAAACGCGCGTCATATAATCCAGACGCGCTTTCACGTCGGCGGACTGACTGACTTTGTGATATTCCGCGACGTTAATCTTATTTTTTTCCAGCCACGCGTCACGCTGAGTCGCATCGCTTAAATCAATCTTGTCTTTCATCACCGCATCATAGGCGCTCTGACGATGGGCTTCTTCAATCCCCATAACTTCCAGCGTGGCGAACACCGGGGCATAGCGCGCCAGCCCGGCCTGACTGTCCAGGCTGAGATGTAAACGCACCAGCTTTTTACCTGGCGGCATCCGTTTTTCCAGCTCGTCTACGTTCTTTTCGTTGATCTCACAATAATGGCAGCCGTAAGAGAAGATCTCGATAATATCGTCGCCGTTGGCAATCGGGCTTTTATCCAGTTTGTCGGTAGAAAGCGAGGTCAGCACCTGCTGTTCTGCACTGCTGGTTTGATTTAACACGAAGATATGGAACCAGGCGGTGGTAATCACTGCTGAAATAACCGCAACAAAGACGGTATAGGCCAGCACGTAAGAAATTCTTTTTTTCATGGCGGGCTTCGATCCTGAATACAACAATAAGGCACATTCAGTATTTATCAGGAAGGCGTTGTATATAATACACAACGCCTTTAAGAATAAATATTACTGAAATTTACTCTTATTTAGTGATAAAGAGCGATATCTTAGCCTGCGTTTCCGCAGTTGATGATAGCGGCTGGGGTGAAAGTTTTCGTCACCACACCATTTTTATCGGTACAGGTTTTTACTGCGTTACATACCGTGGCGTCGCCCACCAGGTTCAGCTCAAAGCTGTTTACACACGTTGTTGTTCCACCGACAACTGCGCTTGCTTCAGACATATTGATTTTTTTCATCTGTGATTTCCTTATTTTATTATTACGATTAAGTAATATGAGCATGATATCAGATGGCATATTTCATGCTATGCCATGCCAGGGTGATCGAGGGAATTGCCACCCTGGCATACCGTAATGATCGTCTTACATAAACATGTTACAGAACGTCATTATCGGACACGGCGCATTCTAGTGGCGGTTTTTTAATTAGGCAATACACTTAAAACGCCGCATGTTAATTAAAAAGAGTTATTGTGTTATTAAGGCCATCAGATCTTTCTTATATACGATACTGCCTTATTCCGAAGGCAGACTTTATTTCCTTTCCTGACACCGATTTTATTTTTATCTTCGCGGGATATTTCTGAGAAAAAAACAGGCTGAATGGATCGTAAAAAATAATTTTTTTTAAAATTTTTTTGATGTGGGTGGAGATGGAGTGGGTTTTGGGCGGACAGCCATCACGCCAGGGATACATAACATGAATACAACCTAACCCGTTGAAGGTATGAGCGGCATCCGGGAAGACGCGGTTGTTGTGAACATGACCGTTCGTGATCGAACAGGTGTTGGGACGGATAACGGGTTTGTGGGTGCGGTCATGAATACAGGTCGAAAATCGATGAACTTCTCTGAAATCAGCGAGATCTTTCTGCGTGCCTTTTCGCAGTTTTCTCTTTTCACGCTCGATGCGTTCCCGCCTCCCTGATTAAATCATCAGGTAATTTAGCGCGATACGAATGTGGGGCAACACATCCGCATCGCTGATCACAATCACTATTAAACAGGAATAGTAATCATGACTGCCATCGATTGTATTTCAGGCCACCACGAAGCTAAAGAGACAAACTACACCCAGCGCTATGCGACCGTGGGTTATGTGACCCGCACTCCAGATTACCGCCGCATTCCGGCGATTACGCTTAAAGGCTGTTGGTTGAAAACAGCGGGTTTTCCCATTGGGGTGCAACTGGATGTGAAAGTGACCTGGGGCCGGATCATTATCAGCTTTAAACCCAGGGACGTGATCAACGGGACGCGGGTGAGATCGATTGAGGAACTGGCGTCACTGCCTGTGCATATGAGAAAACGGGTGATGAAGGCGATTGGGTTGACTGACTGGTAAGGGTTGATGGGCTTGCCCCTGCGGAGGTGGGGGCGAGAGGGGTTTTAGGTTCATTTTCAATTTGTGAGAAAATAAGTCGTATATTGTTGAATTAATTCCGTAGGAATTTATTGACAATAATCATTGTACACGCCCTACTTAATCAACATCTTATTTTTAACACCCTTTATTTTCAAATAATTTTCATCAGGAACCGTAGAGTTACCTCAACCTTTTGCATCAGATCTACCCACCAACCAGACTAACAGGAAGCATAAAAACGCGTAAGGTAGCAACAATCAATATAAAAAACCACGAAATTAGATTACTAAAAAATAAATCAGCCACCCATCATTTTTCATTACCAATGATATAGCCAAGTCTCTAAAAAAATCATACCATAACATAAACTAAACAAAGGGTTGATTCCTGTTTATATTAAAACCCCAAAAAGACAAACAAAGCTGATTACTTAAAGGACTAAAGCCATGATGAAAAAAAAAGCTCAAATACAATTAGAAAATTTAAGTTTAATAGAAAAAGGAACAAAAAATACAGTCTTGATGAAACATTGAACCTGTCAACAAAAGCAGTTACCATCATTCCTTTCTTGCTTATTTGTTTTGGTTCGGCTCAGCTATTTACTTTTTCCATCTCGCATGGCATTTCCTTTACAGACTTACTTAAAGTCAGCATGTTGATGTCATTTGGAGCAATGTATTTAGTTATGATTATCTCCTTAATCCTCATCGCTTCATCAGTAACATTACTCAACCATTCTCTTAACAAGGTCGTTAATAAAGAACTTATAGGGAAATCAAAATTCGATTTTTTGAAATTGCATCCTAAAATTTCATTATCTCTTATCAGTTTAATGCTTGGCAGTTGGCCTTTTGTCTTTCTAATTTATCCCGACAGTAAAAATTTATGGGTAAATTTCCTCTACTATTTATCATCTTTAGCAGTAATATTAGTTTTCTATCATAACTGCTTAACAACATCATTTATTGGCAGCAGCCATTTACCTAAAAATAATCTAATTAGTAGAATAAAAGTAGCAGCGTTAGCATTAATACCATTATTCTCCATGTATGCCGTGCTGTTTTTTTATTTGACATTTGATGTCCTCATCAAAAAAAACAGTATATCTGACTATATGGGTATAATTTATCTCTCATTAGTATTAACTATAGTTAACTTTCTGTCATTATATCTTCCAACAATTGAGAAGAGAAAAGAGGCAATTCCGACAACAACTTTTATGTTAACTTCCATGTCGTTTCTTTTCTTATTAATGCCAGGTGAAATTTCCGACTATCCAGTTAATAAGTTAATCAGAAGTGTCGGGCTTGGGTTAGAGCATCGTTGCTATTTAAAAAAAGAAATAGATAAGACCTCAATCCCAAAAGGGCTAAAACGGGAAGAAGGCAATATTATCGAGCTTTCAGTTGTAATAAATATTGATAATATTTATTACTTATCCAACCTCGACGATGATGACTTTAAATCCAGTATTAGGTTTGTTGCGGCAGATCTGACCAGAGTGGGCTGCCCAAGAGATTTGACGCCATTGGGTGCAAACCAAATTTAATTATATATATCACTTACGCCACTTTGACTGGCTCTTTGTTGATTAACACACCGCGATTAAAGTGATGTTTTCATCGGCAATATGATGGCAACCGCATGAAGAAGCGTTTTACCGACGAACAGATCATCAGTATCTTTTAAAGAGGATGAAACCCGAATTTGCGCGGGAGCTTTGCCGCAGGCGCGCTATCACTGATGCTAACATCTTTAACTGGCGCAAAAAATCAAGGAGTTTGGTGGCAGAATTACAACGAGTATTGCCCACATTCAACTCTGAATTTCAAATGCAATAAGAGTATCCAACACAGTGTCAAAAACTGGAAATCAGGCAGTAATAAAACAGATATGACGAACTGATCGTTGTATCGAATATTGAGGGCATTTCCATGGTACTGCTTTTGAAAGAGCTAATAAAATCGGAACTTAAGCATTATTTAGATTGGTACAGGAAGTTCTCTCTCAGTAACTGGGAGAGTTTCAAATCAAAGATGAACACAAGGCTATTTAAATATTTTTTTCACAAACATTAAGATTAAACTCTGAAAAACATAGCCGGTCTCCTGCTGCGATAAGCGCTATTAACTGGCATAGTTAATATCTTTCCCTTTTTACTTAAAAGATAATTTTTTGTTATTCCAAGAAAAATTAATCTAAAAGCTAACAAAGCTTTCTCACGTAACAACGAGAATCGTATGGGCACCGGATAAGCATTACCTGGCGTTCACGTCAAGAAAGCGAATCACTTACCTTTTTTCTTAATAAGCTCAGGAAATTGGCTGGCGTGGTATCCCATAATTGGGCGGAAAATTCATTGCCATAACGGCGTTCAAAATCATCTTCGAAGTTGTCACATTCCTGGATAAACTGATCAATATCCCCTATCAAGCCATGTCGTATAGCGGGCGGTGTATCTGCAATCCATGCGTCTATTTGCGCATCAACGCTCTCACCACTTCCAAACAAATCATAATCTTGCCCAAAATAGACTGCAATCAGGCTGTCCAGAACATGTACATTAATGTTTTTCATAATTAAACCATTATGTTATAGGATTTGAATGACGCCTTTGTCAGTTTGAGTGGAAAATTCAGCTGTTACCAGGTGCGATTGTGATTTCATATCGATGACGTCATAAGCAACTGAATATCTTTCACCTGGTGTAAAGGTAAATCCGAACAGAGGCAGACATTCTCCTTTAGCAACATAAACAGGTTTATCATCAAAGATTTTATGAAGCGTATCGTTTTTATCGCCGTTGATTTGAATAGCGGTAATCCGTTCTCCTGATTTCAGCGGCGACACGACACAAACCTGGTTATCTTTGATCATCGCAGTTGTTGATTCCCGCTCAGTCATCCTGTCACCCGGCCCAGGGCAACCGGTTAAAAGCAATACTGAAGCCAATAAAATTTTACCCTTCATGATTATCGTCCTTTTCCCGTGATGATTTTCTGATCAAAATGAGATACGTAGCCTATGGATTAACACAGAATACGTTCTTACCAACCCCGCTTACAGCTTTATCAAATGCTGTTGCTGCATTTTTTTCAAACATATTTCAGAATTTTATTATTGATGATATGCAAACTAACGAGTATCCTGAAACCAAATAAAACAAGCCATCTATAATATCATGAGGTGATAAGTTTTGAAGAAAAATATCATCAAAACATTTTTATTTATTGTTTTATTTCTTTTAATCGCCTCAGTAACTTTTGAGATAACCTTCAGGTTCGGAGATGCCGACTCATTTATATCACTTTAAGGAAATCTTTCATTTTTAGGATTCCAACAGTCTTTTGATTCATTATTCATACTTCTGCTAATTATATCCCTTATAATTTCATCGCTAACCTATTTCTTCCTAACAATAACAAAACGTAACAAGATAAAGAAATGAAAAAGGCCATTGCAACATTATTTAAAGATACAGCTACCTATTTAGGAATATGTTTAGCTGTTCTGTTTCTCTTCTTCTTTTACTACTTTGCTGTCCCTGATTATTGGTTTTTATGCAGCGTGTTGACAATCATAATTGCAGGTGTTTTAGAACTGATTCTCCGGTCAAGAAGAAAGAAGTAAAAGATGCATTCCTGCCCATTCTGGCGCGATTACATTCTGTCCCATCTTATTCTTCAAGGATGTTTAGCAAACATCAGTGGATCGAAGCAGCGCTTAAAGAATGCCTGAAGCTGCTCTGCCTGCCTATCTGCTGAGGCAGAACGGCATTTTCTGGCAATGCAAGAGTGGGCATTGTACGTGCGGCTTAACGTCACAGGGGATTTTGTATTAATTCTATTTCACATGTCAGAGATTCAACGTATAAAGTACTAAATCAGCGATAAGAAGATGAAGATAAAATGACTTTCGTATTCATTCCTGCATTAGTGACCTTGCTCGTATCGAGAGAGCAAGAAAAGGGGCTGGCATTGACCAGACATGAAGTTGAAGCCATTCGTGATAATGCCACTGTAATCGCTTTACCTGAAGATATCGCATTCAGTGCGGCGGAAAGTCGGGGATATCCTGACATTGAGCCAGAAGATGTCTGGAATGCATGGCAAGCGTTTAAAAGTAACATCACACGATGAAAACTATCGAGGAACTGAGGTCAAGCCTTCTTAAGATCGGTGAGCAACTTGGTGGTGGCATTAGGTTAAATTATTACTTCACTATCCCTGACCAACCCGATGCTTTTGGGACCCCCTATGTGGAGATACACGGGAATACATACCATTTTGCGGCTAATGAAAGAGGCATCGATCTTATCCGTAATACCACTCTCGATTATGAAGACATTCTTTACTGGTTCACTGATGGTGGCGTTAGAGCTTTGGCTTCTGAGTTTGCTGCTTTAAACAAAAGCTCGCACGAAGCATTCAGAACCTTATATTTCCGAAAGCAATTTTACTTGATGCTGTCAATCAAGCCTGAATGGGCGACAAGAAAGAAGAAGGAAATAACGCACATTCTCATTAGTTAATCATCCCTGTCTAACCCTGCATATATTAATTACGCCCATGAAGTCAAGTTGTGAGCATATCGATTAAGGTCAGCACACCGGCAAGAGAAATAAGAAATATAAAGCACCCAAAACCTAATAAAAATAAATAAAAGAAAGGAACCATCCATCGCATCAATTCGGAATTACTCTCATTGATAAAATGGTATGCCTCGCTGTCTTTATCTAAGAAAAAAACACTTTTATTTTTCTTAATTCTGATAAAAAAATATGACATCGTGGCTGCACCAAAGAAACCAATCATACTGTTGTAAAGATACGGCGCTGGAAGCGTATGTTTTTCCTGAAAAAGGCTAATAAGCTCGTAATATTTTTTTCTGTTTATCGCGTACAGTAATGCTGAAAGGACGAAGGCTGTACTGGCAAACAGGATGATGACAATAACGAATGTTTTCATTTCTATCTGAGGACCCAATTTTTATACAAGTCATCCCTCTCATACTCAACTGACTGACCCGCTCCTTGTATCTGATCCATTCATAATCAGGAATAACCCGCTTCATGCTGGCTGCATATTCTGGCAACCGGCAGATTTTCGGCAAATTCGGAAGGCGTCATCCAGCCCAGTGCAAAATGTGGGCAATCTGATTATAGTGTATGCGCCAAGCCTCGATTTTGCTCCGTACATCCCCCACACATGAACCCGTTCTCGTTCAGACATTCATGCCGCAGCCTGCCGTTTAAGGACTCATCCGTAGCGCTATCTGTCGGTGTTGCCGGGCTTGAGAAGTCGCTCCTTATCCCTCTTTCATCCACCCACCTGTCCAGCATTTTCCCTGCAAATTCAGAACTATTATCGGTTTTCAGCAACTGCGGTAAAGGACGCCTGATCGCTATGCTGTTCATCAGCATTTCGGCCACTTCTACTGAACGCAGATTCTGTCCCACACAGATCCCAGGGCATTCGCGGGTGTAAAGGTCGATAACAGTAAGCAGGCGCAGTCGTCGCCCGTCAGACAGCGCGTCCGAGAAAAATCCATGCCCCAGACGTGGTTCGGATATAACCCCTCTGGCTGCGACTGCCGGGCAGATTTATTGCGGCGTGGGCGTTTGAGGCTTAGCGACAGTCTCTGCTCACAGTAGAGGCGGTAGACGCGTTTGTGATTGTCGCGCCAGCCCTCATGCCGGAGCATCACGTGTACCAGGCAGTATTCGTAATGAATGCGCGCTTCGGTGATCTCATCGATACGTAGGCGCAGTGCGCTGTCATTGGCAGCAACGGAACGATACCTGAACGAACTGCGGCTGAGTCGTAACGCAAAACAGATTGGTCTTTCGCTGTCACCGTATCGGGCCTGTAAATCCCTGACCCAATCCCGCAGTCTTGCCAGCGTCAGCTCTTTTTTGCCAGCACATCCTGCAGCATCGCCTTGTCGAGGCTGAGATCGGCAGCCAGCCTCTTCAGCCGCAGATATTCCTCTTCCAATTGCCGTATATGTTTGAGTTCAGAAGGGGAAATTCCGCCGTATTTCTTACTCCAAGCGTAAAAGCGGCATCCGAAATACCCAGTGTGCAGCAGACATCCGGCACGGACGTTCCCAGTTCGGCCTGCTTCGGAGCAAAGGCAATCTGTTCTTCAGTGAATCGTGACTTTTTCATAGACACCACCTCAGTTCAGGGACGTGTTTATCATGTCGGAATTATGTTTCTGAATGGAGCAGGATTTTGGGGTAGGGTCAATGAAACTTGAGGTACAGATAATTTGTTAAAGACTCATGCCGGATAACTCATCATGACCACAACTGCTCTGGTGAGGAAAAGCCCATTATAATGTTTCTGATTGGGTATGAAAGTTAGCTTACAAAAGCTATGAAATGTTACCTCTTATTGTTACTGTATAACAAAAAATGAGGTCACCATGAAAACAACTTTGTACAAAGATTTTACCTTCGAAGCCGCACACTGCCTTCCAAACGTCCCGGAAGGCCATAAATGCGGACGCTTACACGGACACTCTTTTGTTGTGCGCCTTGAGATCACAGGTGAAGTGGATAAGCATACCGGTTGGATTATCGATTTCGCTGAATTAAAAGCAATTTTTAAACCTACGTTGGACCTACTTGATCACTATTATTTAAACGATATCCCTGGTTTGGAAAACCCAACCAGCGAGGTTTTAGCCCAGTGGATCTGGAAACAGATTAAGCCACAACTTCAGATCTTGACCGCAGTAGTTGTAAAAGAGACTTGTACTGCGGGCTGCATCTATCGCGGTGAATAGCGTCCCATCTTGATGGTCAACGTCAGAAGCAATCAATTCCTATGAAAATTGATTGCTTTATCTTTCCATTTCAATAAGAATATTTTATATATTTTAGATTTGAACATCTGATTCAAATCAAGGTGTTTTAATTGATTTAACTCAAATCTATAGTACTTATACAGCCACAGAAGTTTGGCATGGAAAATACATATAAAAATCAAAAAATTAAATCAATAGCATTTTTTATTTTAAAAACTAGTAAATATGACCTTGTTGCATTTGAATATAGGATTTACCTCAGCGCCTTGTCATCGTAATACTAACTATAGCTTCCCTATGCGCGTCGGGAGAACATTAAAATTTGTCTATCTGGTCCATGACTGTTGTTTTTTCGCGCAAAATATGAATACGAAGGCCATTTTCAAGGATTGTGATGATGAGCATATTACCCATAGGGTCATTAGTTATTTCTAAGAGTTTTGACGGTATCGGAAAAGTTGTGAGCGTTGATATTGACACAAATACTGCGATAGTTGCTTTTTTTGAGTCACCCGCTCACCCCTATGCACGTCATGTTGATATTAGCTTTGAGAATTTAGCATCGACCATACCGCGCGAAGAGGCTGTAGTATATTGCATTGAACCAAATACTCAGCGCTGGGCACGTGCACGATTTGGGGGTTCCCGCCCCGGTGGCGAATTTCTAGTCATTTTTCGTGACGAAGATCTTATAACCTTATCAATTGATAAAATCTTTGTTCTTAATACAGTAAATAATTCCCCAATAAATCCTTGTGATTTCCTAGCCTTACAAAGTAATGATGCACCATTTTTTTTCCCTCACCGCCAGGCCTTCATTGAAACCTATATCCAACAGCGAGCCGCTTGTCGCGCAATGGCATCCATTTCAAGTAGCGCCATTGAACTTGAACCTCACCAGTTGGCGGTGGTACGTCGTGTGCTTCAGGATAAAAACCCCAAATATATTCTGGCCGATGAGGTTGGCCTGGGGAAAACCATCGAAGCCGGGATGGTCGTCCGTGAACACGCGTTAGAAGCAACTGGCCACGTCAGCATGCTTATTGCGGTTCCGGCACCGCTCGTTAACCAGTGGCGCGAAGAACTGGGTGAACGCTTTCAACTGAAACAACTTATTATTGATGCCTCGACAGCCCTCGCAGGTCTGCGAAAAAATGAGGTCACAGAAGGCATCGTGATTTGCAGCCATTGTGATGCCTGTACCCTGATTGACCGGGGGTTCACCCCTTCGCTTATCGCGGTCGATGAGGTCCACCAGATTGCCTCCTGGCCGTGGTCAGGAGATAAAGATGAACGTGATGACTTCAACCTGATCGCTGAGGGTTGCCGGAAAGCCCACTACGTTCTGTTACTCACAGGGACCCCTCTGCATGGGCATGAAAGAAACTTCTTGTCGATGCTGCACTGTATTAATCCCGAAGCCTACCAAGTGGATGAGCCCCATCTGCAAGACTTTACCGAACTGGTCAAAAATCGTGAAAACCTCGGCGGGATCTTCGCGGGGTTAGTACCTTCCGTCTCAAACGTCAGCTTACGCCGTAATCTGGAAACACTGCAGCAGCAGTTCCCAGAAGATACTGTTCTGATGACGCTCTGCCAGCAACTCATCCCGCTTATTGGGACGTTCTCCCCCAATACACCGGAGCGTGAAGAAAGGATCCGGGATATTCGCCGGCACCTAGGGGAAAACTATCGCATTCATCATCGACTGTTGCGTAACCGCCGTCAGGTTTCACTCAGCTTCGATGAAACGAAAAACCTCAAGCTAAACCTTCTGTTTCCAGGGCTAAATGGAGCAGCGGAGTGCCGCTGGTATTGCGATGGGTTAGCGTTAGACGAACTAATTGATGAGTATCGTTCATTATCTTTACTGCCGCAGTATACGCAGTGGGCAATTAGTGAAGACACGTACCTCTTCTGGATCGACGATCTCCTGTCAAGCCCGCTCTGTGTCATGCAACGCGCTAAAGTACATTTGGGTGAAGCGGAACGCACTCAGGAAGAACGAGCTCTGTTAGAACACATTGTTTCAACTGCAAAAAATGAACTTCAGGCCATTGATAACAAGCTTGCCATCACGCTGAATGAGTGGCTGCAAAAGAATCCGACAGGAAAAGCCATAGTCTTCTGCGATCGTCCGGATCTTGCCCGGCACTTGGCAATCAAGCTCGAACTGCTGCTGGAGTACCCCCTTGAGCGCTATCAGCCGGGTCAACCCCTGATGTACCTGAAACCCGGCAGCCCCATTCGGATCCTGATCTGCGATAAAAGCGGCGAAGATGGTCTGAATCTCCATGGGGGTCTGCGACTGGCCGTTCACTACGGTTTACCGCGCTCTTGTAGCCGTATTGAACAGCGCCTTGGTCGTCTCAACAGGTACAGTGCAAACCTGAAAGGCGTAAAACCCGTCCAGAGTCTGATCCTGAAAAATCACGCCGACCGCGGATTACGCAACGTGTGGGCCAGTATTCTGAAAGACAGCATTGGCGTATTTAATAACACCATCGCCAGCCTCCAGTTCGTCCTCGACGATTATCTGGAAAATGCGTGGCAAAATGTCTACCAAGAAGGTCCGGTGGCCCTTGAACGTATTGCAAGCGAATTCCCTGGCGAACAGGGCATTCTGGCCAATGAAACGCATAAAATTAACATGCAGGAAAAGCTGCTGGCGATGGATGACGAGATTGCAGAGGCGGCGATTTTTGCGCAACAGATAAGCGCTGACGATCATCTTGCAGTAGCGCAATGTAATGCGCTGACAAGTTGGATCACACGTGCGCTGCGTTTTCGCGCCACCGGCACCGCAGGAAAAGGTATCAAGTTTCAGTTCGAACTCTCTGACCGCAGCACAGGGACGCTGGTCGATTTTAAAACCTTTATCACCACCTGCATGCTCAGCTTCGATAAAGAAGGCGGCAACCCCCCGTCAACACATCTGATGAGCGCTGAACGCATTCCGGCGATCGACGGAACGACCGTTTATCCGCTGCGTTATGGGCAGCCATTTGTCGATACGATCTGGCAACTGTTAAACCAGGATGCCCGGGGCAGTTCCATGGCAATAATGCGTATAATCCCCGGGCAACTGAAAGAACCCAGTTACTTCTTTCAGTCTACTTGGCTTGTCACCCATAACCAGACGCAGGATACCTACTCACAACGCCGCATAGCAGACGAACTGTATCCGGCGCGTATTATGCAACATTGGCTTTCCTCCAAGGGTAAACCAGTGACTAATCCAAAGGTGCTGGAACTTCTCAATGGCGAATATGCCAAGCACGAAACATCGCATAAACTCTACGCAGATATGAATCTTCGCCCTAAACTCTGGCAGGAAATTGAAGAGCTTATCTCACCGGACACTTGGAAAGAGATGGTGGAACGAGTCTATGCCAGTGATCGGAAACAACAACAAACCGCCCTCGGTGAAAAGGTCGGACTCCAGTTAATGGCCGTAAAAGCCGTTGTTGTGTGCAGCAGAAATCTACTGGAGGTAATCGCCTGATGGAAGAAGAATGGTCACGCCTGCAGCAGGCGCTAACCACCTGTTTTAGCCAAGGCGTCACCTTTAAAGATGGCATCGAAAATCAGTTTCTGAACAGACTGATTCAGATCATCACAGATGCCTCTGCGGGGCATGGTGACATTTTTGCCGGTTACGCCGACGCGTTACGTGCAGCCCACGCGAGCGGTATTAGCACGCCGTTGCTCCCCTTGCCGCCTGAATTGACCGACACTCCGGTGCCTGAGTGGGGCATTACAAAGTCGCCTGCCGCGCAACAAATTCAGTTGTCTGAAGAGGCACACCTGGCGCTAACCAGATCAACCTATCAACGCAAGATCCGCAGGAACCTGCTGCGACCAGAAACCGATCCGGCGCTAAAGCGCCTATTACCCGAGGAGTCTTGGCTGACTCATTATCAGGGATTCGGTCAACAGGCCGCTATCCGGACGCTGTTGACGTCTGATGATAACTGTACATTGCTGGTAAACCTGCCCACCAGTTGCGGTAAAAGTCTTCTCACCCAACTCCAAGCGCTTAGCACACCGACAAACACCCTCACGCTAGTGATCGTCCCCACCGTCGCCCTCGCGATTGAGCAAGCTGACGACATGCAAAAACTGCTTCGCAGTACCAACCAAGATCATAGTGGGGGCTATGCCTGGGTCGGAGGACAAGATCAGACCTCGCGTCAGGCGATCAAGGAAAGAATCAAAGCGGGAATACAGCGTGTGCTCTTCTGTTCACCAGAAGCCGTTCGCTCTTCTCTGGTTCCTGTGCTGTTTGAGCTTTCCAGACTGAATATGATTGGCGCGATCGTTATCGACGAAGCGCATTTGATCGATCAATGGGGCGCAGAGTTCCGCCCTGATTTTCAGCTGATTGCCCCTATGATTCGCTCACTGAAAGCCTTGGGAAAAAGCCGTTTTCGGACGCTGCTGCTTTCGGCTACTTACAGCAAAAGCACTAGGAACATTCTGGTCGAGCAGTTCCATGATGAAAATAGTGAACTGATTGAAGTGTCAGCTAATTTCCTACGCCCAGAGCCGGAATATTTTGTGCATCATGAGGCCAATGAAAACACGCATAGTCAGCGGGTGGAACAACTTCTGATGACCTTACCCCGCCCATTGATTTTGTATTGCACCACCCGCACAGATGCAGAAATATGGTCTATACGACTGAACGAACTGGGTTATTGGCGAACCGGCATATTCCACGGTCAAGTTGACACAAAAAGTCGCAAGAAATTGATTTCAAAATGGAAAAATGACCAACTCGATATAATGGTCGCCACCTCTGCCTTTGGGGTAGGGATGAATAAAAAGGATATCCGCAGCATCATTCATGCTGCCATTCCGGAAAGTATCGACCGTTATTATCAAGACTGTGGACGCGCCGGGCGTGACGGTAGATCCTGCCAAGTCCACCTTGTATGGCATAAGGCGCAAATGAAAACGGCAAAATCACTGGCCGTTGAGACGCTGATTGGCGTAGAAAAAGGCTTTGCCCGCTGGAAAGCGATGTTTGATGATCGCAAGGAAAGTACGATCGCTGACTACATGATTTCACTAAACACCAAGCCTGTTCATATTGATCACCAAGGCGATAAAAACGAAGCCTGGAACCGTCGCACATTACTGTTAATGCAAAGGGCCGGGCTCATCAAACTGGTCTTTGCTGATCCGAAAATTCCTGACGCCCTTCGAGAAAATCTGGATGATGACAACTCGCAACTAAGTGAATGGTTCGAAAGCTACTATAACCACGTTCATATCCGTCACTGTGATGATGCCCATTATTTAGAAGCGCACTGGAACACCCATGTGGAGAAGATCCGTCAGTCCGAGTTGAATAACCGCCGGGCAGCTTTTACGATAATGGAAACATGGTTGGAGGATTCCGACAAATCGCTGTGTAAAATTCTGCAGAAATTCTATGAATATCAAAACCATCCTCCCGAGTTAACATGTGGAGGTTGTCCGGGATGTCGCCAGAAAGGGAAAGGGGCATTTTCCCCCACCGTGGGCACAGATGTACAAATTTTACATTCCGAGCCAAAGAAAAAAGCACTCTTTATAGGCGCCGAAAAGAAAGTGTATTACAACGTAAACATGAAGTTGCATTCGTTGTTAACGGAACTTCGTGTAACGTTGCGGTCCCTGATCACCTCTGGCGAATATGTGTTTATTCGTGCAGACAGGCAAGTGTTCCTCCAATTAGAGAACAACCTGGATTCGCTTTCGCATTTCTGGAGCGCACAGAAAATGACAGCGCCTGCATCGGATGGACCAGAGATCGTGATCATTCCTAACACGGCCGATGCGTTCCCGAATCTACCCGTGACGCGTTTTGAGCGAATTATTATTGCACCTGAGCATCTCGCCGATCCTCAGTTCCCACATCGTACATGGTGCTCAAGCGCAGGCAATGCTCTTGCGCTGGACACTTTTATCAGGCAGCTACAATATGTCAATAATCAATAACGCAGGCGCCGGGAGCGTCTTGGTACTCCTTCCTCTAATTGAACGCATTCTACAAAGCGCACAGGAGCCGTTGTCTCAGGACACACTCCTCGCCCGTTATCGACCTGATAACTTGCCAGCTAACGATAACGCGTGGGGTAAATTCACAGAGAACTTTAGTTTCTGGTGCAACCAGGGGCTCTGGCCGATGCTCGACGGAAATGTGTTACCGCTTGAAAAAGGCGTGCGTCCGTTGGAGCATCGGTTGCTTGCCTGTGCGATTGATACTTGTCGCGAAAAAGGCGTTGCCAATGGGAATGAATGCGAACCGTTGTGGCGGGTACTGAGTTGTCTGTTGAGCCTTCAGCAGCATTCGCCAGGAGCTCAAGAACCGCTCTCCCCGACAATCATCACAAACAAAGTACACAAATGGCTACCAGGTGAGAAGGTAAACGAAAATACCGCGAAGTTAGTAAGAGACTTTGGCCGTTTTCTAGGTTTTCTCGAGCTAATGCCGGACGGAAATTATGTCACCGACCCTACCCGGGCCATTCAATATTTTCTGCCGGAAATCTTTGGAGACACACGCACTCTTCCCGCCAGAATCTTTATGGCAAACATGGCGGAGGTCATGCCGATGATGGACGGCGGACAGTTCAGAAACTCCGTTCATGATGTGATGCAGCAGGAAAAAGACTGGATCTCACCGGAAGGCGACAATATCTGCACCAGCACATCCATTGCGCTACAGCGACTTGAAATCAGTAAGCGCATTATTCTCACCACCGGAAGTGATGATGAAGACGCCTCCTCACTCCAGTTACCTTACGGAAAAATTCGACGGGTTAGCCAATTCACGCTGAGGGAGGATGCAGAATGAGCATAATGGAGTATTGGCCGTCCCGGGAAAATATCGTTCAATGCATTCGCAATGAAGCGGAAGAATTAGAGGATCATGTGCTTCTGGCCGTGCATGAACCGATGCTACTGACCCGACGCGACGTCAATGAAAATCATGAAATATTGAGTGACGAAGATCTGTTCCAGCAGTTACTCATTACGGAGCGTGCCATACCTTTGATTGGCCGCTCCGGAATGGGCAAATCGCATCTGGTACGCTGGTTAGACTGCCGGTTCAACATGTACCTGACGGAAAACGGCCAGCGCGCACAATGGGAAATTGTCCGTATTCCCAAAAATTCCAGCCTGCGACAAGTACTTTTACGCATCCTGAAAAATCTGACGGGGGAATTTTTCGACAACGCACGCATGCGCGTTGATGAAGTTACGGAACAATATCCTGCGAAAGATCTGGCAGACCTGCTGTTGACCATGATGGCCCATCAGTTACAGGACATGCAAAAAGCAGTGATGGAAGAAGGTAAAACGCTGCAAGCACAAGGTAAAGACATTCCATCAGACCGACTCGCCTATATGGAAACCATCATTGAAGAGGTAGAGAACGGTATCTGCGATCTAATCACCGACCCCAACTTCAAACAGAATCTGCTGAAGCCTGAGCACTGTATTTTCAAACTGGCCAACCGGATGAGTAATGGTCTGGAAGAAGGAGAAGAAAATCATGATAAATATGAACTTCTTCCGGAAGACCTCTATTTTGTTTTTGAGCCTGACGATTTGTCCGCGCGTGCACGCCGCTACCTGAACCATTCTCAACTGCATGAATCAGACCAAATGGAAGCGCGTGCTCGTGCAGCGAGCGTGCTTAATGAGGCCATGCATACCTCGCTGAAGTCACTCTTCAAACGCCTGTTCACCTTCAATGGGGGTTCTTTTCAGGAGCTTTTCCAAGAAATCCGCAAGGAGTTTCTACGACTGAATCGACGCCTGGTGATTCTTGTGGAAGATATGGCGGCTATCTCCGCCATTGAAGATGTCCTGATCGAAAGCCTGATCGAAGAAGCGGCACCTGGCGGTGTGCAAACCCTCTGTCCGGTCCACTCAGTGATTGCAGTCACCGACAATTATCCCGGCTATAAACGCCGCCAGGAAACGTTAATCACACGTGCTGGCTACGAGTGGATCATTGAGAACGTCGATAAAGACAATAACGAAGATCGTATTGTCTCGCTCTGTGGTCGCTATCTGAACGCCGCACGCTTTGGATCAGATGAGTTAAAAAACCATCCAGAGCAAGGTAAACCTCAGTGCCCACCTGTCTGGCGCAGTGATGAGATACCCAATGCACTGGAAGATTTTGGTTATTCTGCCAATAAGAAACTCCCGCTCTTCCCATATAACCGCAGTGCCATTCTGGCACTGGCGAATAAGCATTGCCGCGATAGCAGCGGCGAGTTAATTTTTAACCCGCGCACAATCATTAACCGCATCCTGTTAGATATTCTGCGCGATTGCAGAACAGAAGCGGAAAAAACGCAGTTCCCGCCAACACATCTCGCTGGAATTAATGCCGTTCCCGAGATCGAAGACAAGATTTCACAGATGGTTGTCAATCGGATTGGCAGTTCGGTGACACTTGCCGCTATCTGGGGATATGGCATTGACTCCTTTGATGAACTACGCCAAAAATTGCCGGGCAGCATAGCGAGTGCCTTTGGCCTCGATGAACTTGCTGCGCAACTGACTGGCAAAGCCCCTACTACCGAACCGGTAACAAAGACCGCACGTGAAACGGCGGGCAAAACAGGCAACATGGCGGGGGGCAAAAAGCTTGACGATCCGGAGTTAAAACCAAAAGAAGAGGCAAAATCTAATGCCAAATCCGATTTGCCGTTTATTAGGGCGGTCCGTGCATGGGTCAATGACAACGTCATTCTGCCGCAGGATGTTGCTCGTGATTTGCGTGCGGCACTGAACGCCTGTTATGAAATTCATGCGCAGCCAGAGTTGTTCGGAATGTCTTCGCGGCCACCACTAAAAGAGGGGCGTTTTACATTGATTTCACTGCCAAAAGCGGCGTCGGATCCCTCAAGCATTATAACGAACTTTTACTCTGAACAAGACTTGACCAATCCTTCCAGACGGGTCGATGTGTATAACGCCGCGGTAACCCTGTTACGTATCCAGCATTACGCCGGTTTAAAGCAAGGCTTTAATTATCCCGAGGCGCAAGAAGACTACACTCGCTATCAAAACTTCATCCAGTGGTGGGTGCCGCAGGCTACGGCAAGCGCTATTAATCATTTCCGGGCGCGTAACTTACAAGATGCGCTGAAAAAGCATCTGCAAAAAGCTCTGCTGCTTGGCCTGGTGACCGGAAAAGAAGAACCGGCGGAGATCGTCAATACTCTCTGCCTCACCCAGAAAGGCGTCGGGAGAACCGAAGGGAAAAGTATCGGTCGAACGCTGGCGACCTCACCTTCCGAGATCTGTTTCAGAGGGATTGAAGCGACCCTGCATCCGCACGCCAGCGCCAGAGTCGCCGAAGCCAGGGCACAGGCGCTCGTAGGATGGGATGATGCCAGAAAAGCGTGGCTTGAACAGGTAGCTATCACTGAGCAAGGCTCAGGCTTAGGCTCCAGTCGTGCTCTTGATGCCGATGTAATATTTTCCGCACTTAAAACTTTGTTAAAACAGCCGCTTGGTGCAGAAATTGAACGGGCGGCTCTATCCGTTAAACAGGAACTTGCCAGCACGCTGAAAAATGTTCAACTCTTTGCCAACATCAAAGATAGAGACGATTTCCTCAGCCAACTGAACGACTGGCAGACGTTTATTGAGACTGTGCGGACCGAGCACTATCCCAACAGCAACACTCAGTACAAGCCATCTTCGTGGCTGCTGGGTGAAATTGAAGCCCTCAGAACCGACGCTGAGGAGAGTCTGGCGACTTTAATTTCATTACTTTCCATTGAAAAACAGAAGGATAGCGCGAGATTGTGGCTGGAGATCTGTCAACTTGACGGTGACTACGTTTCAAGAATCAGCAGCGTACTTGCTCAATGGCAACTGGTACAACCTAAGATCGCGTTCGCACTCCAGCAGATGAACGCCAAAGGAGGTATACAGCAACTGACTCTTGCTCTGAATAGAGTGAATGACCGTCTGAAAACACTGGCGAGCGATATCATTGCCTCTGGAGTCGATCAATGAACACCTTGCGCCAACAACTGGCTGAGATGCAAAAAGAACTCAATCTCAGCGTTCAGGCTGGTAAGGCCTCACAAATCATCGATAAATGTAATCTGGTATACAGTAAAACTAACACCATTGCCGATAAATTTGTATTGCTTAAACAGCAATATCCCGCACAGAAACAACTCCCGCAGGGCATTGCAGTTACCTGGAATGACGAGCAGCGGAGCGAACTGATCGCTGCCACGAATAGCGTCAAAAGTCTCAAGTTACAGTGGGGACGATGGCTGAAAAACCAGTCGGTAAACAATCCCGGTGAGGAAGAAAATCTTGCAGATCAGGAAGAGTCGCCACAGGAATCTCTAGATGAGACGCTGGCCGCGTCAGAGGAACCTACCGCTTACGACATCATTCAGAATGATTCCTTGACCCATTGCATCAGCCAACTCGGCGCCCTGCACAAGGACCTGAGCAAAGAACTGAAAGATGCCTGGGATACATGGCTGGAAGAGTTACATCAGCAGGTTCACGTCGATGACAAGACGCTGAATTTCCAGAAAAATGCGAACAAATTTGACGATATCGCCTCCGACTATGAGCGTCGACGTCAGGATTTCGAAAACTTAACGCAGAGCCAACCAGTCAACGGTGAAAAGATTCACCAAATCAAAGCGCTCGCCGAAAAACTGTATTCCCTGCGCGGCATGATGAAAACGGACTGGCCTGACGTAGTGCAGGTATTTTTCAATCGCATTAATGGCCCGCAGAGCCTGCGTCCGACGTTAAGTGCCCTGACGCCTGAGGTGCTTGAGTGGTTAAGGGATGAAGAGATGCTGGATGAGTTCGTGATCACAAGGAAATAGTTTATGTCTACGGCTGATTTGTCCCACCTGCACCAAGCGCTGGATCTGCTCGAAGAGCGGGAAGCGGAACTGCTGGTCTGGGGGGATACGGATGGTGCATTTACCCATGCCGATATCATCTCGCTCTTTACCCGGCACCTTCCATACGACGATGCCGAGTCGTTACTGGCAGAACTGCAGAATGCTGCCATGCTCTTCAGCGTCCCGACCAGCAAAGGGGGTGCGCACTACCGCACGCGTATGGCGGAATCGGTCTACCTGTTCCGCCACCAGCGTCAATGGTTCCGCGATCAGTCGCTTCAGCGAGCCCGGACACTTGTCGCCGACTACCGTTTCGTCCGTCGCCCGCGCAACTATCCGAAGCGGGAACTTCCGGCGCAAACGGTGCTGAGCAAATGGGTTGACGTCCCGTGGATGAACGAGATCAAACGCCTGGCGCTTTCCCGACTGATCGGCGACTTTTCCATTGCCGGCTTTCAGGAACGCTCAACCGAACGTATTTTGCGCGCCTGGCACTTTCATAGTCATCATGCTCACGCGAAAGAAGCCACCGGGACCATTGTCTGTGCCGGTACGGGGAGTGGTAAAACGCTGGCTTTCTATCTCCCGGCACTCACCTCGCTCCTCAATGATATTCAGCGCGACAACGCGCAGCGGGTCAGGACGCTGGCACTGTATCCGCGTAAAGAACTGCTTAAAGATCAGTTCATGGAAACCTGGGGCAAATGTCGTGAACTCGACAGTCAGGCCCTAGCACTGGCAGGACGCAAGATCCGTATTGGTTCTTTTTTCGGTGACACCCCGTTCAATCATCAATACGCAACGAAAGATAAAGACAAGGATATGCCCTTTGATTTACTCCGTTGCACCACGCCGAAATGTCCGGGGCAAATGTACTGGAAAGCAGAAGACATCAAAACGAAAAGTGAGATTCTTCGTTGTAGCCACTGCGATCACAGCGTAGACAGTGACGAAGTGATCCTGACCCGCGTCTCGCTGATGAAAAACCCGCCTGACATCCTGTTTACTACCACCGAAATGCTCAATCAGCACCTCGGGAATAACCAAACGAATCAACTATTTGGCGTTGGCATCGGCGTAACACCGCCGCCAGTTGTCCTGTTGGATGAAGTACACACCTATGTGGGGAATACCGGCGCGCAGACGGCCTATCTGCTGCGACGCTGGATGCAACTTGCGCGCAGTCGCCCCCATTTTGTCGGGCTGTCGGCAACGCTGAGTGACGCCGAACGTTTCTTCGCCGACCTGGTAGGCGCTCATAAAAAACATGTGGCTCTTATCGAACCGAAGATCCACGAAATGGAAGATGAAGGGGCTGAATATCTGTTGGCGTTACGCGGCGATCCGGTTTCTCAAACCGCCCTGCTGTCTACTACTATCCAGACCAGCATGCTCGCCCGACGTATTCTGGATACGAAGAGGAAAAAATCGCGCGGAACATGGGGGCAAAAAACCTTCGTCTTCACCGATGATCTGGATATAAATAACCGACTTTATCATCAATTGTGTGACGCCGAAGGCTGGCGGTCGCGCGGTCAAAACTTATACGTTGCGAAACCGCCGCTGGCCGCTCAACGTTTGGAAACACCGCAAAACAGCTATGCGCTGACTCTGGCAGGACAGAACTGGCGTATCGCGCAGGATATTGGTCACCCACTTGATGAAAATGATAGGGCCATCGTTGCCCGAACGTCCAGTCAGGACGTTGGGGTCGATCCAAGAGCGGAAGTAGTGATTGCAACCGCGTCTTTGGAGGTTGGCTTTAACGATCCCTCCGTTGGTATGGTTATTCAGCATAAAGCGCCACGTAACGTTGCCTCCTATTTGCAGCGAAAAGGGCGTGCCGGTCGTTCAAGAACCATGCGTCCGTGGATGATCGCTGTCCTGTCCGAATTTGGCCGCGACCGCGTCGTTTATCAACGCTATGAAGAGCTCATTAACCCAGAAATAAAAGGGCAATCGTTGCCGATGGGCAACATTCATATCCAGAAAATGCAGGCGGCAATGGCGACACTTGACTGGCTGAGCATTAAGATCCCCGGAAGTAATATTTGGTCATTACTGAATAAACCGCAGACAAAGCGAGAGTCTCTCGCCCATCTTGATCGTATGCTCAACCTGATTACCGCCGTGAGCGAACAACATTCCTGGCAGCAGGAGTTGGAGAAATATTTGTTCTATGCGCTTCGCATCACTGACGAGCAACTTCAGCGCGTACTGTGGTCGCCTCCCCGTTCGATCATGATGGAGTTGCTGCCAACATTAAAAAGACAACTCACCACCCAATGGTCGCGGATGGGCCAACCTGAGGCAGACCGTTCGACGGGACGTTCCCCGCTTCCGGCCTTTATTCCTTCAGCGCTATTCAGTGAACTCAATCTTCCAGAATTGGAGATCCATCTAGAGCGGAAATTCAAGAAGAGTGAACATTTGTCCTTTATTCAGGGTCTGAAAGAGTTTGCGCCAGGACGCATTTCTAAACGCTATGCCGTTTATTCCGACAATGAAGCTGACTGGCTGATACCGGACAACTTTGTTCCGGCGATGAATTGCGTTTCGGATGCTGATTTTGAAATTGAGCAGGCTTTCGGCGATACCTGGCAGCCCGAGTGTGTAATCGAGTGTGAAGGTCAGCCCCCTATTAGGGTCATTCGCCCGATGCAGGTGCTTACGCGCGCGCTTCGATTCGAGCAAAATCTCACCGAGAAAAGTAACTCGCAACTGAACTGGCATACCCGGTTTAACCCAGATGATCAGGCCGATCCTCTCCCCATTCCTGCCGGCCCTTGGACGGACACCCTCCGCTCCATTACGTTCTTTACCCACCAGAACATGACGCCTCTCGACGTCACGCGTTACGCAACCCACGCAACAGCCTCATTACGCAATAAAACCAAGCAACAGGCGCATGTGAACTTCAGGTGGGTCGACAATGGCGAGCCTGTCGGGGTTGGCGTGCGGCAGTGGGTGGATGGCGCCCGGCTCAGATTTATGCTGCCGCCCACTCTGCTGCAACGCCTCAGGCATGACCCAGCCATTCAGCGTGCACTGCGAACGCTCTATTTCCAGCATCGGATCAAACATGAACCACGCTTCGAATATGACACGTTCACCGCTGACTGGATCTACGAGTGCTACCTAGCGGCGGTTACGCGGGAATTGGTCAAGCAGTCGTCTCTGGCAGACTCTATCGCGGAATTAAAAACCCCGGACGGCCGACGTCGACTGACTGATATCGCGGACACACTCTTCCAGGCAGAGAATATCTTTGAAAATAGCGAGGATGGTGAAGACGGCGCCGAAAGCCAGGAACTGCAGCAACATTTGCGCAGCCTGTTTAAAGAGACTGACATTCTGGAAATGGTGGACAGGCACAGCGCGATCCTGACTCAGGATCTCAGTGATGATGTCGATTTTCAGGACTGGCTACAGCATCTGCTGACAACGACCCTTGCCGGAGCTGTCAAACAAACCAGCCATCTGTTACTGCCGGATGTCGATGAACGTGGTTTGTTGGTGGATATCAAACTCGACGGCGAGATGCTGGACGTCTGGCTGACCGAATCTGAACCCGGCGGCTGTGGCATCATTACCCGTCTGGAAGACGTTTTTCTTCAGGATCCGGTCTCCGTACTGAATCTGTTTATGCGTAGTTTTGCTGCCAGCGATTACGAGCAAATCGACTACGACCTGTTCGAGATGCTTTCGCGACTCCCCTTTTCCAGCAAACTCCAAGAGGCCTTGAACGCGATACGTCAGGCCAGCAGCCATCTGCAGCGCCGTGAGGCTAACGCCCACCTCAGAACGCTGCTGAAGGCGAAGGGATTTGCACTCAGTCACAGTTTTATGTCGGTGCTACACACGCGGATCCTACGCCCGGGCAGCCAAGCGTCACATGATGCGCAGATGCTTGCATATCTCAACGCATGGCGGGATCTTGAAGACAAAGCCGGATACGAAATCGGCCTGAATATTTTTGCCCATACCCAGGCGACGCAAGAACTTCCTGATGCCAGCGTAACAAAAGTCTTTGAACGATTTTGCAAAATTCAGGGAATGCTCTGGCAGCGCGGCAACGCTATCCGTCAGTCGGTTCTCAGCTATTACAATCCATTTAAGTCCAGCAACAACCTAACTGAACGACTGCTGCTAAGCTCACTGTTTCAGCAGACGGCTTGCCGCATCAGCATAAGCGAGACAGACTGGTTAGCGCAGTTACATCGCGCCATTTCCCAACACGGGTTTGCAGAGCTGCATATCCCACGAGAGGCCCGCCATCGTATTGTGAAAGTAATCTCTCAGGTGCAAGTGACCCCGATTGAGTACTTTGGTTTGCACCTCTATCCCCGCGAATCCGCCGTGGATTATCAGGATGGCAATCTGGTGTTACGTATTGAACTGGCCGAAGCGCTACTGTAAGGAACGCAGAAATGGAAGAACAACGACAAGTTTTCCTGCATGGCCCACTGGGCCAGCGACATTTGCGGGAGATTCTGAGCGCGCAGTTTAGTGGCCTGATCCTCTATCCGGAACCGATCTGGCTGATCTCGCCGTGGATGAGCGACTTTGACGTGATTGATAACCGGGGCGGTCAGTGGAATTTTCTTGATCCTTCATGGGGAGCCCGGATGATCAGCTTCCAGGAATTGCTCGCCACCGCCGTCAACAATGGCTGCCCGCTACGCATCGTGACACGTAAAGACACGCGCAGCGTGGTCTTTATCGAGCGACTGCTGACGCGCTTATCGCCCTATCACGACATGCAATACCTATATCATAAGAACCTTCACGCCAAAGGGATGCTGACCAAACATTTCTTTCTGAAAGGCTCCATGAATTACACCTGGAGCGGTGCAAACCTGAACGATGAGCATCTGCTGTTTTCAACCAATAATAAGGTGATTTCAGATGCGTTGATTGAATTTAGCGGCCAGTACACCTTTGGAGACGCCCATGACTGATACTCCTCAATGGCTGCGTGACTTCTTTGGCAACGGAAATTTACTGAAGCTGGACAGGTTGCTGGAAGACGTTGAAAACGCCTACCCTGCGGACTTAAAAGCCGTCTTACTGCCGCTCTACGAGAGCGCGACTGACACTCAGTGGCCGATCATTCTGCCCTGGTGCGATGCTCATCGCTGGGTATTTTTTTCCGCAGCAGAAACGGATCGCACCACGCTAGAGCTCAGCAATGTGTTGAATGCCAGGCTGGGGTGTGCCGATGTTATTGCCGACAGAAAGGTGACTTTCGTCCCGGCGCAGGGAGCGACATCACTGTCTGAAACGGCTCTGCTGACGCACTGTCCAGCCGGATTTATCCGGATCGAATTACTGCCCACAAAGCAGAAAGATAAACCAGCAAAAGAGCGGGTCTTCGCCGCGCTCAAAGACGTTATCGCCCTATTTCGTGAAAGGCCATTAATCGTACGCACGGTTAAACGCCCCTTTGGGCGGATCTTGAGTGATTTCATTCTGGCGAACAGCCAAAAAGACGAAGCCACAAGCGACGCTTTACTACAGGAACTTAAGAACAACGGCGCGCTTTCGCGACGCAACCTTATGCTGCTCGAACTCCAGCAGGCGGGTAAGTTAGAGAAGTGGGACACGCTGCTGAATCACGATTCGCTTGCTGATTTGGTTCGGGGACGCATTCCCACAATTCTGATGCGGATGCTGCTGAAAGCATACCAGCAGAGCTATTTTACACCCGACAGTCACGGGTATCCGCAGGCCTCCCCGTCGGATCTTCGCCCGCAATGTCTGGCGCTACATCCTCTGTTTACGCAGATGCCTTTTTTATCACAGGATGACGCTGACCTTTCGTCGTGGAAAACCTGGTCAACCGGCGTGATGCTTATTGGCGAAGTCGACCTGCTCAACGCGTTGCCAGAACGCCTAAAAACCGACTGGTTGAGTGGATTGCACACCTGGGCCAGTCGGCCGTTCAACGTTGTGAGTCCGTCAGCGACGACAGCTACGGTGTCGGTCCCAGATACGCTGCAACAGCTTGCCGCATATCTGCAAACCTCCCTTACCGCAACGCAAGAGGAGATTACCGGCTACGCACAAACGCTCCACACGCTTGATCATCAGTTGATAGAGCAGGCGATGGAGGTCCCGCTGCTGAAAACACTCATCCAAGAGATCCGCCATCTGACCAATCCGCAAATCGTTGGCTGGGATATCTGTTTCTCCCGACTATGTCAGTCAGAAGTCGACAGCAACAGCCTGGTGCAACTGGTCGCGCTGGAAAGTGAAAACTGGCCCGCCGACTCGTTCCATGAAGCGACGATGCTCCAGTTACTATCAAGTCAGGTTCCACCAGACGCGTTCCCGATCCTGCGTAACGTGATGCCTGCCTTTATTGAATGGCTTGAACGTCATCAGTTCAGTCTGAGTAGCACGACGTGGCTAAAGTGGCTGGATGTTCTTGCGATGGAAAAAAGCGTCAGTCAGGCGGATATCAAGCTTGCCACGATGGCGACGGACCGCTTCCTACAAGGCTCTGTTAGCCAGGAAGCGTATCAACAGTCCGGTGCCATGCTGGAACTGATCGTCGAACGCGCCAGTTCATTCCGCAACCTGCCAGCGCTGGGCGAGTTGATCGAACTCTTCCTTGATGCTCCGGTGCAGGATCGGGCGACGCTCACCTCGCTGTGGCTCAGCGTTCAGTCTTTTGTGAGCGGAATATGGGCGCGACTGGATCCGATCACTCGCACCTTGATGCGCAATCTGGCGACAGGCGTTCTGGGGGAAGGCGCAGAGCGTACATTTCCTGCAGAACAGTATAACGGTACGGCAAATGCAGAAGATGAGCTGCCGGACTTATCCGGAACCCGAGTGGCGATTTACAGCCTGACAGAAGGCGCGGCAAGACGCGCTAAGCAGATGTTGGAAACGCTGTTCGCCGGGATTAGAGTGGAGATCAACCATGCACACACTGCAACCGAGAAGCTGATTAATCAGGCGAAACACGCTGATTACTTTATTTTTTCAGCAGGCAGCGCCACTCATCAGGCCTTTTACGCGGTCTCAGCGCAGCGCAGAGATTTAATCTACCCGACAGGTAAAGGCGCGGGATCAATGCTGAATGCATTTGTTGCTCACGTTAAGCAGACCTGTCCGGAAATAGAATAAATAAGGGGCTTTCGCCCCTTATTTATTCTCAAATTTCTGCATTCACATTTTTGATGTAATTTGCCACCAGATAATCAGTCACCAAGGAAATGTCTTTCGACAGATTTTGTACTTCATTCCACTTACGTGTAATCGGCTGACCATCAATGTCGATACCTAGTTGCCAAGAGCCACTACTCCAAGCACATAAATGCTTAATGCGATTGAGTTCGGCCACAAAACGTGTAATTGGAGGAATATCTGTCCAGCCAGACTCGCCATGATATTCTTGATGCACTTGGTCGATCTCATCCATAAGACTACCAAGAGCCACGATCCCAACACCATGCAGCAAGCGAGAATAGCGTGGTTTTTTATCCCAATCATCGGTAAAGACAATTTCCACCGCAGACCAGAAATTATTTAATAACTTTACCATTTTCGCTTCATCACCTAATCCAGTTGCGGGATCGCGAAAGCGGTACAATGCTCCTTCACGCAGACTAGCGTCGATCATTTTGATCATTGAATTATCAGCAACGACTCCATCTGGATTTGTTGCCGTTTTGATTCGCCCAGCAAGGGGACCATGTCCAAAGTTTAAGCGTTGAGTAAGTAGCGATGGGAATTTGCGCAACTGCAGATCAGAAGGCAGTCGACCGTGAGTATGGGGGGCCAACTCATAGAGCAGTGTTTTCGGCAGTGGCTTAGTGGAGTTCACCAGCATGAACTGTTCGCGCTGTTCTTCAGCATCATTCGCGATAAATGCTGAAACTGGCATCATAAATGAATTAATCTCTGCGTCTCGCAAAGCTGCGGTCCGTTGCTGTCCATCAACGATAAAACCCGGTTTTTCATAATTTTCGTCTTCCGAGAAGGGGATCACAAGATGCCCTATATCGTCGTTATCTTTAAGTGGTTCAAAACGCACACGCTTATCAAAAGCGATAATCACCGGATTTGGTATCATTGGATTCGCGCTCTCAATGTAGCGCTGAATTTCACGAATATGGTTACGTACCTCTGGACGCTGATAACCAATCAGACTCTCTTCGCCGCGACGAATACGTGAAATCGCTGCAATTTTACTGATTTGTTTACCTTCTATCGCGAGGCTATAAAGTTGCCTCTCCTCACCCTGTCGGATACGCAGGGCGGGAACACGATATTCACTCATAACAGTTCCTCTGAGCGTAATGACAATGTGTGCTGTAAACGATTGTACAGTACCTGAATATTGTGAAAACCGCGGCGTCGATTACGTTCTGCGCCACGAAAAATGATAACGTTAATGCCAATGGCCTTACAGATATTACATTGGCACTGTTTCCATGGACGATCGCCCAACGTGCGCTCGTAATCAGCGCGCATTTTATCGCACTCTTTCTCACCCGCATGCAGACGTTCATAAGACAAGACTGTCTCAAGAGTTTTCTCCAGAGACAAAGCCCCTTTATCGTATTCGAACAAGGCATTCATGGCATCTTTTTCCAGGTGCCGCGCGACATCTTGATCAATCACGCCAGATTTAATTTTACGGCTTAAACTCGGATTCGCATCAAACTGTGGGACTCGCACAGCGGTATAAGCCCTACCATCAGGGGTGTGATAGTTATTTTTACGATCCTTGAAAGCCTGCTGCAAGGGAGTCGTAGAGTCGATACTGGTTACACCAAATTTAATAAAGTCGGCAAAACTCTCTGGACGAGCAATACCCAACAAGTGAACACGTGTATCGTTTTTCAGTAATGGCTTAATTTCTTCAAGAGTCTCAAGGATTTGCACTGTTTTTAATGGCACCATACCGCCCATGGTGATATTTTTGTACCCCATGGATAGTAGAGCCTCTACGGACTGTCGGTAGGAAACTTTGCTCCACCCATGCGCCACACCAAAAGGCGTAAAGCAGTTTTTCTTTGACTTAATCAAAAATTCTTGTGCCAGCGTAAGAGTAATATCCTGACGACGACGGCACTCTGCCAACACCTCGCCCGAAAACGACTCACCCGGTTTTTCGTAGCCAAAGACAATATGATCGAGAGAAACTCCATAGTTAAAGCGGGAGGTTTCGTAGAACTCAATCACCTCTTCTACACGATATGGGGGAACTTCCTGATTAACATAAGTGAAGGCTCCGCAATCGCCCATAGTTTCCATATCGTCAGGCAGGCGAAAAAAATGCTTCATCCCGTTACGAAAGTAACGCAAACGTTGAGCTCGGGTGTATTTACTCTCACCGCCGCCCAGGCCGTCGACCACCGCTTTAGAAACCAGCATACCGTCGTAAGGATGAGGAAAAACCTCATGCGGATAGTGATCGTCACGTTGACGCACACGATGTTCGTTACGCGTCTCGCGGAGGAAGTCGAAACTGGGATCGATAAAATCCTGACTATCAGGGAAAAAATACTTTAGATTCGACAACTTACTCTCCTGTAACGCCACTTCAAAGCTTCAAAAAACGTGGGATTCTATCATGAAATCTTGGCAAGTAGCATTAAGGTTTAGCCTCCATTAAAGCCTTAAATTCAGCCCGGAAACGTTTTTCTTCAAATGAGTTCCCAGAATCACGGAACTCACGCAACGCATTCGTTGCACTTAAGCCGGGATTTTGTCTAATGAGTTCTAAAATGAAACTTCTCACTTCATCAGGATTACGTCGAATCCCTTTTTTTACTTCACGTTCAGGCAATTTTTTTAACTCATCGGTTAAACGCAAAGAAAGCTCACTCAAATTATCAAGAGTCTTTGATGTAAACTCTTTGATAATATATTTTGCCATGCTTATATTTAGCATAAGCATATTGCAACCCAACCATTGTGCCATATTTTTATTGGTTTTAAAAAGGTAACCCGTTAGCCTGTCGCTTATCTTACTTGAAGTTATAATAAGGAGTTGTTTTTTTGCATCAACAAGGTATCCTAGGCCATTAATAACGTCAAGCTCAATTGCATTAATATAATCAGGAGACCCGCAAATAATAAAGAAATCTTTATTATTATTTTCCATTAATTCTTTAATAGATGTAGGGTGCCTAAATTTAAAAAAAGACTTATTAGTAATTTCTTTCCACCATGTTCTATGGAAACTTTTCCCTACATATTCTTGAGAATACAAGGGGATAGATTCTTTATAACCAACAGCGAACGTTGCTTTGTAAGGTACAACTTGATCTTTATAATGTAAAAGCCCTAAACCAGCAGAGAGAATCCATAGATCAACTGGATGTTGCTTAAGAATTGCCCTAGCAGTTGACCAATGACCACCTTTATAAAGGTTTTCAGCGCATGTAGTTTTTGAAGTTGCTAAAGCCTCATTAATAGCATTGCACCAAGAATTTATTAAAATTTTGGCTGATGTTTGCCCAGAATAATACTGGCTTAAATCCAATATATTGTTAACTTCGCTGTTTTTACCATTTGTACATGTTGTTATTAATCTGATTTCGCTCACAATCGCTCTCCCGATACTTTGTAGCAAAGCTACCTCAGAAAAAGGGACGTTGCAAGAAACGAATTGACATCCCCTGAAAAAATTCAGGGGTTATGTCAGATCAGTGAGGAATATACTGAAAATATTCGTCTTGTGAATTCGAAGACTTATGACATCTCTTAATAATTCCTCTCTCTTCGAGGTCGAGGCAAAAAACCCGACATGATTCAAGTACCAGTTTCGGGCTCTCTATTTTTTCTTTTGTAATCAATGCTCTAGCAAGAGTATCATAACTAAACCCTCCTGTAGATTGCGACACAATCTTCATAGCAAGTTGAGTATCAAATGTCTTCATGAAGAACCTCAGGGTAGTAAGAGATAGTACATATATAGAAAATTATAGGCTCAATATCAAGAAAGTAGTGAATCTTTTATTTCTTATGGGCATCGAAAATTATAAAAAAATATATAAGTTATTTCTTATAGCCTTAACGTAGATTATAAATACTTTATCTTATGAAGTGACTTTCACAAAAAAATCATTATATTATTTTAATTTACCACTTAAAATATTTTTTCCTGTTAATTTAACTACGTAGTCCATTTAAAACAAAAAACATAACTACCAAATTAATTTTATTATTTAAGTTAATAAAATACATAAAAATAAAATTTTAAAAAATATAAAGCTATAAAATCACTCTAGCGATAAAAAATCATTCAGAGCTTTAGCAAATTATTTTTTATTTAATTACATTTAAGTTAATAAATTGCACTACTACCATCACACAAGTGAAGTCCCTTGAGTTTGTAGAATAGTTTATGGAAACCACGTAATTAATGACACAAAAAAAGCCGCCCTCAGGCAGCTTCTTGATCCTACAACTCACTTCACTTGGTGCCGAAGGCCGGACTCGAACCGGCACATCTTTCGATGGTTGATTTTGAATCAACTGCGTCTACCGATTTCGCCACTTCGGCACTGAAGAGGATGCGGAAAACGTTGGGGATTATACCGTTACGTGCCCAGCACGCAACCCAATTCCGCTGTGTTGTGCGCTAAGCGGCGAAAAAACACACGGAACCCGGCAAACCTGCCCTTTCCGCTGCCAGAATCCTCCCAAACCGCGCCCGACTCGCCATACCGTCGGAACTTTCTCATCCGCACCGCCTCTTAACAGCATGAAGCATAAAACCAAACCGAGGTCGAAATGAAAAAGCGCCATATCCTCTGCGCCCTGGCAGCCCTGCTGCTGGCGGGCAATGCGTCAGCGGCAAGCTGGCAGGATCAACTCAGCAGCGCCGCCAACCAGCTGAGCCAGCAAAATAACGGTGCATCCGGTCAGCAGAACGGCGGACTGTCGATGTCCTCCATTACCAGCCTGCTGAACAGCAACGACAAAGCCATGAGCGCCAACAGCATGACCAATGCCGCTGGCGTTATGCAGTACTGCGTGGAGCACAACGTGGTGAAAAATAACGTGCAGTCGGTGAAGGACCAGGTGCTGAGCAAGCTTGGTCTGGATACCACCGCCGCACAGCAGCAGAAACCGGATTACACCCAGGGCGTGGCCGGGCTGCTGAACACGGGCAATGGCCAGCAGCTGAACCTGCAAAGCCTCAGCAACTCCCCAATGGGCGAGAAGCTGAAAACCAAAGCCTGTGACGTGGTGCTGAAACAGGGTAAAAACTTTATCTCCTGACAGCCACCTGCCAGCCCTGTGCTGGCAGGTCAATCGCCTCTTCCGGCACGGCATTCTCCCCGCGCATTCCCGCCCTGTTTACCGCATGCATCACCCTGAATCCCAACACCTTTAGCCATAAGTTTCCCTTCTTAATGCGTTGAGCGTTATAGTGATGTTTTGATTTGAACAGGACAGCACGCATGAAAGGTATCAACATCGCCATTTACTTCGATCCAGACCTGATCACAGCCTGCGTTAATGCGTCAGAAGGGAGCTTCGTCAATAAAAAGTTCGAGTACGACGACGGGGTGATCGAAGAGATCTACCAGTGGCTCGAACAGTACGATCCTAACCGCACGCATATCTGTTTGATCGAAAACGAAAGCGCCGAACTGCTGGCCGACGAACTGGTGGATCAGGGCTATCACGTCCACCAGATTACCAGCCACCAAATGCTGACCTGGTTCGCAACCGAACCGCCCTCTTCGCCCGACGGCACGCCGATGCGCGCTATGCTGCGTTATCTGGAGCAGGAACATCCGCGCGAATATGAATCCCGCACGCCGCAGACCGAAGCCCTGATGGAGATGTTCGACGAGCTGGATGCGTTGGAGATGGTGGAAGACAGCGAAGACGAAGACAACCTGCCCGCCGACCTGCTGCGCAGCATGAAAAAACACAAGATCAGCGCCAGCGATGCCGCACAGCGCCTGATCCCGGACGTGAATGAACGTATCCGCGAGCACCTGATGCAGTACCCGGAGCTGATGACGCCGGAGATCCTGCAAGACTTCTTCCCGGAACTGCTGGAAGCGCTGGAACGTCCGAAACATTAAGCGGGTTAAGGTATGCTGGAGTTAATCAAAGCGATCGGGTTGGGCTTAGTGGTGATATTGCCGCTCGCCAACCCGCTCACCACCGTGGCGCTGTTTTTGGGCCTGGCCGGTGAGATGAGTTTTCAGGAGCGCAACCGTCAGGCGCTGCAGGCGAGCATCTATGTGTTCGCCATCATGATGGTGGCCTGGTACGCGGGCAGCGCGGTGTTGCACACCTTCGGCATCTCCATTCCGGGGCTGCGCATCGCGGGCGGGCTGATCGTGGCCTTTATTGGTTTTCGCATGCTGTTTCCGGCGAAGCCGGTGGGCCACTCGGTTGAAGCCAAACACAAGCACGATGAGCTGGAAACCGCGCAGGAACCGGTGAACATTGCCTTTGTGCCGCTGGCGATGCCCAGCACCGCCGGACCGGGGACGATCGCGATGATCATCTCATCGGCCTCCACGGTGCGCAGCGGGGTGGATTTTCCCGCCTGGGTACTCAACGTGGCCCCGGTGCTGACCTTCCTGGTGGTGAGCGTGATTTTATGGATTTCCCTGCGCAGTTCGGGGGCGATCATGCGGCTGGTGGGCAAAGGCGGCATTGAGGCGATCTCGCGCCTGATGGGCTTCCTGCTGGTGTGCATGGGCGTGCAGTTCATCATCAACGGCGTGCTGGAAGTCATTCACACCTTCCACTGACGGCCTGAGCCGCCCGCTGTTGGGCGGCCTGTCACCTAAGACAAATCGGCTAAGACGAAACTGGCATAGCTCAGAACAAACCGGCATTTTGACCTGCTCTGGCGCGGGTTAAAGTAGGGTTATCAATCATTAAGGATAACCGCTATGCGCAAACCGCTGCTCCTGCTTACCGCCCTTGCTCTCTCCTCTGCCGCCCACGCGACGACGCCGAAAGATACCTTCGTGGTCGCCGTGCCGCTGGACGGCATTATCAGTTTCGATCCGGCGGAAAGCTTTGAAACCGTCAGCACCGGCAGCCTGCGCAATATCTATCAGACCTTACTGCAGCCGGACAATCAGGACCCGCAAAAACTGTCCCCGCTGGCGGCGCTACGCTGGCAGCCGGGCAAAACGCCGCACAGCCTGGTGTTTGACCTGAACCCGCAGGCGCGCTTTGCCAGCGGCAATCCGTTAACGGCGCAGGATGTTGTGTTCTCCTTAACCCGCGCGGTCAAGCTGAACAAAGCGCCCTCGTTTATCCTTGGGGAATTTGGCTGGACGCCGGAAAATATCGACCAGCAATTCACCGTTATTAACGACCATCAGGTGGAGCTGCGCTGGCCGGCAGAGATCGGGCAGGATCTGGCCCTGCACCTGCTGACCGCGTCCGTCTCCTCCATCGTTGACAGCAAGCTGGCGCAGTCGCATGCCGCCAACAACGACTTCGGCAATGGCTGGCTGAAAACCCACTCGGCGGGCAGCGCGGCCTATGCGATCAAACAGTTTGTGCCCCTGCAGGCGCTGGTGCTGGAGGCCAATCCCAACAGCACGCAGAAATCGCACCTGAAACGGGTACTGCTGAAAGGCGTGGCCGATCCGGGCACCCGTCGGCTGTTGATCCAGCAGGGCGATGTGGATGCGGCGTACCAGTTGGGGCCGGATCAGCTTGCTTCGCTGAAAAGCGATCCCAACGTGCACATCGCCGCCTTTCCCTCCAGCCTGATCTACTATCTGGGTTTTAATACCAAAAGCCCGCAGCAGCCTGCGCTGGGTAATCCGGCCTTATGGCAGGCAGCGCGCTGGCTGGTGGACTACGACAGCCTGGCGAATCAGTTGCTGAAAGGGCAATACCGCGTGCACCAGAGCTTCCTGCCGCAGGGTTTTGATGGCGCGCTGGAGACCACACCGTTCCACTACGATGTCGAAAAAGCCAAAGCGATTTTAGCCAAAGGCGGCATTAAGCCCGGCGCGCATATCGCGCTGTCGGTGGTGAATCAGCCGCCTTATATCGATATCGCCCAGGCGCTGCAGTCGAGCTTTGCCAAAGCGGATGTGAATCTGGATATCCAGCCGGTGGCGGAATCGGAGCTGTGGAGCAAAATGCGCAGCCGCAACTTCGAATCCATCTTTACCTACTGGGGCGCGGACTATATCGATCCAAACACCAACGCCAGCACCTTCGCCTATAACGTACCCAATGGCAGCAAAACCCTAGCCTGGCGCGTGGGCTGGGACATTCCCGAACTGAGCGCCCTGACCCGCAAAGCCGCCGGAGAAAGCGATGCCGCACAGCGTCGGGCCGATTATGTGTCCCTGCAACAGCAGTTACAGCAGAACTCGCCTTACGTGGTGATGCTGCAGGGCAAGGTGCAGGTGGCACTGCGCAAAAACGTGACGCACGCGCAACAGGGCATTGGCGTCACGCTGCTGAATTTTGAAGAGGTGGAGAAGTAGAGGTTCAGAAGTCGAGGTTCAGCCGTAAAGGAGCAGACGTCAATCTGAGGGCGGCGGGCAATACTGCCTGACGCCTTGCCCATTCTCTGAGCTGACGGCGGCGGGCTTTTAAATATCCGCACGCCCAAGGCAAGTCTGTTGGCAACCCTGCCAGCGGCATTCGTTGTGCGCCTGGGTAAGGATGGCCCAGCGCCTGTTACGGACGCTGGCCGCGCCTTGTGCGGTGCCCTTCTCAGGCGGTCGCCATCGGTAAAAGTCGGTGGCAGCCAGGCCGCCACCTTACGATTACTTGTGTTTCCAGCTGGTGGACACCGGATTGGTCACGGTGTTCTTTTCCTGCGTATAAGTGCCGTTCTGCTGGGCTATCGCCTCGCCGGTATCCACAATCGCGTTCTGAATAAACACGTTCTGCTTGTCGCCGCGCACAAAGGTTAACTGGTGGAAGGCGGTTTTATTGCCCCAGTCAGTGGACGGCAGCGAGATAAAGCGCACGGTGAAGGTCTCATCATCGAACTTACCCTGCATCACGTAAACGCCGTAGTGGTTTTCGCCCTGCGAGATGATTTTATAGGTGCCGTTGTCGTAGTAATAAATCTCGGCATCGGGGAAGGGTTTTTTGTCGTACATTTTACGGTAGTGCAGCACCTGCTTGATGGTGGGCTGGCCGAAGCTGACGGTCAGGTTTTTACCATCCGCCGAGGTGGTGAGCCCTTCTGCCTGCGCGGTCACGCCACTCATTAACATCAACAGACTTGCGGTTGCCGTTGCGATTGCTTTCACGTGATTCTCCTGGTCTGGTTCCATGGATAAGATGCGTCAACGTATTGAGACTGCACCCGAAATGTACCCTGGCGTAACTGTTTATCAGAGTGGTAATTCTCACGGTGATTAGTTTTAGGAACAGTCCGATTCGGGGAGCGTTCGCCGAATAACAGGGTAGGATTCAGTACCATTCTGACCTGTGGCGCACGGGCGCAGTCGGGCATTTTTCACTTACTTATCAGGCAAGCTGCTAAGATCAGGATATGGATAAACAACTCGAACTAAAACGGACGAAACGTCTGGCGCTGTCGCTGCTGCTGCTTGCCGCCGCCACCTTTGTGGTCACCCTGTTTCTGCCGCCCAACTTTTACGTTAGCGGCATCAAAGCCATTGCCGAAGCTGCGATGGTCGGTGCGCTGGCCGACTGGTTTGCGGTGGTCGCGCTGTTTCGGCGCGTGCCGGTGCCCTTTATCGCCCGTCATACGGCGATCATCCCGCGGAATAAAGATCGTATCGGGGAAAATCTTGGTCGCTTCGTGCAGGAAAAGTTTTTAGATACCGATTCGCTGCTGAACCTGATCCGCCGTCACGATCCTTCTCAGATGTTAGCTTCGTGGCTGAGCGCCCCCGGCAATGCCGATCGGATCGGCCGCCATCTGTTACAGGTGATGCGTGGCTTTCTTGATCTGACAGATGATGCCCGGATTCAGCACTTTATCCGCCGGGCCGTGCATAAGGCGATCGACAAGGTGGATCTCAGTCAGAGCGGCGCGCTGATGCTGGAAAGCCTGACCAAAAACAACCGTCATCAGGAACTGCTGGATGCGGCGGTGGATCAGCTGCTGCGTCTGCTACATAAGCCCAGTACCCGGGAGTTTATCGCCAGCCAGCTGGTGCGCTGGCTGAAGCGCGAGCACCCTATCAAAGCAAAAATGTTGCCAACTGAATGGCTGGGCGAGCACAGCGCAGAGCTGGTGGCCAATGCGGTGGATTCCCTGCTGGACGATGTGGCGCTGGATCAGGGCCATGAGCTGCGTCTGGGTTTTAACCGTGCGGTGGATCGTTTGATTGAGAAACTGAAAAACGATCCCGAGATGGCCGAGCGCGCAGAGGTGATCAAAGGCTGGTTAAAAGACGATCCCACGCTCAACCGCTATATCGGCGAACTCTGGGGCGATCTGCGTAACTGGCTGAAAGCCGATCTGAGCAGCGATGATTCGAAAGTACAGGACAAAGTCCGTCTGGCGGCGCTGTGGCTGGGTGAAACCCTGGCCGCCGATGAAGGGCTGCGCAGCTCCATGAATCAGCATCTGGAAGACGCCGCCCGCAGCGTCGCGCCTGAGTTTGCTGGCTTTCTGACGCGCCATATCAGCGACACCGTGAAAAGCTGGGATGCCCGTGATATGTCCCGGCAGATCGAACTCAACATCGGTAAAGACCTGCAGTTTATCCGCATCAACGGGACGCTGGTGGGTGGCACCATCGGCCTGATTCTCTACCTGCTGTCGCAGATTCCGGCGGTACTGCCGGTGGTAAAAGGCTGGCTGGCCTGAGTTACAACGGCGCTGTTCCTCTTTTCAACCGCCTTGTTAAAGGGAGGTGAATATCACCTCCTTTAGGTGCGGCCTGAACGTGATTTACCTGAAGGTCTTCACGATAATTTCAAGCAGTTGCAGTAGCGCAACCATGAGCTTCAGAAATACGCGTGCGATTTCTATCCATCTCATACGCTGACTCCTGTGGTCAGGAGCACTTTCAGCCTGCGTACCTTTCCGCTGCCTGTGACAGGCTGATCAGGTTGATACTGCATGATGTGCCCCAGGAGGTTAAGGCACTGACGGCACCACCCGTTTCAGCCAGGACTTGTCTGTCATGGAATGCCGCTTTCACAACCCGGTGCGGCCTCAGAGCACATCACTATCAACGTGGAAAAGCATAACAAAATAACTTTATAGACAAAGCGTTAAGACCCGTTATTACGAGCGCTGCCGCATAACGGCTAAGGAAGAACGAACAATAAAACCTCACCCACTTGCGCTATAGCGGATTTGTTCGTATATTTCAAAACGTTGATACTGCATGGTGTGCACCGCACTTAACCGTGCTGATGTAAACAAAAAACCTCGCCTCACCAGCGGGGTTTTTTGTTGTCTGTGGCTGGCGCTAAACGGCGGCTACGCCTTATCCAGCGCCGCCTGCGCCACGGCCATAAAGTGTTTCACCCTTTCCAGATCCACATCGTTCCACCAAACGCCATCCACCTTGAGCGCGCTGGCCACAATCACGCCCTGGGTGCGGCCCAGAATCTGGCAGACATTGGCTGGCGTCACGCCCGAGCCCACCAGCAGCGGCAAGGCGGTGGCGGCACGAATGTCGTCGATCTCGTCCAGAGTGGCGCTGTCGCCGGTGCGCTGTCCGGTGGCGATCACCGCGTCCGCGTCAAAGAAGTCGACATCGCGCGTCAGCTCCTGGATAGAGCGGTCGGCCACAATCGCATGGCTGCCGTGTTTGACGTGGCTGTCCGCAAACACCCGGATATGCTCGGCGCGCAGCTGGCTGCGATAGCGCAGGGCTTTGGCGGCAGCGCCTTCTATAAAGCCTTCGTTGGCGATGTAGGCGTTGGCCCACTGATTAACCCGGATAAAATCGGCTCCGCCCGCCAGCGCGGTGGCAAAGGCCGGCAGTGCCGCATTGGCTAATACGTTAATCCCCAATGGCACACCGAAACGTTCACGCACTTTTTCCGTGATGACCGCCATCAGGGCGGACGTTTCCGGGCCAATATCCTCAGGTTTTGAAAACGGAATATCGCCGTGGTTTTCAATGATCAGGCCATGAACGCCGCCGCAAATATAATTTTCCGCATCGCGCAGGGCGCGCTCAATTATCGCCTTAACCGGTTTCCCCCGATATTGTGGCGCACCGGGAAACGGGTCACAGTGAATAACGCCAATCACCGCTTTTGGGCGGGAAAATATCGCTTGTATTGCATCATTTTTTCCTGCTGATATAGCAACCATCTTTTCTTCATCCTGTTCAGGGAAACACTATGCGTGTGTATGTGGCCGGAAATATCACTGTCGATGAAACCTGGTCCATTGCCGATATTCCGCTAAAAGGCGCATCCATTCATGGAAATAAAATGTCGCAGGATATCGGCGGCAAAGGCGCGAATCAGGCCATTCTGTTATCCCGCTGCGGCATTGAAACCCATTTAATTGCCGCAACGGGAGAAGACAGTAATGGAATATGGATTCGCCAGAAGCTCACGCAGGAGCCGCTTTATTTGCTGCCAGCTGAACCTGTTCACCCCTTTAGCGATACCTCGCTTATTTTAAACAGCGCGGACGGTGACAACGCCATTATTACCAGTACCGGGGCCGCCGAGGCGCTGAGCCTCGACACGATCGTCAGCCATCTGGCGGCGGCTCGTCCGGGCGATATGCTGCTACAACAGGGCAATTTCTCGCCAGAGAAAACCCATGCGCTGTTCCGGCTGGCGAAGTCGCGTGGCCTGACCACCGTGTTTAACCCTTCGCCGGTCCATGCCGGATTTAGTGCCTGCTGGCCGCTGGTGGATATTGCCGTGGTGAATCAGCACGAAGCCCGGCAGTTGCAGCCTGAAGCGGTCAAAACGTTAGTGGTTACTCATGGTAGCGCGGGTGCCTGGCTGATTCAGGGCACCCAGCGTACGTTTTGCCCGGCCCAGCCCGTTCAGGCGCTGGACACCACCGGCGCAGGCGATACCTTTCTTGCGGTAATGCTGGCGTCGGCGCTCATCCGTCAGGTTCAGACAGATAAGTTAGCGCTTACTCATGCCAGCCAGGCCGCCGCCATAACGGTGAGCCGCCGTGGCACGCTAAGCGCCTTCCCCTCCGTCCACGAACTCGCCGCGCTGCTGCGTGCAGGCGGCGAGTCAGCAGTTACTTAAACATTGCGCGATAGCTGTCGACGTTAGCTTTGGTCACGACCGTGGCCGGTACCAGAATGGTTTTGGGTACGCTTTTGCCTGCGGTAATCTGGTTCAGCGCCTTCACGGCTTCTTCCCCCATTTTTTTCGGGTCCTGCTGCAACACCGCCGTGACGTAACCGTTATCAATGCCGGTGATAGCCTTTGAGGTCAGATCCCAGCCAAACACCTTGATGTCTTTCTGGCGTCCCTGGTTCTCCACGGCCGCAATCGCCCCCAGTAAGGCCGGTTCGCCAGTGGCATAAATGGCCGTTAAGTCCGGGTTCCCGGTGATCAGGTTCTCAGCCGCCGTCATCGCGTTATCCTGTACGTTCTGACCGTCAACCACATCGGCCACGGTGATGCCAGGATTGCTCTTGATGGTGTCTTCAAAGCCTTTTTGACGCTGGTTTTGGACCGCGGAATTCAGTGCTCCCACAATCCCCAGCCGTGCTTTGCCGCCCATATTTTTTGCCACATAGTCGACAAAATATTTACCGATAATCTTACCGCCTTCCAGATTATCCACGCCCACCTGCGCCGCCTGTGGACCAGCCGGTAATACCGCATCAATCGCGATTACCGGAATTTTTGCGGCAGCCGCTTCTTTAATGGCAGGCATGATGCCGTTCACATCAATCGCGTCCACCATAATGCCCTTTACGCCCTGCTGAATATAATTTTCAATGGCGTCGTTTTGCGATACGGGATTATCGTTGGCGTTAAAAATCACTACTTCTTTACCGCTGGCTTTCGCCGCCTCCTGTGCGCCCTTATTCATCTGATTAAAAAACAGGGCCTGCTGGTTAATCTGTACCAGCGCATAAGTCGGTGCTGCGTGAGCCAAAGAAAAAACAGAACCCGCTGCCAGTAAGCCCGTTGCCAGCGCAACAGAACGCAATTTTCTGGTGTTAAATGACATCATCATAAAATTCCTCGTCGGGAATACGCGATAACCAGTCGATCTCCGCATCGAAATGCAGAGGGATTATTGTTGGCGGGCAAATATCGTAGGAAGGGCTTATTCAGCCTGAACCTGAATAACGTCATTTCTGTTCACTGTCCATTATGGTGAACACCTGAAACGGGTTAAGCCGGTTTGGGAGTGACTCCCGGGTAATGCGGTAAACTGACTCTACCATTCTCTTCCGCTCAGATTTTGTCAAGCGATTATTTTATCGCCGGGTCTGGCTCAAAAATACTGTATCCGTTGCGCGTAACTGTGTTACAGATAGCCGATTCTGGGCAACATGGCTGTGGATATGATCAAAAAACGGGTGCTGTTATCCGACGTAGCGACGCTGGCCGGGCTGTCAAAAGCGACCGTATCCCGCTATATGAATCAAAGCATTATGCTGCCGCAGGACACCATCGACCGTATCGAAGCCGCCATTCGCCAACTGGATTATCGCGGCAACAGCCTGGCACGCCGTCTGAGCAAAGGCGGCAGTGAAACCTTAGGGCTGGTGCTCCCCGATATCACTAACCCCTTCTTCGCCGAACTGGCGGACGCGGCGGAAGAAGCCGCCTCGGCCCACGGCTACAGCCTGGTGCTGTGTATCACCCGTAACCATCCCGGCAAAGAAAGCCAGTTTATTCGCTGGCTGGATACCTGCCAGGTGGATGGCCTGCTGTTTACCACCAACCACCCGGATAACGGGCTGCTGCGTAAGGAAATTAACCGCCATCAGCGCATCGTGCTGCTGGATGAAGATATTCCCGGCAGCCTGGTGCCAAAAGTCTTTGCCGATAACGTGCAGGGCGGTCGCATTGCCACCGAAAAACTGATCGCTGCCGGTCATCGTCACATCGCGTTTGTGGGCGGGCCGGATGAACTGATGAGCGTGCGCGAACGCTATCAGGGTTTCTGCACCGCCATGAAGCAGGCGGGCCTGGAGGTTCCCCCCGAGTGGGTGATGTACGGCGAATACCAGCGCACCTTTGGTGAACAGGCGCTTCAGCATCTGTTCAGCCGGACGCACCGCCCGACCGCCGTGTTTGCGGCAAGTGATTATCTGGTGCTGGGCTTGCTGGATGGCCTGCGCGCGCGCGGGCTGCGGGCTCCCGAGGCGCTGTCGCTGGTGGGATTCGACGACGCCACCTATGCCGATTTTACCCAACCCCGCATTTCCACCATTCGCCAGCCCGCCCGGGAACTGGGCCAGACCGCGGTTAACATCATGCTGCGCATCCTGAATGACGAAGCCGATATCCCCGCCGAAACCCGTCTTGCGGTGGAATGGGTGGCGCGTGATTCCATACAAATTTGCTAACTGCGTCCCAAAATGGCGCAAAAGCGCACAATTTTAGCGCAAATAACGAGCTTTTTAATTTCTCAGCGTTATAGTTAGTAAACCGGTTTACCAGAAATTGACATTTAAACGTGTTTAAAAACAAATGGTTAGGCCGTGTGTGTAATGCCTGTGTTGCAGGCTGGCACGGATGCTGCAATAGCGTATCTGGCAAGCAAATATCGTTACAGCGGTTGTTCAGAGGTTATGCATAAAGGCTTTATCTGGCAGGTAAACCGGTTTACAAGGGCGTAAACCGTGCAGGATAATGCTTTTTTACCTCCGTTCAGCTTTTCCCGTGAGTGGTGATGGGAGTTATCGAATGCAGCAATTACATACTGCCCCGGCACGGGTAGAGATGGTGAATATCACCAAAACCTACGGCGCGATACGTTCCCTGCGCGGCGTCAATTTACAGCTGGCGCCTGGCGAAGTGCTGGGCCTGGTGGGCGATAACGGCGCGGGCAAGTCCACGCTGACCAAGGTGCTGTCTGGCGCGGTGGTGCCCACCAGCGGCACGATTCGTATTGATGGAGAACCGCAGCATTTCAGTAATCCTGCGGATTCACGCCGTTGCCATATCGAAATGGTTTATCAGGATCTGTCACTGTGCGACACGGTCGATGTGGCAGGCAACCTGTTTATGGGACGCGAGCCGATGAAATCGATCCTCGGCATTCCCTTCCTCGATCAGGAAAAAATGCATACCGATGCGCGGGAAATGCTGAAAGGTCTGGGCATCTCCATTCCCGACACGCGTTTGCTGGTGCGCAATCTGTCTGGCGGACAACGCCAGGCTATCGCCATCGCCCGCGCGGCCGCCTTTGATCCCAAAGTCTTGATCATGGATGAACCCACTGCGGCGCTGGCCGTGGCCGAAGTCGAAGCGGTGCTGGAACTGATTCGTCGGGTGTCGGCGCGCGGCGTCAGCGTGATCCTGATTACCCATCGCTTACAGGATCTGTTCCTGGTCTGCGACCGGATCATGGTGATGTACGAAGGCACGAACGTGGCAGATCGCCGGGTGGCGGACACCGACCTGAGCGAGATCGTCAATCTGATCGTGGGCGAAAAATTTGTCGCCCGCTCTGCGGCGACGCACTGAGCGAGGTAACAGGATGACTATCATGAATCTGAGCGGTTCCCGTATGGCCCAACACTCGTTGCCGCGTCGCCTGCTGCACAACCACTCTGGCGTGGTCAGCATCGCGCTGTTTTTTGTGTTCTGTTGCGTGGTGTTTTCCCTGATCACCGGCAACTTTCTCAGCAGTGCCAACTGGCTCAATATTATTCGCCAGAGTGCGCCCTTGCTGATCGTGGCCACGGCCATGACGCTGGTGATCACCACCGGCGGGATCGATCTTTCCGTGGGATCGACGCTGGCGCTGGTCGGTGCACTGTCGGCTATCGCACTGAATAGCTGGGGACTGCCCTGGCCGGTCGTGTTGCTGGGTGGCCTGCTGCTGGGCGCGCTGGTCGGTGCCATCAACGGGTTCTTTATCGCCTATGAAGGCATTCCCGCCTTTATCGTCACGCTGGCGACCTTAGCCGTGGTGCGCGGCGTGGCGCTGCTGATTACCCAGGGTTACTCCATTCCCATCCCTGCCGACAGCCTGTTTGCCTTGATGGGCCGCGCTAAGGTGCTGGGCGTGCCGATGCCTGCACTGATTGGCATCGTGGTGCTGATAGTCGGCCATATCGTGCTGAACCATATGCGTTTTGGTCGTTATGTGACGGCGATTGGGGCGAATGCCGAAGGCGCGCGCCGCAGTGGGATTAACACCAAAGCCGTGACCATGAAGGTGTATATCATCAGCGGGATGGCCGCCGCGCTGGCGGGCATGATTATTACCGCCCGTCTGGGCAGCGGTTCGTCTAACCAGGGCGAAGGCTTTGAGTTGCAGGTGATCGCGGCCGTGGTGCTGGGCAGTACCAGCCTGTTCGGCGGCTTCGGTACCGTTATCGGGACGCTGCTGGGCGCGCTGTCGATCGCCATTATTCAGAATGGCCTGATCCTGTCTCATATCTCGCCGTTCTATACCCAGATCGCCACCGGCACCATCATTCTGCTGGCGATCTGGCTGAACACCCGCATTCTTAACCCGACCCGCGCTGCGGCGAAAGGATAGCCGATGAAACACTCCATTTTTCGGCATCCGGACCCTCTGCCGCTTGGTATCCACAGCGGTTATGTCATGACGGTGCTGGGGCCGCTGCCGCTCAGCGAGATGGGCGTCACGCTGATGCATGAACACATTCTGCTGGATGCGTCCGGCAAGTGGGTACCGCCCTGCTGCTGTGGCGATCGCCACCTGGCGGACATGCCGGTGAGCATGGAAAACCTGGGCGAGCTCTCACTCAACCCGTTAATCAGCCGCGACAACTGTCAGCTGTTTGATGTGGATTTGGCGATTGAGGAGCTGATGAAGTTCCGTGCACTCGGCGGTGAAACGGTGGTCGATCCGACCAATATCGGCATCGGACGCGACCCGAAAGCCCTGCAGCGCATCGCGCGTCTGACCGGGCTGAACATCATCATGAGTACCGGCCTGTACCTGGAACCTTCGCACCCGGAGTGGGTGAAAACCCTCAGCATCGAGGAGCTGGCTGACAAGCTGATTTACGACCTTGGTGGCCGGGAAGACAAACCCGACGTACTCGCCGGGTTGATCGGCGAGATCGGCGTGTCCAGCCGCTTTACCGCCAGCGAGGAGAAATCCCTGCGGGCAGCAGGCCGCGCCAGTGCGGCAACCCGGGTGCCAATTGAGGTTCACCTGCCCGGCTGGGAACGGCTGGGCCACAAGGTGCTGGATATCCTGGAACACGAAGGAGCCGATCTGCGTCATGTGGTGCTGTGCCATATGAACCCCAGCTTTGCCGATAAGCGCTATCAACGTGAACTGGCCCAGCGCGGCGCGTTTCTGGAATACGACATGATCGGCATGAGCTATTACTACGCCGATGAGTCCGCTCAGTCACCGTCCGACGAAGAGAACGCCCGCGCTATCCGCGAACTGATTGATGACGGCTTTATCGAGCAGATTTTGCTGTCCCAGGACGTATTCCTGAAAACCATGCTCACCCGCTACGGCGGCCACGGCTATGGCTACATCCTTAAACATTTTGTTCCGCGCCTGAAACGCCACGGCGTCAGCGGCGAACAACTTGAAACCTTAATGATTGCTAACCCACAGCGTGTATTTGGTGGGTAAGGGAGAAGCGTAATGCAGAAGAACATTTTACTGGTCGGCGAATCCTGGACCAGCACATCCGTACACGTTAAAGGCTTCGATCAGTTTGCGACCGCCACCTGGCACAACGGCGCAACCGACTTTATGGCGGCGCTGGCAGACAGTGATTATGCCATCACCTATATGCCCGCCCATGCAGCGGCGACGGAGTTTCCGCTGACCCTGGCGGGGCTGCAACAGTGGGACGCCATCATTCTGTCGGATATCGGTGCAAACACGTTGCTCCTGCACCCGGATACCTGGCTGAAGAGTCAACGCACGGCGAACCGCCTGACGCTGATCCACGATTATGTGGCGGCGGGCGGTGCCCTGATGATGATTGGCGGCTACTTCAGTTTTCAGGGCATCAATGGCGGCGCGCGCTATCGCAACACGGCGGTGGAAAAAGTGCTGCCGGTGCGTTGCCTGGCCTGGGACGACCGGATTGAAACGCCCGAAGGCTGCTATCCCAGCGTGACGGAATCCCACGCGGTGTTTGCCGATTTGCCGGGCGAGTGGCCGTGGCTGCTTGGCTATAACGAGGTGGAAATGCATCCCGAAGGCAAGCTGCTGGCCACCGTCGCCGGCACGGATCATCCACTGCTGGCGGTGCGCGAATATCAGCAGGGCCGCTCACTGGTGTGGACCAGCGATATGTCGGCCCACTGGCTGCCGCAGGAATTTTCCCAGTGGCAGGGCTATCGCCAGCTGTGGATCAACTGCCTCGACTGGTTAACGGTACGCCACTGATGACGATCACCCGCACGGCGGATCTGGCGTTACAGCTCATCCGCTTTGATACCATCAATCCGCCGGGTAACGAAGCCGCCTGTATGCAGTTTTTTGCCGACTGGCTGGGTGAAAACGGCTTTGAGGTCACGCTGTCTACGTTCGGTGAAGGCCGCCGTAACCTGATAGCCCGGATGTCCGGCGAGCAAGACGGACCTGCACTGGCGTTTACCGGACATCTGGATACGGTGCCGCTTGGCAATGCCGACTGGCAACACGATGCTTTTGGTGAGATCGCGGGCGATCGGCTCTACGGTCGGGGATCGAGCGATATGAAGGCGGCCGTCGCCGCCTTTGCTGTGGCCTGCGTTACGCACCAGCAGGCGATTCGGCAAGGAACGGGCGTTGTCCTGCTGATCACCGGCGGTGAAGAAACCGGCTGCGACGGGGCGCGGGCGCTCATCGAAAACGCCACGCTGCCCGAGGTCGGGGCGCTTATCGTGGGCGAACCTACCGCGAATTATCCGGTTATCGGCCACAAAGGCGCACTGTGGCTGCGCTGTGAAACCCGGGGTAAAACCGCCCACGGCGCGATGCCGGAGCTGGGCATTAATGCCATTTACCTGGCGGCTGATGCGCTGGGTAAAATTCAACATTTCTCACCCGGCGCGCCGCATCCACTGATGAAGCAGCCGACGATCAACGTCGGGCGAATCTCTGGCGGCCTGAACATCAACTCCGTGCCTGACCGCACGCAGTTCGACGTGGATATTCGTAGCGCCCCCAATCTTGAGCACGCCACCATTCGCCAGCAGCTCACCACCTTACTGGGTGAAAGTGTGACGGTTTCCACGCTGGTGGATCTGCCTGCCGTGCTGAGTGAAGGCGATCAGGCATGGATTCAGGCGGTTTATCAACGATGCCAGCCACTGCATGATGCACCGCTGGTGCCGCGGATTGTGCCCTACTTTACCGATGCTTCACTGCTGTTGCCCGCGCTGGGCAATCCGCCCTGCATAATTCTGGGCCCTGGCGAGCCGTCGATGGCGCATCAGACCGATGAATATTGCCTGCTGAGCCGGTTAACGGAAGCGGAGACGCTGTATGGTGCGTTGATTTGTGACGGGGTGATGTGACTGAATGGAGGTTCGTTCCTCGCTTTGCTTCGTTACGCCTCAGCGATGTTCTGCGGCAAGCGACAACTTCATCCACGCGTTTCTGCCGTTTCTCAGGACGACTGAAAAGAGGCAGATTCTGTCGCCAAATCCGCCATATTCACGTTCTGTTTGGCATATTCCGCGTGAGGCAAGCACAGGGCGTTCGTTAAATATCAGGTCAGAACTCATGAAAACTCACGCTTATTGTCTGGAGGTTATAGTCACTGAAGGGTTAACGGCGGTCAGGTTTTTCAGCAATCAGATAGGTTAGTCCGTAAACCACCAGTCCCCCGACGAGTACGAGCAACGGAGCGATGATGCGCATGACACCTTCATTCAGCGTGGCCGCCAGAAATATGCCCACCACCATAGCCATCAAAACCAGACCGCCGGATACCTCGGCAATGAGCTTACGAATCAGCCTAATAATTTTCGATAGCATTGATCAATTCTCTGGAGGCGGAGGGGTTTTTACGCAGCATCTCACCCATTTTGATGAAGTTCTGTAGGGGCTCTTCAAACATAAAATAGAGCATGTCGTAATCATTAACCCGAAGCTTTCGCCACAGTTCAGGGTTTTGCATCTGAAGACGTCTGGATGCTTCACAGGCGCGGGAAATCACGCCCTGAGCGATGACGCCGCCCGTCAGACCACCGGTCAGTCCCCGGAGTGCCACGCGGGACATAAATGACAGCATGACACCACTGACGACCTTTGAGCCAAGATAAGAAGACAATGTCAGTTGCGTGGCTGTCCTGCTGGTCATTGATGTTGCGCTGCCAATCAGTTTGTCATAAATCTTACGCAGTACGGGTTCGGGAAGGTACTGCAGCGAATCATCAATGATGATCTTAACGATTTTCGCTATCTCATTTTTGTTCTTGAAGGCAGTATAAACAGCACGGCCAACGCGGATGTCATCATGCATATTGCGTGACTGTATCCGTCGGCCGCCATCAGAAAGATCCAAATCCTGAAAGGTTCGTTCCAGTCCCAGATAGAAGTCCATCGGTACTGAAACCACGCCCGATACGATTGAACGAGCGAGCATTGTTGCGTCCATTCCTTGTTCCCAGAAGCCGTGTCAGCTGATGAGTAAACATTAAAATATTGTAACTGTCAGGGCAATCTTTTGTCAGTTCAGTGAGTCCCTAAATGACAGCTCAGTGAGCCAGGCTTGTGAAGCAGCATCACGTTGACCCAGGCGCTTTTTGGTAACAGCCTGAATAACGGTAAGACGGTGAAGCTATTTATTCGACATGGATACTGAGCGGCGTCATCTCCAGGCCCTGCCGTTCGGGCCATGCCTTTGAGGCTTATTTTTTAATCACGCCATATCCCTTCCTGCTAACCTGTATCGCCGTTGCTAAATGCCTGAGCCGCAAACCGGATAGCCTGTCTGCTTTATTTCGTTATTAAGGACGCCATGCATTTCCTGCCTATCGTTATCCCGGAGTTGCAGGCATGAGGAGCTAACAGGGTGGGACGGCGAGCACGCGTGATGAAACGTTATATGTCAGCGCTTCGCGCTCGCTTTTCTGTTGAGACGGGGACATTGCGGTGGTCAGCCACTACGATCTGGCATGTTGAAGCTGGTTATGACTGGCGCGCTGCGCCTGCCAACAAAAAGGCCGCCCTTAAAGGCGGCCTTTTTCACTGTTGACGGTCAGCGCCGTTTTATCAGCATAAACAGACTGATGGCAAAGAAGGCAAAGCTTGGCAGGATCGCGCCAAAAATGGGCGGCAGTCCGTAGACCAGGCTGAGTGGACCAAAAATCTGATCCAATACGTAAAACAGAAACCCGAAGCTGATACCGGTGACCACGCGCACGCCCATCGAAACGCTACGCAGCGGACCAAAGATAAACGACAGCGCCATCAGCATCATGACCGCCACGGACAGCGGCTGGAAGATTTTGCTCCACATATTGAGCTGATAACGGCCAGCTTCCTGCCCACTTTGCTTCAGATATTTACTGTAATCATAGAGGCCGGTAATCGACAGCGCATCCGGGTCCAGCGCCACCACGCCCAGTTTGTCTGGCGTCAGATTCGTTTTCCATTCCCCGCCCAGACTCTGTGAGCCGGTAATTTGCTTCGGATCGGTCAGATTCGACTCATCCACCTGGGACAGAACCCACAGCTTCTTGTCTTTATCCCATTTGGCCGTCGCGGCATAGCGGACGCTCTGTAAACGGCGATCGTCATTGAAGCTGTAAATGCTGACGCCGTCGATTTCATTGTCGCCTTTCACGCGCTCAATATAGATAAAGTTGTTGCCATCTTTGGCCCACAGGCCGCTCTGGGTTGACACCAGCGCACCACCGTAGAGCTGCTGAGCGCGGAAGTTACGCGCCATCTGCTCGCCCTGTGGGGCAACAAACTCACCGATAGCCATGGTCAGCAGCACCAGCGGAATTGCCGTCTTCATGACCGACAGGGCGACCTGCATACGGGTAAAGCCCGCTGCCTGCATGACGACCAGTTCACTCCGCTGCGCCAGCGTACCCAGACCTAACAGCGCCCCCAGTAAGGCCGCCATCGGAAAGAAGATTTCAATATCTTTCGGCACGCTCAGCAAGGTGTAATAGCCCGCATCCAGCGCGCTGTACGCACCCTGTCCGGTTTTACGCAGCTGATCGACAAATTTGATAATGCCGGACAGCGAAACCAGCATAAACAGCGTCATCAGGATGGTATTAAATATCGTTTTACCGATATAGCGATCGAGAACGCGAAACATCAGACCGATCCTCCGCGTGTAAAGCGCGCACGAATTCGACGCATTGGCACGGTATCCCACAGGTTAAGCAAGATCGCCAGCGTCAGATAACTGAGATTCACCACCCACATCCAGATGGCCGGATCAAGACGGCCTTTGGCACCGCTTGAGCGCAGCGAACTCTGCAGAAGGAAGAAAATCAGATACAACAGCATCGCAGGCAACATTGAGAGCACGCGGCCCTGACGCGGGTTGACCACGCTGAGCGGCACCACCATCAACGCCATCACCAGCACGGAAAACACCAACGTGAGGCGCCAGTTGAGCTCGGCTTTAAACTCTGGCGTTTTGTTGGCTAACAGCGTGCCGAACGTGGCCTGATCCACATCGTTAGGATCGAGTATTGCCTGCTTATAGCCCACGTAGGCCTGGTAGTTGGTGAAATCGGTGATACGGAAATCGCGCAGCAGCGCCGTTCCCTCAAAGCGCGTCCCTTTGTCCAGGGTCACAACCTGTGAACCGTCTTTCTTTTGTTCCATGTGCCCGCTGTCCGCCAGCACCACAGAAGGTCGGGCATTGCCTTTCGGCCGTAGCTGCGCCAGGAAGACGTGACCAAACTGATTGCCCTTAACGTTCTCAAGGAACAGCACGGCGCTGCCATCGCTGGACGTCTGGAACTGTCCCGCAGCCAGTGCGGCAGTACCAGGATTGGCCTTGGCATTTTGTGTAACCTGTTCCTGATAGCGCGACGACCAGGGGCCCAGCCAGATGACGTTCACCGCTGCCACCACCGAGGTGAACAGCATCAGCACCATCGCCGCCTTGACCAGCACCGCCTTGCTCAGGCCGCAGGCGTGCATTACGGTAATTTCACTTTCCGTATACAGCCGCCCGAGCGTCATCAAAATCGCCAGAAACAGGCTTAGGGGTAAAATAAGTTGCGCCATTTCAGGCACGCCAAGTCCTAACAGCGTCAGAACAAGGTTTGTCGGCACTTCGCCATCCACCGCGGCCCCTAAAATCCTCACCAACTTCTGACAGAAGAAGATCAACAACAGGATAAACAGGATAGCCAGCTGGCTTTTGAGCGTTTCCCGAACCAGATATCTAATAATGATCACGCTTAATACGCCTGTGAAAACTTGTCTTTTTGCAGGAAAATCGCTAATTTCAACGCTTATTAGCCATTTTTCTTCATAAATGGCCGTCGTCGACGCTAGAAATGTATGGTAATCGCGTTTGGGTGATGAAAAAACAACATCTTGTCACCCTGATTCATTATGACCTCCAGCAGCACGCTGTCATGTTGCTTAGCTTAATAAATGGGTCACGAACGCGCTACATTCTAGCGGCAGCCGCGGCCGTTGTCTTTAAGATTCAGGAGAGTGCATGGAGTTCAGTGTAAAAAGCGGTAGTCCGGAAAAACAGCGCAGTGCATGCATTGTAGTTGGTGTTTTCGAACCGCGTCGTCTGTCACCGATT